>Ga0302320_10017138_pt1 | contig 14732 bp, 15 predicted proteins | sample Bog_T0_3_FD_202130 | JGI IMG/M metagenome (GOLD analysis project Ga0302320, IMG submission 202130) | Peat permafrost microbial communities from Stordalen Mire near Abisko, Sweden - Bog_T0_3 | ecosystem: Environmental > Terrestrial > Soil > Wetlands > Peat | place: Sweden: Abisko, Stordalen Mire...
GTTATTGTGGGATACCGGCAAGAGCCGCCGAATCCCGGCTAATCTTCGTTCCTCGGCGCTGAAGAAGATTGCGCAGCTTGATTCGGCAGAACGTCTGGAAGATCTCTGGTCGCCGCCAGGAAACCATTTGGAAGTCCTGACGGGTGACCGTAAGGGCCAGCACAGCATTCGCATCAACGATCAGTTCTGGCTTTGCTTTGCATGGAGCGAAGGTAACGCTTACAGAGTCGAGATTTTCGACTACCATTAGGAGACGCCATGGAAAAGATTCCCTTTGGCTATTCAATTCACCCCGGTGAGATTCTCAAAACGGAATTCATGGAGCCGCTGGAGCTTTCCAGCTATCGGCTTGCCAAGGATTTGCACGTCTCAGCGCCGCGCGTGAACGACATTGTCCTCGGCAAGCGGTCGATCACCGCCGACACCGCCATGCGCCTCAGCGCCTACTTCGGCTGCTCCGCGCAGTTTTGGCTGAACCTGCAAAACAAACACGACATTTGGAAGGCTGCAAAAGATAAATCTCTGATCAAGGTCAAGCCGAGGGCGCAGGCGGCATAGCTTCTTTTGCATCCTCAAGCAAAGGCTGCGAGAAGCGAATCGTCTCCGGCCCCACCGCGCCGCCGGTCATAATCATGCTCATCGCCTGCTCCATCGACAGGTCCGTTTCTGTTACTTTTCTTATCGGCAGAATCTGCAAAAATGCCGAAGTTGGGTTGATGGCGTTGGGCAACAGCACCGCGGCCAACTCTTCGCCGGTCGCCGCGTCGGTCATCGTGCGCGTCAAAAAGCCAATGGACTTTTGGCCAACGATGGGAAAGTCCACCAACACCACCCGCTGGCTGGATTCCTTCTTGGCCATCATGCTGTCAATCAACTGGCGCACCGACGAATAAATTTTGGCCACCACCGGCAACCGGTCCAGTGTGGCCTCGAAGAGTTCGAAGGCCTGGCGGCCGATCACCAGGCTGGTAACCCGGCCCACCACGTAGAGCATCACCAGCGTCAGCACGATGGCCAATACCGATTGCAGCCACGGCTGGCCGAGCCACTCCTCAGGGAAAATCACCGCAAACAACTTGATCACCGGCAATCCGGCCTTGGCCAGCGCGCCAAGCAGGAAGCTGAAGATAAGATAGGTTACGAACAGCGGTCCGATGGTGATGATGCCGGCCAGAATGTTGCGTTGCATGCTGCGCAGCGCATGAGCTAGGACTGGTTTCACGCTACTCTCCTGGCTAAAAGAATACCTGAAAGATGCCGCCCTGATCTGCGCGAAAGACGGAAATCCGCTCTCCGCGAGGCGTTCCCTATATATTGAGGAAGAAGGATGGCCATGAACGACTCATTGAGTACTCCGCCGCAACGCGCCCTGGATAGTTCATCGAGCACCGCCGCTCCCGGCGAGCCGGCTACAAGATTCCAGCGGACGAAAGGCGCAATGCGCCTGGCCATTCCGCTGGTGCAGCGGCTTCTGCCCTTGCTGGACGGCAATATCGGCTCGGCGGTCTCCAATCTTCTGAATCCGCATCTGCCAGCGCCCCCGCCAGCGCCACCGGTCAACCTGGCGCCCATCGAAAACGGCTTGGCCGAACTCCATGCTGTGCATCGCGATCTCAGCGGCCAGGTCCTGGATCAGAATCTCATGCTGCAACGCGTGGAGGAGCAGTTGCAGTTGGTGCGAGAAGCAACGGATCGCAACGCACTTGCGCAGCAGGAACTGATGGCAGAGTTGAATGCCGTGGGTTATCGGGTAGAAGAGCTGAAAGCTGTGGGCCAAAAAGCGATGGTCTTCGCGTTGGTTATCTTGGGCCTGCTGGTTCTCTCTATTGCATTCAATGCGCTCCTCTGGCTCCATTTCCGCCGTCTTCTGTTCTGAAATTGCCTTCAACCGCTCAATCTCAAAAGTGAATGACGGGCTTTGGGTCACAGAAATTCACCATCGAAATTGGTCTGGCTGTTCACAATTGAGCAAGTTTTTATAGCATCAATCAATATTTCACTCCTATGAATCGAAGATTGAGGCATTTGCTAACTTTTACATACTTCGTGATGTGGGACGTTGCCAGTCGTCTTTGCAGTGGGCTACTATGAGCCTCAGTTCATCCGGGTTCGCTCTTCAACCCGGCAGTTGCTTATGATGCAGTTGTTTTTTCATTCCCAGAGCTTCACCAACGAGCTGCGCTTTCCCGCGTAAGCAGACGGAGACTCTCGTTATGGCGTGGTATGCCTACTGTATCGGTGAAAAACAAGCATTTCCAGAGTTAGTTCATCATCGCAGACCCATCCCGATGGAATCGGTCCTCGGCGTCAGCGGCAATCAGGTCTTCCTTTATCCCGCCAACGATCTGGCCGTTGTTGTCAGCGAACACAACCCCGCGGAAGCCCTCAATCAGCGCTCTGGCGTGGAGTACGCGCGCATCGTCGCCGATTGTTTCCGGCGCTCCACCGTGCTGCCCTTCCGCTTTGGAACCGTCTTCCAGGACGACGAGAGCCTGCGCCGCTCCATCCGTTCCAACCAGCGCCAGTTCCTCGACCACATCGACAAGCTGCGCGGCAAAACCGAGATGCATTTGAAGGTTTTTCTCGACGACTGCGGCAGCCATGCGCACGCCCAGCAAATGCCCTCCGATGGACTGGACCAGCGGTATTTCTCCAGCCTGCGCGAGAACGCCAGCCGCCAGCGTGAGCGCCAAACCCGCGCCCGCGCCGTCAGCTTCCAGATGCACCGCCTCTTCATGCCACTGGACGAAGAGGTGAGCTGCCGGTTGACCGAGGGCGGCAAGATGATGCTGGACATCGCTCACCTGATCGACCGCAAGTACGTGGATCGCTACCTCAGCAAGTTCTCCACCACCAGCGCCCAGGTGCGCGAGTACCAGATGCAGCTCTCCGGTCCCTGGCCGCCCTATCACTTTGTCCACCGGCTAACCTGCGGCGTTCATCACGCGCCGCCACCCGCGGCCCCCGTCGCCGCGCCCCTGCCGGCTGCAGTTCCGGTGCTTCACATTCCGGAGGCGGTTCTCGCGCTGGCCTGATGCGGCGCGAAATGCAAAAAGGCCATCCCGCGGGATGGCCTTTTTTGATGGTTTACAGCTGGAGCAGAGTTTAGGATTAGAAGGAGGCGATGGCGGCAGCTTCATCATCCTTGATGTCAAAGACCGTATAGAGCTTGGTTAACTGCAGCAGATCGTGAACCTTCCTGGTCAGCTTCAACAGCTTGACCTCGGCCTGCTGATTCTTGGCTGAGGTAAATGCGCTCACCAGCTCGCCCAACCCAGAGCTGTCAATGTAGTCCACATTTCCCATATTGAGCAGAATCTTCTTTTCGCCCTTGCCGATCAGCCCACGAATAGCTTCGCGCAACTGCACACTGCCTTCGCCCAGGGTGATGCGCCCGCTCAGGTCCAGAATGACTACGCCGTCCACTTCCCGGGAAGCAATTGTCAATGCCATGAATACCCCTCCTTCGTACTACTACGATTATAGCAAGGCCGCGGTTCCAGGAGTGGAAATCGACTCCGGCGCCAAATGCTTGATCAGCGTCAGCTCGGTCCCTGGATGCAACTGCCGAATGTAAAGCTCGTCCACAAAGGAACGAATCAGGAAGATGCCGCGCCCACTGCCGCGCAACAGGTTTTCCGCCGCCAGCGGATCGGGAAGCGAGGCCGGGTCAAAGCCTTTTCCCTGGTCGGCAACCCTAATCACCAGCGCCGCGCCAGTGTTTTCAAAGCTCGCCAAGACCTGTTTGGCTGGGTCGTATTCGTTGCCGTGCAGCACGGCGTTCACCGCCGCCTCGCGCGCCGCCATCGATAGGTGGAAGCGCTCGTCCTCATTAAGGCCGGCCTCGGCGGCCAGCTTCTCCGCCGCCGCTTCCACCTCGGCAACGCTCTCCATCGTCGATTTCAGCGTAAGATTCAGCCGTCCTGCCTTCGCTCCGCTCACCTGGTCTCGAACCTGCCTCTCCCGACGCGAAGATGAGCTGTATTGCCCCCTGCGCTTCATTCCAGCCTAATGGGCAGTTTCAGGGTTGACCAGAAGGTGTGTCAAGCGGAGTCCTCGGCGACAGGAACAGTGCGAGATCCAGCCTGTTCTTCGCTGCGTGTGCCTTCGACATGAGACAGGCTATCAGAATAGCGAGCCGCACCATGCCCCATCTTCCCTGGTCCATAATCCCTGCTCACCATTTACACTGAAATTCCATGATTTCTACTCTTGCATGGACGCCGGAAGGCGTTCGCTTCATTGATCAGACCCGGCTCCCTCTCGAAGAGAGCTATGTACTCGCCACGACCTATGAACAGGTTGCCGAGGTGATCGTCACCATGGTCGTTCGGGGAGCGCCGGCCATCGGCGTCTCAGCGGCTTACGGCATAGCCCTCGGCGCCCTTCACACCAAAGCCGACACGGTGCGGGAGTTCGCCCCCGAATTCGACACGATCTGCGCTCGCTTGGCCGGAACCCGCCCTACAGCCGTCAATCTCTTCTGGGCCATCGACCGCATGAAGCGGCTCTTTGCGGCGCTGCTCGTCGAGGGCGCAACCCTCGGCCAGATCAAGGAAAGAATTCTGGCCGAAGCCCACGCCATGTACGCGGAAGATATTGCCGCCTGCAAGGCGATGGGCGCCCTGGGAGCCGCACTGCTGCCTTCGGAGGGCGGCGTACTCACGCACTGCAACGCCGGCGCTCTGGCCACCTGCGGCTACGGAACCGCGCTGGGCGTCATCCGCTCGGCCGTCGAACAGGGCAAGCGCATCAAGGTCTACGCCGATGAGACTCGCCCCTTTTTGCAGGGCGCGCGGCTGACCGCCTGGGAGTTGATGGCCGACGGCATCGATACCACCGTGATCTGCGACAACATGGCCGCCAGCATCATGCGCGCCGGGCTGATTCAGGCGGTTGTTGTCGGCGCGGACCGCATCGCGGCCAACGGCGACACCGCCAACAAGACCGGCACCTACAACGTGGCGATCCTGGCGCATGAGCACGGAATTCCCTTCTATGTTGCAGCGCCCTGGTCCACCATCGACCTGGCCACGCCAACCGGCGAATCCATCCCCATCGAGGAGCGCCCCGCCACGGAAGTGACCCACCACGGCGGCCAGCAGCTCACGCCCAATGGCGTGGGTATCCGCAATCCTGCTTTTGATGTGACTCCATCCCGTTACATCAGCGCCATCATCACCGAGCGCGCCGTTCTCCGCGCCCCCTACATCGAGTCGCTCAAAGCGACGCAGACGGCAAGATAAAAGCAAGCACCGCCAGCGATTCTTCTGCAAGGCAAATGAAAGGGGACAGGCCCAATCCCATCCCCTTCTTTCATTTGCGTTGGTTGGCGGAATCAGAAGTGATAGGCCACGCCAAGCGTTGGAATATAGATGTTGGTCCACTTGTTGGTAGTAAAAGTCGTATCCTTGAAGGTCGGCTCCTTGGTGACAAAGCCGCGGTACTCGACGCGAATATCGAAGCTGGGGCTGATCTCGTAGGCAACGCCGGCGCCATAGATGCCGCCGGGGCTGGTCTGCTGCTTGGCGTCCAGCGTCGTAGTGCCCATATTGCGAATGGGCAGGAAGATGAATGCGCCACCTCCCACTTCGACAAACGGGTTGAATTTGCGGAAGTTGATGCTGCGAACGTAGGCGCCGGAGATCTCCTGGGTGCGGGTCAAAACCGTGATGCCCGGAGCAAAACCGATTCCCGTGCCGGTGAAGTTGATTTTGTTCTGGTAGGTAATGCCGTAGTTGCCCTCGATGGCGCTGGAGGGAGTCATCATGAAGCGGTAGCTGGCCAGCACGCCATAAGCGGTGGTCGAGTGGACATAAATGTCCGTTGCCGAGCCGATGTAAGGCTCGATGAGCGCCGTCCCACTCAGGCTGACGTCTTGACGGCTTTCCTGGGCGCGGCCTGTAGCCACGCACACGGCAAGCAGAAATGCAATGATGGCGATCTTCTTCATTCGGTCCTGAACCTCACGACTGCTCAACCGTCCGGCTGGCAACGAGCTTGTCGATTCCGGCGCCTCGGTTTGAGCCGGGCCCCACTCTCAGCATTGTAAATGGCCGGGGCGGTTCGTGGCGCAAGCGGTTGCCTGAATCGATCTGAGAGATTGGACGCAGAGGAAGCAGATCGGACGCTTTGGCCGGCGAAATTGAGCGAAAACCGCTTGTTTTTTCGATTTTGCCACCAAAAAAGGCACGCGCAATTCGATGGAGGATGAGCAGAGTTCCGATTCAGACCGCTCGTTCCACCTGGTAGTAGAAGGGCGGACCAGCCTCCTGAGCCAGCGTCTTGATGGTGCGCAGAAAGGCTCGCGCGGCATAGGAAAGCGTGGCTTGGCGGCGGTGGACTAGCCGCAAGACGCGCTTGATCTCCAGATCGTCGACTTTTACGCGCACCAGACTGCCAGCCTCCAGTTCCTGCGCCACGGTCAGGTGAGGCACCAGCGCCACCCCGTTGCCCATGGCCACAAACCGCTTGATGGCCTCGATGGTGGGCAGTTCGATGCCCATATTCAGCGGCGTGCGGTGCTTCTGGAAGGCCTCGATCACGCGGCGGCGCAGCGGCGAGGCCACGTTGTGAGCGACAAACAGCTCCTTGCCCAGGTCGCTGATGGAGACGTGCCTGACACGGGACAGCGGGTGGCTGGGGCTGACGATGAAGGCCAGACTGTCACCATAAACGGCAATCGAGCGAAATTGCGCCGGATCAGGGCGAAAGGAGGTCATGCCCAGTTCGAAGGTGCGCAGATTCAGCTCATCGGGAATGCGCGAGGCCAGCGCACGATGCACGGCGACGCTGATGTGGGGAAATTCGCGCTGGAAACGGTCGATGGCCGGCAGCAGGTACATACAGGTGTATTCGTTGGCCGCCAGTTGCAGGCTGCCTCTCTCCAGGCTCTGCAACTCGCCTAGGGCGCTGGTCGCCTCGCGGCGCAGGGCAAGCAATCGCAGCGCGTAGTCGCGCAGCAGCACTCCGGCAGCGGTCAGCGAACCGTCGCGGGCGGCGCGGTCAAAGAGCGTCTCGCCGATGGAGGCCTCCAGCTTGCGGATTACCTGGCTGACCGCCGGCTGGGTGCGGCGCAGGCGCACAGCGGCCTTGGAGAAGCTGCGCTCCTCGGCGACGGCGAGAAAAGTTTCGAGTTGATGAAGTTCCATAGCAGTGGACAGTGGTCAGTGTTCCCTGGCCACATCATATAACGAATCCTTATTGTATATCAAACTATTATAACTTTGCGTTATATGCCAGAATGCGAGAGACTGAAAAGAATCACAAGAGGCGCTACAGTGACAGAGACAAGCAAACCCGCAGATCAGGTATTCATTTTCGACACCACGCTGCGCGATGGCGAGCAGTCGCCCGGCTGTAGCATGACCACGCAGGAAAAGCTGACGATGGCGCACGCGCTGGAGGATTTGGGCGTGGACATCATTGAGGCCGGCTTCGCTATGGCTTCGGAGGGCGACTTCGCGGCCATCGCCACCATCACGCAGGCCGTTCACAAGCCGCGCATTGCATCGCTGGCCCGCGCTAAAAAGGAAGACATCGAGATGGCCGCCCGCGCACTGCAATTCGCCGATCGCGCGCGCATTCACGTCTTTCTGGCGTCGAGCGACCTGCATCTTGAGTACAAGCTGAAGATCAGCCGCGCTGAAGCTCTCGACCTTACCGGCGAATCGGTGCGCCTGGCGCGCTCGCTGTTGGATGACGTGGAGTTCTCGCCGGAGGACGCCACGCGCTCGGATCGCGACTTTCTTGTCGAGATGGTGCGCATTGCCATCGAAGCTGGCGCCACCACCATCAATATGCCGGACACAGTGGGCTACTCGACGCCTGAAGATTACGGGCAGCTCTTCCGCGAGGTCCGAGAGCGTGTGCCGGCCATCGATGCCCAGGGCATCATTCTCTCCTCGCACTGCCACGACGATCTGGGGCTGGCCGTGGCCAATTCGCTGGCGTCGATTGCCGCCGGCGCGCGGCAGGTGGAGTGCACCATCAACGGCATCGGTGAGCGGGCGGGCAACGCGGCCCTGGAAGAGATCGCCGCTGCGCTCTATGTGCGCCGCGACCGCTATGGCGTCACCACCGGCCTCAATCTGAACCAGCTCTACCCCGCGAGCCAGGTGCTGGGCCAGTTGATCACCTTCCGGCCTTCGCCCAACAAGGCCATCGTGGGCGACAACGCATTCGCGCACGAGTCGGGCATTCATCAGCATGGAATGCTGGCCAACCCGCTCTGCTACGAAATTATGACGCCGGCGCTGGTGGGCGTGGCGCACAACCATCTGGTGCTGGGCAAGCACTCCGGGCGCGCCGCGTTGCGCAATCGCATCGAGCAGTTGGGCTACACGCTCACCCGCGACGAGCTGCAGCACACCTACTATCGCTTTGTGGCGATGGCCGACCGCAAGAAGAACATCTACGACTACGATCTCGTCGGCCTGCTGCCTGATTCGGTGCGCGACAAACGCCGCGAGCCGGTCTCCGAACTGGATTGATCTGCCGCCAACTCCAAGGAGTGGCGAGCAATCGGGAAAACCCTCTACAATCAAAGAACAAGGAGAGTTAAGAATGAAGCTGAAAGTTCTCGTCACACCCGGAGACGGCATTGGGCCTGAAATCACAGAGCAGGGCATCGCGGTATTGCAAGAGGCAGTGCAGGCCGGCGGTCACACGCTGGAATTGAATTACAAGCGCATCGGCGGCGTAGCAATCGAAGCGGATGGCACCCCCCTCCCGGCGGACACGATTGCTGCCGCGCTCGATTCCGAAGCGGTTTTTCTAGGCGCGGTGGGCGACGATAAATTCAATTCCCTTCCCGCAAGCACACGGCCCGAGGCCGGCCTGCTCGGATTGCGCGCCCATCTCGGCGGCTTCGCCAATCTGCGCCCCGTCTTCGCCTTCAAGGAGCTGACGGTCAATAGCCCGCTGCGGCCAGAGATTATCGACGGCACCGATATTATGTTTGTCCGCGAGCTGCTGGGCGGCCTCTATTATGGCAAGCCGCGCGAGTGGAATAGGGAAAAGGGCGTAGCCTTCAACACCATGATCTACACCCGCGCCGAAGTGGAGCGCGTGGCCCGCACGTCTTTTCAGTTGGCGCAAAAGCGCCGCAAGAAGCTCACCAGCGTGGACAAGGCCAATGTGCTCGAAGTCTCGCAGCTTTGGCGCGATACGGTGATCGAGGTCTCCAAGGAGTTTCCCGATGTCGAACTCGAGCACCAGTTCGTCGACGCCATGTCGATGCACTTGATGAAGCGTCCGCGCGATTTCGATGTGGTGGTGGTGGAAAACACCTTCGGCGACATTCTCACCGACGAGGCTTCCGTGATTACCGGCTCGCTGGGCATGCTGCCCTCCGGGACCGTCGGCGGCAAAATCAATTTGTATGAGCCGGCGCACGGCTCCGCGCCCAAGCACGCCAACAAGAACATCGCCAATCCGCTGGCCACCATCCTCACCGGCGCTCTTCTTCTGCGCTACTCGTTTGGGCTTGAGGCCGAGGCCGACGCGATTGTGAAGGCAGTGCGCAAGGTTCTCGAAGCTGGCTTCCGCACGCAGGACCTGGCGCGCACCAACCCCGAGGGATTGACCGTTCTCGGAACGCGCGAGATCGGCGCGAAGGTGCGCGAGACGGTGAAGGAACTACTGAAGAGCGAACAGTGAGCAGTGGTCAGTGAACAGTGATCAGTTGTTTTCATGACAGATCAACAATATGGGTGTCCCACCCACGTCGCGCACTTGTTTTTGCGGCTAGGGTGGGACAACAAGACGCCTTATCTTCAAAGGCAGGAGTCCTATGAGTTCAGAACCAAAAACATTATTTGAAAAGGTCTGGGAGCAGCACGTGGTGGTCGAGCCGAAGGGCGAGCCGGCGGTGCTCTACATCGACCTGCAACTGCTGCACGAGGTAACCTCGCCGCAGGCCTTCGAGGGGCTGCGCCTGGCCGGCCGCAAGGTGCGCAGGCCCGACCGATGTATCGCGACAGTCGATCACAATGTGCCGACTACGATTGCGGGCCGGCTCAACATTGTGGACCAAATTGCGGCGAAACAAATCTCCACACTGCGCAAGAACTGCGCTGACTTCGGCATCGAGTTATATGACGTGGATTCGCCCGACCAGGGCGTTGTGCATATCATCGGGCCGGAGCTGGGACTGACCAAGCCGGGCATGACGATTGTCTGTGGCGACTCGCACACGGCGACACACGGCGCATTCGGCGCGCTGGCCTTCGGCATGGGCACGAGCGAAGTGGAGCACGTGTTGGCCACGCAGACGCTGCCGCAATCCAAGCCCAGAACCTATCGCATTACGGTCGAGGGCGAACTGTCGCGCGGCGTCACGGCAAAGGACATTATTCTGGCCATCATTGGCCAGATCGGCACCGACGGCGCTACGGGCTGCGTGATTGAGTACGCAGGCTCGGCGATTCGCGCGCTTTCGATGGAAGGCCGCATGACGGTCTGCAATATGAGCATCGAGGCCGGCGCGCGCGCGGGCATGATCGCTCCCGATGAAGTGACTTATGCCTACCTCAAGGGACGCCGCTTCAGCCCCAAAGGCGCCGCGTGGATTGAAGCCGTCGCCGAGTGGAGCAAGCTGCCCACGGATCCCGGCGCGAAGTTTGATCGCGAGTTGGTGATCGATGCCTCCGAGCTTGTGCCGTTTGTCAGTTGGGGCACGAGTCCCGGAATGGTCGCGCCGATTACCGCCGCCGTGCCCGATCCGGCCGCCGCGCCGACCGAGCAGGAGCGCAAGGGCTTAGAGCGCGCGCTGGAATACATGAATCTGAAGGCGGGAACGCCATTGCAGGAAGTTATGATCGACCGCGTATTCATTGGCTCCTGCACCAATGGACGGATCGAAGATATGCGCGCCGCGGCGCACATCGCGGCTGGTTACAAAGTTAGCACTCACGTCAGCGCGATGGTGGTTCCCGGCTCGCAGGCGGTGAAGGCGCAGGCTGAAGCCGAGGGTCTTGACCGCATCTTCCGCGAGGCTGGCTTTGAGTGGCGCGAGCCGGGATGCTCGATGTGCCTTGCGATGAATCCCGACGTTCTGCAACCGGGCGAACGCTGCGCATCAACGAGCAATCGCAACTTCGAGGGCCGCCAGGGACGCGGCGGACGCACGCATTTGGTCTCGCCGGAGATGGCCGCGGCAGCCGCCATTGCAGGGCATTTCGTTGATGTCCGTACTTGGGAGGTAAAGCAATAATGGAACCCTTTCGCACACTCACTTCACTAGCCGCGCCGCTCGACCGCGCGAATGTCGATACCGACCAGATTATTCCCAAGCAGTTTTTGAAGCGCATTGAGCGCACCGGCTACGGCGAGTTTTTATTCTTCGACTGGCGGCAGACGCCGGAGGGCGAGCTGGTGCCTGAGTTTGTGCTCAACGATCCGCGCTATAAGGGCGCGCAGATTCTGATTGCAGGCAAGAACTTCGCCTGCGGATCGAGCCGCGAACACGCCGCTTGGGCGCTGAGTAACTTCGGCTTTCGCGTGGTGATTGCACCAAGCTTCGCTGATATCTTCTTCTCGAACGCGGGCAAAAACGGCATCGTGCTGGTTCGCTTGAGCGAAGAGCAGGTCAACACGCTGATGAACAACGCGAAGACGATTGCGAATTATCAGTTGACTGTTTCGCTTGAAAACCAGACAGTTACCGACAGCAAGGGATTCTCTGCAACCTTCGAGATCGACCCCTTCCGCAAGTTTTGCCTGATTGAAGGCCTCGACGACATCGGCCTGACTCTGCGGCATGAAGCTGATCTTGATGCGTTCGAAGCCAAGCACAATCAAGCTGGATGGTTGAAGGCAAAATGACTGTTGAGTAATTGGTTTCCCACCCATTCGACAAAAAACGTCGAATGGATGGGGCACCTAGCCAACTGTTTACTGTTCACTATTCTCTGTTCACTGTATAGGAGTCCGCATGGGAACCAACGCAAATCCGCAAGCATCGAATCAACCGCCCGCGCGCCTGACCGGCGCGGAGATTGTGTGGGCCACGCTGGTGGGCGAGGGTGTCACCGACGTCTTCGGCTATCCGGGCGGCGCCATTCTGCCGGTCTATGACGCGCTGCGCAAATTCCCCATTCACCACACTCTTGTGCGCCACGAGCAGGGCGCGGCGCATATGGCCGACGGCTATTCGCGCGCCTCGGGCAAGGTGGGCGTGGCGATTGCCACCAGCGGTCCCGGCGCAACGAATCTGGTCACCGGCATTGCCACGGCGATGCTCGATTCGATTCCCATAGTCTGCATCACCGGCAACGTGTCGAGCAAAGTGCTGGGCTCCGACGCCTTTCAGGAAGTGGATATTACCGGCATCACACTGCCGGTGACCAAGCATAACTTCCTGGTCAATCGCACAGAGGATATTGCGCCGGCGATTCGCTCGGCCTTTCAGATTGCGAAATCCGCGCGGCCCGGCCCGGTGCTGGTGGATATTACCAAAGACGCGCAGCAAGGCACGGCCCTCTTCGACTTTGAAGCCGCCAAGCCGCGCTCGGTTCGTCCGCATCCGATGCGCAAGATCGAAGAGTCAGGCCTCGCGCAAGCCGCCGAATTGATTCGCAACGCCAAGCGGCCTGTCATTCTCGCCGGCCACGGCATCATCGAGTCCGGCGCGGAGAGCCAAGTGCGCTCGCTGGCTGAGCGCGCGCAGATTCCCGTGGCTCTTACGCTGCTGGGTCTGGGCGCATTCCCCGCCTCGCACCCGCTCAATCTCGGCATGATGGGCATGCACGGCGAGTCGTGGGTCAATCACGCCATTCAAGAGGCCGACTTATTAATCGCCTGTGGAATGCGCTTCGATGATCGCGTCACGGGAGCTGTTTCGACCTATGCGACAAAGGCGAAAAAGATTCACATTGAAGTTGATCCCGCCGAGATCAACAAGATCATCAAGGTCGATGTGCCGCTGATCGGCGATCTGCGCGAAGTGCTGGAAAGCCTGCTGCCGCAGATCAATGAACGCGACGGTTCCTCATGGCTCAAGACCATCGAGACCATCAAGGGCGACTCGGCGGTGCGCGACATCAAGAACCTGCCCGACCTCGGCCACCTTTACGCCGCCCATGTGATTCACGACATTTGGCGCATCACCGGCGGCGACGCGATTGTTGTTACTGACGTGGGCCAGCACCAGATGTGGGAGGCGCAGTATTACCACCACGAGCGTCCGCGCACGTTGATCACCTCCGGCGGCCTGGGGACCATGGGTTTTGCGCTGCCCGCTGCCATCGGCGCTAAGTTCGCTTGCCCGGAGAAAGAGGTCTGGGTGATCGCCGGCGATGGCGGCTTCCAGATGACCGCCTCCGAGCTGTCAACCATCGCGCAAGAGAAGATCAAGATCAACATCGCCGTCATCAACAACGGTTATCTCGGCATGGTGCGCCAGTGGCAGGAGTTCTTCTACGAGCGCAACTACGAATCCACGCCGATGGTCAGCCCGGATTTCGTTAAGCTGGCTGGCGCCCACGGCATCGATGGCCTCACCGTTTATGCCCGCGGCGAAGTCGATGAGGCCGTCAACACTGCTCGCAGCGCGCCCGGCGCATTTTTGCTGAACTTCAAGGTCGAGAAGGAAGACTCGGTCTATCCGATGATTCCCGTCGGCAACGCATTGCACGAGATGATTCGCAGGCCGGAATCAGTGGACAGTGGCAAGTGAACAGTGAACAGTTTACTGCCTGTATTGTTTACCTGCTACTGACCACTCTTCACTGATCACTGTTAACTGGAGAGGCTTTTATGCTGCACACATTTGTCGCTTACGTTGAAGACCGGCCGGGCGTGCTGACGCGCGTGGCCTCGCTCTTCCGCCGCCTGAACATCAACATTCATTCGCTCACCGTGGGCCGCAGCGAGCGCGCCGGCCTTTCGCGCATGACGGTGGTCTGCGAGGCCTCGGCCGAGGCCGGCCACCGCATCCAGGCGAGCTTGTATAAACTGGAGAATGTGGTCGATGTGGACGACATCGCCCAGGCGCCGAGCGTCACGCGTGAGTTGGCGCTGATTAAAGTTTCCGCCACGCCGCGCACCCGTTCGCAGGTCTTCGAGCTGGTTGAGGTCTTCCGCGCCCGCATCGTCGATCTGGCGCCGGAGTCGCTGACCATCGAGATGACCGGCGTGGAAAGCAAGATCGAAGGGCTGATCCAGGTGCTCAACGAGGGCGAAGACCGCGTGCTGGAGATCTGCCGCAGCGGCAAGCTGACGATGCGCCGTGGCCATCACACCAGCGGCGTGCTGAAGGCCATGAATGTCGGCGCGGACGAGCCAGCGGAAGAAACGTTAGAAACAGGCGCGGTTGAGCCGGAATAGTCTCTGTCTAGCTTCGCCGCACGTATTTTTTCGAGTCAACTTAACCAGGAAAGCAAAGGAAACCATGGCGACAACTTATTACGATCACGATGCCGACTTATCCCTGATTCAAGCCAAGAAGGTAGCCATCATCGGCTACGGCTCACAGGGCCACGCCCACGCACTCAACCTCAAGGACTCCGGCGTCCACGTCAAGGTCGGTCTGGCGGCAAACTCCAAGTCCATCGCCAAGGCGCAAAAGGCCGGCCTTGAAGTGGGCGCTGTCGCCGATGTTACAAAGTGGGCCGATGTGGTGATGGTCCTGGTTCCCGATCAGACTGCGGCCAAACTCTATGCCGAAGAGATTGGGCCGAATCTGGCCGCGGGCAAGCTGCTGCTCTTCGCCCACGGCTTCAACATCCATT
>Ga0302320_10017139_pt1 | contig 14731 bp, 12 predicted proteins | sample Bog_T0_3_FD_202130 | JGI IMG/M metagenome (GOLD analysis project Ga0302320, IMG submission 202130) | Peat permafrost microbial communities from Stordalen Mire near Abisko, Sweden - Bog_T0_3 | ecosystem: Environmental > Terrestrial > Soil > Wetlands > Peat | place: Sweden: Abisko, Stordalen Mire...
GAGACGCCCATTACGCCGGTGATTATCGGCGACGGACGCAAGACGATGGAGTTCTCACAAGCTCTCTTCGACGAGGGCGTGCTGGGGACGGGAATTGCGTTTCCCACCGTGCCGGAGGGGAAGGCGCGGATCAGGCTGATGCTGACCAGCGAACATACGAGACCGCAACTGGATCAGGCGCTGGAGACGCTGGAGCGGGTGGCGAAGCGGATGGGGATCTTAGCGTAACGGGCACGTTGGGGCTCGGGACTCGCTATCTTCGGAGGCGGAAACGGGGGTAGAATGCGTTCATAAGCACTGCGCGAAAGAAGTGCGAATGTCAGCAGGCGCCTGGAATTGGGTTTTGGCGATCGTCGGAACGGTGGCAAGCATTGCTGGAGTCGTCTTCAGTTGGATGGCGTGGTTGCAGGCTAAAGGAGCAAAGCAAGCGGCCGAAGAGGCGACTAGAACGGTACGGATTCGAGAAACAGCCGACGAGTTTCAGCGATTGGCTGCGGATGCTAAAGATTTGTTGGCAGCAGTGCAAGCCAGAGAGAAGGAGAGGGCGATTGAGTCGGCAAACAATTTAGGACACTTGCTGATGACCGCCCGATACCATCGAGCCTCGTACCTTCCAGAGGGATTTTCAAGGGAACTTTGTGTGAAGAATCTGCGGAAGGTAAGCACATGGCTTGTGTCCGAGGGCTTCCCGCAGGAACCTCAGGAAATGGCGAAGCTACTTAAGACTTTCCATCAAATTCACGAATCGCTTTGCGGTATTTCGGGATCGGTACAACGCCGGACGGAGGAAGTGGAAGGATGAACTCTTCAATTGAAATCGCCGAAGCGGTGAAACTGTCTAAGAAGCTCATCGACAGAACTCGCGAAGGAAGACTGCCGTGGGAAGCCGACGGGATTTTGCAATCTATTCGGGGCACCACTGACCAGTCGGGAGTGACAGTCTTCACCACGACTCTTGAGAGTAACCTCAGAGCGACGGTCTCTTACGGACAGAGCGCGCAAACGGCGGCGTCAGAGCAGCGAGGGCAGCTGGCCTTTTCCCTTGTTGAATTTGATCCGCGGTGGGTCGATCAGCTTAATGCCCTTGCTGCCGGTAAGACCTTAACCTCAGACAAAGTCATTCTCAGCGTCTCAGTAGAAAAGGACCCCTCCTTTGGCTACGACAACGCAGACGAAATGCGGCTCTCGGGGCTCCTGGTTGACCTTTATGAGCTCGCGCGCAGATCGGCTCTGAAAATTGATGGAAGTGTCGAGAAGGCCCTAAGTTACCTAGATAGGATCGCGGTATAGCTACAGATGATCGCTCACTTGCGGGGAAAGCTGATTTTCAAGGAACCAGGCCAGGCCATTGTGGAGGCCGCGGGGGTGGGCTACGACGTGACCATCTCGGTGCCGACGTTCACGGCGCTGCCGAGCGTGGGAGCCGAGGCTTCGCTGCACATTCATACCCAGGTGAGCGAGGACCAGATTGCGCTGTTCGGGTTTCTCGATCGCGTGGAGAAGCGGCTGTTCGAGCGGCTGGTTACGGTGAGTGGCGTAGGGCCGAAGCTGGCCATCAAGATTCTGAGCGGGCTCTCGACCGAGCGCACAGTGCAGGCCATTCGCGGGCAGGATCACGCGCAACTGACGCGGATTCCCGGTGTGGGCAAGAAGCTGGCAGAGCGGCTTGTGGTCGAGCTCAAAGACAAGCTGGACGACTTCGCAGTTGCGCCGACGCAGACCAGCGTTCGGGGCGCAGCGGTAGACGATGTGCTCTCGGCGCTGACGAACCTGGGTTACCAGCGCGTGGCGGCAGAGAAGGCGATTGAGCAAGCCGTTGCGAAGGACAAGGCGCTGACGGCGGATTTCGACGGGCTGTTCCGCGGGGCGCTGAAGGTGATCCGGTGACGGAGCAGTTGAGAGCCCCCTCGAAGAGCGATACGGACAATGCCATTTGCGACCTTGGTTTGTCCGACCTGGCAGTTATTCTTTCGCTCAATAAAGAACATGAAAGAGAGACCTCGGCTCTGCATGAAGCCAGTCTTGCCGCGATCCTTGCCATGGCTTTTTACGCCCGGGGCGTCAACCGGGGTGGCACTGCCTTCCTGATCGCGCTCGATCAAGACGCCCCCTATCACAACCAGAACTTCGAATGGTTCAAGGCGCGTCGCGATTCGTTTGTCTACATCGATCGCGTGGTCGTCGCCGGATCGGCGCGCGGCAAGGGAATTGCGCGGCTCCTCTACCAGGACCTCTTTTGCGCGGCGCAACAGGCGGGTCACAGGCGCGTGGTCTGTGAGGTGAATATCGAGCCGCCCAATCCCGCATCGGAGGCTTTCCACAAGGCAATGGGCTTCGTAAGCGTTGGAGAGGCCACCATTCACAACGGTTCGAAGATGGTTAGCTACTTTGAAAAGAAGCTCTATTGAGTCATCCAGGATCTGCGCGCCCAACTAATCTTCCGGGTTACACTCCTAATTGCTATGGTTACCAAGAAGGAATCTGTTCCGACTGCGCTTCCCTACCTTCGCCCTGAGGGCCTGAAGTTTCTGCGCGGGCTGGAGAAGAACAACGACCGCGAGTGGTTCCAGTCGCGCAAGGCGGTCTACGAGGCAGAGCTGAAGGAGCCGATGCTGGCCATTGTGCGCAAGATTACGGACGCGATGATGGAGTTTGCGCCGCATCATGTGCGGCCGGCGGAGAAGAGCCTGTTCCGCATCTATCGCGATACGCGCTTCAGCCACAACAAGCTGCCCTACAAGACGCATGTGGCGGCGTGGTGGAGTCACATGGGGATGGAGAAGACTTCGGGCGCGGGGTACTACTTCCAGGTGAGCCCGAAGGGGGTGGTGATTGCCGCCGGTGCGTACATGCCGGAGAAGGAGCAACTGGCGGCGATTCGGAATTGGCTGCTCGAGAACCACGAAGCTTTCCGGAAGGTGCTCAACAAGCCTGCGGTGAAGAAGACGTTCAGCGAGTTTGAAGGCGAGGCTCTGACGCGGCCGCCGAAGGGGTTTCCGTTCGAGCATCCGGCGCTGGACCTGATCAAACAGAAGCAGTGGGGGCTGAGCACCACTCTGCCGGCAGAGACAGCGCTGGAGACCAACTTCGCGCAGACCTTGACCAAGCACTTCAAGCTGCTGGCGCCGCTGGTGGATGCCTTGAATACGCCGCTGGAAAATGCCGCCGCGCCGAAGAGAAAGGTGCTTTTCGGGCTGAGTTAGCCGGGTTTTGCCGGCTTTGCGCGACGCCGTGGCGAGATCGTTTCAGGGCCGTCCGGAGCGGTGAGGAAGGTCAAAACCAGACAAATACGGGTAAAAACAGGTGATTTCAGGCTAAAATCCCTAAAAACTTGTGGAAATCAAGGTTTTTCGGTTGACTTTGCACGGTCCAAAGTCGCATGGTAACCAACGACAGGGTTCTCCGGACCCGCATGAACACAGGGGAAACGTGCAAGTTGCCTCGGTCGCACTCCCTCCATGCGGTACGCATTTCGCGAAGGAAGCCCAGGCAACAGAAGGCCGCCCAGAGGGTAGGCCCAGAAGGAGAACACACAATGGCAACTGGACTGACCAAGACCGCTCTGACGCGGCACCTGGCCGAGAAGCTGGAACTGACCAACAAGCAAAGCGCAGCCTTCCTGGACCTTCTGGCGGAGACCGCCATCAAGGAAACCAAGAAGAACGGCGTATTCGTGATTCCCGGCATCGGGCGTCTGGTGAAGGCAGAGCGCAAGGCGCGCATCGGCCGCAACCCTCAGACCGGCGCGGCCATCAAGATCAAGGCCAAGACCGTGGTCAAGTTCCGCGTGGCCAAGGCCGCCAAGGACGTGATCGCTCCTGTCAAGAAGTAATTTCCCGGACTGCGGACAACGAGGGGAAGGGCTTCAAGAGCTCTTCCCCTTTGTCTTTTTGCGCGCAATGATTATTGACACAAGGGGTAAGGGCGCGCAGAATTCCTGATCCGAATCGAGGGTTGGGGCATCGCATGGTGTATGGCTACGGAATCTTCATCGACGAACGCAAAGACAGAGGTTCTAGCTGCGATGGCCGCGGCTCCGGTAACGAATCTCTTGCGGCTTGAGGGACTGGCGGCAGCGGCGCTCTCAGCGGTGTTCTATGCGCAGACGGGAGCCAGTTGGTGGCTGTTTGCGGCGCTGTGGCTGGCGCCGGATTTGAGCATGCTCGGCTACCTCGGCGGCTCCAACCTGGGTTCGCGGGTTTACAACGCAATCCACAGCTACACCACGCCGGCCGCGTTGGCGGTGACGGCGCTGCTTTTGCAAAAGCCGGCTTTGGTGCCCTACGCGCTGATCTGGATCAACCACATCGGCGTGGACCGCTTGCTGGGGTATGGACTGAAGTATCCGACCGGCTTCCAGTGGACCCACCTGGGCAAGCTGGGCGGACGTCGGGCAGAGGCTATTCAGGCGAGCTAGGTATTTTTTTGAAGCCCCGGCATGAGGGCGCGCACCACCAGCGAAAGGCCGAAGCTGATCATGATAGCGCGCGCCATGAGCCATCGGTCGTAGGTCCAGGATAAGAAGGCGATGGTCACAAAGACGCCAATGGGAGTAATCTCCGACAGCACTGCCTGGAGCCAGCGCGGCTTGTTGCCGGTGGGCGCGAGATTGGTGCGCAGGCGCGGGAACAGGCGCGGAACGGCGCGCAGGTAAGCTCGGTAGGGCTCGCCAATGCTGGCGGCGAGAAAGGCCTCTTCTCCACGAATAAGCTGCAATTGAAAAGCCGTGAGCAAAACCATGGCAACAAGCGCGCCGGTTGGCGGCATCAGCAAGGCCAGGGCGGCGATGACGCACCACAGGCCCAGATAGAGCGGGTTGCGCACATGGCGATAGGGCCCATCCGCGGTGAGCGTGGCGGCCTGCATCTGCGCGTTCAACACCACGCCGTGGCCGAGCCAGGCCGATCCCCAGATGCGCAGAGTGGCGCCGATGGCCGCGACGATGGCCCCCAGGACAATCACCACGGGCGTGGCAACGGAGAAAGAAGCGAAACCAGTGCGGCTGAGCTCGAGCGCCAGGCCCTCGAGAAGCGAAGTGCGGCTGCCGATTCCGAAGAGTTGAATCCATGGCGCCCAGAAACCCATGATGATGACAGCCGCATTGATCGGCATGCGGTAGCGGAAGAAGAAGATGCTTGCGTTCATCGATCGATCCCTAAAGCCGGAGTGTAGCATCCAGGCAAAGGGCGTGGCGCCTTGCGCGGGATCGCGTAAACGTTTTGGCGCAGCTTCAGCTCATTCGGTGCGCAGGGCCTGCATGGGATCGATAGCTGCAGCGCGGCGCGCGGGGAACCACGAAGCCAGCGCGGCGATTGCACACAGGAAGACCGCGGCGGCGATGTAGATGAGCGGGTCGTTGGCGCCGTTGCCCAGCAGCTTTGCGCTCGAGCCCATGGCGGAGTTGGTGAAGGAGACGCTGGCGACAACGCGGGCGAGCCCGACGGCCAGCACTGCGCCGGCGATGAGACCGCCAGCCGTAAGAGTGAGCCCCTGACGGATGACCATGCGAAGGACATGACGGGGCTGCGCGCCGAGAGCCATGCGCACGCCAATCTCCTGGGTGCGCTGCACGACGGAATACGCCATGACGCTGTAGAGGCCGACGGCGGCAAGAAGCAGGGCGATGGAACCGAGCACGGTCATGAGGCTGGCGGCGACTTTCTGCGGATACAACGATGCGCCGATGTACTCCTTGAGCGGCGCGGCGTCGAAGACGGTGACGTTGGGATCGAGGTCGCGGACCTGGGCGCGCAGCATGGAGAGGACGCTGTCCGGATCGCCGTGGGCGCGAACGTAGAAGGCGAGATTCATGTCTTCGCGGAAGACCTGGCGGAAGGGCACGTAGAAATAAGGCGGAGCGGTCTCGCCGAGGTAGTGGTACTTGGAGTCTTTGGCGATACCGACGACGCGGAACCAGCTTCCCCAGCCGTGAATGCGCACGCCGATGGGACTGCGGCCAGGAAAGAAGCGGCGCACGAAGGCCTGGTTGACGATCATCACGTTGGGGGATGTGTCGGCCTCGTTGTCCTGGTCAGTGAAGTTGCGGCCTTCGACAATGGGAATGTGCATGAGGGGCAGGTAGCCGGGCGAAACGACGTTGCGAAAGATGCTCATGTTCTCGTTGGGCTGCGGCGCGTAGCCCTCGATCTTGAGCTCTTCCCACCAGCTGGGCTCGAAGCCGAGCGGGACGCCGTCGGAGTAAGCGACATCGGTAACGCCGGGCGCGGTGATCATGCGCTCTTCAAGGCGGCGGCAAAACTCCTTGCGCTGCAGAAGGGTGTAGCCGTTGGTGTTGAGAGAAAACTGGCTGAGGAGCACGTGGTCGGGATCGAAGCCGGGATCGATGCGCAGGGTCGTCTGGAAACCGCGCGCGAAGAGGCCCGCGCCCACCAGCGCCACCAGGGCAAGTGCGACCTCAGCAGCAACCAGAACAGAGCGGAGGCGATTGCGCCCACGGCCCGCTGTGCCGCTGCGCCCGCCGGCGTTGAGGCGAGAGCTCAAGTTGAGGCGGCCGACCTGCAATGCGGGCGCCAGGCCCGCGGCGAGCGCTGAGAGAGCGCAGACGCCGGCGGTAAAAGCGAGGACGGCGAAATTCGGGCGGGTGTCCATGGCGACCAGCTGCTCCATGGGACCGGGGGGCATGAGGTACCTGAGCGCATGGCTCATCCACGGGGTGACGGCCAGGCCGAGCACAGCGCCGGAGCCGGTGAGCAGCAGGCTCTCCGTCAGCACCTGGCGGGCGAGCCGCGCGCGGCCCGCGCCCAGAGCGAGACGCGCGGTGAATTCCCTCTCGCGCACCATGGCCCGCGCCAGCAGCAGGTTGGCTACGTTGGCGCAGACAATGAGCAGCACCAGAACGCAGACGCCCATCAAGATGCGGAGAGGCCCAACCAGCAGTCCCTGCGGGCCGTGGGGCGACTTCCATAAAGGCATCAGTGTGGCGCTCATGCCCAGGCTGACGTCGGCGTTGAGAACTGCCATGCGGTCGGCGAGAGCTTTTAATTCCGCGCGCGCCTGGTCGAAGGTGACGCCCTGCTTGAGCCGCGCGATGCCTAGCATGTTGCGGTTGTGCCGGTCGCGAAGCATCCACTCCTGGACGCCGTTGAGCATGGGCTGCTCCATGTAGGGAATCCAGAGGTCAAATGCGGTGACGGGGATGGAGCCGTGGAATGCGGGCGAAGCTACGCCGACGATGGTGAGCTCATGCTGGTTGACGCGGATGGTTTTGCCGGCGATTTCGGGGTCGGCTGCGTAGTGCGAGCGCCAGTAACGGTCGCTGATGACGGCGATGGGAAATTTGCCGGGAGCGTCGGCGTACTCGGCGGGCAGAAAGAGGCGGCCGGCTTCCGGCTTGACGCCAAGAACAGCGAAGAAGTTGCCGGAGACCAGCTCGCCCCACACGCGCTCTGCATGATCGGGATTGCCTACGCTGAAGGTGGAGACGTGCGTGACGGCGATGCCCTCGAAGAGCTTGAGATGGTCGCGGAAGTCGCGGAAGTCCGGATAGGAGTTCGGCACCCACTCGCCGTTGGGGGTTACAGATTCCACCGTGACGAGGCGGCTGGGATCTGCGACGCCGGCAAGCGGCTGGAGCAGAACCGCGTTGATCCACGTGAATGCTGTGGCTGTGGCGCCGATGCCGATGGCAAGCGTGAGCACTGCGACGCACGTGAAGGCGCGGTTGCGCGCCATCATGCGCAGGCCGTAACGCAGGTCGTGCCGCAGGTCTTCAAGCCAGGGCAGGGTGCGGCGTTCGCGATGGGCCTGGCGCGCCTGCTCCGCGCCGCCCAGGCGGATGAGGGCCTGGCGGCGCGCTTCTTCCGCGCTGAGGCCCGCGCGGATGCCGGCGTCCGTGTCGAGGGCGACGTGGCTCTCGAGTTCGGCGGCGAAGTCGGCGTCTGAGTTGCGCGATGGGAAGAGGCCGCGCAGGCGCAGGGTGAAGGCTCTGAATTTATGCATATGGACGCTCCTATTCGGTGCGCAGTGCCTGCAATGGGTTGACGGAGGCCGCGCGGCGGGCGGGGATATAGCACGCAGCGAGCGCGATGACGGCGAGGAATGGAGGGACCAGCGAAAAAGTCAGCGCGTCGTGCGGCTGAATGCCATAGAGAAAGCTCGATGCCAATTTGGCCAGCATCCATGCGGCCGGCCAGCCAAGGGAAATTGCGATAAGTGTGAGCACGAGGCCCTGGCGGAGGACGAGACGCTCGACGGAGCCGGGCTGTGCTCCCAGAGCCATACGGATGCCGATCTCGCGCGTGCGGCGAGAGACGGAGTAGCTCATCACGCCGTAGAGGCCGACGCTGGCGAGTACCAGGCCGATGAAGCCGAAGGTGCCGAAGAGAGAAGCGGCGAGGCGAGGAAGAAAGTACGCGGTGTGGACGTGCTCTTCCATGGTCTGCTCATTGAAGATGGCCATCGATGGATCGAGTTCGTGAATCTGGCGGCGCACCGCTTCCTCCACTGCTGCTGGATTGCCCGCCGTGTGAACCACTACCGTGTAACCGAGAAAGGAAGGGTCGCTACCGACATTCTGCACCATCGAGCGATAGAGAACCGGGCGCGTTTCTTCACCGAGGGTGCGTGACTTGATGTTGCCCGCGACGCCGATGATGCGATAGGTAACGCCGCCGCCGGAGACCACGACACCAATCGGATTCTTGCCATGAAGAATGCGTTCGACGAAGGTCTGGTTTACGATTGCGACCTTGGGTTCGGTGGCCGTCTCGTTGCTGAAATCAGTGCCTGCAATGCGTGGAATACCCATGGTTTCAAGCAGGCCCGGCGAGGCCATGTAGAGGTCGGCGGTGGGCGCATCGGCAGTGTCCGGTCCGCCCACAACGCTGAAGCCATCGCTGCGTCCGCCCATCGAGAGCGGCGCGAAATCGGTGATCGCCGCGGAAGCCACGCCGGGCAACGCCGCCGCACGCTGGCGCAACTGGTTGAGAAATGCAGCTGTTCGTTCCGGCGTATAGCTGTGCAGCCGCGGATCGACGGACATGATAAGCAGATTCTGCGAGCGAAAGCCGATGTCGATGCCCGAAGCGCTCTCCAGGCTGCGCAGAAACAGCCCGGTAATACACAGCAGAACCACCGACATGGCAATCTGCGCGATGACCAGCAGATTGCGCAGGCTGATGCGGAGGCCAGGGCGAGCCAAGGCGTCTTCGCCTTTAAGGGCGTTGGCAAGCTGTGGGCGCGAGGCAGCCCAGGCAGGTGCGACGCCAAACAACAGTCCGCAGATAACGCTGAGCACAAAGGAGTAAAGGAGTACGCGCCAATCTACGCTGATCGTCAGGTTGAGCGGGATCGGGGCGGGCAGGTGGAGAGCGGAGAGAGCACGCGTGGACCATAGTGAAAGGAGAATGCCGAGAGCGCCGCCGCCCACGCCCAGCAGAAGACTCTCCATCAGCATCTGACGCTGCAATCGCCCACGCGTTGCGCCGAGGGCCAGGCGCACAGCCATGTCGCGTTGACGGCCGGCCGCCTGTGCGAACAGAAGATTGGCCACATTGGCGCCGGCAATGGAGAGAACCAGCAGTACCACGATTCCGAGGGCGGCAAGAAACAGGTTCATGGTGCCGCTGTCTTTGGGTGACAACAGGCCCGCCTGCACGACGACAAAGCCGCTGCCCTTGTCTGTGTCGGAATAGGTCTGGGCCAGGCGCACAGCCAGGGTCTTGAGTTCGGCTGCAGCCTGGGGGCGCGTGACCCCCGGCTTGAGACGCGCAACCACGGCGAGCCAGTGCATCTCCCGCGAGTTGGCATCGCCAAGGTTCGGCGCCAACTGCGGAGCGTTTCCAAGCGGCACCCAGAATTCAGTGTTCAGAATCTGGTCCACGCTGTGAAAGCTCGCCGGCGCAACCCCAATAATCGTGAACAGCCGCCCTGAGAGCATCACCGTCTTTCCCGCAATCGTGGGGTCGCTGTTGAATCTGCGTTGCCACAGCCCTGCACCCAGCACAATCTCCGCAGCATCCTCTTCGTTGCTTGCGAACCCGCGCCCAACCACCATCGGAAGTTGGAGAACTTCGAAAAAGTTTGCAGTAACCGCCTGGCCCCACACGCGTTCCGGATCGCCGCTGCCGCCAATGGAGGCGGCGATCAGCTCATCGTAGGCCGCAATGCCGGAGAAGGATTTCGTCTGGTCGTGGACATCTTTGTAGACGGGGAGTGGAAAGTCGTTGCAGCACACGTCGCCGTCATGCGTGGTCTTAAGGGAAAGGAGAGTTGACGGATCGCCGACGGGCGGAGGACGCAGGATGAAGCGGCTGACCATGGAGAAAATGGTGGCGTTGGCGCCGATGCCCAGACCGATGGAGAGGATCGCAATCGCCGTTGCCCCGCGATGCTTGGCGAGAGTGCGCAGGCCGTAGGAAAGGTCGCGGAGCAGGGATTCGAGCCAGGGGAGGGTACGGCGTTCGCGATGGGCCTGGCGCGCTTGCTCTGCGCCGCCAAGGCGGATGAGGGCCTGGCGGCGGGCTTCCTCTTTGCTGAGCCCGGAGCGGACGCCGTCCTCGGTGTGGAGAGCGATGTGACTCTCTACTTCGGCGGCGAATTCGGCTTCGGAGCGCCGTGAATGGAAGAGGCCGCGGATTCGAAAGATCAGTGCGCGAAGCTGGCGCATGGTTGTTCCTCAGGCCTCTTCGGCCGGGGTTAGAAAGCGGGCAAGGATGGCGGTGGTTTGTTCCCACTCGGCGGCGGCGCGCTTCAACTGGCGATGGCCGGCCTTGGTGAGTTCGTAGAATTTTGCCTTGCGGTTGTTTTCCGACGTGCCCCAACTGGAGCGGATGAAGCCCTCCTGCTCGAGTTTGAGCAGAGCGGGGTAGAGCGTGCCGTAGTTCAGCTGCAGCAGATCGCCGCTGGTCTGCTCGATGCGGCGCGCCAGGCCGTAGCCGTGCTGCGGGCCCATGGAGTCGAGAGTGCGCAGGACCATGAGACTGAGGGTTCCCTGCCAGACATCGGTTTTGTCGCCCATTGCTTGTTCCCTTCCCTGCTTGTATTGCCAACCAATAGGAAGAATGTACTCCAACTTCTATGGGAATGCAATACGAAGGATTCCCGCGCTTGGTTCCATGAAGTTTTTTTGTAGAGCGATGAGTGTCGTCGGCCGGCAGGTAGAATTCAGGTGTTAAAGGACGGGGAGGTCGGACGATGGCGATGCGATGGGTTGCGATGGCCGCGGTGGCGGCGTGGGCTGTTTCAATGGGGGCGCAAGGCACGGCTGCTACCGCCGGCCTGGCTGATTCTGAGCAGAAGCAGTTGCCGGCGCTGACGGAGATCTACAAGCACCTGCACGAGAACCCGGAACTCTCGAAGCAGGAAACGCAGACGGCGGCATTCGTCGCTGGAGAGCTGCGCAAGCTGGGCTACACGGTGACGGAGCACGTGGGCAAGTATGCGGACGGCACGCAGGCCGAGGGCGTCGTTGCGGTGATGGAGAACGGCGCGGGTCCGCGGGTGCTGTTACGCACGGAGCTGGATGCGCTGCCGGTGGAGGAGAAGACGGGTCTCGATTATGCCAGCCACGTGAAGTCGACCAATGCGCAGGGGCAGTCGGTGGGCGTGATGCACGCCTGCGGACACGATCTACACATGACCGTGATGCTGGGCGTGGCGCGGGAGCTGGCGGCGCGCAAGAGCGAGTGGCACGGGACGGTGATGGTGATCGGGCAGCCCGCGGAAGAGATGATCCAGGGCGCGGGGGCGATGCTGCGGGATCGGTTGTATGAGCGGTTCGGACGGCCGGATTATGTGCTCTCGGAGCACGATTCGGCCGACGTTGCGGCGGGGACAATCACGGTGAAGGGCGGTCCACTGCTGGCCAGCGCGACCACGCTCAACGTGACTATGCGCGGGATTGGCGGGCACGGTTCGGCGCCGCAGGCGGGCAAGGATCCGATTGTGCTGGCGGCGGAGTTTGTGCTGGTGGCGCAGACCATCGTGAGCCGGCAGATCGATCCGCAGGAGCCGGCGGTGCTGACGGTGGGCACGATTCACGGCGGGACGAAGAACAACATCATTCCCGATGAGGTGACGATGGGGCTGACGCTGCGGACTTACTCGATGGCCGAGCGGAACAGGATTGTGGAGGCGGTGCGGCGTGAGGCAAAGGGGCTGGCGGAGGGCTACGGCGTTCCCGAGGACCGGATGCCGATGGTGGAGATGACCGAGAGTACGCCGGCGACCATCAACGATGCAGCGATGGCGGAGCGGGTGCGTGCGGCGGCGATTCGAGCGCTGGGCAAGGAGCGTGTGGGCGAGGCCAAGGCGGTGATGGGCAGTGAGGATGTGGGTCTGTTTACGCTGGATGGGAAGATTCCAGGGGTGATGTACTGGCTTGGCGCGTCGGACCCGAGGAAGTTGGAAGAGAGCCGCAAGACGGGCGTTCCGCTGCCGGGGCCGCACTCGGCGCTGTTTGCGCCAGTGTATGCGCCGGCTATTACAACGGGCGTGACGGCGATGACGGCGGTGGCCATGGATCTGCTGAAGTAACGGCGATCAGTAAATCAGCTTGAGAGAGAACTGGATCTGGCGGGAGTTGTTGGCGGTCTTGCTGATCTCGCCGAAGCCCGACCCGTTGAGAATGTTGGCGGGCAGTCCCATGTTCACAATGTTGAAGAGGTTGAAGAACTCGGAGCGGAACTGCAGATCGACGCGCTCGGCGCCGCTCTTGCGGCGGCCGAAGGGCGTGTCCTTGATGAGGGCGAAGTCGAAGTCGTACAGGGCCGGGCCGCGGAAGGTGTTGCGGCCCAGGGCGCCGAAGACGCCCTGGTTGGGCCCGGTGCCGCCGGCGACGTGAATGGGGATGGAGAAGAAGGCAGCGGCGTTGTTGACGCCCTGGCCGAAGTAGTCCTGGCGGTTCTGCCGGGCGGTGGAGAGATGCGGCACGGCGATCTGGTTGGGCCGGTCGACGCCCATGGCGCCTGCGCCAGTTTGCTGAATGCCGCTGTAAATGGTGAACGGCGCGCCGGAGCTGATGCTTGAAATGCTCAGCAACTCCCAGCCGTAAGTGACCTTGCGGCTGATGGGACTCAGGAAATTCACGCTCTCCAGATGCAGGTCCTGGGCCGCGCTGATGCCGAGACCATGGGCGATATCGAACGACGACGGTCCCTTTTCTGCATGCGTGTTCTCAGGGTTCTGCGCAAAGGGCACGTTGACCGCGCCGGTTGAGCCCAGGCCCGTGATGGCGATGACCTGGCTGGTGTCGTCGAGCGACTTGCCCCAGGTGTAACTGGCCTGGATGCCGGGTCCGCCGTGGCCCAAGGTGCCGGAGAGCGAGGCTTGCAGGGCGTGGTAGGTGGAGTGCGCGGTTGCGGTAATCTCGTTTTCGAAGCCGAAGCCGCCCGCTACGTTGCCGGCGCTGTCGAATAGCGTCAAAGGCGCGAAGGCCGCATCGGCGCCGGGATAGGCGTTGGGGAAGCTGGTGCGGGGCAGTTTTTCCGCGGCGGTTCCCACGTAACCGGCATCGGCGGTGAGATTGCCGAACTTGCGCTCCAGGCCGGCTGTCCAAGTGTAGAGCGTGGCGTTGTCGAAGTTGCGGTCGACTCCGGCGAGCATGATATCGCTGACCACATGGCCGGGGGTCAGCGCCGCAATGTCCTGCTCATAGCGATTCACATCCATCACGGTGTTCGCAGGGATGGATTTTGTATTTCCAGAGCCAAGAATGTTCACGCCCGCCGGAGTGTAGGTGTTGGGCACCATGGCCGGGGTGATGGTGAACCCATAGGGGATGGGGGCGTTGGAGGCCGAAAGCAGCCTGGGACCCACGGAAAATGGGGTAGAACCGGTGAGCAGGTTGTCCTGCCAGATGTTGGGCGGAATGGTGGTGACGGCGCCGCCGGCATGCGCCGATAACTTGCTGGACACCTGCCAGGCCGCCTGCACGCGCGGCCCCCAGTGATCCCAGCTGGTCTTGTAGCCGGGCTGGGGATTGATCACGTACTCCTGCACCCCGTTTACGTAAAGGAAGCTGGAGGTGCGGTGGGCCCTTTCGGTGATCGGGGTGTAGAGTTCCCAGCGGACGCCCAGGTCAACGGTAAAGCGGCTGTTCACTTTCCAGGTATCTTGCAGAAATCCAGCAAAAGCATTGCGGTTGATGGCAGCGGGACCGGAATGATCGCCGCTGGAAACCTGGGGCGGCGCGACATCCACGGTGTAGTCGAAGGGACTGCCGGAAAGGAAGCTGGAAAGGGTGTCGGGAAGTGGGTCGCCAGGGCTGATGTTGTGGGTTCCGCTCTGCGAAAGGATGGCCTCTCGGGCGTAGGCAGCTCCGCCGCCGAAGTCGTATTCGCCGTTGGGGCTGATGCCGAAGTAGGTGGTATCGCGATTGATGCGAGCCTCGAAACCGGACTTGAACGAATGTTTCGCGGTGGTGAAAGAGACGCCCTGGCGGCCCTGGAAGAGGTTGCCGTAGGCGGCCATCACCGAACCGCCGGCGCCGTTGAATGCCTCAAACAGGCCGTCGTTGAACTTGACCGCGGGGTCGATGTGATTGGGCGTTGGAAAGCCGGGCGTGGTGCGGGTGATGGCGAAGGAAGACTCGAGGGTCAGCCGGGGCGAAGCCGTGCGTGTCCAGGTGCCCACCACGTTGCGCTGCCGGTCAGTGTAAGCAACGCCGAAGGAGGGGTCGAGGGCCGTCTGATCGGGATTGGTGATGGGACCGTCGATGTTATCGAGATTGAAGCGGGCAAGGAATTGGTCTTTGGAAGAGATCTTGTGGTCC
>Ga0302320_10017142_pt1 | contig 14731 bp, 8 predicted proteins | sample Bog_T0_3_FD_202130 | JGI IMG/M metagenome (GOLD analysis project Ga0302320, IMG submission 202130) | Peat permafrost microbial communities from Stordalen Mire near Abisko, Sweden - Bog_T0_3 | ecosystem: Environmental > Terrestrial > Soil > Wetlands > Peat | place: Sweden: Abisko, Stordalen Mire...
GTCGCAGAATACGCTGATGACCAGCGATTGAGCTAATTCAACTGGGTAGCAATTTTCTCGACGCTGAAGGCCTCAATGATATCGCCCTTCTTAACGTCGTTGTAGTTGTGAATGCCGATACCGCACTCCATGCCGTTGCGAACCTCGCTGGCATCATCTTTGAAGCGCTTGAGCGACGAAACTTTGCCCGTAAAGACCAAAACATTGTCGCGGAGCAATCTGACGTCGGAGTCGCGCTTGATGAGACCATCGAGAACCTGGCAACCGGCGATCGTGCCAACCTTCGGTATCCGGAACGTGTCACGCACTTCGGCGCGTCCAAGATAGGTTTCCTTGATGGTTGGATCGAGCAGGCCGGTCATGGCTTTCTTCATCTCGTCCTGCAGTTCGTAGATGATGGAGTGGAGGCGAATATCGACCTTCTCCTGATCGGCCATTTCCTGCGCTTTGCGTTCGGGACGGACATTGAAGCCGATGATGATGGCATTCGAGGCAGCGGCCAGAAGCACGTCGCTCTCGGTGATGGCGCCGACCGAGTGACGCAGCACCTTGATGCGCACCTGATCGCCGGAAAGCTTCGTAAGCAGGTCGTTGATGACTTCGACCGAGCCCTGAACATCGCCCTTGAGGATGATGTCGAGTTGCTTGGAGCCATCTTTCTTGATCTGCTCGGCGAGACCTTCGAGCGAGACGCGGGCAGTCTTGGCAAGAACCGCTTCACGCGCCTTTGCTTCACGGTAATCTGCGATTTCGCGGGCCTTCTCGCGTTCGGCGACAACCACGAACTGGTCACCTGCCTGGGGAAGGCCTTCGAGTCCGAGAATTTCCACCGGCGTCGATGGACCGGCCTCTTCGAGGGGGCGGCCACGGTCGTCGAACATGGCGCGAACCTTGCCGAAGATGTTGCCCACCACGAAGTTCTCGCCGGCATGCAGCGTACCGTTGTCGATGAGGACAGTGGCCACCGGACCGCGTCCGCGATCCAGCTTGGCCTCCAGCACGGTGCCGGATGCGAGGCGCTCGGGTGTAGCCTTGAGCTCCTTCATATCGGCAACTAGGCAGATCATCTCCATGAGCTGGTTAAGATTGGTGTGCTTTTTCGCCGAAACATCGACGAAGATCGTGTCGCCGCCCCAATCTTCGGGGAGCAGGCCGCGGTCGGCAAGCTGTTTCTTGACGCGGTCGGGCTGCGCGTCCGGTTTATCGATTTTGTTGACGGCGATGATCAGCGGAACCTTGGCGGCCTTGGCGTGGTCGATAGCCTCAATGGTCTGCGGCATAACTCCGTCATCGGCCGCAACCACCAGAATCACAATGTCGGTGACCTTGGCGCCGCGGGCACGCATGCGGGTGAAAGCCTCGTGACCTGGGGTGTCGAGGAAGACGATCTCGCGGCCAAACGCCGGAGAATTCGCGTCGGTAATCTTTACCTTGTATGCGCCGATGTGCTGAGTGATGCCGCCAGCTTCTCCTTCGGCCACGCTGGTGGAGCGAATCGCATCGAGCAAACTGGTCTTACCGTGATCGACGTGACCCATGATGGTGACCACCGGAGGACGGGTAACGGTATTGAAGACCGCTTCGTTCTCCTGTTCAATGGCCTGCGCATCGTAGTCCTGCTGAATCTGATCCTCAAAGCTGATAACCGAGCTCTCGGCTCCGAAGTGGCGGGCCATATCGCGGGCCAGATCTTCGCTGAGAGTCTGGTTGATGGTGGCAAAAACGCCGCGGGCCAACAGACGCGCAATCAAATCCTTGGCGCGGATGCCGAGCTTCTCGGCCAAGTCCTTAACGCTAACGCCTTCCGAAATCGTAATCGCACGCGTGATCGGCATCGGCTCATTGCTGAGCGAAAGCCGGGGTGGCGGCGTGAATCCCTTCATTGGCCCTTCCTGCTTGCCGCGCGGCCCCTGATAACGCTGGCCAGGACGGCGGGCAGGGGCGCCTACTCGGGCACCGGGGCGTGGAGCGGTTCCAGGAGGCGGAGCACCAGCGGCAGCACCAAGCAGACCGCCTGGACGAGGCGGACCACCGGGACGCGTGCCCATACCGGGACGTCCAGCCATTGGCGGACGTCCGCCTGGGACAGGAGCGGTGCGGGTGGGGTGCATGGGGCGACGCTCGCCAGGACGGAAAGGCGGACGCGAACCAGGTGCGCCTGCAACACCACCGGCATTGAAAGCGCCAGCGGGGCCGGCAGAACCATTTTGTCCGGGCCGGGGGCGTTGGAAAATTGGCTGACCGCGCACTGGCAGTCCCGTGCGATTTCCCATCGCCGAGGGCGGCTGGGGCGGTCGAGCCGGCGGAGGCGGAGGCGCAAGGTAAACCGGACGCGGCCCCGTTTGCGGCACAATCATACGGCGTGCCGGCGGAGCAGTCGCTTGCCCAGGAGACGAACGAACGGCAGGAGACTTGTGTCCAGCAGGCTTGGCCGGCGGAGTTGCAGGTGGAGCTGCTGCAGCCGGAGTAGGCGTCTCAGCCGCCGTTGCAACCGGAGCGGACGAGGGTTCTGCAACCGGAGCGATCACCGGAGCCTTGACCTCAGCCACCTTCTCGGCGGGAGGTTCAACAGCGTGAGTAACGACTTCCGCAGGAGCGGCGGCTTCCGGAGCCTCAACGGGAGGCGCAGGCAGCACCGGCGGAGCAACCACGGCGACCGGCGGCGCGGGAGCCTCTGCGTGTACTACTGCAGCAGGAGGCTTGGGCGGCTCAACGCGCGGCAGCGGCGAACGCAGGGCAACCGACTCCGGCGTCACGAAACGCGGAGTACGCTCTGGAACAACCGGCGCGGGCCGCGGAGCGGCAGGCTTATTGACAATGGCTTTCGGCGGCGCGGGCGGAGGAGGCACTGGCGGGCGGGCAGGCGAAGCCGCTTCAGTGGTCTGCTCCTTGCGCGCCAGAATAGCCTTGAGCGCGTCGCCGGGCTTTGAGATCTTCGAGAGATCGATTTTGGGACGGAACTCTTCGCCGCCGGTGCGATGACGTGCATGCGCGCCGCTGGACTCATGAAAATATTTCCGAACCTTTTCGGCCTCATCGACTTCGACGGAGCTGGAGTGGGTCTTCTTCTCCGTGACGCCAACCTTGATAAGCACGTCGAGAATCTGTTTGCTTTTTACTTCCAGCTCGCGAGCCAGATCGTTAATTCGAATCTTCATCCGCCGTTCATTTCCTTATGCCGAAACGTTCCACTTGCCCAGAACGGTAAGGCTGCGCCTCAGCGCGGTGCTGCTACCTGACTGGAGAGGTCTTCGATGGGAAGACATCCATGCTGCGTTTGCCTGGGCACTCTCCAAAGCGGCCCAGAAACTGGCTTCTGAAAAGAAGCTGGTGCGGGCGCGGCCGCAAGGCCGCAACCCCGCGTATTACTTGTTGCCCGGGTCGATGTCATGCCCGCCCGGATGCTCACCTTGGTTATCAACTTCGTCCTCAGCCGCAGTGGGACCATTCTCTCCGTCGGCGGCTGCATCCGGCTCCGGTGCGGCTTCCACCGGCTCGTCCAAATGCTGTTCTTCAGTCCCTTCTGCCACGGTTGCTTCCGGGTCCACATCGGACTCGGAAACCGGCAGAGCTTCTGAGCTGTCATCAACTTCGGCAGTATCTGCGTCGGCCACAAGATCGGCTGATTCCAACCGGGAAAAGTAATTGTTGACCGCAACAGAGATCTTCTCGACCGTCTCGGGACCGATGCCGGGGATGGCTTCCAACTCTTCGGGGGTCATATCGGCAAGCGACTCGACGCTGGTGATACCGGCGTTGGTCAGCTTCTCCAGAACCGGATCGCCGAGTTCGGCGGCAATATTTTCCAGCGAGGTTGCCGAATTGCCGACCAGCGAATTCATCTGCTGCTCGACTTCCTGACGCTTCTCCTCTTCGCTCTTGATGTCGATCTTCCAGCCTAGCAGCTTGGCGGCAAGACGCACATTCTGGCCCTTCTTGCCGATGGCAAGCGAGAGCTGAGTGTCGTCCACGATGACCTCGAGATGCTTCTCCTTGCTGTCCACAATGGAGACACGGGAGACCTTGGCGGGCTGCAGGGCTTTCTCCGCAAAACCGACGGCATCGTCGTGATACTCGATGATGTCGATCTTTTCGCCTCGCAGTTCGCGGATGATCGATTGCACGCGCATGCCCTTCATGCCGACGCACGCGCCTACCGCATCAACGTCCTTATCGCGCGACATGACGGCGATTTTGGTGCGCTCGCCAGCTTCGCGGGCAATCGCGCGGATGACCACGGTGCCGTCATAAATCTCCGGAACCTCGGTCTGGAAGAGGTTTGAGACCAGCTCCGGCGCGGCGCGGGAGACGATGACGCCGGGTCCCTTGGTGGCCTTCTCGACGCGGGTAATCACGACCCGAACCCGCTCGCCAACCGCAAAGGATTCGAGCTTCGACTGCTCCTTGCGCGGCATTCGAGCTTCGGCCTTGCCGAGGTCGAAGATGAAATCCGGACCTTCGATACGCTTGACGGTGGCGTTCACAACTTCATTGACGCGACCGTGATACTCATTGAAGACCGTATCGCGCTCAGCTTCACGCACCTTTTGGAAGATGACCTGTTTGGCCAGTTGAGCGGCAATCCGACCGAGTCCCTCGATGGATTTCTCCTGCAGCAATTCACCGCCAACCACGGCGTCATCGCTGATCTTGAGTGCCTCTTCGAGAGAGATCTGGATCTGCGGATCCTCGATGTCGTCCTCGCTGGGAAGGATCTCCCGGACTGAGTAGGCGTGAATGATGCCGGTTTCACGATCGAGGACGGCGCGCAGGCTCTCCTGCGTCTTGTAGAACTTGCGCGTGGCGACGACGATAGCGTCTTCAACTGCGGAAACGACGATGTCGGGATTGATCCCCTTCTCGCGGCTCAACGCGTCGATCACGTTATAAAGTTCACTTGCCATATTCCATGCCACCTTAACGTATGCGGGGCCGCGCCCCGGTTGAATTCTGCCCTGCCCGGACTCGAGCCGGAACCACTCCGTTGACTGTTGCACGCGCTGTGAAGCCGCGCTGGTGGACGTTGCTAGAACTCGGGTACCAGACTGGCCTTTTCGACGTTGGAGTAAGGCACCACCACAACTCCGGCACCCTGGGCCTTGGCCTTCTTGCGGCTGCCCACCTGATCGAGATCGACCGTAAGACTGCCTTCGGAAAAGCTAACCAGACGGCCCTCGAAATGACGATTGCCGTTGACTAGTTCGCGCGTACTAAACTTCACCAAGCTCCCCGTGAACTGCTCGAAGTGCTCAGGTTTGAAGAGCCTTCGGTCAAGCCCGGGAGAAGAAATCTCCAGCAGGTAAGCCGCGCCGGGAACTGCATCCTCGACGTCAAAAATAGTTGCAACCTCGCGGCTGTAAGCCGAACAGTCTTCGTGGGTCACGCCCTCTGGTTTCTTATCGATATAGATGCGTAGAGTGCGAGTCGCACCGCTCCCCTTCATCTCGAGATCCCACAGGATCAGGCCACTGGACTGGGCGACTCTCTCGGCAATCTCACGAACTTTATCAAGCGCAAATGCCATACTTAAATCGAAACTCCGAGGCAATCGAGCCTTCTTGCTCAACGCCGCCTGCGACCGTAGCTTCCCTAACAGGCCTGACGGCTGCCTGTCTTCGCCGTTTACGCAAATGGACAGGAAATAAATCAGGAATGCGGACCACAAGTATCTGCCGCCGTTCTTACCGGGCACACCCCAGGAACACGGACGGAAACACTTCCGCAACTACCACCTGAGAGTATAGCGCCGCTAAGGTAAGGAATACAACCTACCAACAGCCGGAAAACGGCAATCGATGTCCGCCACTGCCCGGATGTTTCAACGTCTAATTCCGAATTTTTGATAACCATGGACACGGAAAAGATTCGGCGATGCGGCGCAAGTTGCCGGCTGGGCCAAAACGCACGATAGAATAAAGCGTTATTCCTAGTCCCATTCGTTGAACCATTGGAGTTTTTTTGTGAAAATTGCAAGTATCTGGCTGCTGACTTTGGCGGCAATTGGACTATCCACGCCGCTGGTAGCACAGGATGTCAACGCGCCAGACTCGCACTGGCGCACCATGGGAGAGACTTCCGTGGTGAACTGGCCCCGCATTGCCTCGGACACACAGGAAATAGCGGCCCAGCAAACCACGCAGCCCACTCAGAGCGACTCTGGACAAGCAGTTTCCGGCTCCCAAACGTCTCAGCCTCAGCCACCTGCCACGTCGCCCGCCGCATCATCCTTGCCCCCGTCCGCCGCACAGCAGGAACAGACTCAGCGTGAAAAAGCCGAGCAACAACTCAAGGAGCAGACACAGCAAAGGGTGCTGGGCGTTGTGCCGGCCTTCAACGTCAGCTATCGCAGCGACGCCGTCTCGCTGACCGGGTGGCAGAAGATGCGCCTTGCGTTCCGTTCCTCCGTTGACCCCGTGACCTTTGCAGCGGCATTCCTGGTTGCCGGCTACCATGAGGCGGATAACGATCTGAACTTTGGATGGGGAATAAAAGGCTATGGGCAGCGGGCCGGGGCGGCCTACCTGGACACGTTTGACAGCAATATGATCGGCAATGGCATATTGCCCGCGCTGTTGCATCAGGATCCCCGCTATTTCCGCCTGGGCCATGGCAGCACGACGCACCGCCTGCTCTACGCCGTAGCAGCCGCTTTCATCTGCAAACACGACAACACCGGCAAGTGGGAGCCCAACTACTCGAACGTGATGGGAAACATAGCGTCGGGCGCGATTTCAAATCTCTACTATCCGGGCAGCAACTCGGGCGTCGGCCTCACCATCTCGAACGGCATGATTGTGACCGCCGAGGGAGCGTTCGGCGCAATGTTTCAGGAGTTCTGGCCTGACATCTCGCGAAAGTTGTTCCACAAAGATCCAACCCACGGCTTAGACGCGCAGCAGGCGGCGCATGACCAAAACGCGGACAAGCCCTAGCAGTCTTGCCTGAAATGTTTCCTCGAAAAATGAGGCTGGAGAAACGGCAGTAGCCGCTTTTCCAGCCAAGGAGGAGCATTGGAGGAACACCTTTGATTGCGTTGAAGCAGAGTTCGATACTACGAAACATCCATACGGATAGAATGCGCCGAAGATTGACATATGGGAAATCGGAAATTTTTATGGCGGCTATAACGGGCCGGATGCACTGAGTTTGCATGACGGCGTTCGGAGTTCATACAATACTGTATGAATTCCTTTTCGATTTCGGACAAACCCCATGATTAACTTCCCGGTCCCTGAGGCCCTGACCTTCGACGATGTATTGCTGCTGCCTGCAAGGTCAGACGTAATTCCCTCCGAAGTCAACACCCAGATCCAATTAACTCGCAACATCCGATTGAACATTCCGGTGATCAGCGCCGCGATGGATACCGTAACCGAATCTCGGATGGCGATTGCACTGGCGCAACAAGGCGGATTGGGAATTGTTCATCGAAGTCTTTCGATCGAGCAGCAGGCCGGCGAAATCGACAAGGTGAAGCGCTCGGAGAGCGGAATGATCGTGGATCCGATCACAATTGAGCCGGAGCGCAATATCAGCGATGCTCTGGATCTCATGCGGCGATACCGCATCAGCGGCGTGCCCGTGACCAAGGGCAAGAAGCTGGTGGGAATTCTCACCAATCGCGATCTGCGCTTTGAAACGCGTACTGACATCCCAATTTCGCAAATCATGACCAAGGAGAACCTGATCACCGTTCCAGTAGGCACCACCCTGGAGCAGGCGGAGTTGATTCTGCACCAGCACAGGGTGGAAAAACTGCTGGTAGTGGATGACAACTACGAACTCAAGGGTCTGATCACGGTCAAGGATATCCAGAAGAAACTCAAGTATCCGGGCGCGGCGAAAGACGAGCAAGGCCGCCTGCGAGTGGGCGCTGCAATCGGCGCGACGGGCGACTTCCTGGAGCGGGCACAGGAAATGATCCGATTGAAATGCGACGTGCTGGCCATTGACAGCGCACATGGACATTCGACGCGAGTGATGGAAGCGGTCAGGACGATCAGGCATGCGATGCCCAACGTGAACCTGCTGGCCGGAAATGTTGCCACTTACGATGGCGCGAAAGAATTGATTGCCTGCGGCGCGGACGGCGTGAAAGTGGGCATAGGTCCGGGTTCGATCTGTACCACGCGCGTCGTAACCGGCGCTGGCGTTCCGCAGATTACCGCAATCGCCGAGGCATCGCGCGCGGCGCGCGAGGCTGGAGTACCGGTCATCGCCGATGGCGGCGTGAAGTATTCGGGCGACATCTCAAAGGCAATCGCCGCCGGAGCAAGTGTAGTGATGGTGGGATCTCTGCTGGCTGGTACCGAGGAGAGTCCGGGAGAAACCATTCTGTACCAGGGCCGCACTTTCAAGGCGTATCGCGGCATGGGCTCCCTGGGAGCGATGGCACAGGGCTCCGGCGAACGCTACTTCCAGAGCCTCGACGATCCCGCGCCCGCGGAATCGCATGGGCGCCTCGACTCAGGAATTGAAGCGGGAAATCGGTTGGCAAAGTTGGTTCCGGAAGGCATTGAAGGCCGCGTTCCCTATCGGGGTACGGTGGCAATGATGATCTTCCAACTGGTGGGCGGCCTGCGCAGCGGAATGGGCTACGTGGGTTGTGCCACGATTGAAGAAATGCAACAGAAAGCACGCTTCATCCGCATCACCGGCGCCGGATTAAAGGAAAGCCACGTCCACGACGTGACCATTACGCGTGAAGCTCCAAACTACCGGGCGGAGTAGGATTGCAAGCTTGGACGAGATGAGCAGGAGCAAAGTCTCCTGCTCATCTCGTCTGCAAACTGATTGGTCGGCAAAGAACGGCGCGGTGGGCAGTTCCACTGGAATGAGAGAGCGCGATTGAAGCACGCACGAGAGCTGTTCTGGCACTACTGGCTTCCATTGCTGGTGATGCTGACGCTGATCAAATTGGAATCCACGGATGCGCTGTCAGGCGCGCACACGGCCAGTCATTTGCGGCAACTGCTGTTCTGGCTGGGAGTGCATCTTCCCGGCCACCAACTGGACCTGCTGAACCTGGTACTGCGCAAGAGCGGACACATGGTCGGCTATGCGCTGCTGTGCTTATGCTGGCTGCTCCTGCTGCGCGGCGCCTACTGGCTGCAACACGATTACAATCGCTCGTTGCAAGGCAAAGTACATGTGCGTCGAATGTGGTGGCGCGCGGAGTGGGCTGCGCTGGCGGTGTTCTGCACCTTCGTGGTCGCCACCGCCGATGAACTGCACCAGATGAGTATTCCGAGCCGCACCGGAAGCTGGTGGGACGTAGCGCTGGATACCAGCGCGGGTTTGATCGCAGTGGCCTTGGTCTGGACAAAAGCCGCGTGGCTTTGCCGGGGCGAAAAAGACATTGCGCGTTAACGCCCGGATAGAAATCTGATCGGAACAAATTCCTGCTCTATCCAAGCGGAAAAAGACTATTGTAATAGCAAGTGACGCTGCTCAGTGGTTGTAACTCTGAGCGCCTCAGGCTGTACCTGACCCGCCTCAGATTCCCCACACCGCTGAACTAAACAACTACGCCATAGCCGGACTTTCCGCTATGCAACGCGCAGCGCCACTACCTGTGAAGGAGAAGCAATGGAAAACAGCGAAAAAAACGCCAGCATAGCAAGTGACGTACTTCATTTCGAAAATCACAGCACGCTTTCTGCTGAAGCTGTCGCGAAGGCTGTGCAGCGCCACAACCGCGAACACAAGGGCGACGCACAGGCTGCTCAAAGGGCATTGAAAATCTCCGGCAAAAAAAGATAACTCGTTCCTGAAACTTGCCGAGGCGGAGGGCTGCTCCCGTGAATTCCAAAATTCACGGTGTAAAGGGGAGTGCCTGACCGGTTGTGATTCTTCCTGATCATGAAACTTCAATACTGAATGGAACATGGGGCCGCACAAACTTACGGGCGGCCCACGTTGATCCACGCTCGTGTCTGGTTGTCGCTCGTTCGTCCAATTGCGAAGGTGACGACCCCAAGCGGGGAGTTCATCAACACGCCGAGCGAGCCGCTCTGCGCGCTCTGCCATGTCTGTAACGGCTGTGTGAGCCTGGCAGTTCCATACCACGCGCCAAACTGCGGACGCTGCCCGAGAAGCCTGAAGGCGCTGAAGGGCTTGCGGTAGGCCAGCGTTCCCAGCGCGTAGGACGATGGATGGAACTGTTGAAAGCGGAAGGCGCGAAGATCTGTGGGCCCTCCGAGGGTAAACAGATCAAAGTAATTGGGCGCTACGCCGAAGCTGGAAACAGCCGCAAGCGAAGCCGTGAAGGTTCCCTCAAACAGTGGAAAGTGCCGTTCGAGCGAAGCCTGTCCGAGTGGAACGGTTCGGCTGTCGGCAGCGCGGTAACGGGCGGTAATCGAAGACGAGAACAATGTACCGTGAGTGGGCAGCGCTGGCTGATCGAGGCTGTTCCATTCCACCCGTAGGCGCGGGGCAAAGATTGCTCCGTCGCTGGCCGGACGCGCGCCGAAAAGCTGGCGGCTGGAGAGATGATCGTACCTGGCCTCAACGCCAACGCGGAAGCGTAAACGCTGATCCCTGTCATATCCAACATCGAAGGCGGTGGAGTACGTATCCTGCCAGTGGGTGAAATGCCGGCTGCCAATGTAGGTCGCGCTATTCTGACGCTGGAGGTCGAGCGAAGGAGACCAGAACCAGTGAGTTGAGGCGACGGGGTATTCGTATTCCGCCGTGAGCTGAGGGCTATAGCCGACGGCAAACTGCACGCGATAGCGGGCGCCATAGGCATTCCGCGGAAGATAAGTGGCAAAGCCCAGCAGTGTCCCCCGCGCGGGCTCTCCGTTGGCAACCGCAAGTTGCAGCGAAGGACGGATGACGAGCTGGCTACCGGAGCGCGGATCGACCTCCGCCGTAATTGTCTTTGACTGCGTTGAATCAGTTTGCGTGGGTGCCAATCGATAGAAAACGCCGGGCAAGGCCGCCGAGGCAACCAGCGTCGAAAGCTCGTGCTCAATGTGCGGAAGCGACAAGGGGGCGCCGTCGTGGTCGAGTTCGGCTTGCGCGTGGCGGGCCAGCGCCGGGTCGGTGGATTGCGCGATCAGCAGCGTAGCTTGTGATGGAGCCGGCTTCATACGGCTGCGGCGCTCGGCCAGATAAGCGGCCCAATCGGCATCACTGAGAGCGAGGGTGGCGAGAAAGCGCTGCTTCTGTGCGGCGGCTTGGTAGCCGCGCTCAATAAGCTCGCGAGCATGTTTGTAATCAATTCCGCTGATGCCTACCAGCGAGGGTGCAAGGACAAGGTCGGCGTTGCGCAGGTTCTCGCGCTCCGTCACCGACACGGCAACGGAGACGGCCTGGGTCAACACATTGGGTAGCGTCCGAAGCTGGCGAACCGGCGGCACCGGGGTGCTGAAGTGAACGGCGATGACGACGTCTGCGCCCATGTCGCGGGCCACGTCGGTCGGCAGATTATCCACCAGGCCGCCATCCACTAGGAGGTGGCCTTCCCACTCGACCGGAGTAAAGATTCCAGGCACGGACATGGTAGCGCGAAGCGCGCGGGCGAGATTACCGTGACGAAGTACGAAGAGCTCACCGGTCTCAAGCTTCGTGGCCACGCAGCGGAATGCCGTGGGTAGTTGGGCAAAATCTTCCACTGCGGAATAGGCTAGAACCTGGCGGGAAAAAAACAAATCGAGGGCTTCGGCCGTACTCAGTCCGGCGGGAAGCGTCAGACCCTGACCAAGGCGCAGAACAAGGTCTCCGGGGTAACGGGCTCGATCCTGCCTGGCCTGAATGGGCAGATCCTTGTAGTTTGGCTGCGCAAGCAGCAAATCGTCCCACCCTGCATCGGCGAAGACCGCTTCAATTTCGGCGGGCGTATGACCGGTGGCATAGAGTCCTCCAACGATGCCGCCCATGCTGGTTCCGGCGATGGCGTCGATCGGGATACGATGCTCCTCAAAATATTGCAGGACTCCGATGTGCGCGAGGCCGAGACTTCCGCCGCCGGAGAGCGCAAGAGCCACGCGGGTGCGATGCGCGGGCACAGGCTGTGCCTGCAACGAAGCGGCAAGGAAAAGCGCGATAACAAACAAGGCCCGAAGTCTCATGAAGTTCAGCCCCACCTCTACAACGCAAGTTCGGCGAGCACGAGGTTGTCCTCCAAGTCGGGGGCGCTGAGGTGGAATCCCATTCTCTTGCAGAGGTGCTGCATCTCCTTGTTTTCGCCGAGCATGTTGGAGTGGACCTTGTGCAGCCGCTGGTCTCGGGCTACCTGAATGAGGCGGCGATAGAGTTCGACGCCAAGTCCCTTGCCTTGAAACTCGTCTTGAACCAGTGCGGCCAGCTCTGCCTCGGGGCGCCCGTGAATTTTGCTAAGTCTGCCCACGGCAATAATGTCGGGCGATCCATCGGGGTGCTTGCGCTCCACCACCAGGGCCATCTCACGATCGTAATCGATAAAGCAGATGCGGGTGAGTCGCTCGTGCGCGGTGCGCTGGGTCAGCTTTAAGGGCTGGAAGTAGCGCAGGTACACGCTGCGCTCGCTAAGCTTCTTGTGGAACTCGATCATCAGAAGCTCGTCTTCCGGACGAATGGGACGAATCATGACCTCTTCGCCGTCATTCATCGTCCAACCGGAAACATACTGCGCCGGGTAGGGACGAATTGCCGAACGCGGAAGCTGGTCGTCAGGTACGCTCTTGTCATGCACTACAACCCGCGCATCGAGGGCAAGCAGCCTCTCTGGGGAAGCGAGGACCGGGTTGATGTCGATCTCGGTGATCGCCGGGTTTTCGATGACCAGGTCGCTGAAGCGGACCATTAGTTCTTCCAAAGCGGCCAGGTCCACTGACTTGCGGCCACGCACGCCTTTCAACGCCTTATAGATGCGCGTCTGCTCCATCATGCGGCGGGCCAGCGTGGTATTGAGCGGAGGCAGGGCCAGGGAGCGATCCTCGAACACTTCGACAAGCTGGCCTCCGGTACCGAACAACAATACCGGACCGAATTGCGGATCAAGCGAGGAGCCAAGAATGAGTTCGTAGCCTTCCTGCTTGGCGAAGGGCTGAACCGTAACGCCCTGAAAGTGGCCCGGCCCAGCCTTAGTTTCTACATTGTCGCGGATTTGCACGAATGCGCGGCGCACGCTGGCCGCGTCAGGAAGATTGAGGATGACTCCGCCCACGTCGGTTTTGTGGGTGATGGTGAAGGAGTGGAGTTTGAGGACGACGGGGTACCCAATGGCACCCGCAGCTTCGACGGCAGCGTCTTCGCTCACGGCAATCTCGGTAGGGACGCTCGGAATGCCATACGATTCAAGCAGCTTCTTCGATTCGTACTCGGTCAGAATAGTGCGGCCGCTGTTGCGCACCGTGGAGAGAATCTCCGAGGCGCGAACGCGGTCGGGGTGGAACGAGGCGGCATTGGGCGACGGCATCTCATAGAGTCCGCGCAGGTTATACGAGTAGCGCCACATGTAATTGAAAGCTTGAACGGCGGTATCGGGATAGTTGAAGCTGGGGATTCCCGCCTTGTTGAGAATCTCATGTCCGTGAGCGACCGCTTCGCCGCCCATCCAACTGGCCAACACCGGTTTCCCGAGTCCCTTGGCATAGGGCTTCAACTGGTCGGCAATCAAGCTCGGATTCGTCATGCCCTGCGGCGTCATGATGACCAGCATTCCATCGATGCTCTGGTCCTTGGCTGCAACCTGAAGAGATTTGGCGTAACGCTCGGGTTCGGCGTCGCCAAGAATGTCCACGGGATTGGCATGGCTCCACGCGGCAGGCAGGAAGGCGTTGAACGCACTCATGCTCTCGGCGGATATTTCGGCGAGTTCACCGCCGCCTTGGATGAGCGCATCCGTGGCAAGCACGCCAGGCCCTCCGGCGTTGGTAACAATACAAAGCCGGTTGCCCTTGGGACGCGGCTGCTTGGACAGCACCTCGGTCATATAGAAGATTTCCGCAATGGAGTTGACGCGCAAGACTCCGACCCGGCGGAACGCCGCTTGCAGCACATCGTCCGAGCCGGTCAGCGATCCGGTGTGGGACGCAGCGGCCCGGGCAGCGGCGGCGGTGCGTCCGGCCTTAATCACAATGATCGGCTTGTTAAGCGAGACTTCGCGGGCGGCTGAGAGGAAGGCACTCGCGGAGCCAATGGATTCCATGTAAATGACGATGGAATGGGTGCGCGGATCGTTGCCAAAATAGTCGATCAGATCGCCCCAGTTGACGTCCAGCATGGAGCCGATGGAGACAAAGCCGCTGAAACCGACATTTTCACTCATTGACCAGTCGAGAACAGCGGTGCATAGCGCGCCGCTCTGGCTGATGAACGCTACGTTTCCGGGCCGCGCTATAGTGTTGGCAAAGGTCGCATTGAGTCCGAGCACCGGGTTCATCACGCCAAGGCAGTTGGGGCCGATAATCCGCATCCGGCCCCGGATGGTATGCATGATCTCGTCTTCAAGCCGCTGGCCTGCTTCTCCGATTTCCTTAAAGCCAGCCGAGATGACGATTCCGCCGGGCACGCCGAGTTCCACGCATTCGCGAAGCAGGCCGGGAACGCCTTCTGCCGGTGTACAAATAATGGCGAGATCGGGAATTTCAGGCAGCGTCTGCAGCGAGTTGTAGGTGCGAATTCCCAGGATGTTGCTGCGCTTGGGGTTGACCGGGTAGATGGTGCCGCCGAAGGGGCTGCTGATCAAATTCCAGAGCACGTTGCGCCCTACCGAACCGGGGCGTTCACTTGCCCCGATCAGCGC
>Ga0302320_10017143_pt1 | contig 14731 bp, 21 predicted proteins | sample Bog_T0_3_FD_202130 | JGI IMG/M metagenome (GOLD analysis project Ga0302320, IMG submission 202130) | Peat permafrost microbial communities from Stordalen Mire near Abisko, Sweden - Bog_T0_3 | ecosystem: Environmental > Terrestrial > Soil > Wetlands > Peat | place: Sweden: Abisko, Stordalen Mire...
ACATTTTTTCTAGGTTTTTTTAAAAATTTAAAAAGTTATCTAACTATTAATTTTTAGCTTGTTTAACAGAAACTCAATAAATCAAAAAATTACATCAAAATATTAATTAATTCAAATATTTTATTTCTTTTGGCTGTTGAGGCTTAAAAAGTTGGTTTTATTGATAAGTCCTTGCAGGATCCCTTGATCAATAATGAACACTGTGGAAATTCCCAAATTTATAAAGAGAAAATGAAGCTTGCATAAATTCATCATGGGATTTATTGTCAACGGAGAAGTATCGAATTTTAAACACGGATCATTATAATTGATTATTTTTTCGCTGAAATTCTCAAAAGAACTATTTTCTTCCAATGAAACATCCTTTTCTAAAATATTTTCTTGGAGTTCTAACTATTAATTAATTAAAAAATTATTATTTTTATTAAAAAAAACTATTTTACTTCTTTTGGTTCATCAACTTCGTTTCTGAAAAAATTTTTGAAATATTCCAAACGAAATGTTTTTTTTGCTTTAATTTGAGAACCTATTCTTTTAGCTCTTTTTATAATATCTTTAGCATGAACAACAGACTTTTTGTTATAAATTAACAAAAATAAATAAAAAGAAAAAGTTTACCTCTTCTTCTAAAAAATGATAAATTTCAAGCAAAGTTTGCAATCTATTCATCCATGGTTGATAAGACAGCAATGAAAAGCTTTTTAATTCACTTTTCATATATTTTATCATGTTGACGATCTTGACAGTTCCCATAAATTTAAAATTGTCTTTGGATTGAACAACAGGTAAAAAATCTCCCAAACACAAATTTTCACATGTCGTCAATATTTGATATATATCCTCCAATTTTGATTGAGATGTCAGGAAAATTTCAGGTTGGGTCATAATTTGTTGTGCGGACTTTATATATATTTCATTCTTCATCAATTTAGAACCAAAAGGCAATTTTCTCAATTCAATGTTTGAAGAAAAAAAGGATTTTGTGAAAAGGTTTCCTGTCCCATAGGCAAAGAGAACCGTAATCATAATCAAAAATATTATATTCACATCTTCTGTCAATTCAACTATTAAGACAGTCATACATAAAAAACGTGTTGTAACTGCAGTCACTGCCGCTGCTCCAGCAACTGCATATTTCGATATATAGATGTTTCCTTAAATTAAAAAAAAATATTAAAGTGATTTTTTTTTAATTATGGAAAAGCTGTATACCAAACCACATTTTCAAAATATGACCATACATTCTTCCTAAAATTGCGCCCATCAACATCAAAGGAGCGAAAATTCCTGCTGGAATTGGAGAAGTCACCGTCAAGAAAAACATTCCACTTTTTAATCCCAATAAAATCAAAATTGAAGTGATTTCATTAGGATGACTAAAGTCTTTTCAAATAAATTTTTTTTTTTTAATTAATTTTTTTGTTAAAGAAAACAATAACTAACATTTGGTGTCTAATACATCTTGTCCAAATAAATCATTGAGCAACGTCTTATCATCAATCCTTAAAAAATTGAACTGGAATTGTAGACAAGCAATCACAATGATTGCCAGCCACGTATAAGTATATCTCCTAACCAAATTGTGAAAAAAATTTAAATATTCATTTACGTTCTTAATATAGAATATTTGCTTTTCAAGCTTTGATATCCGATCATAAATCTTATAAATAATGCTCCATAAAGTCCACATAATATTCCTGTTATAATTTCATGTTTTTTTAAATAAAAAGAAGAAAGCTTTATTCACCTAAAATTGAAAATTCAAACAATTCTCTAAAAGGAGATTCCCAAACATGAGTTAAAGGATTGATATGTTTGATATTTGCTAAAATTTAACATTTTTTTAATTCAAAATGTAAATCATCTAATATACCCATTAATCCTAATAATTTGACTGTTACAGTGGAAAAAAAAAGTCCAACATATAAAATCCACATTGTGCGTGCAGACGAAATTTTTTCTGCTAATTCAACAATTACAACCAAACCTTTATTTGATTTTTTAAAAGGAAATATTTTTGAAATTTGCCTGTAAAGGGAGTCCCAAAGGCGCAACTTAATCCCAAAGCTCCACCTATCATGAGACTTTGAATCCTTAAAACTGAATCTCTTCTCATTTCTTTGAAGTAAGAAATTTTTGAAATGGCTGTGAAAATCATAGCCCCCATATGCATGTTCGGACCAATTCTACCTGTCACAAAACCTATTTTTTTTTCAAATATTATCAAAAAGAGAAGGAGCAAAATTACCAGCTCCAAGGCCAGTAATCATGCCAAAGAATTTGGCTATTAATACTCGAAATTCCAAATATTCATACATTCGAGAGCCAGTTATAAGGCATTTCAATTCAGGAACTCCTGCTCCTTGGGCTTCCGGCCCATATACATGACATAACCCAGTGGAAATGGTGGCTAAAATCAGGGCAGATATTATCCAAACAAAAAAAGAAGAATAATAATATTCTTCTATAATGTTTTGCTTTCGATCTCAAATAAATCAATAATGGATTGTTATAAAATTGAAAAATACTTGAACTCAACCATCCTCCCAAATATTCAATCAAAAAACAACAAATGGCCGTAATTATGGAACTGAAAAGACAATAGGCCCATGCACGAAAATTAGAATAGAAAACCAATGATCTCACAAGACTTGTTTGATGTTTTCGATAAACTTGATCGATTGCTCTGATATTTACTGTCACATCATCAAAATTATTGAAAAAATCTAAGGAAAAAATGATTAAAAAAAAGGAAAAATTTTTTGATCACCTGTAAGACTGTAATTTGATCGATGGTCAGCTTTGCTAGCATCCACTTCTTCTTCTCGAGGATCATTTGAAATTTTAGACATTCTATTTTAGGAAATTTATTTGGCATTTTTATTTAAAATTTACGTTTGGATATTTAATCATTTTTGTTTAATTTTCGAATTTTTGAATAAAAATTCAAAATATAATCAAAAACACAAATTTATTTTAAAATTTTCTTTTATGTTTTTTAAATGGAAAATTATTTGTTACTTTTGAAAAAAAAGAAAATTATAAACAAAATGTTTTATATATAAAAACTATTTAATATTTATATATACAAATAATGTACTTCAAATCAAATACTCATAACTTTTCGCCCTCCTCAGCCCAAAAAGAAGGTGATATTCCTCCCATAAAAGGAGAGGAAGACAGTGAGCCAAACAATGTTTTGGATTATTCAGATTCAACCCGTTCATTTCCCAAACACAGAAAAACCAAAAAATCTGTATTTTATGCTGAACAAAGCCCTTATGAAATGAAGGTTCGTCTAAACCTGGATGAGGCCAATAACTCTTTTAACGAAATAAAGGATAGAAATAATTCCTCCACCTTAACTCCCAACGTAGATTTATCACTTTTTGATGATTTAGAAGGCAATAATGGTGATTTTAACATGAAAGTTTATTTGAGAAGAAGGTATGCCTTAGCAAAAAAAAAAAATTATTTTGCTCCCGAGGACACATGGGAGAAAAACGATGAAAATTTTTCCGATATTATTGAAAATGAGATTTTTTTTAATGTCGAAAACTTTCTTTTATTTTTTTTATATCATTTTTTCTTTCATTTTCTCTTTGGACCCCTCACAATGTTGATCACATACCGATTCACAGGTTCTACTGTTTTCAAAAATCAGTTCTTTTGGGGGTTAAATTGGATTTGTTTTCTAAATTATTTAGTTTATATATTATATTTGATTTTGATGGTGGTCTACTTTTCTTGTGAATCCCTTTTGATTAACCTCAATTCAGTGTCGATTTATATGGTTTTCCCGATCTTATTTTTGAGGATCTTCATCATTTCTATAAAATATGCAACGATTAACAAAGAGAAAATCAAAATGATCAAATCACGAGTTATAAACCAAGAAGAACTTCTTCAGGAGTTTACATTCGTTTCTTGGGCTTGGCAAACTGATTCTTGTATTGAGAAGGAATTACAAGCAACAATACAAAGAACTGAACTTGATTTGGCAATGTTTAAATTTTCATTTTTGAGTATATTTTTTTTGTATATTTTTTTTAAAGAAAATAAATTACTTCTTAAATTTTCAAGGTGATATGGACGCAAATCTTAGGAAAGAATTGGAACAAACCATTAAAAATGAAAATAAAAGAGCAACAGCTTCACCTGTGAAAAAGAAAAAATCTAGATTTGATTTATTCGAAGATAAGATTTCCAACTATGAGAATATTTTTCAAAATTTCTTCGATTCTGATTTGTCAGGATATTCTTTGGCTAAATTTCTTTTGAAAAGCATTCGTTCACAAACAAAAAGAAATTTCAAGGTTTGCGTGTATATAATTATTCCGATCAGTTTGATCAGATGCCTCTTGCCTTTGATTTATCAAATAGCAGAAGAGAAACCTGAATTTAGTGTTTTTGAGATCTTTATGACTCTGATTTTTCTAATCTTGAATTTCTTTCTTTTCTCAATGAATTTTCTATTTTTAATTTTTGGGATCTTTGAACTCGATAAAACTTGTAAAATTTTATCACAATTATCGAATCTTTTATCTCCAAAACAAACCGAGCAATATCATACTACAAAAACCCTACCTACTATTAATTTTTTTTGTCCAGTTTCCCTTAAATGCTGGGATTCGCTCCATAAACTTTTTCTGAATTATGGAGCTAAATTTCGATTAAGAGTGAATTATTATCTCTCAGTTTTTCTCATATATATTACAATTATGTTGATCCTTATTGTCATAAAGGTGTTCGGAGTGATTAATTTGAATATGAAATTTATTGTTATGATCACTTATGAAATCATTTTAATTTTTATTACTTTGATGATCATTTTCTATAAAGCTTTGGTGATTAATGATCATTATCACATCCATATATTTTTAATTAAAAAAAATAAGAATATATTATCAGATTTATTGAATTTATACGCTGTTTATTTTGAGAAAGAGGATTATGTGCCAGATAATGAAATTTATAAAGAAGGGGTCTTTCGGATCAAGTCAAATGTAAGTTCATTAATCAATATTGAGAAAACAATCAATGGTCGGAAAAATACTGCTTTCAAAAAAAACCTGATGGAGAAAGAAGAAATTATCAAAAGATGTCTTCTAAATTTGATAAATATTTGCCAAAACATCATTGAAGATTTACAATTTTGTTCAAAATATATTCCTTTTAAAGTTTTGGGGATTTCAGTGAATAAACAATTTATTCAAAGTTTAGCAGCAGGTTTGTTTTCGATTTTTATTGTCATTTTACAGAAGATCCTTAAAGATATGAATATATTTTAATTAAAGTTTACACAAAATATATTTACATAATCCAAAATAAAATAATAAAACATTTTACAAAATTCTTGTTTTTTTATTTATTTTATTTTTTTAACTAGGATAAACTTTATTTGCATTTAAACCCAAGAAATAATTTCTTTTGATGACTCCTTTTAGAACTCCTTTCTCAACAACAAAAATTGTGGACACCCCCAAAGCCACAAACAAATAATGTACTTTGCATAAATTGGTGGAAGGTGTAACGATGGCAGGTGACCTATCAAGATATAGAATAGGATCAGAAAAATCAATTTTTCTTGAGAAAAAGATTTTTTTTTCTTCCTCTGTTTTATTATTGATTTTTTTACTTGATATCAACTCTTCCTTTATTTCTTCTGGTTTTTCCGGACTACTGATTTCAATTAATTCATGCTAATACGGATAAGAATTAATTTTAATCTCAAAAAATTAAAAACTTCATTTTCTTGTTTCGTGGTCGGACTTTTATCCAAAAAATTAAAGTTTTGTTTTCTATATAGATTTTTAGTTTTCATCTTCAACATAACTTTTTTCGCCCTTTCACAAATTTTTTTGGCGTGTGTGATTGCCTTTAATTATTTTAATTATGAGTTTTTTTGAAATATTTTCTTTTTAAAAAAGTTACTTCCTCATCCAAAAAGGTATAAATGCTTAAGAGAATTTCAATTTTTCCCACCCAAGCACTTTTATGATTGATGTTAGTGTTAGCTTTCAGTTCATTTTTGAAATATTTTATGATATTTTCAGTTTTCATAATTCCGAACAATGTATAATCCTTCTCATCAAGAACGACAGGTATATAATCCGCGATGCAAATGTTTTCAGCCGTTGTGAGATAAGTGAAAATATCATTGAAAGTCGAATTTGAGTGTAAATAAACCTTGGGGTTTTGATTGATATCCTTCGCCTTCATTTTGTAAACTTGATCTTTCATCAATTTGGAAACATAAGGCATTTTTTTCAATTCAATGGTTGAATAAAAGAAGGATTTCGTAAACAAATTTCCTGTTCCATAGGCGAAAAGTACTGCAATCATAATCAAAAACACAATATTAACATCTTCTGTTATCTCCACAATTAATATAGTCATGGCCAAAAATCTTTTTAAAAATTAACTAAAATCTTTAAAATTAATATAACCTCGTACTCATGGCACTCACTGCAGCCGCTCCTGCAACTGCGAATTTACCAATATTCGTGACTCCAAATATATGTCGCATTATTTCACCATAAACCCTTCCTAAAACAGCCCCCATCAAGACAAATGGACCAAAAACTCCAGCAGGAATTGGAGATGTGATACCAATAAAAAACATGAAAGTTTTCAATAAGAGAAGACAAATGGTTCCTGAAATTTCATTCATATCTTGAGTCAAAAACCCTGAAAAGAATAATTAATATCTAAAGATGATTCACTTTTTATACAGCGCTTGTCAAATTCATCGCTTCCAAACACATCGTTTAAAATAACTTTGTCTCCAAATCGAAGAAAATCAATGTGAAATTGCATTAAAGCACATATTATTATAACAACCCAAGTATATGAATATCTCCTAAAATATCAGTCGTTATCAATAATAATTCCAATGATTTACGTTCGGAAAAAAGAAGATGCATTTGGCTTAGTTCTATATACTTGAAACTTAATCAAGAGTTTAATAAAAAGGGCACTATATAATCCACAAAAAATTCCTAAGAAGTTTCAGCTATTAATTAATAAAAAGACTTTTCCACCTAAAACAGCAAATTGAATCAACTCCTCAAAAGGAGAGCTCCATAAATGATTCAATGGAATTATATGAGGCGTCAATCCTTATTATTTGTTTAATGCTTTTAATCAAAAAAAAAAAAAGATTTACCAGTAAACCCAAGTAATCGAAATGTGCAAGTTCCAAAAAACAATGAAACATATAAAATCCACATCGTTCTAATTGAAGATATCTTTCCAACAAGCTCAACGGCAGCAATTAAACCTCAAAACTAATATTTTTATCAGAATTGCATTACAAAAAAACCTGCGAATGGAGTTCCAAAGGCGCAACCAATACCAACCGCTCCCCCGATCATTAATCCCTGATTTTTCAATACAGAATCTTTTCGAATTTCTTTAAAATATCCGATCTTTGCCACTTCGCTGAAAACCATCGCCCCAATGTGAATGTTAGGTCCTATCCTTCCTACCCAAAACCCTAATAAAAAATTAATTTTTATTTTTTTTCCATTGTTTTTCACAAACCTCCTCCAAGAGCTGCAATCAATCCGAAAAATTTCGCGATAAAAGTTCGAAATTCAAGAAATTCTGACATTCGAGCACCGGTTAAAATGCATTTGAGTTCAGGAACACTTAAATGTTATTATTTCAAAAAAATGGCTTATTTGAATTTACCCAGCTCCTTGGGCTTCTGCACCAAAAATATGACACAGGCCTGTTGAAATGGTTGCCAGAATCAAGGCACTAACGACCCAAACAATCAAAGAGGCGAAATATTGATCCTCTATTATGTTTTTTCTTCTTTCTAGAGAGATCATTGTTTAAGAAAGTTATGATGATTGTACGATTATAAATCCAAAGCGATAAAAACTCGATTAAAAAACAGGCAAGAGCTGTTAAGCAAGATGAAATAATGCAATAAACCCAGGATCGAGAGTTAGAATAATAGACTAAAGATGTCACCATTTGAGTTTTATCTTTTTCTAGTATGTTTTCAACAGTTCTGATTTTATAGGAAACCTCATCATAATTATTGAAAAAATCTTTGATGGATAAAAAAAAATAGAAAATGTTCGAAATCATTTTTTTAGTTACCCGTGATGCAATAATTAGAGCGGTTATCTGGTTTAGATGGGCTAATTGATGATTTTTTTGAGGATTTTTTCATTTTTCCTTTCTTCCTTAATTTGTGATAAATTATTTTTTATTTGAGGAAAAAAAAAGAAATTATGTTATTTCATTTTTTTTTAAATCAAAATTTTTTTTTATTTATGTTTTTTATTCCCATTCAGTGGTTCCTGGAGGTTTCGAAGTCAAATCTAAGAGAACTCTTGAAATCCCTTTGCATTTTCCAGTTACTTCCTTCGCAATCTCATTTAATGCATCACCTGAAATATCAATATTTGGAATAGCTGCAACACCTGTCATGAAATCATTTGTGATAAAGGGTCGAAGCACAATTGACCGATCTCCAGGCTTTTCAAAGGAAATTGGAATAAGCACAATAGGTATTTGACTGATTCTCTTCATGACTTCACCAGCCTTCAATTGGAAGAGAAGACCATTTGCAAGAAAATCGGCATTTTTCAATTGTGCGACAGTTTCTTTATCAAGCAAAGTCTTTGTGGTGCTGATGTTTTTTTCATCAAAATCCCCAAACACATAAACAATTCTATTGATTTGATGCACATTTTTTGGAATTTCCCTTGCAAGATTAAATAAAACCTCCCAATCTTGTTTCCCAGAAAGTGCAGCAACATAAGAATAACTTCTTCCATCGCCTTGAACCCCCACTGATTTGATTGGCAAGAGTTGAGCTTTAAGATTACAAATTCCAGCCATTTCATTTATTTTTTTTTGAATCAACTCAAACTCTTTGGTAATAAAAGGTTCATCCAAACAAAGAATTCGAATGGCCAGACCTGGTCCAGGAAAAGGATGTCTTCCAACAATGTTTTCAGGAAGGCCAAGCAATCTTCCTAATTGTCTTACTTCATCTTTATGATAATCTTTCAAAGGTTCAATAATCAATCCCGCTTTTCTTTGTTCCCTGACCAAAGCTGTGTCATTATGGTGAGTTTTGATAACATCTGCCTTGGAGCTGGCAAGCAGTGAAGCGCTTTCAATTAAATCGGGTCTTAAAGTTCCTTGAGCCAAGAAAAATTGCTTGAGACCCAAATTTTCTATCTCTTTCATTATAACTCTCATAAATGTATCTCCAATAATTTTTCGCTTGACTTCAGGATTGACAACTTGTTTGAGAGGAGGAGTAGTCTCGGAATTGATTTGAGTAACACCATTAAAAAAATCATCACTTGCGTCAACAACTTGTAGTTTAAAACCTATGTTTTCCAAGGCTTCTTTCACCAAAACGTCCTCATTCATTCTCATAAATCCGTTGTTTATATGAATGGCATGAACCTTTTCTTTTCCTAAGGCATTATAAAGCAAAGCACAACAAACTGTGCTATCTACCCCTCCACTTGCTAAAACAACGACTTCTTTGCCTTGAACTTGAGCTTGTATCTCTCTGACAGCTTTGGTTAACCGATCTTCAATTTTGAAGCTACCTGAGAATTTGCAAATTTTGAATAAAAAATTCTCAAGCATCTTCTTTCCATTGAGAGTCAAATCAACTTCTGGATGAAATTGCACTCCAAAAAATGGTTTTTTTTTATGTTTAAGAGCAGTTATATGATTTGGAGACCTTCCTAATACATTCAAACATTCAGGCAAATCCTGAACACAATCACCATGAGTTAACAAAACCTTTTGTTTTTTGTCTAAACCTTCAAATAAAGGAGAAGAAACATCAAGTTCAACCTCGATTTGCCCGTCCTCTCGAATATTCTCTCCCTTAACCTGACCCCCATACATGATACTCAACCATTGCATGCCATAACAAATACCCAATATAGGGATTTCACAGTCTAAAAGAGCACTATCACACATTGGTGCATCTTTATCTTGAAAAGAATTAGGCCCTCCTGAAATTATTATCCCTTGATAGGATTCCTTTAAAATTGTCACTGGAGTGTTTAATGGGAGAATTTCACTTTCGCATCTTAATTCTCTCACACGACGGTCTATCACTTTACCATATTGGGAGCCAGCATCTAAAATTGCAATTTTTTCAGATATCATTTTTAAGAAGATTTTTTTATATCTAATGAAACTTTAAACTTTTTTTTAATCTATTATTTGTCAAATTAATTTAAAAAAAATAAATTTTAAGTGCATTCGGTGGCTCTAATATCCTCACCTTCGCTCTTCAGGTCCAAAGAGCTTGATCCATAATTCACATATCTTTATTTCAAATAAAAAAAGAATGAGCTTATTTTTTACGAATTTATAAGTAACGGGGCGCTTTCGTCTTTTCTGGATCCAATAAACATCTCATAGACTTTTTCTGAATTCAACATTTTCTTTTCGTAAAGCATTTCTATTTGTCAATTTCAAATTAATAATTTTGTTTTTGTTTAAAAACCTTCATATCTATCAGTAGCCAAATCCAAGAAAAATGTCGCACCGATTATCAATAAATAAACTAAGTAGAAATATGGTGAAGACAATAAACTAAAAATAGAATGGTGAATTTTTTTTTATATAAATTTTTTTTTACCATGAAAGCATTCCAGTCATCCCCATATTTGGAACACCATTTAAAATGACCATGGTCAAAAAATATGAGAAAACACTCATGAAAAGAATAAGGATAACACAAATATTGAGAGAATGAGTGAAGGTCAAAATTTTCAAATTGGCTACAATGATAATAATGCCAAAAATTGTCATTCCAGTCTTTGGCAACCATTCCATCCCACCATGTTTTCCATCTAAACTCACATTTTCATAACCATAAATACTAAAACGCACAAAAAATTATTAAATTAAGAAATTATAAATTTTTTTTTATCTAAACCAGAAATAACAAATTATAGCAGAATGAATGATTCCGAAAATAAACCATCTCCAAAAAACAATTGGTTGAAACAATTCATCTATTTGTTTACGTTATAAATATTTGTGATATTTGGAATGTTACTTTTGATTCCTTGCAAATACAATAAGGGTCGACACATCAAACGTTTTGCCTTATATTCTTTGTCTAGAATGGAATAAATAACTATTGGAAGAGAAGCAAATAATATATTATAGAGCTGAAAAACCCAGGTGTCATAAAGAAATTGAGCTGAAAATCCGTTGAGAAATCCATACCTTAGACAAATATTACCAAAAGAAATTATAAAAATTACCAAAATTGCGGAACTACAATCAAGATGTTCTTGTAAAAATTATAGCAAATCAATGTGGTGTTTTTTCTGTAGGATTCCCGACCATAAAAAAGCAAAAGTTTGGACAACAATTTGAATTCTCCTATTGCGTAATCTGAAGCTCTGGCAGCCTTATTTTCAAAATTCTTTAATTTTACTAACATTATCCTACTTGTTGTCCTTCGACACCGATAATTCCAATTCCAACATGAGCAGTTGTGATCATATTCACATCATTGGCACCATCTCCAATTGCTAAAGTAGTCACTTCCGGATTCTTAAATCATCATTAGAAAAAAAAAAACATATTTTTTTAATACCATTCTCTTAAAGATATCCACTATATCTCTTTTTTGTTTGGGCGAAACTCTGCAAGCCAAAACTGTGCGGCATTGTTTCGCCATAAAAAGCACCTTCATTAAATACTCTTCATTTTTTTCTTGCAAGTATCTCAAAGTTTGTCCACTCAAAACCAAACATAAATCAAGAGGTTTTTTATTTAGAATAAATATCTATAGAAAAAAAATTTAAGATAATTTTTTTTTTAATTTTACTTTGTTATATTCTTCATTTATTGAACTTAAAATTTTCTCTTGCTCTTCTCCGTCTATGATTAATAACTCTGAAGACTTGGTCAGCAAATTTGTTGAATGACCAATATTGATGGCAGTTTCGATTTTATCTCCAGTCAACATCCAAATTTTTATTCCCGCCTTTTTTAAAAATTCTATTGTCAAGTCCACATCATCTTGCAATTTATCCTCTATGGCCGTGGCTCCGATCAATTCAAAATTTACCTCAATTTCTTTTTGAACTAAATTAATTTGTTTCTCTCTTTCAATCATTGAATTCGCAGCAATCTTTAATTTTTAAATAAAATACTTGAAATTATTTTACATCATGTCTCCTTTTCCATTGTTGATATTCTTCAACTCCCAGATTTCTTTTAGCAAGAATCAAAGTTCTTAACCCAATTTTGGCATATTCAGTTAGAGAAACTTTGGTTTCATTTACCATTCTGCTAGTATTATTATTTAAAAGAGGCAATATTGCCGAATCAGCTCCTTTTGTATATAATATCAATTCATTTGTGGTTTCATTAAGGACAATAATTGACATCATTTTTCTGAATTTATAAAATTTTAACATATTTTTTAATTAGAATTTGCCTTTCACTGGTAAATTCCAAAACATTAAGTAATTTATATTTGAGAATTTGATTTTTTTCATTAATGAGTCTGATTTTAAGAGTTGAGTCTATTTCTGGTGCCATCAATTCATATCCACACCATTTAGCGAAATTCACCAAAGCTATCTCATCAGGAGAAGAACTCTTTAATTAATCGTTTAATTAATTTTATTCAAACATTTTTTTCTTTACTGTGTAAACCATTTGTCCATTGTTTTCTTCGGCAATCACTTCATTGCATATAGCACATATTAATACGGCTTCCTTGGCATTGGCATTTTGATTATGTTGCTCATCATTGAGAGAGGAAAGAAAATCAGGATCAGTGAAATTCACATTTGGAACTTTCTCAATTTTATTGTGAACCTCTTCTTTTTTGTCACCAAAATTTACACCATCCACACAAATATTTTTGAATTCCATGACATTGCATGTTAAGGTACCAGTTTTGTCAGCAAAAATATATTCAACTTGACCTAATTCTTCATTCAAGCTTGAACTTTGCACTTTGGCTATTTGGCCATTAAAACTCACCATTTTTTTATCGTTTATTATCATCAACCCTTGGAAAAATTTAACCATTTCTAATGTCACTAGCAAAGAAATCGGAACGAAATTGCTTGAAAATTTTGAATTATAAATTTCATTTTGTTAATTTACGTAAACAACAGCATCCAACTTCCATATTTCACAGCAATATCATTAAACCAATTGTATTGATTCATTTGCAAATAATTTAAAGTGTCCTTTCAACAAAAAATAAATAAATATATTAATTTAAATAAATGTTATTTTACCTTGTATTCATAAAACCAAACAGAGCTTGAAAATGAACAGATCAGGCAGAAAACAATTTGCACCAGAAAAACAACAAACACATGTTTATTCATTTTTCTTTCAACTTTGCTCATTTTTGGTCTTGCTTTGACTGAGTTCAGCATAATTTTTGTTTCATGGCTATAGATTTTTATAAAACACTAAAAAAGAAAATTCATTCACCCAGTATATGAGACTAAACCTATCACATATTTTGTATTTCTCAAACTGCACCCTCTCAAAATGAAATTTTTATGATCCAAGCTTATTTGTTTTTTCCCTTCACTTGTTTCGATTTCATAGCTTCCTGTAAATGCATACAAATATGGGTTAGGGTTTTCATATTTATAAGTTGCAGATTTTTGGAATAACTAAATAATTTTGATATTATTTTTAAAAAATGATAAAGAACTTCTAAATCATTGTTATAAAAATTCAACAAATCTTTGTGCACAAATTTGTGTTTTAAATTTGTTTCACCGTCCAAATTTTTTGTTTCGATAAAACACATACCTAAAGTAAAATTATTAAGTTATGGTAATGCAATTAGAATGAATATATCAATTAATAAAACCTTTAGGGTCGCTCGTTCTCAAAACCAGGAAATCTGCTGGAAAATATTCATTTTCATGTACTTTTATAATATTTCCAACGCGAACACTTTCCCATGTTTCTTGTTTAAAACCCATATGTGTTGACCCGATCATGATTTTTTTGCCATTTTCTTCATTATCGCTTTTATGTCTTTTCCAATCTTCATATACATCTTTGATCATGGTGATTAAAATTATTGTAGTTAAAGGCAATAAAATCACAGGCTTGCCACTAGAGTTGCTGATGCTTTGAATCGTTTGCATAAATGCTATAATCTTTTATGATGTTAACAATAAGTATATGATGACAGAATTATCTCTCATACTAAAAAATAAAGATTTGGCAACTTGGAAAATTGTTCAAGAAGGTTTAAAGGGACGAAGGAAATAAATGAGTATTTGCTTGTTGCGATCTTGTTGTTACAGACATCGTTTTCTATTTGATTAGGACAGATGATCCTATCTGGGATCTCATGCCAATTAAGGTGCTTTTTGAAGCAAAACCATTTCTTTTTATAGCTGGAGTTTCTTCCGGGATAAATGATACCTTCTTTTTCTGTTTAATTTATATGCTTTAGTTTGAAAATAGAAGAGAGAAAACCGTTTGGGAATTTTTCGTAATTGGTTGGACTATTCATTTTTTGATTCATATTTTAAATTTTTTTATTTTTTAGGTTTTTCAAAAAAAATTAAGAGAAAATAGCAGTAGTTATTAATCAGAGTTCATACTTGTGTTAAGAATTTTTTAAAAACCAAAAATGATTTTTAAAAAAAAAATTGCAAGTGCTGATCTTTTATAATATCAATTTATTTTTTGCATTTAAATTTCTTATTTTTTA
>Ga0302320_10017144_pt1 | contig 14730 bp, 12 predicted proteins | sample Bog_T0_3_FD_202130 | JGI IMG/M metagenome (GOLD analysis project Ga0302320, IMG submission 202130) | Peat permafrost microbial communities from Stordalen Mire near Abisko, Sweden - Bog_T0_3 | ecosystem: Environmental > Terrestrial > Soil > Wetlands > Peat | place: Sweden: Abisko, Stordalen Mire...
ATCGATATGCAGCGCCAGATGCGCCGCGATCTCCTTCATCCAGCTCAAACGCCTCTCCGCTTTAACCCGGATCGAACGAGCCTGCGGCCTCAGTGAACGAAAGAATATCCCGCTCATCGAATGGCTCGGCATCGGATGCAGAAAATACCGCTCCGGCAACTCGAGCTTTTCGCACAGCAATACCAGCGCTTCGGGACTGGGCGACTGCCTCCCCTGCTCGTAATGCGAAATGCTTTGAGATTTGATGCCGGTGAGTTCGGACAACGCTGTCTGCGCAAGCCCCCGCGCCTCACGCGCTTCCGTGAGCCTTTGTGCGACAAATCCCGGCGTACCGACCCGCATTATTCCCCTTTCAGGAAAACTAAGACCGGCTGCGAGGCCTCTGATATCTATGCGGCGTGGAATGGGAGCGCGCGGAACTCGGCGCTGTTCGGCAGGGCTGACGGGAGCTTGCCATATTATTCGTTCAGATTCCCGCAATTGTCAAACTCTTTGTCGGAAGTACCGCGCGGCGCTCTTGCCTCATTCAGGACCAGGTATTCTGAAGGCCATCCCACTCTCGAATTCTTCCTTCGCCCCGACGCTGCCCTTCTCAGGGGCGCCCGAGTGCGTCTCGAGCGTCAGTGGCGCCTGCGCATGGCCGGAATCGCCGCGTGCTGAGTCCTCTCGCGAATCGCCTCCATCCGGCCCAGGCTTCCGGCGAGGAAAACGAAGTGGCCTACAGCTTCGAACCGGTCTGCCAGCAGGATCCGGAAGGCCACCTGAGAGCCCTGCTTGTCCAGGCAATGTCCCGTAACACGCTCACGCTGAATGCACTTCGCAGCGAAAACATCGAAATCATTAACTGACAGAATGAAGATCACCGCGCAGATCAAAGGACTTGGCCGTCAGGACGAAGCCGGCATGATGGCGTAAGCTGGTCCGTCCACAGCCAGGTCCTTGAGTAACATTGAAGCCAGCGGCCGATCGGGCAAATCGGCCACGGCTTTTCTCGCCCGGTTCAGGCGAGGTCGTAGCGGTCGAGGTTCATCACCTTGCTCCACGCAGCCACGAAGTCCTTCACGAACGTCTCTTTCGAGTCATCGCATGCGTAGACTTCCGCAATGGCCCTAAGCTGCGAGTTCGAACCAAAAACAAGGTCCACGCGAGTCCCGGTCCACTTGACTTCGGCCGTCGCTCGATCCAGCCCTTCATACACCCCGTCCGAGTCGGCCACGGCCTGCCACTTTGTGCTCATGTCCAGCAGGTTGACGAAGAAGTCGTTCGTCAGCGTGCCCGGCCGGACTGTGAATACGCCGTGTTTGGCCTGCTCGAAGTTCGCATTCAGAACCCGCATGCCCCCCACCAGAACCGTCATCTCCGGCGCCGTCAGCTTCAACAAATGCGCCTTATCCACCAGCAATTCCTCGGCAGGGCTCCGGTGATGTCCCTTCCGAAGGTAGTTGCGGAAGCCATCGGCGATGGGCTCAAGCACCGCGAATGAGTGCACGTCGGTCTGCTCCTGCGAAGCATCTGTGCGGCCCGGCGCGAAAGGAACTTTTACATCGTACCCGGCCTTCTTCGCGGCTTCCTCGACGGCCGCGCAGCCGCCCAGCACGATCACGTCCGCCAGCGATACCTTCTTCGAGAATTTCTTTTGGATTCCCTCCAGGGTATCGAGCACTTTCGCCAGTTCCGCCGGCTGGTTGACTTCCCAGTACTTCTGCGGCGCAAGACGGATTCGCGCCCCGTTTGCACCTCCGCGCTTATCTGTGCCTCGGAACGTTGCCGCCGACGCCCAGGCCGTCGTAACGAGCTGGGAGATCGACAGCCCGGATGCAAGGATAATCGCCTTCAGCGCCGCAAAATCCTGCTCGCCGATCGGCGGGTGATCCAGCGCCGGAACCGGGTCCTGCCAAAGCTGCGGCTCCGCCGGAACCAGCGGGCCCAGGTACCGCGCAACAGGTCCCATGTCGCGATGCGTCAGCTTGTACCAGGCCTTCGCGAAGGCGTCCGCGAATTCCTGCGGGTTTTCGTGGAAACGCTTCGAAATTTTCACGTAAATCGGATCCACCTTAAGCGCGAGGTCTGTCGTGAACATGATCGGGGCATGCTTCTTCGATGGATCGTGCGCGTCCGGAACCGGTCCTGCCGCCGACGGATCCTTCGGCGTCCACTGGTTTGCGCCTGCCGGGCTCTTCGTCAGAACCCATTCGTTTCCGAAGAGATTGTTGAAGTAATCGTTGTCCCATTTCGCCGGGCTGGCGGTCCATGCGCCTTCCAGACCGCTCGTGATAGTTTGAGCGCCGTTGCCGTTGCCATAACTGTTCTTCCAGCCGAAGCCCTGCTCTTCGATACTCGCGCCCTCGGGGTTGGGACCCACATACTTGCCCGGATCCGCCGCGCCATGCGCCTTGCCGAAGGTGTGTCCGCCGGCGATCAGCGCCACCGTCTCCTCATCGTTCATCGCCATCCGGCCGAACGTCTCCCGAATATCCCGCGCCGCGGCTACCGGATCAGGTCTGCCATTGGGACCTTCGGGATTCACATAGATCAGCCCCATCTGGACCGCGCCCAGAGGATTCTCCAGCTGACGATCGCCCGTGTAGCGCTCATCGCCCAGCCACTTGTCCTCAGGGCCCCAGTAAATATCCTCTTCCGGCTCCCAGATATCCGCGCGCCCGCCGCCAAACCCGAAGGTCTTGAAACCCATCGACTCCAGAGCCACGTTACCCGTAAGAATCATCAGGTCGGCCCACGAGAGTTTCTTTCCATACTTCTGCCTGATCGGCCACAGCAGTCTGCGAGCCTTATCGAGGCTGACGTTGTCCGGCCAGCTGTTCAGCGGCGCGAAACGCTGGGCGCCGGTCCCGCCCCCGCCGCGGCCGTCGCCGATGCGATACGTTCCCGCGCTATGCCACGCCATGCGAATGAAGAAAGGTCCGTAGTGGCCGAAGTCCGCCGGCCACCAGTCCTGCGAGGTGGTCATCAGGGCGTGCAGGTCTTTGATCACGGCGTCGAGATCGAGGGTCTTAAACTCCTGCGCATAGTTGAACTCCTCGCCCATCGGATTGGAGAGCGATGACTGCTGATGCAGGATCTTCAGGTTCAGCTGGTTTGGCCACCAGTCCGCGTTCGTCAGAGCTCCGGCCACGGTGTGTCTGCGTCCGCCCATCACAGGGCATTTGGCTGCCGGGCTTTCGGGCGCCGGGCTTTGAATATCGGTAACCGCCTGCGAGGTCTTGTTTTCTTTATCCATGAATATCTGTTTTCCTTTTCAACTGCGATATGAACGTTCGATTTTAGCGGCCAGCACGAAATCGCTCTCCGTCAGGCCGTCGATCTTATGGGTAAAAATGGTGACCTCCACCTTGCCCCACGCAAGCAGGAGATCGGGATGGTGGCCCTGCTGTTCAGCCAGCGCGCCGACGCGGTTCACGAAGTCGAGCCCCGTCTGAAAATCGGCGAACTTGTACGAACGGAAAAGGTGGTGATCTTCGGGCGCCTCCCATTCGGGAATTTCGGCGAGCAGGGACTGAACGGCTTCGCCCCGCAGGGGTGCTGCGCCGCCGCGGCAGGGCACACAGGTCTGATCGGCTAACGGCATTTCGCACACTCTCCTCTAACGACTACTTCATACGATCGTACGATCCGCCCGCCCGCTCGGGATCGCCGCAAAGCGGGCACCTCGAACCATTCCAGGTCTTCCACAGCGCCGCAGCAATCGCAGACAAAGTGATGGTGCGGATAAAGCAAAGCATCGTAGCGCGCGGCGCTGGCGTCGAGTTTGAACTCGCGGACCAGCCCGGCTTTCACAAGCGAATGCAGAGTGTTATAAACCGTGGCGCGCGACGCGCAGACCCGGCGTTTATTCAAAGCGGGCCAAAGGTCGTCAACGGAAGCATGGTCGGGATGGCGCAACAGATAGTCGAGCACGGCGATCCGCTGCGGTGTGCGGCGCAAACCAGCGGCGGTAAGCGCTTCCTCAATCCGGGAGGGTGTCAGCTGATTCGCCACAGATCCAAGATTAGACGAGAATCCAATCAGACGCAAGGCTGAATTTACTCCGCCGGATTTCAATTCCGTTGCAGCGCCGCAGGCGCTTCCGCCTGCTTGCCCTGTTTGGTTGCCGCTCTCGTACTGTGAAACTCCTGTTTGCTATGCCTTAGGTGTGGGACGGCCTTCAGGCTCGACTGTTCCAGCCGATCGCATCGTCGTTAACGAGGTCATGGCTCAGGCCTGCCTCGCAATCATACTAAAGAAATCGTCTGACGCAGACCGGCGTAAATACAAGGTTTGGGCCGAACTCTGCGACAGTTGAGACGCGCAAGGTGCGGTCGGACCTGGACCGGCTGAAGGTGGATCGAGGTGTATGAAACCATGGTCGGTGAGTGGAGGAAGACGTCTCAGGACGTCAAACCGAAAGCAAAGCTAACTCAACGGGCTGGTACGTCAACGGGAGGCGCGGAGACGTGCGAGAGCGTCCTTTGCCTGCTGCGCCTGGGGGCCGTGCGGAGCCATTTTCAGATAGGCTTTGAACTTGACGGCCGCGTCGGGTGCGTTGCCCTGCTTTTCGAAAATCGTGCCGAGCAGGACCATCGATTCGGGACATTGCCCGTCGCGGTCCAGCCGGACAGCTTCGCGCGCCAGCTTCTCGGACTGTTCGAGCGAGCCAAGATGGAAAGCGGCCTCGGCGCAGCTATAGTATGCGGTGGTAAAGCCAAGGGGGTGCATGTTCAGGGCCTGTTGGCCGAACCGCATTTCATCTTCCCAGCGCTGCTCAAGGCCCGCTACTTCGGCTAGCTGGACCAGGGGTTTGGCATATAGCGGGTCGGCTTCGCAGGACTTGTTCAGGGCTTCGGCGGCCTCGCTCAGGCGGTGTTGTTGCGGAAGGGCGCGTCCGAGTTCGCTCCAGACCGCGGCGTATTGCGGATAAGCCGCAACGGCGGCAAGGAACTGTTCCTCGGCGCGAGGCCACTTGCTTTTGGCTGCTGCTGCTTCTCCCGCTTCGTAGTATTTTTTTGCGGCGGGAGGAGCTTCGAGGCTGATCTTCGAAACAAACGCGCCTTCGTGGGGTCCGATTCGGTAAAGAGTGATGAGCGTGCCATCGCCCACCCAGCCTTCGAACGGGCGGTAGCCGGTGAGCCTTACGGATAGCTGACAGCCCAGGGAAGCGTGCCCGAGATAATGGACTTTGATTCTGAGCGTGCCGTCGAGGAATGACTCGGCGGCACAGGTGTAGCCGGTGACGGGAAGGATCATCGGAGACGAGGCGAGCGGAGAGCCGTCTTCGAGCACAATTTTCGCGGTGACTTCGGTGGAGGGAACGGAGCCCTGGGGCGTTGCGATTGTGGCCGCGGCTATGAGGAGAACTGCGGAGCTGGTCACCTCAGTTGCGGCGAAGAAAGCGCGGCTCGACGCTTTGCGGCCGCTGCCGACGGAGGGCGTTGCAAAGCTCGATCATTATTACGATCTCGAGTTGACATACACGTCGAACGCGATCGAGGCCAATACGCTGAGCGCGGTCGAGACGAAGCTGGTGATCGACCAGGGCGTGGCGAATCGAGGGTAAGTTGCTCACGGACCACCTGGAGGCTTTGGACCATTACGATCGCAACCTGCACCGGTTGACGATGCAGCGGTCGTCGCAGGAAACTGCGGGGCACCATGCGGAGCTGGTCCGCTATGCTCGCACGGAAACAGGCCGGCATACGTTCCCTTCGCGGCGTTCAATGATGGCAATGCCAGGCGGCGCGATTGCTGATGAATTTGATTCTGATTCGGGCCGGGCATTCGCCGCTTACGGTGCGGCGGAGGACAACCGCGCCCTGAGAGCCGCGTGTTTTCGTTCCCAGGCGTTCCCGAACAACAAGCAAGGGCTCGGCCATGTCCGCGTCAGAGTTCGACGGATTCGCCGGTTTGCTCTTCGATCAGATCGGCGATCAATCCGTGGAGGGTTCTTCCGTCACCGGTCAACACGAAGGTTTGTTGTGCTTCATTCCAATCGAGCTTGAAGCTCTTGACTCGCGCCGAGATCCAGATTTGCCTTACGGGCGAATTCGGGCTTACGACGAACTTCGCGGGCGGGTCTTCGAATTCAACGGTTAGCGCGCCTTCCTTGCGGTCTACGTCGAAGTTGGCATCGTCGGAAGCTTGTTCGAGTGCGCGCTGGAGGCGGTCGAGGGCTTCGCTCGACAGGTTGCGGAATTGCTGGTCGTCCATTGGCTATTTTTGGCGAAGAACTGTAATCACGTCGTCGGCGGTGATCACGCCGGCGAGGGTGCCGTCGGATTCGAGCACCGGGAGCGCGAGCAGATTGTATTTGTCGAAAAGTTCGGTGACTCGGTCCTGACGTTCGCCAGGCTTCGTCGAAATCAAGCGCTCGCCGGCCAGTTCGGTGAGGGGAGTTTCACCGTCGGCGAGGAAGAGCCGGGCGAGCGGGACGGAGCCGGTGATGCGGCCGTGCTGGTCGGCGAGGAACAGGACGTGGGTGTTTTCGAGCAGATCTTCGTGTGCGCGGAGCTGGATCATGGCCTCGTTCAGGCTGATGTTTTCGCGGACGACGATCGCTTCGGTGTTCATCATACCGCCGGCGGAATCTTCGTCGTATTCGAGAAGTTCACGGACGTCTTCGACGGGCTCGGTTTCCATTTCTTCGAGGATTTCTTCGGTGGTCTGTTCTTCGAGCTCGTAGAGCGCATCGGCGGCCTGGTCGGGCGACATTTCCTCGACGATATCAGCGGCGATTTCGGGCTCCAGGGCTTCGAGGATGCTGGCCTGCATTTTGGGGTCGACTTCGGAGAGCGCGTCAGCGGCGACTTCGCTGTCGATGGTGCCGAAGATGGCCTCGCGCTCGGCGGGACCGAGTTCTTCGACGATGTCGGCGAGGTCCGCCGGGTGGAGTTGCTCAAGCTTGTCGTTCGAGATATTGAGGCGGAGGCGGCGGAGAGGGTCGGCCTCGACGATGTTGCAGAACTCCCAGCGAATGGAGTTGGGCGAAATAGGGCGCTGGATGCGGCGCACCCACGGGGCCGGCACCGCCCCCTGGAAGAGACGGCGGAAGATGCTGCGCACGCCGACGTCGACTTCGAGCACGGCCAGCGAGTCGCGGTCATCGTGGCGGATCTCGAAGGTGACGTCGTTCACGCGGACGACTTTGCGGCCGTTGACGTCGATGATCTGCTGATCGAGCAGGTCGCGGTTGATGCGGAGCATGTACTCATCGGAGTGGTAAGGGTACAGGCGTTCGTTCGAAAGCTGGATGCCGCCCCGCAGGGAAATGGTGGCGATCTGATCGTATCGGACCGAGAGCCAGGAGCCGCCGGCGCCTACCAGAAAGCGGTCAACGCGCGCGGGGTGGATGAGGGGGACGATGGCGGCGTCTTTAACGCGTCCGATGCGGCGATGCTTCAGGTCGTAGACCGGCATGCCGATCATTTCGGTGAAGAAGAGGAAGTCGAAGTTTTCCGCTGTCATCATTCACGACCAAACGCGGCGAAATTGCCGCCTGCACCGTCTCTGCTTTGCCTGTGAGCATCTGGTTGGCGGGCCGAATCAGGCCGCCTCAACCAATATGCCGCAGGCAGATGGCGGGATGCAAGCGCTTTAAGAGGTGTTACCTGAATTCAATCGCGAAGGGCATCATTCGGAGCATGCCCCCTCGCATCCAGACTCGCAGGCGGTCGTCGTGCCATGCCACGCGGAGCGGTTCGAGGCCGGTTCTCGACAGCATGGCATCGGCCTCGGAATCGGTTGAGGATTTGAAGAGCAGGTCGAAGAGGCTTCGCTTGCCGGGGTAGAGGACGATGTTGACTTTGGCACTAAGAGGGATTTTGGCTTTCTGGCGCGCGAGCTGCATAGCGCGGTCGAGCCCTCCGAGCTCGTCGACGAGGCCGTTGGCTTTGGCCTGATCGCCGAGCCAGACGCGCCCCTGGGCGATGGGTTCGATTTCAGCGGGTGTTTTATGGCGGGCGGCGGCCACTTTGGCGACGAAATCCTGGTAGTCGGCGTCGATACCTTCACGGAGTTTGGCGCGGCCGGCGACATCGAGGGACTGGTAGTCGGAATCGATCAGGGCAAAGCGGCCGCGGCTGATCTGGTCCTTCGTAACACCGACTTTGTCGTAAAGGCCGTGGAGGTTTGGCTTACCGAAAACGACGCCGATAGAACCGGTTTCGGTGGCAGGGTAGGCGATGATTGCGTCGCCGGACATGGCCATGTAGTAACCGCCGGAGGCCGCGGCATCGGACATCGAGACGACGACGGGTTTCTTTTTGCTGAGCTCGTTCATGGCACGCCACATTTCGTCGGAAGCCATGACTTCGCCGCCGGGCGAGTCGATACGGACGATGACGGCTTTGATGCCGGAATCGTTCTGAACCTTTGAGAGGATTTTGTCGAACTGTTCGGATTCGAGGCCGGAGTCGTCTGTGGAGTCGGCGTCGCCTCGGGTAATAGAACCCTCACCGACTACGAAGGCGATGCGGTCGGATGCGGTGATGGAGGAATCGGGTACGCCTGCGTAATCGTGCGCCTGAAGTTTCTTGAGTTCGGTTTGATGGAGGGCGGTTTTGAGTTCACCGAACATCTCGTCTTCGAAGCGGAGGGAATCGACGAGGCCTTTGTCTTTGGCCTGGGCGGAGAGGAACGGGCCTTCGTCAATCGTTGCGCGGATGGTGGAGGCGTCTTTGTTGCGGCCTTTGGCGACGGTGTTAATCAGGTCGGCGTAGATGTCGTCGACGATGCTGTTCATGACCTCTTTAGTCTCCGGGCTCATCGAGGTTTTGGTGAACATGTCGCCGTAGTCCTTGTACTTGCCGGCGTGCTCGACATCGACCTGAACGCCCAATTTGTCGAGGGTGTTCTTGAAATACATTAATTCGAGGCCGAGGCCCTTGAGATTGAGGACGTCAACCGGCTCCATATATATGCGGGAGGCGGCGGTGGCGAGGTAATATTCGCGGGTGCCGGGGTTTTTGAGGAAGGCGTAGACGGGCTTGCCGGACTTGCGGAACTGTTCGAGTTCGGAATGGATTTCCTGCATTTTTGCCCAGCCGATGCTGACGGAGTCAGGTTCGAGGACGACGGCTTTGATGCGGCTATCGGCTGCGGCTCGGTTGAGCATGCTCCAGACGCCTTCGACGGTCAGCGGGGTTTTATCCTGGAGGAACGGGATGGGGAATTCGACGGGGGGCTTTTCAGGGACATCACCAGAGAGCTTCAGGATCAGGGTTGAACCGTCCGCTACAGTGGCGGGCTTCGATTTGAGCGAGGCGATGGCGAAGAAGACGAGGACGCCGATCACGACGATGAGAATTGCTCCGGTGATAAGGCCGAGTAAGAATTTGCCCATAATGACTCCAGTCTATTCCTGATCGAAGAGCGTCGTCCGGCTGATGCGGTCGCCTTTGAACATGACGAAAGAGATGGCTTCGAGTGCTTTTACGTCGGTCAGCGGATTGCCATCGACCACGAGCAGGGTGGCTTCTTTGCCTATCTCGATGGAGCCGAAGCGGTCGGCTGCGCGGAGGGATTTGGCGGCATTGAGAGTAGCCGCCTGAATGGCGACTTCGACGGGGATTCCCGCCTCGACCCAGAGCGCGATTTCGTGTTGGACTGTGGGGCCGTGGAAGACGAGGAGGTTGCCGGCGTCGGTGCCTGTGACCAGCGGGACACCGGCTTTCCAGGCGCGGACCAGATTGTCGCGGGCGACGGCCATGTCGATGGGGTATTTGCCGATGCTGTTGCGGATCGCGATACCGCGGGGGGAGTTCATAGCATCGCGCGTCTGCGTGACAATTTTCGTAGGAACGGCCTGAAGGACCAAAGAGCGGCTCATGCTGTCGAGCCTGCCGGCGGCGAGGTCGAGGAAGGCCTGGGCGACGCTGAGAGTGGGATCGTAGGTGACGCCGTTCTTCGCCATGAGGGCGAAATCGGAATCGGGAATGCGCTGCTGGAAAGAGCCGTGCTCGATTCCGTTCACGCCGGCTTTGAGCGAGTCTTCAATGTCGCGGGTGTCGCCGGTGTGGACTACGAGCGGGAGGTTATCGGCGCGCGCGGCGGCGGCTATGGCGTTGAGGATTTGGGGGTCCATGCGGTCGAAATGGACATCGCCGGCGCCCGCTTCCATGACGGCTTTGATGCCATCGACGTTTTGCTTTTTGAGGGAGTCGACGTCCTGCTTCGCGTCTTCGGGGGTTTTCGGGGTGCGGACGAACTGGGCTTCCATGCGGGTGCGAATCTGTTCGGGCGCGTTTTTGAAGTATTCGGTTCCATGGCCGCCGGCGGTGGTGAAGAGCGGGCCGACCATGAAGAATTCCGCGCCAAGCTTCTCGCCGCTGTTCACGGTCTGGCGAACCTGGAGCGCGATGTCGAGCATGTCCCCGACGCTTTTAACGGCGGTGACGCCGCTATAGAGGTATGCGGCGAGTTCGCGAGGAAGGATTTTGGCGGGATCGTAGTCTTTGTAATCGTCAAGGCCCCCGGAGGCGCCCAGGTGAACGTGAACGTCGATGAGGCCGGGCAGAATGGTTTTGCCGGCCGCTTCGATCGCGCGGGCGTTGAGGGATTTCGGGTCGGGGATGTTGCCGTCGTAGATCTCGGCGATCTTGCCGTCTTTTACAAGGATGGCGCCATTTTCGATGACCCTGCCGGTGCCGGTAACGATTCGGGCGTTGCGGATGAGCGCGGTTTCGAGGCGATCCATCTGGCGGGCGAGGATTTTGGTTTTGCGAACGTTGTCGCGCGCGTATGCCTGGTAACAACCGAGCACAACGAACGGGAAAACGACGGCCAGGACCCAGAGCTTGGCGGCGGGACGCATCTTCTCTTCTTTTTCCCAGCGGAAGATCTTCATGGAGATGAAGAGGCCGATGACGGCGGTCAAAAGAAGCGCGAGAACGGAGAGCCAGTTGGAGGCAAGCGATTCCTGTTTGAGAAGAAGGCCCTGCATGCCGGTAACGAGGTAGGTTGCGGGGATGAACTGCGTCACGATGAGAAGCCAGTCAGGGAACATGGACGGCGGGAAGGTTGCGCCGCTGAGGAAGAGCATCGAAAGGTAAGTGAGCTGGACGAGGATGATGCTCTCCTGCGCCGAGTTCACAACCGAGGCGATGATGAGCCCGATAGAGCGGATGGAGACGATGCCGAGCATAACGAAGGCAAGCACGGTGATCAGGTTCGACGGCGGCACCATGTGGTAGAGCACGGTGGACAGAACCAGGATGAGGATCACGCACGGCATGTATATGACGAGGCCGGTGATGGTGGAGGCGACCAGCAGCGGCAGGGGCGTTATGGGCGCTACTTTGTACCGCCTGAGGATATTCGTCTCGCGTTCCTGCACGGCGCGCATGCCGGCGCCGAAGAGTCCGTTGCCGAGGATCCCAATCACAATAACCATGGTGAGGATCTGGAGGATCGCGCCGCCCTGTTCGGCATGGTTCGACTGCGCGAAGACGAAGAAGAGGACCAGGGGCATCAGGTAGTTGAAGAAGATCACCATCTTCTGCCGGAAGGCGAGGCGGATGTCGTTCCTGATGAGAGCGATGTAGGGCTTCATTTATTTGTTTACTCCCGGAGTTTCTTTCCGGTCATTTCGATGAAGACGTCTTCGAGGGTGGGGCGCTTGAGGTGGACGTCTTCGAGGCCCAGCCCCTGGGCGTCGATCCATTTGACGATTTCGACGAGGGTGCGGGCGGGGCGGAGTGACGTTACGATGAGGCTGCGTTTATCGTCACTGAGCTTCGATGCGGTTGCTTCGGGCCACGCGGGCAGCGCAGACTCGTCAATCGGATTTTCGCACACGACCTCAATGGTGGATTTATCGGCGCTGCGGTCCTGGAGCTCGCGCGGGGTGCCGATGGCGATGATCTTGCCGGAATCGATAATGGCGACGCGGTCGCAGAGCTTTTCGGCTTCTTCGATGTAGTGCGTGGTCAACAGAATGGTGCGGTTTTCGCGGCGCAGGTTTTCGATGAGGGAGTGGATTTCGAGGCGCACCTGAGGGTCGAGGCCGGTAGTGGGCTCGTCGAGGAAAAGCAGCAAGGGGTCGTTGATAAGCCCCATTGCGATGGCGAGGCGCTGTTTCTGGCCGCCGGAGAGGGTGGAGTAGAAGGCGTCTTTCTTTTCCCAAAGCTGGAGACGCTTCAGGAGGTCAGCGGCGTCGAGCTGTTTGCTGTAGAGGGCGCCGAAGAGGTTGAGGGCTTCGAGGACGCGGATTTTATCGGGAAGGTTGGTGGCCTGGAGGCAGACGCCGATGCGGTCTTTGAGCTGCATCTTCTGGCGGTCGGGGTCGAAGTCGAGAACTTTGACGTCGCCGGAGGTGCGCTGGCGGATGCCTTCGAGGATTTCGACGGTGGTGGTTTTGCCGGCGCCGTTGGGGCCGAGGAGGCCGAAGACCTCGCCGGTGCGGACTTCGAAGTCGATGCCGCCGACGGCGTGGACGTCGCCGTAGCTTTTGGTGAGGCCGTGGACCGAGATGGCGTTGGCTTGACTCATGCTTTCGTATCAGAGTAACGGATAGGTGGTGTTGGGGGTTCGGTATTTGTTGCGAGATTTGGAATCGCTATATAGTTAGGGTTGGAATCCGTATCGCCAGGTGTTGCGGAACTCAACGCGCAGGAGCTTGAGGAATTGTGGGCGGCGGCCGATGCGGGTTCGGTGGGGCTGGCCTTGGAAGAATTTTCCGGGGTCTTGCAGGCCGTGGGCTCCAAATACAACTACGGGATGCCTCCCGGGGTCGCGCCGCGGCGGGACCAGATCGTCGGTTTCCTGCAGTCTTTGCAATTGAAGGATCTGGGTTTGGCGCATGCGTGCGCGCTGGGGCGAGATTCGGCATGGCAGCGCTTCCTTGAGCTTTATAAGGCGCCGCTGACTCAGGCTGCGATCGGGATTACGGGGTCGGCTTCGGCTGGGCACGAGCTGGCGGATTCGCTTTACGGGGCGATGTTCGGGCTTACGGAACGCGAGGGCGAACGGAAGTCGCCGCTGGCTTATTATTCGGGGCGCGGGTCGTTTAAGGGCTTTTTGCGGGCGACTCTGGCGCAGCGGCATGTGGACGAACATCGGCGGACGGGCAGGGAGACTTCGCTTCCGGCGGTCGAGTTAGCGGCGGCGCCTGTTGCGTTCCCACCGGAGCCGGGGATGTTAGCGCGGCTGGGCGAATGTTTGAAAGCGACGCTGGGCGGGCTGGATGCGGAGGAGCGGTTTCTGCTTTCGGCGTGGTTTCTGGATCGGCGCACTTTGTTGGAGATTTCGCGGACTTTGCGGGTGCATGAGGCGACGGTGAGCAGGCGGATCGGGCGGCTGACGGCGAAGCTGCACGAGGAGTTGCTGGCGAGTCTGCAAGCTTCGGGCATGAGCCGTGCCGCGGCGGAGGAAGCGCTCGGGACCGATCCGCGCGATATTAGTATCAATCTTCGAAGCGTGCTGCAAAGTTCTTCGCGCGGTGCGTTCCCTGAACAGAGCGTGGCGGCGGAGCCGGGACAAACATGAGCGAATCTCTCCAACATCTCGATGCGGATTCGCTGAGTGCGTTCGTGGAAGGCGTTCTGCCCGAGCATGAGCGGGTGGCGTGTTTGGCGCATTTGGCAGAGTGCGCGCAATGCAGGGCGGTGGCGTACCTGGCGGAGGAACCTGTGACGGCGCCGGTTGCGGAGAAGGCCTCCTGGTGGGAGCGCTGGTTTGTGCCGGCTGCGGCTTTGACTGCGGCGGCGGCCGGGGTCGTGGTGTTGTCGATTTCGCTGCGCGTGGAACCGCCTTTGGCGAAATCTCCCGTGGCGGCGCTGACTGCGCCACCGAAGCGGGCGGAGCCGATGTCACAGGCTCTCCCGGGCGCAGCTCCGCCGTTGGCGAAGCCGGCAACAGCGGTTCGGCTGCTCAAAGTTCCGACCTCGGTTAACGCGGTTACGGAGATAGCGCAGAAGCAGGAGAAGCCGTCGGCGATAGCCGGTACGGTCACAGATCAGGCAGGGGCGGTGATTCCGGGGGCGGCGGTAAGTGTGCGGGCTGCAAACGGCGCTCTCCCTTTGACTGCCGGCGCCGATGCTTCGGGGCAGTTCCGCGTCGCAGGCCTTCCGCCTGGCCAGTATGAGTTGAAGGTTACGGCTCCGGGGTTCCAGCAGTCGACGAAGAAGGTTGATGTGGCGAAGGACCAGGTGGCGCGGGTGGATTCGGCGCTTTCGGTGGGTTCCCTGTCGGAATCGGTGGAGGTTACGGCATCGGCTCCGACGATTGCGACTGAGTCCAACAGGGCCAGCGAAGCGATGCTTGTGAACGGTAGTGTCAAAGCCCCGCTCCCGGCCGCACTCTCAGCGAAAAAGGGGAGGGTCATGCTGGCTGTCGATTCAGCGGGCGCTCTCTTGCGCAGCGACAATGCGGGCAAGAAGTGGAAAACAGTCAAAGCGGTATGGAAGGGCAAGGTAGTGGGGCTGGCGGCGGTCACCGACACGCCGGACTCGGCTTTCCGGCTGACTACGGACACTGGCGTGGTTTGGTTGAGCCGGGACGGCAGCCACTGGTTGGCAGCGTCGAAATAAGAACGAACTTCCTCTGCAAGATTTGCGAACAACTCCGTTCTCAGAGTGAACGGGAGGTTGTTCATGAACAAATCTGTTGCTTTTATCGCCGCCGCGGTGGCGCTTGTTGCGGGATCGGTTATCGCGCTCACGTCTACTGAGGGCAGTGCTCAGGTGTCGGCTACTTACAGGCATGGTGTGCTGCATGTCTCAATGCCGTACCACGCGACGGTGG
>Ga0302320_10017145_pt1 | contig 14730 bp, 8 predicted proteins | sample Bog_T0_3_FD_202130 | JGI IMG/M metagenome (GOLD analysis project Ga0302320, IMG submission 202130) | Peat permafrost microbial communities from Stordalen Mire near Abisko, Sweden - Bog_T0_3 | ecosystem: Environmental > Terrestrial > Soil > Wetlands > Peat | place: Sweden: Abisko, Stordalen Mire...
TCTCCGACCTTTGCCGGGATCACGCAGCCGCCCGCGGGTGTCCTGCTGCACACGGCGGGGAACATCTCGCTCAATGCCCAGCGGATCTACCAGCAGGTGGTGGTCACCCGGATCATGCCGCTGGGGAACGTGACCCACATCACGGACGAGGAGCGCGCGGTGATCGCGGCCTGGATGAAGGCCGGCGCGCCGCTGCAATAAAATAGCGCAGGCGGGACGCCTGCGCTACTCTTTACGGATTGAGCGCTTGCAGCGCCTCGGCGTGCAGCTCCGGGCCGGTGGCGAGCAGCGAGTTGCCCCGGATGGGATCCCCGCCGTGCCAGTCGGTGATGATTCCGCCCGCCCCGCGGATGACGGGGACCAGCGCGGCGATATCCCAGGGGCTCATGATCGGGTCGCACATGATGTCAGCGTGGCCGGTGGCCACCAGGAAGTAGCCGTAGCAGTCGCCCCAGGTGCGGACCAGCCGGGCCCGCCGGGCCAGGGTCTCGAAGGCGGGTCCGTTGCGGTACTTGGCGGGGTTGAGCGGGTCGCTGGTGAGCAGCGTCGCGTCCTCCAGGCGCGGGCAGGTCCGGACCCGGACGGTCCGGCCGCCGTCGCGGCCGGGGTTGAGCACGGCGGTGCGGCCGTCCCCGATGAGGAGCTGGCGCAGGATCGGCAGGTGAATGGCCCCGAGGACGGGCGCGCCCCGGTGCTGCAGGGCGATCAGCGTGCCGAAGAGGGGGCAGGCCGTGATGAAGGACTTGGTGCCGTCCACCGGGTCGAGCACCCAGGTGAACTCGGCGTCCCCCTGCTCGGTGCCGAACTCCTCCCCGATGATGCCGTGCCCGGGGAAGCGCTGGCGGATGAGCTGCCGCATCAGCTCCTCGGCACCGCGGTCGGCCAGGGTGACCGGCGACAGGTCGGCCTTGAGCTCAACCGCGAGATCGGGATTGGCGAAGAACGGGCGGACGAAGTCGCCGCTGAGCTCGGCGAGCTCGATCAGGAAGGCGCGGTACGGGGCGAGGTCCATGCGGAGGTTGTGACATGTGACGTGTGATGAGTTGCGTCAACCGATCTCTTCTTCCGTACTGGCCACACGTCACATGTCACAGGTCACTCGTTCCTGGACCGAACAGCCTATCTTTTTTATCGATTTCGAGGGCAGCCGCGCCTCGGGGATCCTGGAGTACGGGGTAGTCACCCTGCTGGGCGGAAAGGTGGTCGAGACGAAGACGCGGCTGTGCCGCGCCACGGGTCGGGTGCGGCCGGGGGACACGGCGGTCCACGGGCTGCGCGAGGCGACGGTGGCGGGAGAGCCGCCCCTGGCCGAGGACTGGGATTATTTTGCCGGCTTGCGCGAGCGCGGACCGCTCGCGGCCCATTACGCGGGGGTCGAGAACGGCCTGTTGAAGTCGGTCTGGCCCTATCCCCGCGCGTCGCCGGACTTCGCCCGCCCGGGCGGGCGGGTGGCCGACTGGGGGCCTTGGATCGACTCGGCGCGGCTTACCGCCCAGCGGCATCCCCGGCTCGGCTCGGGCGCCCTGGAGGCGGTGATCGCCGCGCTGGCGCTGCAGCCGGAACTCGACGCACTCGCCGCCCGGCATTGTCCGCCCGGCCGCCGGGCCTATCACGCCGCCCTCTACGACGCCCTGGCCGGTGCGCTGCTGCTCGCCGGGCTCGCCGGCGACGGGCAGTGGTCGGGGCTCTCGGTGGGGCAGCTGCTCACACTGAGCACGCTCGACCCGGACAAGCGCGAGGAGCTGCAGCAGGAGAAGCTGTGGTGAGCCGTGGCAGCATGGGCTTCCAGCCCATGGCATCCCAGACCCGGGCTGGAAGCCCGTGCCACGTCGGAGCAGCGCGAGGAGTTGCAGCAGGAAAAGCTGTGGCGAGCGGGATGCATTAAGGGTAGACGCGACCTTCCGGTCGCGTTGCCTCGGAGGGAAGCGGCAGAATGCCGCGTCTACCTTCCAAACCGCGTGAGCAAGTCGGGAACGGTCACTTCCGCCAGCGAGCCGACCTTCAGGTCGACATGGCCGAAGTCGTGGTGGGCGGTGACGTCGTTCGGAGCGGCGACGACCCAGAGGCCCGCGCGCTTGGCGGCGAGGGAGCCGGGGCGCGAATCCTCGAAGGCGACGGCCTCCGATCCGCGCAGGCCGAGGCTGGCCAGTGCGAGGCGGTAGAGGTCGGGCTCGGGCTTGGGATTGGCGACGTCCTCGCGGCACCCGACAAAGGCGAAGCGGTCGAGCAGCCCGAGGCGCAGCAGGTGGCCCTCCACATGGGGATGGCCCGAATTGGAGGCGACGCCGACGCGCAGCCCGGCGGACCGCGCCGCGTCGAGCAGGGCCACGACGCCGGGCAGCGGGGCGAGGTTCAGGCCGCGCTGCCGGTTGTGGCGCGTGCGCTCGTTCTCCAGCGCGGCGCGATCGGCGGTGCGCCCGAAGGGATGCCAGGGATCGAAGGTGTACTCGGCGCCCCCGACGCTGCGGATGAATTCATCCCGGTTGAAGGGCACGCCGTGCGCGTCGTAGACCGCCGCGTAGGAGTCGATCAGCACCCCCTCGGTGTCGATGATCAGCCCGTCAAAGTCGAACACCAGCGCCCGGATCGGGCGCCGCCCGTCAACGTTTCCGCTTTCCGCTTTTCGACTTCCGCTTTTCAGTTCGCCTCCTCCTCGGTCTCGACGATCTTCGCGATTCCGAGCAGCTTGTCCCCGGGCTCGAGCGAGACCAGGCGCACGCCCTTGGCCCCGCGATTGGTCTCGCGGATGTCCTTGACCGGGCAGCGGATGCTCTGGCCCTTGGCCGTCAGCAGCATGACCTCGTCGGTGTCGCGCACGCCGAGCGCGCCAGCCAGCTTGACCGAGCCGTCCGCGGGCAGGTCCATCGCCCAGACGCCGCTGCCGCCGCGGTTGATCAGCCGGTAATCCTCGAACCGCGTCCGCACGCCCAGCCCCGCCTCGCTGGCGACGAGGAACTTGGCCTGGGGGTCGACGACCTCGATGACCTGGAGAAAGTCGCTCGCGAGCTTGAAGCGCATGCCGGTGACGCCCCCGGTGGCCCGGCCGGTGGGCCGGAAGAGCTCCTCGTTGGTCTCGGGGTCGCGCTCGCGGAACCGCACGGCCAGGCCCTGGTTGGACACGAGGATGAGCTCGTCGGCGCCCGTGGTCAGGACCGTGCCGATCACCATGTCGCCCTCCGCGAGGTTGAGGCCGATCAGGCCGCCCTCCCGGGTCGCGTTGGCATAGTCGGAGAGCGAGCTCTTCTTGATCACGCCGCTCCGGGTGGCCATGACCAGGTACTGGTCGGAGACGAAATCCTCCACCTGGATCATCGCGGCGATCTTTTCCCCCTCCGCCAGGCGCAGGAAGCTGGAGACCGACTTGCCCTTCGAGGTGCGCGTGCCCTCCGGCACGTCGTACACCTTCTTGGCGTGGCACTGGCCGGTGTTGGTGAAGAACAGGATATAGTCGTGGGTGCTGGCGGTGAAGAGATGCTCGGCGAAATCCTCGTCGTAGGTCTCGGCCCCGATCACGCCCTTGCCGCCGCGCTTCTGGGAGCGGTAGTCGGCGACGCGGGTGCGCTTGATGAAGCCGAGGTGGGAGACGGTGATGACGCAGCCCTCGTTGGGGATGACGTCCTCCATCCGGAACTCCCCCGCGGCGGCCACGATCTCCGTGCGCCGGGGCGAGGCGTACTTCGCCCGCATCTCGACGAGCTCCTGCTTGATCAGCGCCAGCAGCCGGGCCTCGGAGGCGAGGATGCCGCTGAGATCCTCGATGATGCGCATCAGCTCGAGGTATTCCGCCTCGATCTTGCTCCGCTCCAGGCCGGTGAGCTGGTAGAGGCGCAGCTCGAGGATTGCGTCGGTCTGCCGCTCGCTCAGCGGGTACTTCGCCATCAGCCTGACCTTGGCCTCCTCGCGGTTGGCCGAGGCGCGGATGATCTTGACGAAGTCGTCGAGGTTATCGAGGGCGATGATGTAGCCCTCGAGGATGTGCGCGCGGTTCTTGGCGCGATCGAGCCGGAACTGGGTGCGCCGGGTCACGACCTCGCGGCGGTGCTCGATGTAGCACTCGATCAGCTCCTTGATGTTCATCTGCTTCGGCCGCCGCTGGTCGAGGGCGAGGAGCGTGACGCCGAAGGAGGACTCGAGCGCGGTCTTCTGGAAAAGCTGGTTGATCACCACCTTGGCCTGCTCGCCGCGCTTGAGCTCGACGACGATGCGGGTGTTCTCGTCGGACTCGTCGCGGAGGTCGCGGACGCCGTCGATCAGCTTCTCGCCCACCAGCTCGGCGATCCGGGTGACCAGCGTGTTGCGGTTCACGTTGTAGGGGATCTCGGTGATGACGATCTGCTCCATGCCCCCCTTGAGCTCCTCGGTATGGGCCTTGCCCCGGGTGCGGACGATGCCCTTGCCGGTCTTCAGGTAGCTGAGGATGCCCTCGCGCCCGGAGATGACGCCGCCGGTCGGGAAATCGGGCCCCTGCACGATCGCGCAGATGTCGTCCACCGGGATCGAGGGCCGGTCGATGATGGCGCAGGCGGCGTCGATGATCTCACCGACGTTGTGCGGCGGGATGTTCGTCGCCATGCCGACGGCGATGCCGGTCGAGCCGTTCATCAGCAGGTTGGGCAGCGCGGAGGGGAGCACGGTCGGCTCGACCGTCGACTCCTTGTAGTTGGGCGCGAAATCAACCGTCTCCTCGTCGATGTCGCGCAGCAGGTCCTCGGCCATCTCGGCCAGGCGGCACTCGGTGTAGCGATAGGCGGCGGGCGGGTCGCCGTCGACCGAGCCGAAGTTGCCCTGGGGGTCGATCAGCGGGTAGCGCATGACCCAGGTCTGCGCGAGGCGCACCAGGGTGTCGTAGACCGAGGCGTCGCCGTGGGGGTGATAGTTCTTGAGCACCTCGCCGACCACGCCGGCGCACTTGTCATAGGCGCGGTTGTGCACGAGCCCCTCCCGGAGCATGGCGTAAAGGATGCGGCGCTGCACCGGCTTCAGCCCGTCGCGCGCATCCGGCAGGGCCCGCGAGACGATGACCGACATCGAATAATCGATGTAGGCCGTCTGCATGATGTCGGTGATGTTGGCCGAGGAGAGGGTTTCGGAGCTGGTGTACATGCTGAAAAGCGGAAAGCGAAAAGCGGAAACTATGAAGGGCCGAGAAAGGGGAAGACGTAAGCGGCGGAAGCGGGTTGAATGGATTGAGGAATTGAGTTTCCGCCTTCCACTTTTCGCTTTCCGCTTTTCCGATTAGACGTCGAGGTAGCGGACGTTCAGGGCGTTGTCCTCGATGAACTGGCGGCGGGGGGGGACGTCGTCGCCCATCAGGAGGGTGAAGAGGGCATCGGCCTTGGCGGCGTCGTTGATCGAAACCTTGAGCAGGCGGCGCTTTTCCGGGTCCATCGTGGTCTCGAAGAGCTGCTTGGGATTCATTTCCCCGAGGCCCTTGTAGCGCTGGATGCTGAGGCCCTTGCGGCCGTTGGCCCGGATCTGACTTACGATGTCGAGGGGGGCGAAGAGCTCCGTCTTTGCCTCGGTCTTCTGGCCCGCGTTTTCGGTGATGACGTAGCGCGGCTGCGCCGTCGGGCTGAACGGGGTGATGTCCAGCTCGGTCTTGGCGATCAGCTTGAGCAGCTTCGACATCTCGGCGCCCTCGAAGATCTCATGCAGGGTGACGCGCTTGGCCGGCCCGGCCGGGCGCTTTTCGACCGGGGCGCCGCCGTTGGGCACGACGTTGTCCGGCTGCTCGAAGAGGTCGGCGTCCAGGCCGTGCGCCTGGACGAACCGGCCGCGCGCCGTCTCGTCCCGGATGAACTCGTGCGACTCCTTGTTGCCCTCGCGGATCCGGGCGACGTAGCGCGGCAGGTCGTGGGTCTCGGGGTCGCGCTGGTCGAGGTACTCGCCCAGGCTGGCGCCGTAGCGGGTGACCCCGGCGCCGAGCTTTTCCAGGGCGGCGAGGGACTCGACGATCTTGTCCACCTGCGCCGGGGCGAAGGCGTGCTGGCCCTTCACCCGCGTGAGGACCACGTCCTCCGAGCCCAGCTCGAGCAGGATGCGGTTGAGCTGCTCGTCGTTGTCGATGTACTGCTCGCGCTTCTTGCGCTTGATCCGGTAGAGCGGCGGCTGGGCGATGTAGACGAAGCCCCGGTCGAACAGCCCGCGCATCTTGCGGTAAAGGAAGGTGAGCAGGAGGGTGCGGATGTGGGAGCCATCGACGTCGGCGTCGGTCATGATGATGACCCGGTGGTAGCGGGCGCGCTCCACGTTGAAGGCGGCCTCGTCCTCGCCGGTGCCGATGCCGGTGCCGATCGCGGTGATCAGGGTGCGGATCTCCTCGTTGTTCAGCACCTTGTCGAGCTGGGCCTTCTCGCTGTTGATCAGCTTGCCGCGGAGCGGCAGGATCGCCTGGTAGCGCCGGTCGCGGCCCTGCTTGGCCGAGCCGCCGGCGGAGTCGCCCTCGACGATGTACAGCTCGGTCAGGGCGGGGTCGCGCTCCGAGCAGTCGGCCAGCTTGCCGGGCAGGCCGCCGCCGGAGAGGGCTCCCTTGCGGATCGTCTCGCGGGCCTTGCGCGCGGCCTCGCGGGCGCGGGCCGAGAGGAGGGTCTTGTCGATGATGCGCTTGGCGATGCCGGTGTTGGACTCGAGGAAGAACCGCAGCTTCTCGCCGACGATCTTCTGGACGATGCCGTCGACCTCGGAGTTGGAAAGCTTGGTCTTGGTCTGGCCCTCGAAGCGCGGCTCCGGGACCTTGACCGAGATGACGGCGACCAGGCCCTCGCGCACGTCGTCGCCGGTGATGGAGGGATCCTTCTCCTTGAGGAGATTATTGGCCTTGGCGAAATTGTTGATCACGCGCGTCAGCGCGGTGCGGAAGCCGGAGAGGTGGGTGCCGCCCTCGAGGTTGTAGATCGAGTTGGCGTAGGCGAAGACCTGGTCGTTGTAGCTGTCGTTGTACTGCAGCGAGACGTCCACGACCGTGGCCGGCTTCGTCGGGTCCTTTTCGTCGGTCACGGAGTCGGAGAAGGTGATCGGCTTGTCGTGCAGGACGGTCTTGTTCTGGTTGAGGAAGCGGACGAACTCGGTGATGCCGTCCTTGAAGAAGAAGACGTCGCTTTTCTGCGCCCGCTCGTCCTCCAGCTCGATGCGGATTCCGGGATTGAGGAAGGCGAGCTCGCGCAGGCGCTTGGCGAGGATCTCGTACTGAAACTCGCGCGTGGTCAGGAAAATCTCCGGGTCGGGCTTGAAGGTGATCTTGGTGCCGGTCTTCTTGGTGTCGCCGATCACCGCCATCTTCTGGACCGTCTTGCCCTGGGCAAAGCGCATCTGGTAGACCTTGCCGTTGCGCCGGACCTCGGCCTCGAACCATTCGGAGACGGCGTTGACGCACTTGGCGCCGACGCCGTGCAGGCCGCCCGACACCTGGTAGGCGCCCTTGCCGAACTTGCCGCCGGCGTGCAGGTTGGTCAGGACCAGCTCGAGCGCCGGGATCTTGTAGATTGGGTGCGGATCGACCGGGATGCCGCGGCCGTCGTCCTCCACCGAGCAGGACCCGTCGAGATGGACGGTGACGCGGATGGTCTTGGCGAACCCCGCCAGCGCCTCGTCGACGGAGTTGTCGACCACCTCGAAGACGCAATGATGCAGGCCCCGCTCATTGGTGTCGCCGATGTACATGTCGGGGCGCTTGCGCACCCCCTCCAGGCCCTCGAGTTTCTGGATCTTTGAGGCGTCGTAGGCGTCGGCGCCGGCCTGGGTTTTGGAGAGCTGCGTTGCGTCGTTGGAGTCGGCCATGAAGAGGGTAAAAAGTCGTGAAAATTAAAGGGAAATTCTTTCCGAGAACGCCCGGCCACGCGAGGGTTTTCTTCGGAAAAAATATGCCCTAAAGTGGCGTTATTTGGCATTTTAGGGGGGTCGGCGGCCGGGGAGCATACCCCCATGGGGGGAAAGGGGGCGCCCGGGAGCGAAATCTGCCTCCCGGGCGGCCTTTCAGCCCCAGTTTTCGGCCCTCGCAGGGGAATGATTTGACCCTTCCCAATCGAACCGCCTTAGTCGCTCGGCCATGCTTAGCCCCCTACTCGAAGCGCTGCTGATCCTCCAGGAACGTGATACCAGGCGACTGGGGCTGGAGGCGCAGCTCAGGGCCGTACCGCTGGAGATCGCCCGGGTGGAACAGACCATCGCTGCGGAGCGAGCGGCGATTGAGGACTCCAAGACCGAGCTTCGGGCGCTGGAGACCCGGAAAAAGGGTTTGGAGACGGAGATCGGCTCGGCGGAGACGAAGCTCGGGACCTACCGGACCCAGCAGCTGGCCGTGCGGAAGAATGACGAATACCAGGCGCTCGGCCACCAGATCGCCACCGTGCAGGCGCAGATCGGCGAATTGGAGGGCACCGAGCTGGAGGTCATGTATTCCATCGACGAGGCAAAGAAGAAATTCGCCGCCGCCGATGCCCTGATGAAGCAGAATATCTCCGGCCACGAGGCCCGCATCCGCGGCCTGCGCGAGCGGGAGGCGAATCTTAACGTCGAGTTGCAGGCCGCCCAGGCCGAGCTGGCCGCGGCCCGCGGCCCCGTGGCGGCGCCGGCCCTCCAGGTCTACGACACGATGGCGGCGCGCGGGATGCCGGTGGTCGTGCGCATCATCGACGGGAAGTGCGGCGGGTGCCACCTCAAGATTTCCAGCGAGGCCGAGTCGGCGGCCCGCGGCAAGGGCGCCCCCGGCGAATTGGCGCGGTGCGACCAGTGCGCCCGCATTGTCTATTGGGATCATTGACGGAGGGCGCTGCGCGCTTCGGCCCACCATGCTCCCGCGCCAGCCAGGGCCTGACCGCGGCGTCCCCGCACCGGCGGCGGCCGCCCTGGTTTTTTGCGCGACGCTGGCCGCGTACTTTCCCGCGCTGGGCGGCGGCTTCATCTGGGACGACGACGCGCACGTGACCCAGCCGGCGCTGCGCTCGCTGGCCGGGCTGGGGCGCATCTGGTTCGACCTCGGCGCGACCCAGCAATACTATCCGGTCCTGCACAGCGCGTTCTGGGTGGAGCACCGGCTGTGGGGCGATGCGCCGCTGGGGTATCATCTGCTCAATGTGCTGCTGCACGCGGCGGCGGCTGGTCTCTTCGGGTGGGTGCTGCAGCGGCTGTTGAAGGTAGACGAGGCGTCCATGCCTCGTTGCTTGGAGGAACGAGGCGGGACGCCTCGTCTGCTTTCGCCCGCGCTGTTCGGCGCCCTCCTCTTCGCCCTGCACCCCGTCTGCGTGGAGTCGGTGGCGTGGATCTCCGAGCAGAAGAACACGCTCTCGACGGTATTCTATCTGTTGGCCGTGCTGGCGTTTCTGACGTGGCATGGGTTTCCAGCCCATGTTCCCATAAGGACACGGGCTGGAAGCCCGTGCCACCTCGGATTGGGATGGTACGCGCTGTCCCTCGCCCTATTCATCCTGGCGGTCCTGAGCAAAAGCGTGACGGCGACCTTGCCCGCGGCGCTGCTGGTGATCTTCTGGTGGCAGCGCGGCACTCTCTCCTTCAAGCGGGACTTCCTCCCCTTGCTCCCTTTCTTCGCCATCGGGATCGCCGCGGGCTTGTTCACCGCCTGGGTCGAGCGCACTTACATCATCGGGCCGGACGCGGCGACGGTCGCCCTCGATTTCACGCAGCGCTGCATCCTGGCCGGCGGGGTGATCTGTTTCTACCTGGCGAAGCTTTTCTGGCCCGCGAACCTGATCTTCGTCTATCCGCACTGGGCCGTCGATGAACATCTCGGGTGGCAGTACCTGTTTGGCCTCGGGGTGGTGGCGCTGCTCGCCGCGCTGTGGCTGATCCGGCGGCGCACCCGCGGTCCGCTGGCGGCGGTGCTCTTTTTTGTCGGCACGCTCTTTCCGGCCCTCGGCTTCTTCGATGTGTATCCGTTCGTCTTCTCCTACGTGGCCGACCATTTCCAGTATTTGGCGATGATGGGAATCATCGGGTTGGTCGCCGGGGGATGGGAAGCAGCCACTGAAAGTAGCAATGAGAAATTGGTAATTAGTAAGGAAGGAGGAGGTCCCGAAAGAAAGAAAGTCCGACCTTACCGCTTACTGATTACTAATTACTACTTTCAGCGTCTCGCTCCCCTGGCTCTGCTCTGCATCCTGGGGACATTGACCTGGCGCCAGTGCCTCATCTATCACGACCCCGAGACGCTTTACCGGGCGACGCTCAGCCGCAATCCCGACAGTTTCCTGGCGCGAAACAACCTGGGCAAGCTGCTCCGGGAGTCGGGGCGGACGCGGGAGGCGATCGGCCAATATCTGGCGGCGCTGCGCCTCAGGCCGGACGCGGAGGTGCACTTCAACCTCGGGGTCGCGCTCGTCTCCGCCGGGCAGCCGCGGGACGCCGCCATCGAATTCAGGGAGGCGCTGCGGCTCCGCCCGGACTACCCGGAGGCCCACCTCAACCTCGCCCGCGTGCTCGCCGCCCTGGGGCAGTTTCCCGAGGCGATCGCCCAGGATGAGGCGGCGCTCAATCTCCAGCCGGACGCCGCCTCCGCGCGCCGAGCCGACGACGCGACGCTGCGGCGCAATGCGGCGGAGGCGCACAACAATCTGGGCAATATCTTCTTTGCGCAGCGGCGGGCAGGGGAGGCGGAGGCGCAATTTCAGGCGGCCCTGCGGGACTTGCCCGACTACGCGCCGGCGCACAACGGGATGGGCGCCGTCCTCTCCCAGGCCGGCCAGTTGGAGCCGGCGATCGGACAATTCGAACAGGCCCTGCGGGACAAACCGGACTACGCCGAGGCGCACGTGAACCTGGGCATCGCCCTGGCCAAGGCCGGCCGGCGGGCGGAGGCGGTGGCGCAGTTCGAGGAGGCGCTGCGGATCAAGCCGGGCTTTCGCGAGGCGCAGGCGAACTTGGAAATGCTGGAACGAAATCAAGGGCGTTAATTCCCTAAATTTGAACAGGAAGGTTGGTGAGATCGGGGAGAATGCCGGTTGTCCGCAGCCCTTCCCGTCCTTCCCGACCTTCCCGTTAAAATGGTCGGGTCTTGTGTCTTTCTCATTATTTGCTAACGCTCTTCCCCCTTAGCTTTGGGGCCTGGCCGTCGCTCCACGTTCTTTGATCCCAAGGCTCGGCTAACTGCCGAGCCCGCTGTAACTTGGAGAGGAAAGTCCGGACACCATAGGGCAGGATGCTGCACGAGCCGCGAGGCAAGTGCAGGCGTCGCACCCCGCATCGCGGGAGGCGGCGACGGAAAGTGTCACAGAAAATTAGACTACCTTTGGTCAGCCACCCTTCGACGGGCTCAGGGTTTTCCCTCGGCCCTGCCGGGGGCGGCACGGCCGAGGGAAAAGGTGAAAAGGTGGGGTAAGAGCCCACCGCGTCTCGCCGCGAGGCGGACGGCACGAAAAACCCCTTCTGGTGCAAGACAAAATAGGAGGCTGGACGGCCCGTCCTATAGCCTCGGGTATGTCGCATTGCGGTTCTTCACGCGAAAGCGTGGTGGACTGCAGCCCGCCGTAGTCCCGCTTCGCGGGACGAAGGAGGGAGAGAAATGACGGCCGAATCCGTCCCGCTTTGCGGGAAGGAGGAACAGAATCCGGCTTACCGGCCCCAAAGCTAAGACACTTTCAATTTGAGCCTGCCTTAAGTCAAGGCAGGCTTTTTATTTCAAGATGTTATCATTAAACGTCTTATTAACTATTATTAATGAGAATGAGTGTCTAGATCATTTATATTGACTAGAGAATCAGTCTCAAAAAGAACTGATCGGGATGAACCAACCTCCTGATCTTGTACCGCAAGTTCCGCTCTCGAATACCGCGGCCGGTGATGATTCCCCCCACTTGTCACGCCCGCGTCGCCGATTTGGCACCGCGCCCGGGCAAAATGCTGGCGTGAACCTAACACCTTCGACCCACCTCCGTTTACTCAAGTTCGCCGCGGCGTTGGCCGCCGCCGCGATTCCCGCGCTCTGCTGGGCCGACGACGCCCCGCCGGCCGCCGCCGACCAGGTCATGCGCCTGACGGAGGTCGAGGTGTACTCCGGAAAGGTCTCGGCGGTGACCGAGGCCCCGGTGGACAGCAATCTCCAGACGACCGAACCGCAGTCGATCATCAGCGCCCAGACGATCAACAACACGATCGCCCCGACCGCCGATTACGCGACCATCGCCGCCATTGCGCCCAGCGTGGTCAACGTCGAGACCGAGGGGCCGGGCCTGAGCGAGTCGAAGAATCTTTCGATGCGCGGGTTCCAGGACGCCCAGTACAACGTGACGTACGATGGCATTCCGTTCGGCGATGCCAACGGGCAGAGCCACCACTCGACCAGCTATTTTCCCGCCAAGGTGCTGGGCGGCGAGGACATCGAGCGCGGCCCGGGCACGGCGGCGGACATCGGCGAAAACACCTTCGGCGGCACGATCGGGCTGCTGTCCAAGGATCCGCGCCCCGATGAGGCGACGGTGCTGACGTTTTCCGACGGGAGCTGGAACACCTTCCTGGGGAACGTGGAGTACAACACCGGCCTGCTGCCGCAGTACAACAACGCCTCGCTGGTCTCCACCTATCAATACATGAGCTCGGACGGGTACCGGACGTTCTCCTACCTCCAGCGGAACACCTATTACCTGAAGTACGTTCAGCCGATCGGCAAGAACACGACGCTGACGATCGTGGGCAACTACAACAACATCCGGTTCAACAACCCGGGCACGGTCACCCAGGCGCAGATCAACCTCTACGGCCGGAATTTCGGCCTGGACGCCAACCCCTTCGACACCAACGAGGACTACTACGGGTACAACTACCAGGAGAAGCAGGCGGACTTCGAATACGTCGCCCTGAAGTCGCTGCTCGGCGCCGACTTCAGCGTCACCGACAAGGCCTACACCTACGCCTATAACAACGACAGCCACGAGTCGCCGACCGACCCGGTGGTGGGTGGAACCTCCTCCTACCCGGGGAAATCCTACACCGGCCCGGCCTACGCCAATAATTCCGCCAACACCTTGCCCAATACGGGGGGCGGCGAGCCGACGGGATCGGGTATCACGAACAACGACGACCCGGGCGGCCGCATCAAGGTGAACGCCTACCGCGCGATCGGCGACTATCTGGCGGTGGTTCATGGCGCCGATTCCTCCCTGGAGGAACAGGTGGGGGTCTGGGCGGAATACGAGCGGGCGGTGCGCTACGCCTACGACCTCGACTACAGCCCCGCCTACCTGGCGGCCAACCCCCAGGACAACTTCCTCTTCGGCGCGCTCGACCCGACGGGACCAAAGACCAACACCATCATGCCGGGCTACCAGTGGTTCATGCACGTCTACAACAAGACGTTCCAGCCCTACGCGGACTTCATCTGGAAGCCCGTCAGGAATCTGACGATCGAGGCCGGGATCAAGGACTCGAACTTCACGATCGATCTCGAGGCGCCGGTCAACCAGCAGGTGGAACAGAAGGACTTCAACAACTACACCTATACCAACGCGGAGCCCCACTTCTCCGCCAATTACGCGCTCACCCCCAATTGGTCGGCCTACGTGCAGCTCGCCAAGGGCATAGCCTATCCGATCGTGACCGACGACGAAAACGTACCCAACGATCCGAAGGACCCGGCCGCCCTCAACTACAACCCGGCTAACCTGAAGGAGGAGACGACGGTCAACTATCAGCTCGGCACCGTGTTCAAGTCGGACAAGTTCACGGCCGACGCGGACGTCTACCTAATCGACATCAACAACCTCATCTCCTCGGTCACCGACCCGAACGACTCCACGAACATTCTCTTCTTCGAGTCGAAGGGGGCCTGGGTCAGCGGCCTCGAAACCGAGGCGACCTACTATCTCGGCGGCGGACTGAGCGTCTATGCCAACGGGTCGCTGAACCGGGCGACCTACAAGACCGATGCGGGCGTGCCGCAGTTCAACGTGGCCTCGCTGGGCGGCGGCCAGGTGGGAAACGCCGGCGGCGTGCCGAATTCGACGGCCTCCTGGGGCGTGGTCTTCAACCGCGCGGGGTGGTTCGCCTCGGCGGAGAACAAGTATGTCGGCCCCTACGTGGTCTATTCGAGCGCGCTGACCAATCCCGATCTCGGGCTCTACGGGCAGACGACCACCGGGCAGGCCGGGGGCACGCCGGTCGCGGTGCTTGCCGCGACCAATCCGGGCTACTGGATGACGGACCTCGCCGTCGGCTACGCCTTCAAGCTCGGTCACGGGAGCTTCGTGCGCTCGGTGAAGATCAAGCTCCAGCTCGACAACGCGATGGATCGCAAGGTCCAGGACCTGAGCGCCGTCGCCGCCTCCGGCAATTCCTTCAACGTGCTGCCGACCACGAACTACTTCGTGACGCTGTCCACGGAGTTTTGATTGGAATTTCCGCGCCATGGGTCAACGCTTGATCGCCATGAAATTCCGGTCGCTGCCCGCGCTCCTGCTGCTCCTCGCCCTGGTCGCGCCGCTGCGCGCCCAGGGCCCCTACCTCCGCGGGTTCGACCCGATCTCGCTCCTGCCGCCGCCTCCGGCGCTGCACGACCCCGAGGACGTCGCCGACCGGGACAGCACGTTCCGCATCTACAGCCGGCGCACGCCGGAGGAGGTGGCGCTGGGGAAGGCGGAGCATCACGTCACGCTGGCGGCCTTCGCTCCGGCCCTCGGCTCCGACTACCAGCCCGCCAAGTGTCCCAAGCTGGTGGCCCTGGTCGCGGACCTGGATGCGGAGGCCAAGCGCATCTCGGGTATGGCCAAGGACCATTGGAAGCGGCCG
>Ga0302320_10017146_pt1 | contig 14727 bp, 12 predicted proteins | sample Bog_T0_3_FD_202130 | JGI IMG/M metagenome (GOLD analysis project Ga0302320, IMG submission 202130) | Peat permafrost microbial communities from Stordalen Mire near Abisko, Sweden - Bog_T0_3 | ecosystem: Environmental > Terrestrial > Soil > Wetlands > Peat | place: Sweden: Abisko, Stordalen Mire...
TTCGCTGGGACCAACTACTAGAAGCGGGATCGGAAGCGAATGCCCGAGCCAAAGGCACCCTGCGCCTCGAAGGCAAAGACTACATCGTGCAGGATGGAGACGTGATGCACATTCGGCACAGCGGATAAAAAGCCTCTGTCTACCGCCGAGACGCAGAGGACGCCGAGAAAACCTAGCGTGTTTTTCTTGGCGTTCTTTGCGTCTAGGCGGTGGAACTGATTCGTCTCAATGGACATGAAAGAACCGATCCAGCAAAACCATGCAAGCCGCTCCGACAAAGACCAGTAGCGCCATCCTCACGCCCGGTTCTTTATTCACTTCGGGAATCAAATCCGAGGCAGCCACATAGATTGTAACGCCCGCCGATAACGGCAATCCGAAGCTTACTTCGTGGCGGAAGATGGCCATGGTCATCACTCCGGCCACGGTGGCGATACCCAGGGCGACAGACGATCCCCAGGCGAAGGCGCGGCTCCGGCCACTGGCCAGCATCACCGACGAGATGGTGAAGCCTTCCGGAATCTTGTGGAGAAAAACGGCAAGAAAGATGATCCAGCCGAGCGCCGGGGAAACGAGGAATCCCGAGGCGATCGCGATCCCATCGAAAAATGTGTGAATCAGCAACCCGATCAGGACCGAGTATCCCTTGTGGGCATGCACAAACTCGTCGGCGTGAGTTTCTTCTCCAAAGTGGAAATGCGGAGTGACGGTGTGCTCGAAAAAGTGGACGAGCAGGTATCCGAGCAGGATGAGAAATCCGGCATACGGGCCACGCAACTGAATGCTGGCCGGCACCATCTCGACCAGCGCGGTCGCCAGCATGAACCCTGCGCCGAGCGCGACGAAGTAGCGGAGGTAGGACCGTTCCCAATTTCTCTGAACGATGATGGCGCCGCCGAACACGTTCGCGCCTGCCGCGGTGAGCCCCAGCAGCACACTGGTCAGAATGGGAGACATGCGGAAAGAGAATATCAGGAAGCAATGACCGTGGGGGTTCCTACGTCCAGACGCGCCAGCTTCACTTCGACGTCGTTGTTTCGGCCGCTGCTTCGGTCGAGGATCGGGGCGTGGGCTCGCCCTGGCACCCGGATGCATCTTTCGTCACGATCTCGTAGCCCTCAGGCGGTTGGAATGTAGCTGGATCCGGGTCGCTTTGGCTGAGAGACGTCAACTCCCGGGTCGTCTTGCCGGAGCGGGGATCGTCTCTGACGTCGCGCACCAATAAGCCATTCAGGCCAACGCTAAGGGCCGTCCACGCCTCCGAGGTGCTGACCAAGGGCGCATCGTTTCCCGCCGCACCCGCGGGAATCGTCGTGATGTACCGGCGTCCGCGCGCTTCCACGCCTTGGATCGACTCTGTTCCCAGGTTCTCCGATGTCAACTTCGACTTTCGGCCACTCACCACTGGAACGTCGTCCCTCATGAATGTCGAGCAAGTACGTTCCGCTCCTGGGGTGGACATCTTAAATACGTGCGCGATCTTGCCCGGAGACCTCCAAGTGGTTTGGGTTCGGGTCACAGGATCATAGACCATGACATGGGTTGCCGGCGTCTGGTCACCCGAGGTGATGGTGGTTGCGATCATCCGCCGCCCCTGCGAGTCCAACGCTTTTACTTCCGTGGACTCACGAGTAATGGTGGTTCCGTCGGCTAGCGCTTGCACATGCGTGATCTTATACTCTGCGGTGTACGGCGTTTTTGCGGCGCGTACATTGTGTTCCGACGTCACAGGCGCGTGGCTCCGCGCAGGCTGGCTCGTGATCTGGCCGGAAGCTGACAACGCCAATCCCGCGACCGCAACTAACGTCATAGCTCTCTGGATAGTAAGTTCGCGCATTTCACCAGCTCCTAATGAAGCGAAAGAACAGTCTGACATTGGGGCAGCCACAAAGCAACTGCGCACGCGCTTTGGCCACATCGTAAAGACCGGCAACACTTAAGTGGCGAGGAACTTTTCCCCCCGTCCGCTCCTGCTAAAATCCGCGCATGCGGCACTGGCTCCAACTCATCGGATGGCTGGCCTGCGTCGTGTATTCGACCATCCCCGCCTTCTGGCTGATGATCCACCCCTTTGCCGGACATTGGCGCGCGCGGAACCGCTCGGCATATATCGTGCTGTTGCCCGCATGGGGTGCGATGTGGGCAGCGGTCGCGCTCGCCACCCGGCCCTGGCGGGGCATCGTTCTCTATCGATCGGATTGGACTTGGGCGGCGGCGACTCTGCTATTCCTTTGTGGACTCTACCTCTATTCGCAATCCGGGAAGAACTTCAGCGCGAAGCAACTCGGCGGGCTGCCGGAAGTTCATGGGGGAAATCGCGAGCAGCGACTGGTGACAGAAGGAATCCGCTCCCGAGTGCGGCATCCGGTGTACCTGGCACATCTCTGCGAGATGCTGGCGTGGAGCGCCGGAACTGGGCTCGCCGTAGGCTGGGGGTTGACGGCATTCGCCGTGGTCACGGGAGCGGTGATGGTTCGGATGGAGGATGCAGAGTTAGAGAAGAGGTTTGGCGACTCCTACCGCGCGTATCGCAGATCCGTGCCGGCGGTTGTTCCAAGAGTGTTCGCCAGACGCCAGCTATAATCCGCTGTAACTAAAGACTGACAGCTGAGAGCTGATGGCTGTTTCTCATGCGCTTCGAATTCTTCATCGCAACCCGCTATCTTCGGGCCAAACGCCGCCAGGCGTTCATCGGCGTCATCACGGGTATTTCCATCCTTGGAGTGGCCGCGGGAGTGGCGTCGCTGGTCGTCGCGCTGGCCATCAACAACGGCTTTCGCCAGGACTTGCAGGCGCGACTGCTGGGTTCGACGGCACACATCAGTTTGCTGCGAGTGGAGAGCGACGGGATTCACGATTGGCGTCCGCTGCTCGATAAATTGTCGAAGGAGCCGCATGTGGTGGCGGCGGCTCCGGCGATTTACGAGCAGGTGCTGATTTCACGCGGGCCGCGGGCGCGCGGCGCGGTGCTCAAGGGGATGCTGCCGCAGTATGAGCGCAAAGTCAGCGATCTGCTGAACGCGGTTACTCTCGGATCGGCCGCGGCGCTGGACGAGGCGCCCAAGGTGGTCACGCCTGCACCGTCGGAGACAACTTCACAGCCAACTTCGAAATCAACAACAGCGGGCGAGGGCGCCCGCTCTACACAGGCCGAATCTCCCGACGACCTTGCCGGGGTGCAGCGTCGCGTCGCGGCTATGCCTCCTATCATTCTGGGCAAGGATATGGCGGAGGAACTCGGCGCGACCGTTGGGTCGGTGGTGCTGGTGACTTCTCCGCAGGGAGAGCTGACCCCGTTTGGCATGGTGCCGAAGTACATTCGTTTCCACGTTGCGGGAATCTTCAACTCCGGTTTTTTCGACTACGACTCTTCCTGGGCGTTTATCCGACTGGCCGACGCGCAGGAGCTATTTGGGTTGGGAGACGTGATCTCGGTCATCCAATTCAAGATCGACGATATCTATCTGGCAGGCAACGTGGCGCGCTCGCTCGAACAAGCTGCCGATCTTTCCTCAGGAAGCCGCGCCCCCGGAAGCCACGCCTTCATGGCCACCAACTGGATGGAGCAGAACAAGCCTCTATTCCGCGCGCTGCGGTTGGAGCGCGTTGTGACCTTCATCACCATCGGGCTGATCGTGTTCGTGGCCGCGCTCAACATTTTGATCTCGCTGATCATGATGGTCATGGAGAAAACCAAAGATATTGCCGTCCTCATGTCGCTGGGAACGAAGAAGGCGCAGATCCGCCGCGTGTTCATCGCGCAGGGCGTTTTGATTGGCGTGATTGGGACGGCGATTGGGCTGGTGATCGGCTACGCCATCTCGTGGTCCGGTGGACATTATCACTTTATTTCGCTCTCGCCCGAGGTCTATTCGATTGACTACGTCCCCTTCGCGCCGCGCCTGATGGATGGAGTGATCGTGGCGCTCGTTTCCATCGGGATTTCGTTTGTGGCAACGATTTATCCATCCTGGTCGGCAGCTCGCATCCTGCCGGCGGAGGCACTCAGGTACGAATAGGAGACGCTCACGAAGCGGACCTTCGTGCCTTTTTACCCCGAGCGATGTTTACACGCCTCTTTCATCGGTGATCGTGGTCACATTGCAGTTGTTTTCCATAGGTATAGAGTTTTGGCATACCCGGTTTTCGCCAGCGCATTCGCGGAGACGGGTTGTTCCTCCTTGTACTCTGAGGGATCATGGTCCGACGGATCATGGTCTAATGGATCAAGGACCGCCTTCTCAGGTGCCAGCGGGAAGCGGCGCTGATACTTAGGAGGGGCAGTTTGCATCCAATAACTCAAGATCCTCTATTGAGGGTCGAAGGGTTAAGCAAAGTGTTTCGCTCAGGCGAAGCGGAGCTCGTGCTCTTTGAGAATCTGTCTTTCGAGGTCACGAAGGGAACGATGCTGGCCATCGTGGGGCAATCGGGTGCGGGAAAGAGTACCTTGTTGCACATCATGGCGGCGCTTGATCGTCCCTCCGCGGGGGCCGTATACTGCGCCAACTCCCACGTGAGTGCTCTTTCCGAGGATGCTGCCGCCGAATTTCGTAACCGCGAAATTGGCTATGTGTGGCAGTTTCACTACCTGCTGCCGGAATTCACCGCCTTGGAGAATGTCGCCATGCCCTTGCTGACGCGCGGGCAAGCGCTGGCGTCGTCCGTAAAGGAGGCTTCGCGGTGGTTGCGCGAAGTGGGACTGGAAGCGCGTGGAGATCATCGCTCCGGCGAACTTTCCGGCGGCGAGCAGCAACGGCTGGCGCTGGCACGGGCGCTCATCACTCAGCCGCAAGTTTTGCTGGCGGATGAGCCCACCGGCGATCTCGATGGCCGCACCGGAGAGTTGGTTTTTGAACTGGTGGCGCGATTGCACCGGGAGCACCAACTGACCTCTTTAATCGCCACGCACAATCTGGCGTTTGCACGACGGTGCCATAGGGTTTTACGGTTGGATCAGGGCAAAATAGAGGAGTTGTCACCCGAATCGCTTTTGGCGTGACCAAAGGCAGAGCACAAAAGGTTGCGTCAAAGTTGAAAGCTGGAGTACACAAAAGTAAGGCGGTTACGTTTGTTACTGGTAGTACCGTTACTACAAGGCGGATATCGCTTGGGAGATTCGGCGATATGAATGCATAATGAAGTAGGGTCGTGGGTTTGGCGGAGAGTATTCGCGCTCCGCAGAAACTCCGGGGGAACGAGTATATGTTTGAACGCTACACGGAGAAAGCCAGGCGCGTTATTTTCTTTGCGCGATATGAGGCCAGCCAGTTTGGATCTCCTTATATTGAGACCGAGCATCTTTTGCTCGGACTGCTGCGCGAAGACAAGGCACTGACCAATCGTTTTCTGCGCTCGCATGCGTCGGTGGAATCGATCCGCAAGCAGATCGAGGGTCACACCACTATCCGGGAAAAGGTCTCCACGTCGGTCGATCTTCCCCTGAGCAACGAATGCAAGCGCGTGCTGGCCTACGCCTCCGAGGAAGCGGAGCGGCTTTCGCACAAACATATTGGAACCGAGCACCTGCTGCTCGGCTTGTTGCGTGAAGAAAAGTGTTTTGCGGCGGAGATTTTGCACGAGCGCGGATTGCGGCTTTCGACCATCCGTGAAGAACTGGCGCGTACCAGCCAGGAAAAAGCCGCGCCGCAACGCGGACAGCGCGAATCCTCATTACTGAGTGAATTCTCGCGCGACCTGACGCAGTCCGCCATGGATAACCAGCTCGATCCGCTGGTAGGGCGCGACACCGAAGTGGAGCGCGTGGTGCAGATTCTGTGCCGCCGCACCAAGAATAACCCGGTCCTGATCGGAGAGCCCGGCGTAGGCAAGACCGCCATCGTAGAGGGCCTGGCGCAGCGCATCGCCGACGGCGAAGTTCCGTCCTTCCTGGCCGACAAACGCATTCTGGCGCTCGACCTTTCGCTGATCGTCGCCGGCACCAAGTATCGCGGACAGTTCGAAGAGCGCCTCAAAACCATCATGAAGGAGCTGATGGAGTCGCAGAATTCCATCATCTTCATCGACGAATTGCACACGCTCGTAGGCGCGGGATCGGCCGAAGGCTCGCTCGATGCCGCCAACATTCTGAAGCCGGCCCTGTCGCGCGGCGAAATTCAGTGCATCGGCGCAACCACGCCCGCGGAGTACCGCAAGTCGATCGAAAAAGATCGCTCGCTCGAGCGTCGCTTCCAGGCCGTAAAGGTTCCGCCGCCCAACGAAGTCGACGCGATCAAGATTCTTTTTGGGATCAAAGAGCGCTACGAAAAATTCCACGCCGTCACCTATACCGACGACGCCATCAATTTCTCGGTTTCGCATTCCAACCGCTATATTCCCGACCGTTTTCTGCCGGACAAGGCCATCGATCTGATCGACGAAGCGGGCGCGCGCGTAAAACTGCGCCAGACCACGCTTCCCGAAGAGTTGACCGAAGTCCAAAAGCGCATCAAGTTCATCGTCCACAGGATGGAGAACGCCATCGCGAATCACGAGTTCGAGAAGGCGCGCTTCTACTCCGACGAAGAACGCAAGGAGCGCGAGAACCTGCGCGCCCTTCGCGAAAAATACCACCTCGATGAATCCTCCACCGGCGTAGTCGGTCGGGAGGACATTGAGGACGTAGTATCGCGCTGGACCGGCGTTCCCATCACCTCGATCAAGGAAGAAGAAACGCAGAAGCTGCTGCGCATAGAAGAAGAGCTGCACAAGCGCATCATCTCGCAAGACAAAGCCATCAGCGCGCTCGCGCGCGCCATCCGCCGCTCGCGCGCCGGGTTGAAGAGCCCGAACCGCCCGATCGGCTCGTTCCTGTTCCTGGGACCGACCGGCGTAGGTAAAACGGAAGTAGCGCGCACTCTGGCGCATTTCATGTTCGGCAGCGACAAAGCTCTGGTCCGCTTCGATATGTCGGAGTTCATGGAAAAGCACTCCGTATCGAAACTGATCGGCTCGCCTCCAGGATACGTGGGCTACGAGGAAGGCGGCCAACTGACAGAACGTGTCAAGCGGGCGCCATATTCTGTCGTTCTGCTCGACGAAATCGAGAAGGCGCACCCGGATGTGTTCAACATTCTGTTGCAGGTTTTTGAAGATGGCCAGTTGACCGACGGCTTGGGCAACACGGTCGACTTCAAGAACACCATCATCATCATGACCTCGAACATCGGCGCGCGGCACCTGATGAAACGCGAGGGACTCGGCTTCCAGTCGTCCAAAGACGAGATGGTTTCCGAGAAGGTCGAAGACCTGGTGAAAAGCGAGGTCAAGCGTACCTTCAATCCGGAATTCCTGAACCGCGTGGATGAAATCATCCTGTTCCTGGCGCTCAGCGAAAACGACCTGATCCAGATTCTCGAACTCATGGTCAGCCAACTGAACCAGAACCTGGCGCAGCGTTCAATTACGGTCACGGTAGCCGACGAAGCCAAGAAGTGGATTCTGAACCAGACGCTGACCGACCGCAGCTACGGAGCGCGTCCGCTGCGCCGCGCCCTGCAGAAGTACATCGAAGATCCGCTGTCGGAAGCGCTGATCCAAGGCACGATCACCACCCGGCCGGCGTTCATCGAGGTCTTCCTCGAAGCGAACAAGCTGTACTACCGTCCAGTGGACGCGGAAAAGACCGAAGGTGTGCTGCTGTACGAGAGCTAGTTTCGCGTAGGGATGGACGCATTCGTCCGTCCCCTCGAAGCGAGCGAGGGTTTCAGCCGTCAGCGAAAGCTGGCGGCTTTTTGTTTTTTTTGCACGCGTATGGGGAGTACCCTCACTTGCCCGAATCAGCCTCCATCCCATAAATCGCGGCCCACCCTTTCAACGAAAGGCGGGGAGAATGTGGCAATGCCCCCGGGCTCCCACAAGTTAGCCATCTCACAGGCTAAGCCATTCCCGCGCAAGAACTTGGCTTTGAGCGTGACGAAAACGTTTGAGAAATATGTGATGTCTCTGTAGATGCGATTTGCAGTAAGCTCACAAACGACGCGTCCTGCCCCAGACCGCGAAGGAGACTTATGAACCACACGAAGAAGAATGACCTTAGGGTTCTTGAAACGACGGTTTCTGGCGTCCTTGCGGCGGCGTTTGTTGCGCTGCTGCTGATTGTCGCCCCTACCGCGCAGGCCCAAACCGAAACCGTCCTCTACAGTTTTGCCAGCCAGCCGGGCGATGGGAACTATGCCGACGCGGGCCTGATCTTCGACAATGCGGGCAACCTCTACGGGACCACGGTCAGCGGCGGCGCTCACTACGGGGGCACGGTATTCGAGTTGACGGCGGCGGGCACGGAGAAAATCCTTTACAGCTTTGGCAGTCAGCCCGACGGGAGCGGTCCCTACGCGGGCGTGATTTTCGATGATGCGGGCAACCTCTACGGCACCACGTCTTACGGCGGAGCCGACAAATGCTCGAACGCGTATGTCTGCGGCGCGGTATTCGAGTTGACCGCGGACGGTACGGAGAAAGTCCTCCACAGCTTTGGCAACCCGTACGGATACGACGGTGCGCGGGGCGATGGAACCGATCCCCAAGCGGGCCTGATCTTCGATAATGCGGGCAACCTCTACGGGACCACGACATATGGCGGCGACCTCGAATGCGGAGGTTATGGCTGCGGCACGGTGTTCAAGTTGACCCCGAAAGGCAAGCGGAACTTCAAGGAGAAGATCCTCTACCGCTTTGGCCGTCATGCGGGCGATGGACAGAATCCCTATGCGGGCCTGATCTTCGATAGTGCAGGCAACCTCTACGGCACCACGTTCGACGGTGGCTATTACGGCTACGGCACGGTAATCGAGTTGACCGCGACCGGCAAGGAGAAAGCCCTTTACAGCTTTGGCCGCTATAAGGGCGATGGATTACATCCCCAGGCAGGACTGATCTTCGATAACTCGGGCAACCTCTACAGCACCACGACCTACGGTGGCGCTTACGGCTACGGCACGGTGTTCGAGTTGACCGCGGACGGAACGGAAAAAATCCTCTACAGCTTTGGCGGCCAGTCGGGCGATGGGGAGAGCCCGACCGGGAGCCTGATCCTCGATACAAACGGCACCCTCTACGGAACCACGTCCTTCGGCGGCGCTTACTACGCGGGCGCGGTGTTCGAGTTGACCGCGGCGGGCACGGAGAAGGTCCTTTACAACCTCGGCAGCCAGGCAGGCGATGGGATCTATCCCTATGCTGCCCTGATATTCGATAACAGCGGCAACCTATACGGAACCACGTCTCACGGCGGCGACCTCGGATGCGAGGCTCCCTAAGGCTGCGGCACGGTGTTTAAGTTGACTCCCTAGTGACGCGAGCGCTGACGAAGACGGCGTTAGCGCTCCCAACTTCTGTTGCAACAAAGACACACTCTAATGTCAATTGACCAATTGACCGCAAGTATCAAGTTGTGTATAACTCCATAAATCGGGGCTGGCTCAACGCAGTTGCTTGGGAATACGTACCAAAAATTCCGGGGCGTGAGACCGAGGTGCGTCATGAAGTCCAGCTCGTACGCTGTCCTAGCAGTGTCCCTTGTAGCATTCACCGTTCTAAGCCTGACCGTCTTAAGCCTAACCGTCTTGAGCCTAACAACGAGTGCCAGTGCGCGGGAGACCGTCCTGCCCGCCGGTACTCTTCTGCAGTGCACCATGAATGAACCGAACTTTTCTTCTGCGACCGTTGCGGTCGGAGATCCCTTGCTCTGTCATCTGCACTCGGTGACGGAATTCGGCCGGCAGACGTTTCCGCGCGGAGCCTATCTGGTCGGGCATCTCGAATCGGCGCAGGATCCCGGCCATTTCTGGGGCAAGGGCAACATGAGGCTGGTGTTTGATCGCATCGGACTGCCGAATGGCGATATGCCGCTCGACGCCAAGGTGATCGCCACCCGCGGCTACAAAGTCGATAAAACCGGAGCCATCGACGGCAAAGGACATGCCAAGCGCGACATCGTCGAATGGATGATTCCGCCGCTGTGGCCGTGGAAGATCATCATGTTGCCAGCCCGCGGGCCGCGTCCCACGCTCAAGGGTGAGAGCCAACTGGAACTGCGCCTGATGGATGATGTGCAGATCCCGCAAGTCTCGGCCAATAACGGCCCCGACTGGCATTTCTTCGGGAAACCGCGAATGCAAAACGATTCGTATTATCAGGGCTCTTATCAGGGCGCCAGCGTGACGGGGGACAACACGATGCCCCAGTTAGCGGTTCGCAACGTAAGAGTCACGGCCAGCGAGCAGCCAACGACTGCAATGACGGAACGGGCTCCGCAGGTCATCTATGCGAGCTATGTCACGAAGGGCACGGTCGGCGCCGGCGGAGCGCCGGGAGTGCCGGTGTTTGTGCTGAAGTCAGGCATGGTGCTGGAAGTGGGCAATTACACCTATGAGAACGGCCGCATCAGTTATGAACTCGCCAGCGGCGGAAGCGGCGTGATCAGCACCGACGAGGTGGATTGGAGCACAACCACCCGCATCAACAGCCAACGCGGCGTACGGACGATGCTGCGCGGTGGACACCCAGGCGCCGGGACAGCAGGATTCTAAACCGCCGTCGGCATTCAGCCATCAGCCGTCAGCGAAAGCTGGCGGCTTTTGCTTGTGTGGGGACGGAAGCATTCGTCCGTCCACGCCCGAGTTCAGCTCGGCTGCCTTGTCCGCCGCCAACCGATTTCCTGCGACCAGCGGGCGCACGACGTCATCCATTGCAAGCGAAGCAGCTGACCTTCGAGGTTTCCATGTCCAAAATCAACATTGCCGAAAAGTTCGCAAAAATCAACGAATACTACCAACCCCGAATCGCCGCGGAGCTCAACGGCCAGCAAGTCAAGTTCGTCAAGCTGAACAGCGCGTTCGTATTCCACCATCATGAGCGTGAAGACGAGATGTTCCTGGTAGTCAAAGGCCGCTTTCGCATGGAATTCCGCGACCGGTACGAATGGATCGAAGCGGGAGAATTTATCGTAGTGCCGCGCGGGATCGAACATCGGCCGGTGGCAGAGGAGGAATGCTGGCTCCTGCTCTTCGAACCGGCTACTACGCTGAACACCGGCAATGTCGAGAACGAGCGGACTGTCCACGAACTCGAGCGGGTTTGACAGAGAACTCGTCGGCATCGACACTGGAAACGCCCAATGGAAATCACCGTCTACTCCGCCCCCTGGTGTCCGGATTGCCGGGAAGCCAAGCGCTTCCTCGAGAAGCACAAGCTTCCCTATACCGACATCAACATCGAAACTACTCCGGGAGCCGTCGACGAAGTCGTGAAGCGAACCGGCAAGCGAGCCATCCCGCAGTTTGTGATTGATGGCGAATGGATCCAGCCCTACCGCTTGGGCGAGGGCTTCCTCTACGACGAGATGGCCAAGCGTCTGGGCGTCGAGCCGTAGGCAAGAGAAAAGTACCCATTAGCCAGCAACCAGTACCCAGCAACCAGTCAGCGGCTATGGAATGCTCCCTCACTGGGTAGTGAGTGGGTACTGGTTTCAGTTACCTTGGGTCCGCTGCCACCCGACTTCTGTACCCTACAACCATTGGCCCGAATGCGTCAGGATAGTGGATGCCCGGGTCATCTCCCTCCGTGCCGGGCTGAATACCCCTCATGTTCAATTCCGATCACGGCGAAGACGAGCTGGTCGAAACCTGGCAGCGGTTTGTCCAGGGCCTCTTGGGCGTGCTGGCGCTGGTGGGCGCGGGAATGATGGCGCACTACTACGCTCCCCCGGAAAACGCCGGTCTGGAGCAGCAGGTGCACCAGCTCACGCGTCAAGTCGCGGAGCTCGAACGCCAGCAAACGTTTTCCTCGGCAGCTGTAGACGACGCGCGGGAGTCGGTAGCTTACATTTACGGGATTTATCATGTGTCAGGCCGGCCGCAGAGCTTTCGCGCGCGAGTGGCTGGGACTGGGTTTGTGGTCGCTCCTGGGTTGCTCGCCACCAATCGCCATGTGGCCGAGCCCTGGTATGGCGACCGCGAAGTTGCCGTGGCTCTGCGGCAAGGCGGATCGCCGGTACTCGAAAAGCTGGTGGCATATTTTCCGGGCTCGCCGCTTCCGGTAACGTTGGAGACGGCGGTCGTGGCCACTCACGGCGATCTGGCCGTGCTGCGTCTGGAAACCACCGCCTTCACCAACCACCTTCGCCCGTTGACTCTGTCCCTGACGCCGCCGCATGTGGGCGAGTCGGTGAGCGTGCTGGCCTATCCGATGGGAGTGACGGGGATGGTGGCGAAGTCTCCTGCGGTTGTGTACGACCGGCTTTCGTCGCATCCCGACGACGCCGACACTGCGAGCGAACTGGCGGCTCTGTCGTTGATCCGGCCTTCGGCGACGTTCGGCCACATCGGCGATGTAACCGGCGACAAGCTCATCTACGACGCGCCCACGGCTCGTGGGGGCAGCGGAGGTCCGGTGCTGAACTCGCGCGGCGAAGTCGTGGGCATTAACTCCGCTTACATCGACGGCTTCTCCGGAGGAACACTCGGAATCACTGCCTCTGAACTGCGTCCGCTACTGGAAACGGCTAAGCGCGCGGCGCTGGAGACGGCTGCGGAGGAACCAGGTGTCAGGCCTCAGGTGTCGGGTCTCAGGCAAAACGTATCCTCTCTGCACTGAGAAAAAACTGGAATCTAAGACCTGTCCGCTTTGCCCCCTCCTACGACGGTCTTTTGGAATCAAAGACTTAGCGTTTGGCTTCTCCCAGGTCTTTGAGGAATAAGGACTTACTTGCAAGGTATTTGTAAGTCAATGATTTAGCTTGCGATTTTCGTGGTTATTCCTCCTTACTGGGGGGTTGTCGATCCGCGAACCGGTACCCTTCCCAACGACGGCCTTTTGGAATAAGAGACGTAGCGACAATTCCTTCGAGGTCTTTCGGTACCGGTAAAGTATTTATAAATCAATGGCATAGCTAAACGATTTGCGCCTGCTCGGCCCCTCGAGAGTGTGCGTGAGAACTCGGTCGTCCCTCCGGGACTTAAATCACTTGGGCGGCTCTAACCCACCGCTGAAGCGCTGGGCTATTCTCGGTCGTCCCTCCGGGACTTGAACGACTTCTTCCGGGTTCCCAGCGCTAAAGCGCTGGCTATTTTCGATCGTCCCTCTGGGACTGGATTCTCGGGCATGACGACCTGAGTTTTTCAGCCGAATCTGTGAAGCCGCTAACGATTTAGCGGCTCTTCACACAGACAAACGTCGTGGATTCAGGTACATTGTAACTTCTTGCCTTGAGTAATAAATTAGCGCTGTGGCTGCTCTCAACTGGACGGTCCCGAGTGCAAGCGGTGTTGGGCGCGGGCTCCAGGCAACGGATTGCTGGCGGGCAGACTCCGAAGAAAATTGAATTCAAAGAGAGTTCATCATGTTAAGAATTTCCCTGCTAGCGGTGGTTTTGCTGAGTCTGTTGGTGATCGGCGGTTGCGCTAAGGGTGGCAACGGGATCGTTCCCAGCGTCACCGTTAGCATCACTACTCCCGCCAACTATAACCCTGGCGCTATCTACCCGACGCAGACTGTGACGCTTACGGCGGCGACGACCGACCCGGCCAATGCCCCTGTTACCTGGACGCTGAGCGGCCCGGGGTCTATCTTGTCCACAACTCCGCCGACCTCGAGTGCGGCGGCCACTGCGACCTACCAGGCCCCGCCTTGCGTCTCTCAGAGCGTGTGCATCGGAAGTACGCAGCCGGTGATCACGGCGGCATTGACGGCCGTTCCCACAATAATGGACGCTTTTGGGATCACGGTGGTGGACATCACCACGGAAGTGGCGCCGTCGACGCTCAGCGTGGGCAAGGGCCTGAGCCAGCAATTTACGGCGGTAGCAGTACCTGACATTGCACCGCAGACCATGACGTGGAGCTGCTCGGCGAATGGAATTCAGTGCGTGAATTTTATTCCGGATCCGAATGTACCCGGGGCCTATCTTTATACAGCAAGCGACAACTGCAGCGGGAATTGCGTCCAGATATCGGCACTTTCCACGCTCGATCCGAGCGGCTGCATACCCAACCCCAAATACTGCACGATCGCCGCAGTTTCGCTGCCTGTTTCCCGCGTAAATGGCACCTACGCATTCCAGTTTTCCGGATATGACAGTGGCAATAACCCCATCGCGGTCGCAGGTACGTTCACCGCATCGAATGGATCAATCAGTTCGGGTGAAGAGGAGGTGCTCACCAAGACCGGCCCTGCCACACAAAATCCGATTCAGATAAAGGGCGGTTCCTATACCCCCACCTCGTCCGATGCGAACAACTCGAACAACGCGGGCACTCTGACTCTGACGCTGTCACCTTCGGGAAGCTATCCGTATAAATTCCAGGTCGTTCTGGACGGCGCCGGCGATATCGAGATGATCGAATCGGACAGCAATGGCACCGGCTCCGGCATCGCGAAGATTTCGAACCCCAATAACTTCACCGGCACCAGCGATCAGACCTACGCGTTCGGCTTCACGGGTGTGGACGCGAATAGTAACCGCGTTGGATACGTAGGAGTCTTGCCGATAAACGGCACTGGCTCGATAGCCAGCGGCCAGGTGGATGTGAACGACAATGGTACGGCGGGTAGTTACAGCGGCGTTGCGGGCAGTTACTCTGAGGACGCATGCAATTGCGGGCTGTGGCATGTAACGGGTCTGACGCTGGCTTCCGGCACGACGCTTGATTTCGATTTCTTTGTCGCTTCCGGATCCCCGACCAGCAAGTCGAATCCACTCACTTTCTATGCCGTTTCTACCGACACCGTCGG
>Ga0302320_10017147_pt1 | contig 14726 bp, 14 predicted proteins | sample Bog_T0_3_FD_202130 | JGI IMG/M metagenome (GOLD analysis project Ga0302320, IMG submission 202130) | Peat permafrost microbial communities from Stordalen Mire near Abisko, Sweden - Bog_T0_3 | ecosystem: Environmental > Terrestrial > Soil > Wetlands > Peat | place: Sweden: Abisko, Stordalen Mire...
TTAAATTTTAGGGCAGCCCTGCCAAGGCGCGGTACCCAAGTGGTAAGGGAGAGGTCTGCAAAACCTTTATGCGCCGGTTCGATCCCGGCCCGCGCCTCCAACACCTTCTCAACAACTTAGAGCAATTAATCCAGGCAGACTTTTTGCCGTGGCATCCAATAAGGCAGCCAATTAGCATATAAGCCCTGATTAATCAGCCGCGTGAGCTGTCGCGGGAGCCGGAAATCCGCCCCCGAACTGCCCGCTCAGCGTCTCCGCCGCCATGTCCGCCGACGCATCGAGAACATGCGCGTAGAACTTGAGAAGAATATCGGGACGCGAGTGCCCCAGGCGTTCCTGCGCTGCCTTGAGCGGAACCCGCGCCTCCACCATCTGTGTCGCCCCCCAGTGTCGCAGTAGACGCCACGTAATGTGCGGAAGACCAAGATCGCCCGCGACAGGCTGAATCACCCTGCCGAGAAGATCCTCGTGCCGGATCGGGCCGGGCTTCATCTTCATCCCGGTCTTGATGCGATTCGGAAACATCCAGTCTTCATCCTGTGCATTCATCCTGGCCTTCGCGGCAAGCAGACGCTGAACGTCCGCTTCCGTCAGCCGGATGGGGCGATTGGCGCGGTGGTACTTGGGCGTGTGGAACTTGCCGCGATTGACCGCGCGCACGACCCACAACATCCGCTTGCCGGCGTCCAGGTCTTTCCATTTGAACGCCGCCAACTCCTCCGGACGAACACTACTCACAGCGGCCAGCCAAACTGCCGTGCTGACTGGTTCCTTGAGCCGTTCGATCAACTGATTGAGCTGATCGCCGGTCGGCAGCTGCTTTTGTTCTTTGATCTCTTCCGGTGGAAGATCCGTGCCATGAGCAGGATTCGACGTGATGTATCCGTACTTGATCGCGGCAACGAAGATGGCGCTGAGGCCCCACTTTAAATTCTTGAGGGTTTGGACAGCCTTGCCTTCGATTGCCTTCTGGTTGAGGAATGCCTGCACCGCTTCGATCGAGATTTCAGACAGTTGCTGGTCACCGAATTCGGGGAGGTAATGCGCACGAATGTTGGTCTCATACCCATGCACCGTGGTCCCCTTTTTGTTCGCCAACTTCAGCGAGCGGTATTTTTCGATGAAACCGCGAAATGTCATCATCTTCTTCGGTCGATGTTTGCCATCGTTGATAGGTTCAAGAATCACGGCGAGCTTCTGCCGGGCGGCCTTCTCGGTTTTGACCTCTTTCAGTGAGCCAAGGTTGACACCCCTGCGTCTCCGCACGGTCTTCCCTGCTTCATTGACGACGTCCTCCCGATACGTGCCCTCCCAATAGGCTGAACCGCGATCCTCACGCAACCGGACGCTGCCGGCCTGAAATCGCTTGCGAGTCAATATCCACTTGCCCTTTCCGTTGACCCGAGCAATTTCGTCGAATGGCTTCAGCGTAGCATCGTTGCGGTACCTTTCGCGAGTCGAAAGATAGGCCGAAATCTTGTCCGGATCGAAGCGGACTGCGCGCCCACTCAGGCGATAAACGGGCAGAGGATTTTCCGCGCCCTTCCTGGTGCGCTTGTACACCCAGGCTTGGGACACCCCGAATACAGCACACAGTTCAGCCACCGTCAGCAGCTTCTGCGGCCCGAATGGCCTGGTATCGCTTCCCAGCCCCTCGATTTGGGATGGAACGGTTCTCATCAAGCTTTTCTCGGTTGCTCCCGTCCACGTTCGGAGCAGGAGCCTACGAAGCCATCTCTGACGACGTCGATAGCCTGACAATAGGGCGAAATTAGGGATGCGATTATTACCTTTTCATCCCGATCATTCCATCCGGAGCAATAATCCAGAACACGCCGTCACGTCGCACCTCACCCGGTCAACCCTAGAGCTCGATCACTGTTTGGGTATCCGATTCAAGCCGTGAATAGCCGCTCACTGTTCGGTTTCAGCGTTTTGCCGAGCATCTCTTCGATCTCAGCCCTCCATGGCTCTTGCATCGCCCGGACACTGCTTCGGGTCTTAACCGCCGCCCTGCGGACTGCGCGTGCTCTGCTTCGGCTTGCCACCCCACGGACCAAAGGCCTGTCCGCGGGGACCCCGACATGACAGCCGCCCTGCGGGTTTCGGGTCTCTCCAAAACAATCTTCTGCAAAGGACGCAGAACATTCTTTCGGCCCTCCCGAAAATGCACACGCTTGCCTTGGGAGGCGGGCCCCTCGCATCGCTTCGCGCGGTGTGTCCCAGTCGCCTTCAGAGACATGGGACCAGAGGAGATTTCAAAGATGGCAACCACGTCAGTAACAACCTCACAGCAGAGCAGCTTCACCAACCAGATCCTTCACGGCGATTGCATCGAAGTGATGCGTCAGATGCCTGCGAGCAGCGTCGATTTCATCCTCACCGATCCACCGTATCTGGTGAACTACCGCGACCGCGATGGGCGCACGATTCAGAACGATGCCGATGACACCTGGCTGAAGCCTGCGATGGCAGAAGCGTATCGGGTATTGAAGCAGGATCGCGTAGCCGTGATGTTCTACGGATGGACGAAGGTCGATGCGTTCTTCGAGGCGTGGCGCAACGCAGGGTTTCAGCCTGTCGGACACATTGTGTTTCGCAAGAGTTACAGTTCGAAGAGCAGGTTCCTCCGCTATCAGCATGAGCAGGCATTCCTGCTGGCTAAGGGCAGGCCGCCGCTGCCGAAACAGCCGCTCGGTGATGTGATGGAGATGCCCTACAGCGGCAACAAGCTCCATCCCACCCAGAAACCAGTTGCAGCATTGGCTCCGTTGGTCCGTAGCTTCACGTTGCCATGTGAGTTGGTATTCGATCCGTTCGCAGGTAGTGGAAGCTCTTGCGCCGCAGCGTTACTGACGGGTCGTAGGTATCTTGGCATAGAGATGGATTCCGAGTATTTCCATCAAGCCAGCGCCAGGTTGGAGCGAGTGAAAGGCAGGGTCGCTGCGAAGCGATCCTACCCTGTACTCATTCACACATTGCGCTGAGCGTACCCGCCACGCCTCAAAGCGAGCTATTGGTCCAAGTCGTGATCGTCACGCCTTGATCTGCGTTGCCGGAAACCGGATGAGGCTGTCCGTTTACAAGCTCAGATCCGAATAGGGAGCTAGTCGACGGGGATGCTAGAAGCCCGAGTCGGCAGGGTCATGTCGATGCAGCGAGCATGACTTACGAGTCAGGTGGCGCCACAACTGGAAAGCGCGAACTTATTTTGCTGCCTCAATCAGGATCCTTTCGACCTTTGCGTCAAGTTCCCGCGCCACTTTGAGAGCATCGTTGTTCCCATACGGCGCAAGATAGGAAGCCATCCTGTCATACGAGATGCGGACGCTATCGGGGCACTCCTCAATGAGGATGGTTACTGGCGCGTATGAGCCTGCGTCGACAACATGCTTCACCATTTCTTTCATGATCAGGGGATTCCCTGCAACGATGCGGAGAATTCTTGGCTTGCTGGTTCCATTCTCTTTTCTGAGAACCTCACCGAGGTCAAACCGCGTAAACTCCATAAGGCCGTTCGGTTGAGTCACCGGATCGACAACTTTTTCCATTTCGGCTTCATTTTGCGCAGCCGAAAAGCTCTTGCGAAACGCAGCCATGTTCGGATGGCCGATCGCAGCGTCGATTCGGGCGACCACCGTGTCAAAAGGCTCGGTGGTAACGATACTCACTCGTTGGACGTGAACTTCATGGATGCTCATATGCGTTGTTGCTCCTTTTGCTGTTGCTGCTTGAGCCGACATTCCGACACACGTAGCTAAGCCAAGTGCAAGGCCGGAGACCATCCGAGCGACGGCGGCGATTACAAGCTTCTTTTCGATTCCGTCCGTGCCGCACTCCTTGGTGTGCCTATAGCACAAATCCATAACGTACTAGACGTGGGCCTGCGTGCACAGGATGCAAAAATACGACCGGTCGGTCGTAAACAAAAGGCCGTACGGCCTTTTATACGGATCATCGAGTTTCCAAAGATACCGCCTGTCGATAAACCACCGACTGATCGCTTGCGCTGAATCCTGCTCGGGTATTGCTTATCCAATGTCGCAAGGAGGACATCCTCAAGCAGTTAAAAGTCAGTCTTTACGAAGTCCGTTGCGTAGCTGAGATCTTTCCATTTTTTCCCTAGCTCGATCTTCGCCAGATCGTTTGCTTCCGCGGCATTGAATGCGTCGATTCCGAGGACAATGCGTAACGGCGGCTCCGCAACCGAGGCAAGTTTCAACAATGCCGCTGCGGCCCTGGCCGGATCACCGGGCTGCTTTCCGTTGTAGTCGCGCTGAAAGCGCACGGTCTTACCCACTGTCGCATCGTATTCCGGACGTCCTTCCCGCACTTTCGTTGACGACCCTGCGAAGTCTGTCCGGAATCCACCTGGTTCAACGATGGTGACCTTGATGCCGAGGGGGCCTACTTCTTTCGCCAGCGTCTCGGAAAAACCTTCCACGCCCCATTTAGCGGCTGCGTACGGTGCGCGGCCAATAGGTCCGATGCGACCTGCGATGGAAGTGACCTGGATGATGTGGCCCGAACCCCGCTCCCGGAAGTACGGCAGCACGGCCCTGGTGAGAATAATCACCCCAAAGAGATTCGTTTCAATTTGCGCGCGAAAGTCTTCAATCGTGGTGTCCTCGATGGGAGCAACATTTCCATAACCGGCATTATTGACCAGAACGTCGAGTTTTCCGAAGGTCTGAATTGTGGCCTGCACGGCCTCACGTGCTTGCGCTTCGCTGGTGACATCGAGTGAAAGCGGCAGCACGAGATCGCCATATTTAACCTTCAACTCCGCTAAATCTCCGACGTTGCGAGCGGTTGCGGCTACCTGGCAACCGGATGCGAGCGCCGCTTCCGCAAATGCCCTTCCAAGACCGCGCGAACTCCCTGTGATGAGCCAAACCTGTGACATCATTCCTCCTATTGCTGCGCCACTGCATCTTGCAGCGTGTTCTACCTTTTGTTTTGTCCCGATGACCTAACTTTGCTGGTAGTCTTCTTCGCACGCTCGCGAATCTCTAGTTCAGTGAGGGCCTCAAGCAGAGTGCGTTGCCCGAGTATGGAGAGGATCGCCTCCTGCGCATCGTCAATCAACTCTTCGAAGTAGTCTTGCACATTGGAACTCACCAGGCAGCGATGCGGAATTCCGGTTCGAGGCGCCCAAATCTTGGTGTGGGCTACGACCGCGCGGTAGATGTCTCGCAGGGTAATTTCGGCTGCTGGCCGTGCGAGATGAACGCCTCCGGCCTTGCCCATCTGGGAGCGCAAGAGCTTGCTGTGGACGAGCGGCACAAGGAGCTTGCGCACGAAACTGGGATTGGCTCCGAGGCTCTCCGCGAGTTGGGAAGAGCTGAGGTGGGGAACAGACTGCTGCTCCGCCAGAGCCAGACTGAGCATGATCTGAAGCGCAGTGGGAAATCGAACGTCGATCATGATGGAAAATCTCCTCTTCCGCCAAACCTATCTGTACTTATGATTATTGCATAATGTGCGCTTATATGCTCCAATGATAGACACAGATGAAGGGCACGACGGTTGGCGATCGTTACGGATGGCGTGCCTGCAAGGAAGAGTTGATGCACCCAAGGTGAAGAAGAGAGGGAAAAACAGAAATGAGTGAGGAACGGGCAGTACAGCAGGTGCTCGCGAAATATGTGCGCGGAGCGGATGCGCGGGATGGGGCGGCAGTGGCTGCGTTGTTTACGGAAGCGGGCCGCGTCGAGATTTCGTATAACAACTTGGGCAGACTGGAGCCGCTGGGTGAATTGGTCGGCCGGGAGGCGATCGCCGGCGCCGTTTCCAACATGATGCAACCGCACCCGGCGCGCGGCTGGAGCCACCACACAACGCACGACCACATTATTGAAGTGGACGGCGACAATGCGACGATCGATGCTCAGTTTGTGGTCTTCGAGGTACGCGGCAAAGAGCGGCCAGCGACGGGATGGCCCGATGGCGCGTTCGGAGCGCAGGGAACCGTTACGCCCATTGAGTCGGGCTACTATCGACCGGTCTTGCGCCGGGCGGACGGCATGTGGAAGATCGATACTCTGCGCATTGTCATGAATATTCCATTAGCATTTCCCGGTCAATAAGGAGCTACCCGTGAAGGCGATGATCTATCGGCGGTATGGAGGACCCGAGGTCCTTGAACTGGCGGAGGGCCCCGAGCCAAAGCTCTCGCAGACCAATGTCCTAATTCGTGTGAAAGCGGCAGCTCTTAACCCAGCCGACCTTGCACTGCAGGCGGGCCTTGGAGATTCGATCATGGACGCGTGGTTTCCAGTCATCCCAGGCTGGGATGTTGCGGGCGTCGTCGAACAGGCTGGCGCGGGTGTGATGGAGTTCGCTGCGGGAGAGGAAGTGATCGGCTTCGTGCGCGAGGAGATTCTTCACCATGGCACGTATGCCGAGAAGATCGCTGTCCCAGCGTCGACCCTGGTTCGCAAGCCGCGTAATGCGACGTGGGCGCAAGCAGCGGGGCTGCCACTGGCGGGGCTAACGGCGTATCAGGCAATTGTTCACACACTGAAGCTGACGGGGGGCGAGACCGTTCTCATTCACGGGGCTTCAGGAGGTGTGGGCTCTTTGGCGGCGCAGATTGCGGTGCAACACGGGGCGCGCGTAATCGGATCGGGGTCGACCGCCAATCACGGGTACTTGCGTTCGATTGCCGTAGAGCCTGTCCTTTACGGAGATCATCTGGTTCGGGATGTGCGCGCAATCGTCCTAGGCGGTGTCGATACTATTTTTGACTGTGTTGGTCACGGGGTCCTTGCGCTCAATCCTCAGTTTGGCCGTGTTGGATTGCGCGCCTGCTCGATCACCGACAGTGCCCCTGGTGTAACCACGGTGTTCGCGCGGATGGATCAGGCTGATCTGGTGCGGCTTGTTGATCTTGTTGAAGCGGGACGGCTAACGGTTCCTGTTGCAGCGACGTATCCGCTCAAGGATGCGATCATGGCGCAGCTGGCATTGCGAAACGGGGGGAAGGGGCCAGGGAAGATCGTGCTGGAAGTAGGCTGACGGCGCTCGGTCGCGCTGGCGTTCCTGATGACATTGGCCCGTACTTCCTGAATGCAGGTATCTTAGGTCTGCGCCCGCGATCTCACCTCTGCCTCAAGAAAACGATACAAATTCTCCTGAACGTATGCAAGTGCTCTGGAACGCTTATCGATCCGCGAAACCGCGGTCGCGCCTTCCAGCGCCGAGATCAGGAAGGTGGCTACGCTCTGCGGTTGAACTTCCGACCGGATCTCGCCCAGCCGTTGCCCTTCGATGACGATATTCGCCAATGCCTCTTCCCATCCTCGAACCGCCTTGCGCGCCCGATCACGAAGAGCCAAGTTGCCGTCGTCAGCGTCAACGGCTGTGTTCAGCAAAGGGCAGCCACCTGAAAAGCTCGGTGTATCGACATAGTTTCTTACATGCAACTTGAGCTTATCTACTGCGTCGTTGACTGTTCCCAGGTTTCCAATGCGCTTCTGTACGGTATCGGCCCAGGCAAAGTCGAAGGCTTCGAGCGCCAGCTCTTCTTTGCTGGAGAAGTGACCATAGATCGATCCCTTTTCGAGCCCGACGACATCGACGATGTCCTGCATGGAGCAGCCCTCGAACCCACGCTGGTTAAAAAGGACGGCTGCCTTAGCCACAATATGCAGGCGAGTCTTTTCGCCCTTGGTTAGCCCGGATCTCTTTGCCTCGCTCATAAGTCACCTGACCTCGCATCCCCGTCTTGGCAGCGTATTGCCCCTGGATCTCTGCTCCCTCTATAAGAATAACGGCTCGCAAAGTGACGAGAGATTATGAAGGTACGACCAGTCGGTCGATTTTATATCAGAAGCGGAACACTCCGGCACTTCAGGGAACGGAATGCACCGTGGAAATACAGCCCCCGGAAGAATGCTGGCAGAATTCTTCCGGGGCTGATGTCACCAGGGAAGTTCCTGATTAATGTTTTGGATGAAGTGGCCGCTTGGTCCGTCAGGACCAAGCAGGGCGACCGCGACACTGGTTTTTGCCCCATCCGGAATGGACGTTGGGGCCGCGTCGGTGCCCAGGGCGGTCTTGACCCAGCCCGGATGAACGGAATTCACCTTGATGTTGGTGTCCTTGAGCTCCGCTGCCAGATGGATCGTGAAAACATTGACTGCTGCCTTTGAGGCGTTATAAGAGAACTTCCGCATCTGCGCCAGAGGGCTGGGCTCGCTTGCTTGAAGAGTCAAGGAACCGAGAATGCTGGCAAGGTTGACGATGCGGCCTGCCTCGCTCTTCTTCAGTAGGGGCAGAAGCTCGTGAGTCACGGCGACCAGCGAGAACACGTTGGCGTCGAAGATGCTGTGCAACTCCTCTTCGGTAGATGCGCTTGCTCGCAGCCCAATAACTCCGTCTGCCGGCCCTACACCGGCGTTGTTGACCAGAATGTCCAGCTTGCCGAAGTGGGACTCGATGAATTTTGCGGCTGCGGTGCGATCCGCTGCTTTTGTCACATCAAGGGCGATTCCCTCAGCTTCGATGCCTTCTCCGCGCAACTTGCCGGCAACCTGCGTAGCCTCCTGTTCGGTGCGGGCGGTCACGATGACCGTCACACCTTGCTGACCGAGTTGCCGCGCCGTCTCAAAACCGATTCCGCGATTGGAACCGGTAACCAAAGCTACTTTCTTCGCATTTGCCATGTCCATGGCCTCCTGCTCAATAGACACTCGAGGGTCGCGAAGGATTCACTATTTCCGACCAGTCGGATTATTATTACGACAACACATAATGAAACTAGTCCTACAACGGCCCGAATCGCAGGCCAGCAGCCGCTTGCAGAGAGTTCGCCAGAGGGTCGCTCAAAAGCGATCTTCTGGTTCGGGCATTCCCGCGCGAGTGTGATGTTAGCCGCGTACCCGCCACGCCTCAAGGCGAGCTGTCGCTCTGAGTCGTAATGATCGCGGCCTTGACCCGCGACGCACCCGCGGATTCTTTGCCATCCATGGTGGGAATGCCTATCCCTGCGCCTCCACGGCACGAGAAGCGCACATGATCTTCGCTCCCCACCTGTGCCGTATACGCCACAATCTGTGTCTCTCGATTATTGACGCAGATGGAATGACCGGGATGAAAAAGTAATAATCGAGACCCCAATTCTCGCCTACCTTCGCTCCAGACGTTGCAACGGGGAGTACCCACTCGCCGGAAATGCAAACGAAAGGAGCAGCAATGCAAATCACTCTTCCCATCAGACGGCCTCACTCCCGGCGATTGCGCACGCAGTGCCGGAGATGGGCCATCCCTTCGCTGATGTTCCTCGCGGCCCTGCCGGTCTATGCACAGAGCGGCAGCGATCCGTGGGAGAACGCCGTGGGTGTTCTCAAAACCGCCTTTACCGGCACGATCGCCCAGGGCCTCAGTCTGGTCGCCATCGTGGTCGGCGGTCTGATGTTCGCCTACGGCGAGGGCCAGTCGAAGAAAATGCTCGCCGGTATCGTCTTCGGCGTCGGCATGGCTATCGGCGCGGTGAACTTTATGGCTTGGCTGTTCCCGTCGTAGTCCCCTGACGGCAGGCTCAACAAGCACAATACAAACCACTTAATAGGCAGAGAGGAGGACGCGCATGGCAGAGGGCGGTTCACGAAAGAACAAAGTTTATAAAGCGATGAACCGCCCGCTGACCGTGCTGGGCGCGGAACGGCGGCTGTTCTTCGTCGCACTCATCAGCGGCGGCTCCGTCTTCTCACTGCTGCACTCGCTACTCGGAGGCATTGGCCTCTTCATCGTAGGCGTCATCATCGCCCGCATTGCCACCAAGCACGACATCGAAATCCTCCGCATCCTCTTCAACTCCACCAAATTCCGCAGACGCTACGACCCCATGAAGTGGGAGCCGGTAGAGATGCGCATCCCGAGGGACCATGCTGAAAGTTGACACCATCACGAAGGACTGGAAAGAAGCAGGCTCATTCCCCGCACAGCTCAACCTGTATGGGTTCTGGGATGAGCATTGCTTCCTGACCAAGACCGGCGACCTCGGCGCCGTGCTGAAGATCGGCGGCATCGACTACGAGAGCCTCGACTATGCCGGGCGGGACTACGCGGTCAAGCGGCTCGAAGCTGCTCTGCGCTCGCTCGACGACAGGACCAGGCTGTACCAGATTCTGTTCAAACGCAATCACCCAGAGATACCGCACGCCGAGTATGAGAACCCGCTGGTGCGGGCCGCGGTCGAGGGCCGCACGGCATTCCTCCAGTCCAAGTCGGATCGGCTCTACAGCATTGAGATCTTCTGGGTGGTGATGATCGATGGCAGCTATCGCAAGACGGGGTTGCTGCACGCATTGGCACAGTTGCCGAAGCAGCCCGGCGCGTCGCTGCGCGACCTGCGTTCCCTCTTTTCCGGTAATAAGACGCGCACTCTGCTCCATGAGCAGGTCGAGCGCGACCGGCTGCGCCTGCAACAAAAAGTAAACAGTTTGAGTGGGCAGCTAAACGACCTTATGAAGGTCGAGCTGTCAGGGGCGGAAGGGATATTCCGGCTCGTCCGGCGTCTCGTGAACTTCCGCCCCTCCAAAATCAACGATGCGCCTCTGTGCGACACACGCCACCTCGATTGGCAGGTGTGCGATTCGGAGTTGGAGGCGCATCGCGGCTATCTGCGCGTGGACGACTACTACGTCCGCGTCCTGACGCTGAAGGAGTTGCCAAGCGAGACTCGGTCCCTGCTGTTGCAGGGCCTGCTCGACATTCCAGCCAACTTCCATGTCGTCACCGAGTGGCATCCCGTAGACAACGCGAAGTCTCGCAAGGAGATCGCCTCACGGCGCCGCCACAACCACAACTCGAAGACCAGCTTCGTCTCGAACCTTCAGGACCGGCAGAACGCCGGCCCGAAGGACGAACTGGTCGATGACTCCAAAGAGGCTGCGATCGCCGAGCTTGGCGGCGCCCTGACCGCGCTCGGCATGGAAGGTAAGAATTTCGGCGAGTTCACCTTGTCGGTCGTGGTCTACGACGAGGATCGGCTGAAGGTAGAGCACGCTGTCGCGGAGTTTCAAAAGTTGTTTACGCAGCATGACGGGTTGCTGTATGAGGAACGCTACAACCTGCTCAATGCCTTCTTCGCCACAGTACCCGGCAACAAGCAGTTCAACCTGCGCAAACAGTGGGCGCTCAACTCGAACTATGCCGACCTGTCGTTTCTCTTTACGGTCGATACGGGGGTTGCATGGAACCCGCATCTCGAACGCGAGTACCTCGCCGTTCTCGAATCGACGCACGGCACGCCGTTCTACCTAAACCTGCACTGCGGAGATGTGGCGCATGGGCTCATGCTCGGAGCTACGGGTGCCGGCAAAAGCTTCGCCACCGGTTTCATGCTTCAGTCGGTGCAGAAGTATGAACCTCTGACCTTCATCTTCGATCTCGGCGGCAGCTACGAGACGGTGACGCGGGTCTTCGGCGGTACCTACCTGAATGTCGGGATGAAAAGCCCCGGCTTTACGATCAATCCATTTTCGTTGGAAGCGACACCCGAGAACATGAATTTTCTGTACTTGTTTCTCCGGGTGTTGATTGAAGCGGGCGGGCGCTATGAGTTGACACCGGAGGATGAGAAGGCTTTGTTCACCGCGATTGAGCGGGTGTACAAATTGCCCGCCGAGATACGGACACTCACAAACTTCGCATCGATATCAGGTCCGCTAGGGGAGCGTCTGCACCGCTGGACGCAGGCCGGGCAGTTTGGGTATCTCTTCGATAATCCCCAGGACACGCTCACCTTCTCGCGCTTCCAGACTTTCAACTTCGACGGATGGTCGGAGTATCCGGACATTTTGGAACCGCTGTTGTTTTATGTCCTGCAGCGGGCATCGTCCGAGATCGAAAAGCCCGCGAACACCGCTACTTTCAAGCTGTTTGTCATCGATGAGGCGTGGATCTTCCTCAAGAACGCGACCATCCGTGAATGGATTTTGAAGGCCGAAAAAACGTGGAGGAAAAAGAACGCCGCCATGCTTCTGGCGACGCAATCAGTCGTGGAACTGGCTGCCTCCGACATGCTGCATGTCGTCAACGAGTCCTGCCCCACCAAGATCTTCCTTGCCAATCCAAACATCGACCGCAAACTCTACGCCGAAGTCTTCCAGTTGAACGACACGCAGCTTGAGCTGCTGGAATCGCTTGTCCCCAAACGCGAACTGCTGCTCATCCAGCCGCGCGGCACCAAGAAGCTGGTGCTGGAAGTAGACGCGCTCGGCTACTGGATGGCGACCAACAACGCCCGCGACAACATCCGCAAACAGGATTACTTCGCCCGTTTCGGACCGGAGCAAGGCTTGATCCAGCTCGTCCAGGATTATCCCAACCCTCTTAACTCATAACCCCACCACAACCCTCAAAGGAGATTTCATGCGCCCTGCCGCACCCATTATCCCTCTTCTACTCGGCCTTGCCGCGACCGTGGCCCACGGCCAGCAGACCACCGCCCGGCTGGTCAAGTACCACACCAACGACATCGTGAGCGTCCGCGCAAAGATGCGCTACACCACGTTGATCGAACTCCCCGGCACGGAGAAGATCCTGGAAGTCGCCACGGGCGACAAGGACTTCTGGATCATCGACACAGTGGGCAACTACTGCTTCCTCCATCCTGCGAAGGAGGGCATTCATTCCAACCTCAACCTCATTACCGATAAAGGTACGGTGTACTCGTTCACGCTCGACGATGTCGAAACCGGCGATCCCGACCTCAAGGTCGTCATCGAGCCGTCCGACCCGTCCTCGCTTGCCGCCGCCAACGGCGCCGGCAAGCTGGTGTCGGCCAGCGAGGTGGAAGCGGCACGCGTCCAGGTGCAAGTCACCCAGACTCGCGCATCCGCAGCGGTCGAACAGTTCCGTGCCGACTATCCAACGCAGGCGCTGAAGTTCGATTACACCTTCCACAATGAAAAGCCCTTCGATGTGTCGGCGATCTATCACGACGACAAGTTCACCTACATCAAGTCGTCGGCTTCTGAAAAGTTCTCCATCTACGAGGTGAAGGACGGCAAGCCCGATCTCATCACCTTCCAGTTGAAGGATGGCACCTATGTCATCCCCACCGTCGTCGATAAGGGCTACCTCGAAATTGGCAAGCACAAGCTTGAATTTCAGCGGAAGGCTCAAACCGGGGTCCCCGCGGACAGGTCTTCGTCCGTGGGGTGGGAGTAGGGGGGCGCGATGGCAGACGAAAAACAGACCGCTCCGATAGAACCGCAGGCCGTGCTGCCATCTCCACAGGAGACCACGACGGCCGTGCGCGACAAACGTATCACGCCCGAGGGCGTGGTGCCCAAACAGGCCCAGGGTTATGTCATTGCTGGGCTGGCAGTGCTCATTCTGATGGCTGTCATGTTCTCGAAGAATCATGCCAAGCCCGCCCCGAAAGACACGGCTGCGTCTCCGCTCTCCATGTCCACGGATGTGAACCAGCGGAAGATCCAGGAGTTGGAGCAGGACCTCAGTGCGGACCAGCGCCAGAGCCAGCAGCAAGCGTGGAATAACAACGGCACTGCACCCGCTTCTACTTCGACCACGAACCCAGCGACCCCGCAGAACGGTGGCGCTGCATCTCCTGCTACGCAGTTGCCGCCCGCCATCGAACGGCCCAGCGACCCGGTGGCGGACGCGGAAAAGGCGATCGCGTTCAAAGCCCGCTTCGCCTCCAACCTTGTCACTGCCGACGCTGGTGCTTCGCATCCGCCAGCGGAGTCTGCCGACCTCACCGAAAGCCCCCAGGCTCGCTCTTCGAGCTTGCCGCCGACCGCTCCTACGCAGGCTGCTACCGCAACTCCCGCTGCGGCTGGCAACAAGCGTGCGCCGGAGGTGAGCGTCAACTCCGCGCATGGTCAGCCCTATGTGGTCTTCGAGGGTACGACCGTCGACACGGTATTGGTGAACCGTTTGGATGGGGAGTTTGCCGGGCCATTGAAAGTCATGGTGACAAATCCCATCTATAGCCAGGATCGCCAACACCTGTTGATACCGGAAGGGACGTTCATCCTTGGCGATGTGCAGAAGGTCGCCGGCCTCGGCCAGAAACGCCTCGCCGTCACCTTCCATCGGCTGCTGATGCCGGATGGCTACTCCGTCGATCTCGACCAGTTCCACGGTCTCGATCAGGCGGGAGCCACCGGCCTGAAAGACAAAATCAACAACCACTATGTCGAGATATTCGGCGCGTCGATTGCGCTTGGCATCATCTCTGGCGCTGCGGAGGCGACAAACGCCAATCAAGGCTACAACGAGTCGGGAAGCGAAGCCTACAAAACCGGCATCGCTTCGAGCCTGTCGCAGTCGAGCGCCAATGTGCTTGATCGCTTCGTTAACATCCCGCCAACCATCACCATCCGGGAAGGCCATCGGATCAAGGTTTACATCACGCAGGACATGCTACTGCCTGCGTATGAGAACCACACCGTTCCAAGCGACTTCTAAGCCACCGCTGTCCATCGCTATCACAACCCGCGCCGACGCTGACGCTCGGCGCTTCTGAAAAGGAGCTGTCATGAAATCACGCAAGTTGTTTTTGCCCATTCTCGCTTTCGCCGCCATGCTCGCGCCTATGGCGCACGCGCAGTTCGGCTCTGGCATCGTCTACGACCCCACGCAGAGCGCCCACGCCTTGCAACAGATCGAGCACGAAACTCAGGAACTCAACGACTGGACGCAGCACCTCTTGAAAGAGTCGCAGATTTACACGACCGCCGTACAGA
>Ga0302320_10017150_pt1 | contig 14725 bp, 14 predicted proteins | sample Bog_T0_3_FD_202130 | JGI IMG/M metagenome (GOLD analysis project Ga0302320, IMG submission 202130) | Peat permafrost microbial communities from Stordalen Mire near Abisko, Sweden - Bog_T0_3 | ecosystem: Environmental > Terrestrial > Soil > Wetlands > Peat | place: Sweden: Abisko, Stordalen Mire...
CCTATCTTCTTGGCGAGTTCCTGCTGCGTCAGTGCGTTTTGCTTCCGTGCTTCCCTGATCGCCTTCCCAATCTTCCTCTTAGCCAAGATTACCTCCGAGCGGCCTTGTATATTTCTCTAGAACGCGTCAATCCCCGTAATACTCTGCCCAATGATCAGCGAATGCACGTCGTGGGTGCCTTCGTAGGTTTTCACCGATTCCAGGTTCATCATGTGGCGCATGATGGGGTAGTCGTCGGCGACGCCGTTGGCGCCGAGGATGTCGCGGGAGAGGCGGGCGCATTCGAGGGCCATCCATACGTTATTGCGCTTGGCCATGGAGATGTGCTGGTGCTCGACCTTGCCTGCATCCTTGAGGCGGCCGACTTGCAGCACTAACAGTTGCGCTTTGGTGATTTCGCTGATCATCCAGGTGAGCTTGTCTTGCACGAGCTGGTGGCTGGCGATGGGCTGGTCGCGCCACTGCTTCCGCAAGATGGCGTATTGCAGCGCGCAGTCGTAGCAGGACATGGCCGCGCCGATCGCACCCCAGGCGATGCCGTAGCGGGCCTGGTTCAGGCACATCAGCGGGGATTTCAGGCCGCCGCTTTTCGGCAGCAGGTTGGCTTCGGGGATGTGAACATCCTGCATCGACAGGCCCGACGTGACTGAGGCGCGCAGCGACCATTTGCCGTGAATGTCGTCGGAAGTAAATCCCTTGCGGTCTTTTTCGACGAGGAAGCCGCGGACTTTGTCGTTTTCGTTTTCCACCTTGGCCCAGATGACGGCGACGTCGGCGATGGTGCCGGAGGTGATCCACATTTTTTCGCCGTTGAGGATGTATTCGTTGCCCACTTTGCGGGCGCGGGTTTTCATGCCGCCGGGGTTGGAGCCGAAGCCGGGCTCGGTGAGTCCGAAGCAGCCGAGCTTTTCGCCTTTCTGCATGGCGGGCAGCCAGGTTTGTTTTTGCTCTTCGCTGCCGAATTCCCAGATGGGATACATGCAAAGCCCGGACTGCACGCTGACGAAGCTGCGCACGCCGCTGTCGCCGCGCTCGAGTTCCTGCGTCATCAGGCCGTATTCGACGTTGCCCATGCCGGCGCAGCCGTAGCCTTTGAGCGACGCGCCGAAAAAGCCGAGATCGGCCATGGGCTTGACTAATTCGCGCGGGAAGCGGCCGGCTCGGTTGCATTCTTCGATGATGGGGATGAGATTGTCTTCGATGAACTGGCGCGTGGTGTCGCGCACCAGGCGCTCTTCTTCGGTGAGCAGCGCGTCGAATTGGATGAAATCGACACCTTTGAATTTGATGGCAGGCATGATGGAATCTCCGTAAAGGGCAAACACACGACGGTAGCAGGGGTGCGGGAGCGGGGTCAAACGGGCGGCGGAGCGGTCACAACCTCAAGCGCTTAAACCCAGAGGACACAAGGGGCGCACAGGGGAAGTCAAGAGCGACGTCGGATGACGGGGGTTTGCAGACAGACTGGCGGGATACTTTCGTGGGTATGTGGGGAGACGAAAGTAGACTTGACTTTCGCGCCGGCGGCGCCTGCCGAGGTCAAAGTCAATGGCACGATTCGGCGATTGACAAACGGCCGGGCTGGGCTAGAATGGTTGAACGTAAAATTCCCTGCAGCGCCCCAAGCTGCGACAAAACTCCAAATCAAAGGCTCTTATGAAAATGTCCATGATGTTTTCGTATCCGAAGAAATGCCTGTCTCTGGGGTCGGCTTTTGTGGCCATCCGCCGCTCGACAAGGCGAACCATGGTTGCCGGAATCACGCTGGGGGCCTTCGCCATGTTCCTGCCCGCCCGCGGCCAGGCGCAGGTGGTGCGAACCGGCTACACCTCCATTGTGGCGGCGAACAGCGCCAAGTGCGTGGACATTACCGGGGGATCGAGAACTGCGGGAGCGGCCGCGATTCAATGGCATTGCAACGGCGCGTCCAACGAGGCCTGGACTGTGCAGTTGTACAATGGCTCGTTCCGCATCATCGAGCAGCAAACCGGCGATTGCCTCGTGGTCTCGGGATCGAGCAAGGTGGCCGGGGCGGCGCTGGTTCAGGAACCATGCAGCGGAGTGAGCAGCGAACTGTGGTCGTTCACAGCCAGCGGCAGCAACTTTCAAATGATTAACATGAACAGCGGGCAATGTGCCAGCGTGAGCGGCGCAAGTACTGCTGATGCCGCCACCATTGAGCAAGAACCTTGTACTACCGCTTCCAACTTTCTTTTTACTTTTTATTCGGGGCTGATTACATCTGCTGCGCTGACGGTCGCGCAGGCCGCGCATAGCGGGCAGTGCATGAACGTTTCCGGCTCCAGCACGGTTGCGGGCGGAAGCATTATTCAGTGGCCCTGCGCGGGATCGACTAACGAGCAGTGGACGCTCGTTCCTACCAGCGGCAGCTATTACGAACTGGTGGCCAATAACAGCGGCCTTTGCCTTTCCGACAACGGCAAGACCGCGCTGAGCACGAGCATGGTGCAGGAGCCGTGCAGCAGCACGAACTCCAGCGATTTATTCACGCTGAAGCCGGTGGGCGGATCTTACGAAATTGTCGTGGAAAACAGCGGCTTGTGCATGTCGGTTTCTGGCGGCAGCCAGACGGCCGGCACGGTGGTGCAGGAGTGGACTTGCTCGGGCGCGTTATATCAACTGTGGAGCCTTTCGGCGGCGACGCTGCCTTCGAGTTGGACCGCGGTGATTCCGCTGGCGGTCGATCCCATCGGCGCGGCCAATCTGCCGAACGGAAATTTGGTCATGTGGTCGGCCAACGATCAATATACGTTCGAGGGCGACATCGGCTATGGCAACGGCCAGACTTATACCACGGTGTTCAATCCCTGGACTGAGACTTCCACGGCGATTCTGGTCACCAACACGGGCGACGATATGTTCTGCCCTGGAACCGCGAACTTGTTTAACGGCGAGATTCTGGTGAACGGCGGCGACAGCAGCCCGAAGACGAGCCTCTACAATCCGACGACGGGCGTGTGGACCTCCGACGCAGACATGAACATTCCGCGCGGCTACGAAGCCGATACGGTGCTGACCAACGGTTCGGTGATGACGTTTGGCGGATCGTGGAGCGGCGGCATTGGCGGCAAAACCGCCGAGGTTTGGACCGAGGGCTCGGGCTGGACGGTTCTCTCCAACGTCCCCGAGACGACGATTATTGGACCGGACCCGCAGGGCACGTACCGTGGCGACAACCACCTGTGGCTGTTTTCAGCGCCGAACGGCGAAGTGTTTCACGCGGGGCCGAGCGCGCAGATGCACTGGATCACCACCACGGGTAACGGCACCATTGCTTCCGCCGGCAATCGCGGCAACGATCCTTATGCCATCAACGGCAACACGGTGATGTACGACGTGGGCATGCTAATGAAAACCGGCGGCGCGCCGGCGTATCAGGACGCCAACGCCGAGGCCAACACTTACATCATCAACCTCAACAACGGAACGGCAGGGGTCACGGTTACGCAAACTGCGCCCATGGCTTATCCGCGCGCTTTCTCGAACGGCATTGTGCTGCCCAACGGACAGGTGATGATCGTAGGCGGGCAGACTTATCCGGTGCCGTTCTCCGACGCTACCGCGATTCTGACTCCCGAGATTTGGGACCCGATCACGCAGGTGTTCCGGCAACTGAACCCGATGCAGACGCCGCGCGTCTACCACAGCTCCGGGATTCTGTTGCAGGATGGCCGCGTGTATGTGGGCGGAGGCGGGCAGTGTGGAGAAGGCTGTTCGGCCAATCATTTCAATACCGAGATTCTTTCGCCGCCTTACCTGCTGAATGCCAACGGTACGGCCGCCACGCAGCCGGTTATTTCTACCGCGCCAGCCACGGCCGTTCTGGGCACAAACATTACGGTTACGACCGGATCGCCGGTGGTGTCTTTCGTACTGATGCGTTTGTCTTCGACAACGCATACAGTCAACAACGATCAGCGGCGCGTTCCGCTGCAAATTCAGTCGACCAGCGGCAACACGTACACGCTGGCGATTTCCTCAAACCCGGGAATTGTGCTGCCCGGCTACTACTGGCTGTTCGCGTTGAACGCGCAAGGAGTGCCCAGTGTGGGCGCGGTTATTCTTATCAACTAGTTTGGGCGCTGCCTTCTTGCTGGGCCCGTCAGCGGTGACGGTCCAGCGAGGAGAGGCGTTGTTTAACGGCAAAGAACCTCTCAGCGGCAGAATTCGCGAACACGACGAAACTCTGCCGCCGGAGGTGGTGCGCTGCGTGAATTGTCACGGCGCCAGCGCCCGCCCGTCGCGCGTGGCCGCCCCGCACCTCGATGGTTCGCGATTGCTGGAGTTTCACCAGCGCCGGGGAGGGCCGCCCTCGCGCTACGATCAGTCGGCATTCTGCAAACTGCTGCGTTCGGGGGTTGATCCAGTGCAGATTATGATCGCCCGCGAAATGCCGGTCTACGCATTGGACGACGACCAGTGCGCCAGCCTGTGGAGCTTTCTGGTTGGAAAAGACGCGGCGCGAAAAGAGAATGGCGGGAAGGAGAAGAAGGCTGACGCGAATGAGACGCACTGATTGTCTGCGCCGGTCAGAAAGCGCGGCGCTTTCGCGGCGATCGTTCTTGCAGTCGTTGCTGGTGGCGGTTCCGGTCTTCGCCGCTCCGCTGTTCGGCGCGCAGCTTCTGACCGATACGGCGATTCATGGCCACGGGCAGATCAAACCGCCCGAGCCCGTTCCGGGCGTGAAACTGGTTCGCGACAACGGTGCCTCGACCACATTGCCGCGGCTGGCGGAGGGTCATGCCACCGCCGTGCAGATTATGTTCACGTCCTGCACTACGACTTGCCCCATTCAAGCGGCCATCTTCGGGCGGGTGCAGGCCAAACTGCCGGACATGGCCGCGCGCAAGGTGCAACTGCTCTCGATCAGCATGGATCCCACTACGGACACTCCGGAAGCTTTGACGGCCTGGCTGCGCCGCTTCCACGCCGGCCCCGGCTGGATTGCCGCCGCGCCCACGGCCGCGGATGCGGCGCGGGTCCAGAAGTTTTTTGGGACGGGCAGCGACGCCTCCGATCACTCCAATCAGGTGAGCATTCTGGACCGGCAGGGGCGACTGGTGTGGCGCACTTACGAATTGCCGGCGGCGGAAGAAGTGGTTTCGGTTCTGCGTAAAATCTAGTGCGCGATGCGCAGGGCTCAGACCCCTGGAATTTGACCGCAGGCAGGAAGGGACAGCCGAGGGCGGCTGTCCCCACATGTGCGTCTCAGAGTGCCGCGAGCGTTGAAATCCTAATACGTGAACGACTGAATCTCGGTCACGCCGGAGTCAGGGCCGTCCACATAGCCGCTGCGCTGGCTGGGGTGCAGGGCGATGTGCATGGGAACTACGTTGAAGGAGTTGGAGAAACTGAATCCGTTGAGCGTTTCCTTCAGCGTCCCGTCGGGAGTGTAGACGTAGATGGTGCTGCCTTGTGTGGACGAACTGGAAACCGGCTGCGCGACCAGGAAGAAGCGGTTGATGGGATCGAACTCGACATCGGCGCCGCTGAAGATTTGCTGGCCGCCGGAATTCGGCAACGCCACTTCGAAGCCGCTCTCAGTTGAGAGAGTATAGAACTCCACGCCGGCGTCGTCTTCCGTGGTGGTGACGAAAAGGCCGTCGGCGGCGTCGACGGCGATGCCGTTAACGAAGCCGAATCCGAAGCCGGTGAATTCGCTGAAGGTGCCGGCGGTTAGATCGACAAGGCCAATAACGGGACGACAGCCGAAGCAGCCATCGCCGCCCCCTAGAATCGCCTGGTTAGTTGTGGCGTCATACGCCATGGGCGGCGGCACGCTGCCGAAGTTGAGTGAGTCGGTAATGTCGACGATCGGGCCGAAGGTATTCGCGGCGACATTGGAGGAGAAGACCCAGGGAATGAAGTTGCCGCTGTTGTCATAGGCAAACACGGAGACATTGGGCTCGCCCTGGCTGCGGCTTACGCCGGTGGGCATGATGAGGTGTCCGGTTCCCAGGGGCGGGGTCCAGAGGCCGGTGAATTGGTTGGAGCTGAGGGGATTCATGGTGTGGAAGCTGCGGATGATTTTGAGAAACCCGGCGACGTGCTCGTGTTCGATCAGGCCAACGCTGTTGCCGACCACGCCCATGGTGACGAAATCATCCTGCGTTTGCGTTTCGGAGACGACCTTGAGGATTTGCCCAGTCTTTTGGTTGAAGGTTTCCACCGCCGCCAGCACGGTACCGTTGGATTGCGTGGCGGCCTCGCTGAGCACCCCTTCGGTGCCGTTCTGGTCGATATCGAAGCCGAAGATTTGACCGCCGAACTTGCTGTGAACCAGGACCTTGCCGGCTCCGGGATGCGGCAACTGGCCGCTTACCTGGGCGACCGTCATGAGGCTGGATAAGAGCAGCGCGGCTAAGACGCCGGAAAGAATGGGTGCGGTTGGATTACTCGACGTGCGCATTAGGATCTCCTTGAAGGTGGCTCACAGGGCGGCTTCTGGTTCTTGGCCCTCGGTGGAACGATAGACCGTTCGGGCTCGGCGGATGTCACGTATTCGTCAAATCTTTGTAATCGGCGAAGGACGCGGCGGTTCCCAGGGGCAACAGAATCGTCCTCCGCAGCGTGGCCGGGAAGACGGCCAGCACGAGCTTCCTGTAGAATAAACCTCGACGGAAGAGAAGCCAGACGCAGCGACGAGAGTCTTCCAGAGTGGATTCCGGTTTCCCGGACTGAGTTTTCTGCAGCACCTCATCCACGCGATCCGCGAGAACAGCCCAGCGGATTGCTGCGCACACCTTAAAGAAACCAGGAGAAACGAACCATGGCACCAGGACCGAAGATTGCAAAAACGGCGGACCGTAAGAAAGTGATGGACACCAGCAAGAGCACGGATTGCCCCAAGTGCGGAAAAACGACCCGCATCGTCAAGCGCATGAAAGACCGCGAACGTAACATCCCGGGCGGCATTTATATTTCGTGCTCGGCGTGCGAGTTCTACGAGAAGCTGTAGGGAAAATTTCTGGTTTTCAATGGCCGGAGAAAACGGGATCAACCTCCCTGCTCCGGCCATTTTTGTCCGCAGGGCTCATTGTACGTACATATGTATTGACGTAGGGCTCGTCTAGGTTTAGCCTGAAACCAATGCCGGACAACGGCTATGCGCTTTGAATGGGACGAAGCCAAGAACCAGCGGAACCTGCTCAAACATCGTGTCCGTTTCGGGACTGCCGCTCTTGCCTTCGACGATCCGTGCGCTTTGACACAGCTCGACGATTCGACAGACGAGAGGAGCGCTGGGTCACCCTCGGGTCGGTTAGTCCGGCTACAGTGCTTTTTGTCGTTCACACATGGCGAGAGCGAAATGAGGAGCAAGTCGTCCGCATTATTTCGGCTCGCGCCGCGACGCCGCGTGAAGGGAAAAGATATGAGGAAGCTAACCAAAGAACAGAAACGAGATATCGCCGTCATCCGGGCCATGAGAGACGAAGACATTGATCTCTCCGACATTCCGGAGGTCTTGGACTGGAGCAAGGCCGAGATCGGCAAGTTTTATCGTCCACCGAAAAGATCCGTGACCATGCGTCTTGATGGGGATGTCATCGATTGGCTGAAGGGTTACGGAAAGGGCTATCAGACGCGAGTGAATCTATTGTTGCGGCACGCCATGACGAGCACAACCAGCGAAACATCAAGGCCACGCCAGTCCCGACCCGTGGGGTCTCGCGCTTAACTGCGCTACACAGCAACCGTAACTGACGTCTCCGTGCGCGTCACCGGCCGGTACAGCGTATCGCGCTCGATCGGTTCCCGTCCCGCGGCACGGATCAGGCGTTCTAACTCTTCGCGGCGCATGCCTTGCGGCGTGGTCGCGCCCGCGTCGTGGTAAATTTTTTCTTCGATTACCGTACCATCCATGTCGTCGGCGCCGAAGCGCAGGGAAATCTGCGCGATCTTGGCGGTCATCATCTGCCAGTAGGACTTGATGTGGGGGAAGTTGTCGAGCACCAGGCGGCTGACCGCGATCTGCTTAATGTCGAGCATCCCCGTGGTTTTCGGCAGATGCTGCAGGGGCGTGTTATCGGGATGAAAAGCCAGCGGGATGAAGGTTTGAAAGCCGCCGGTTTCGTCTTGCAGCGCACGCAGCTTGAGCAGATGGTCGACGCGGTCTTCGTCGTTTTCCACGTGGCCGTAGAGCATGGTGGCGTTGGATTTTAATCCGATCTGGTGGGCGATTTTGGCGGTGTCGAGCCATTGGTCGCCATCGATCTTGTGGTCGCAGATGATGTGGCGGACGCGGTCAGCAAAAATTTCTGCGCCGCCGCCGGGAAGGGAATCGACGCCGGAGGCTTTGAGCTGCTCCAGCGTCTCGCGAATAGAAAGCTTGGCGCGCTTCGACAAGTACGCAACCTCGACCATGGTGAAGGCTTTGAGATGAACCTGCGGAAAGCGCTGCTTCAGGCCGGAGCAGAGATCGAGAAAATACTGAAACGGCAGGTCGGGATGCAGGCCTCCGACGATGTGAAACTCGGTGACGGCTTCGCTGTAGCCGGAAGCGGCGGTTTCGAAGGCCTCATCGAGCGCCATAGTGTAGGCGCCGGGGGCATCCTTCTTGCGGCCGAAGGCGCAGAGGCGGCAGGCCGCGACGCAGACGTTGGTGGGATTGATGTGGCGATTGACGTTGAAATAGGTTTTGTCGCCGTGCATGCGCTCGCGGACGTGATTGGCCATCCAGCCGACGGCTAGAATGTCGCCGGTGCGGTAGAGAGCCAGGGCATCGGCCGCGGTGAGGCGGTCACCGGCCATCACCTTGGCGTGGATCGGGGCGAGGCGCGAGTCGTCCGTTTGAAAGGAATGGCTCAGGTGCGAATCAGACATCTGTTTGATGATATCGCAAGATCGAAGCAGAAGTCACAGAAAGGGTGAACGCACTGGGCGCGATTTGCTACAATCCTCTCGCCATGATTGATACGTTCCTGGTTGCGGAGAAGAGTGTGGTGAGCGCCAAAGGAGACGGCGCCGCCGTGGACCTGAGCAGCGCGGGAAGCCGCGTGTTTTTGCTGACGCTCGACATCACAAGGATCATCGAGCAGGAGTCGCTGGAGGTCAGTGTGTTCGGCTCGACCGACGGCGCGGCGTGGGGCGCAAAACCAGTGGCGGCGTTTCCGCAGAAGTTTTATTGTGAGCAGTCTCCGCGGTTGCTCGACCTTACGGCGCATCCCGATGTGAAGTTCGTGCGGGCGCATTGGGAAGTGGCGCGCTGGGGGCGGGGCGTGGAGACTCCCATGTTTGAGTTTGGGATGCGCTTGAAAGAAATACCCGCAGACGTTCTGCGCGAGGCCAGGGCTGAGGCCAAGGCGCTGGTTTAGCAGGTTTCCGCGACGCTTGCGGCTGGCATTTTTCCTTCCGGTATCCCGCTTCCGCTATATTGTTCTCAGATGAAAAGTGAGTCCCAGGTGATCGTGCGTCCCGCGCGTAACGTGCGGGGAAGTGTCAGCCTTCCTGGGGACAAATCGATTTCGCATCGCTACGCCATGCTGGCGGCGATGGCTGACGGACCCTCACGCCTGGAAAACTATTCGACGGGTGCGGACTGCGCGAGCACGCTGGGCTGCCTACGTTCGCTGGGGGTGAAGTGGGAACGGCGCGATGGAGCTGACAATGTGATTGAAGTGCAGGGCAGAGGGCTATCGCTGACCGCTCCCAGCGAAGTGCTCGATTGCGGGAACTCGGGTTCGACCATGCGCCTGTTGAGCGGGATTGTGGCGGGGCAGAAATTTCCCAGTCAAATGGTTGGGGATGAATCGCTGTCGCGGCGTCCGATGGAGCGCGTGATTGCGCCGCTCACGGCCATGGGAGCACAGATTGCGTCGCAGAAGGGACGGCCGCCACTGCAAATAACGGGCACACATCTCAAAAGCATTCAGTACCGGATGCCGGTGGCCAGTGCGCAGGTGAAGACTTGCTTGCTGTTTGCCGGCCTGCTGGCCGAGGGAGAAACCTGCGTGGAGGAGCCGCTGCGGACGCGCGACCACGGGGAAGTGGCGTTGCGGGCATTTGGGGCGCAGCTTGACCGCAAGGGAAATGAGGTGCGGATCCGCGGTGGGCAGCGTTTGCGCGGCATTGCGGCGCGCGTTCCCGGCGATCTTTCCAGCGCGGCGTTCTTTCTTTGTGCGGCGGCTCTGTTTCCGCATTCGCAACTCACGATTACCGATCTCCTCATGAATCCGACGCGGGCGCGACTGCTCGATATCCTCATGCAGATGGGGCTGCGCATTTCTGTCACACAACTGGAAGAGATCCATGGAGAACTGGTGGGCACGCTGCAAGTTGAGGGTGGCCGGCTGAAGGGCGCGACTATCGCGGGAGCCGATACCGCCGCTCTGATTGACGAGATTCCCGTGCTGGCTGCGATCGCTCCTTATACGGAGCAGGGAATCGAGGTGCGCGATGCCCGGGAGTTGCGCGTGAAGGAGTCCGACCGCATTGCGGCTCTCGCCGCCAACCTTCGAGCCATGGGCGCGCAGCTTGAGGAACGGGAAGACGGCCTTAAGATTCCCGGCGGCCAGTCTCTCCACGGCGCCGAGGTAGAGCCTTTTGGCGATCATCGCATTGCCATGGCGTTCAGCATCGCGGCTTTGCGAGCTGAGGGAGACACGCTGATTCGCGGCAGTGAATGCGCCGCGATTTCCTTTCCAGCGTTTTTTGCCACGCTGGAGGGCTTGGTCGAACGCTGATTCTGCCCGCTTTACCTTCACACCGGCCAGCGCTCGCGTCTACAGCAGATGCTGTATTACTTCCGTTCGATGACCGATGTGATCTAACCCAGCCCTAATAAATTAGAAATAATTCATTGTGCCGGGGTGTTTGCCACTGGACGATTGTCCGGCCGCGTCCGGGCGGTTTTTCCATCGAAGGGGAGGATGCATGCGTTCCAAATCGCTGATGCTGGCATTTGCGTTATTGGTGGCTTCGGCCTATGCCAAAGAACCCAGGGCTTATCAGAGCGGCAAGTTGTTGCAGATGGATTCCGTCAATTGCGGCGTGGAGGAGAAAGATGCGAAGAGTTTCACCGGCGAGATGATCGGAACTGACTCCGGGCACAAGCGCACGCAGCAACTGCTTTGCCAGGAGTATGTCCTGCAGACCGACAACACCATCTATCGAATTCGTCCCCGGGATGAAAAGCATCCCGTGTTGCTGCCGGTGGGCGAGGAGGCGCAATTCCGGCTCGAGAAAGACAAGATGCTCGTGCGTGTGGAAACTCTGGACAGCAAGGAGCGCGAGTACATCGTGGTATCGATGACGCCGCGCGGCGAGAATACCGCCGACGCCAGCCCGGCGCGGCCGAATCATCTGCAGTAATCCGCCAGGTCTCGACAGTCGATCTTGGGTAGTTAGCGGCCTTTCTAAGGGCCGCTAATTTTATTAGAGCCGGCTCACGCATTCGCTGAAGGCGCGGCTTTTTGTGGTAAAGTAGGGCCGCCTACGAATTGCCCGGGCCGTGGGAGTCCGGCCATTAATTCGCCACTTCCAGTCCCCGAAGGAGCCTGCCATGTCAACCCTCCGTGACATCGTGAAAGACCGCAAAGTTTACTCCATCGACGCAGCCCGCACCGTGCTGGAGGCGGCGCGCTTCATGATGGAACACAACATCGGCGCCCTGCCTGTGGTGCGAAATGGAGAACTGGCCGGCATCTTTTCCGAGCGTGACATCATGAACCGGGTCGTCGCTGTGGGACGCACTCCAGGCCATACCGCGGTGTCTGAGGTCATGACGGCCAATCCGCGCTCCGTCGGCCTGGACGAGCGCATCGAAGAGTGCCTTTTCATCATGCATGAGTTCGGTTTCCGGCATTTGTGCATCGTGGAGGGTAAAGAACTGAAGGGCCTGGTCTCGCTGCGCGATATTCTCATGCATCAGGCCGGCGAAATGGAGCGCCAGAGCCGCGGTGCGGCGTCGTAGGCCGTGCGACAGTCACTGCCGTTTCTGCAGTAAGAGTTCACCCTTCTCGGGCGGTAGCTTGAAGGGAAACTCGAAGATCTTATCCGCCAGCGGGACGCGCAGGACGAATTCCTCCTGCACTTTCCATCCTCCCAGCCACTTATTCTTGGTGTTGAAGAAGACCCATCCGCTAACTTCTGGGAAGCCCGCATCCAGATGGGCCGGATGCAGGTCGTTTTTGCTGAGGAACTCGATCAGTTCGCTCACCGACTTTTGGTACTCCTGCAGACGGGCTTCACGAACTTCTTTTTTTTCGGGATGGCGCTTCACTTCGCGGCGAGTCTCATCGTCGAGAGCGTCCGCATCCGCCTGGATCTTTTGTGTGTAATCGTCGGTGTCGAGCGAAGTTTGGATTACTTTGAAGTGGTCCATGAACTGGAGCGTGATTCCATCGGCGTTCGCATCCAGGCCGGCCGTTCCCCGGTAGCGAATGGTCAGGAGAACTCCAAAGATCGGCTCAATGCGGTGCCGGATCATCTGTACCTCGCGCGCATCCACCGCCAGCACGATGCCCACGTCGCCCGACCAAAGTCCGTAACGGTACTTGCCGTCATCTCCGCGGGAAAACGTGCAGCCGGGCTGCTGTTCATCCCAGCGCACCGCGATCAGCCGCCGGTCTTTGGTCTTCGCTTTGGTCGGGAAGTTCGTGGTCTGGGCGCCGGCGGAGTGCGAGTTCGAGACTTGGATCAGGGAGCACACCAGCGCCGCGCTGACGAAGCAGAGTCTGAGCTGACGGCGCACAATATTCCGCAGCGGCCACATGCAATCGCAACCTGCCTCAGTTTACCGTCAGCGTGACGGTGGGTGCGGTAGCGCTGTTGCCGGGCGCCGCACCGTTCTGGTCCGCGCCCGTCAGGGTGAAGGTATAAGTGTTTTTCGGAGTCACTTCTCCGCTGGGGTTATTGGTGTTGTTGGTGGAACCGCAGGCCGGCAACAGGAGCAGGCCGCTGACCATCGAAAGCAGCAGGAATATCCCCAGGAGACTTTTCCGCCGGCGGGCCGCTGTTCCCACGCCCGTCAGCGCCAGCCCGGGAAGCAGCAGCCAAAGCGCATAGAAGATTCGCGGCGTCCGCAAGCGCGTCGTAGGGTTGGGGCCAAGGGTGGTGATGGTGAGGATTGCTGTAGCTGCCTGGCCGCCTCCGATCTGCACCGGCCCCGGCGCGGTACCGGTACTCGGCGCAAAAGAGCATACCGGCGCATCGGTCACGACCGGAGTAATCGCGAGACAGGCGAGCGTAACGGTTCCGGAATAGCTGCCGATCGGGGTCACGGTCACCTGTGCGGTCGCGGTTTGTCCCGCGGTGACCGTACCCGGTGTCGCGGTCGTGGAGGTTACCAATATTGTGTAGTCCTGCGTTATATCGGTCACGTTCATCGACAAATTGACGGTCTGCGTGATTGCGCCGCTCACGCCCGTCACTGCAATGTTATAAATCCCTGCCTGCGTGCCGTCGGTTCCACCCGTGGTTGTGATGGTGAGAAAGGAACTGGCGTCCGGGGTCACCGTTGCGGGGCTGATGCCGCATACCGGCAGGTTGCTGGTGAATTGGTTTGAGGTCACCGCGCAGCTCAGCGAGACCGTATCCGCGAAACCTCCCGTCGATTGCACAACCACGGTGGCGGTGGCGCTGTCGCCTGGGTTCACTCCCGCCGAAGGAGAGAGCGCAGACGAACTGAGCGTAAAGCTTTGCCCGTGCGCCAGAGATACATGCGCTGCCATAAACACCGAGAGCAGCAACATTAAGACGATAGGGCGCACGGCCTGCCGGGGATTCTGCATGAGCGATTGTGAACTCACTACCTTCGATTCCTCCAACGGCGCAAACGCTGCCCGAGCCGGCCCGAAAGAATGCCGCTTGCTATCAGCCACAAGAATAAAGTGTTACGAAAAGGCCCTTGCGGAATGCGCCAGACAGAATCTTAGACTAGAGTGGCGCATCGTGCCAATGTGGAGTGGAGGCTCCCGGAAAAAATAAGGCCGCCTCGGTAGAGGCGGCCTCGAAGTTTTGCGTCTCCGGGTTAGTTAACGGTAAGGGTCAGAGCGGGAGGGTTTCCGGTCTGGGTAGCTCCGCTCGCTGTGCCGGTGACGGTGATGGTGTAGGTGCCGGCCGTCGTGCCCGGGCTACCGCCGCCACCAGTGTTGTTGCTGCTGCTGCCGCCGCAAGCGGGCATCAGGATCAGGCTGCTTAAGACCAAGCCGAGAAGCAGGAAGCCAAAGAATCTCTTCCGGCGCGGGCCATGCGAGCCCAAGCCCAGCAGCGCCATTCCGCCGACCGGCAAGAACATCGCGTAGAACAATCCGGAGGAGCGGCCGTTGGCAGGCTGCTGATTGAGAGCCGTGGCCGCCGTAGTGCTCACGGTGAGCGTTCCGGGCGCGGCGAGGGTCGCCGACGCCGCACCGCAGGTAGGCGGATGAACTGCCCCGCTGGGACCGGTGACGGAGCAGGTAAGGGTCACTGTGCCGCTGAAGCCATTGCTAGGCGTCACCATGACAGTAGAGGTGGCAGTGCCCCCGGGACTGACAGAACTCGGCGAGAGCGCGGTGGCCGACAGCGTGAAGGATGAAGCGGTCGGCTGCGAATATTTCACGATGAAGGCGTCAGTACCGCCCTTATTGGCTCCTTGGTAGGGCGACGTCGTCGGGAAATTGGTGGATGAGGTGTTTCCCGTCACGTAGATGTTCGCGCCCGCGCTATCCACGGCGATGGCTCCGTAGTTGCCTCCGTCATCCTCATCGAGCGTGCCGCCCAGGTA
>Ga0302320_10017153_pt1 | contig 14724 bp, 12 predicted proteins | sample Bog_T0_3_FD_202130 | JGI IMG/M metagenome (GOLD analysis project Ga0302320, IMG submission 202130) | Peat permafrost microbial communities from Stordalen Mire near Abisko, Sweden - Bog_T0_3 | ecosystem: Environmental > Terrestrial > Soil > Wetlands > Peat | place: Sweden: Abisko, Stordalen Mire...
GCTAATGATCCCCGGCGACACGGCGCGCGATTGGACCGGCCATGCTCATCAGCGATCGTCGGAAATTCCTGCGCAGTTCTGCCGCCACCGCGCTTTCGCTCGTGGTGCCGGAAGAGCTGTTCGCGCAGGCCGCGTCGGTCTCCGCACCCGCAAGCGCCACGTGGGATGCCGGCAGCCTGCTGCATCTGTTGCCCACCGTCAGCGACAGCAGGATGTTGATCAAGGCGTCCTTCCGCACGGCGCTGGCGGAGGCCCCGACGCTGATGGTCGGCGGCACGTCGGTGCGCGGCCGGATGGGGGATACACATGGCGAGCATTGGCATTTCTATGCCACCGGCCTGCAGCCCCGGCACCGCTATACGCTGTCGCTGCTCGGCAGCAAAGGCCGCCCGTTGTGCGAGCCCTGGGAGCTTGCGACCTTTCCGGACCCGGCCGAGCGCCCCGACAAATTTCGTCTGCTGATCTACACCTGCGGCGGCGGCCACGAGGTCCACAAATTTCTTCCCACGGCCGTGCGCAACCGGCTGCTGCGGCGCGGCCTCGGCTTTCAGCCCGACGCGGTGGTCGCCAACGGCGATCAGGTCTATTGGGACCTGCTGGCGCCCGTCGGCGGAACGATTTTCCAGACCGCCGAGGCCATCAAGCTTGCCGGCTCGTTCGACCGCTCGGCGATCGTGCTCGGAGGCGACAACGAGACCGTGCTGAAGCGCGCCGCCGGGCCGCAGATCGTTCCGGTCTATGGCACCGACTTCCGCTCGACGCCTGTCTTCTTCATGCAGGACGACCACGATTATTTCGACAATGACGAGGCGACCGACGATATCGTCACCTTCCCGCCTTCGTTCTTCATGCTGCAACTCGCTCGCGCCACCCAGGCCATGTACTATCCCGAGTTCCTGCCGGACCTGGCGCGTCCGCTCGGGCTGCCATGGTCGTCGGCCGGCGATCGCGTGTTCGGCGTGTCCGAGAGCTTCGGCACCATCCGCTACGGACGGCTGGCCGAGATCCTGCTGTACGACATTCGCCGCACCCTGACGATGTCGGGTCCGAGCGCGGTCTATGTCGATCCCGAAGTCGAGAAATGGCTGAAGGCGCGCACCGCGGCCACCGAGGTCACCCATCTGGTCCACGTGCCCTCCAATCCGCCGGGCTGGACCGCCGGCAAATGGGGCGAATGGTACCCGGATGTCCTTGGCCCCGACGGCAAGCTCACGACATCCATTGCAAAACCCTATTGGCAGTCGGGCTGGCTCAAGCAGCACGACCGGCTGATCGAGGCGATGGCCGCGATGAAAGCCCGCAACCCCCTGGTGATCAGCGGTGACCTGCACGCGATCGGCATCGGCCGCATGCTGCGCAGCGGCGCGCTCGACCTCAAGGCCAACCCGATCACCACGGTATTGTCGGGCCCGGTCGGTTCGCGCCCCGGCCCCAATGGCTGGCCCTCGGGGCGGCGCGGAACCGGCGCGATGCCGCCGGCGCATCTCGACATGGACGAACAGGTCAAGCCGATCGAGCAACACGGCTTCACGCTGGTCGACTTCACGCCGGACAAGATGATTCTGCGGATGTTCAAGTGGGACTGGAAGACGCAAGGCGTCGAGGCGATCGATACGCTCGAGCCGTTTCACATCGCCGAACTGCTACGGCCGGCCTAGAGTGTGACGGGTTTGAATTGAATCGGTCTGGGCGCTCTTCTTACCCTCCCCTGGAGGGGGAGGGTCGGCTCACATCGCAAGATGCGAGACGGGGTGGGGTGATCTATCAACGAACGAGATATCACCGCAAAGATGCATGATACGCATGAGGCTAAAGTCGCGTCACCGAAGCACCGACGACGACGAAAGACCGTCACCCCACCCCGCTTGCTCTCGGCGTGCCGCCGAGCACAAGCGACCCTCCCCCTCCAGGGGAGGGTAAGCGCAGGCGTCGCATCTCGGTCTAACCTCATCACATCGCACCTTCGCAGGCACCGCCTCCGCTCAGTTGGTGCGGTCCTGCCTCAGATGCCGCATTTCCCACGGCAGGATGACCTGGCGGAAGATCACCGGATCCGGCCATGTGGTGGCGTTGCGGCCCATATGGCCGCCGGCCGGATTGATCCATGCCTCGCGCGGCTCGCTGCCGCTGTTGATGAGCAGTTCGAGGTCATCGATCGGCACCTGGGTATCGTTGGTACCGCCGACCACCAGGATCGGCGCCGTCGGCTTGCCGAGCAGCCCCTGCGCCTTCAGCGACATTTTGGGCAGGAACGCGGTGAGTTCGTCGATGGTTTTCATCCCGTAGACGAACAGGCTGGCCGGCACCGCGTCGAACAGGTATTCGCGGGTGTACATCCGGCCGCGGAAGAACTCCGCCTGGAAGGTGTGGTCGATCGGCGGCGATTGGGTAACGGCGCCCAGCAGCCGCTTCGCCTCGGTGTGCGCGAGTTTCGCCGCCCAATAGGCGCCAAAACTCTGGCCGTGCACGACGATGCGATTCTTGTCGATCTCCGGCCGTGTCGCGAGATAATCCAGCACCCGCGAATACATGACGTCAGCGGTCTCGCTGGCCTTGAGCGGCGCCTGTCCGGTACCGGGACTGTCGACGGCGAAGAAGCCGATGCCTTGCGGCAAGGCTGCGGCATAGGTCTCGGCAACCGTTTCCTTGCGGCTATCGAGGCCCGAAATCGCCAGCACCAGCGGCACCGGTCCCGCGGCTTTCGCGGGCAGCCGCAAATAGCCGACAATTTCCTTGCCTTCGAACGGAATGCGCACGACTTCGAGCGGCGGATCGAAATATTTGGCATGCAGCAGATAGGCGTCGACCGCGTGCTGGTACGCGGCCAGCTTCCCGGCCGAGGTCGGCGACGGCCATTGGCCGAAATAATAAAGTCGCCAGGCGCGCAGATAATTGGCGTCGGCTTCCTTCGGGTCGCTCGCCGCCTTGGCTTTCGCCATATAGCCGTCGGCGACCGCGCTCCAGGCGGCGCCCCATTCGTCGGGATCGCGGGTCTTGATGCGACCCAGCGCGTCGCTGGCGTCGGCGGGCAGAATACCCAATGTCGGATACGCGCCGGTCTGCGCCCGCGCCAGTGTCTCGGCCTTGATCTCGTCGATGTTGCGGTCTGCGGTCTGCGCCACGGCGGTCCCGCTGACGAGGGGCAGCAAGGCGGCGAATACGATTGATGGGAATGCACGCATGGGTCTTGAGCTTCCTCTTCTGGGCGTTACCATTATGGGGGCGTTTTCGCCCGTCGTCGCTTGCTCGCCATTCCGGCGATTGGCGCCACAATAATAGAAGCCTCTCCGCTGCCAAGGCAATGTCTCTTCGTGTTGACTTTGGCGCTTAACCAACTTGACTTGATGCTAGACCAGGAGCCTGGACATCGAATAGCCGGACGACCTCGTTCCGAAGCGACCCACCGGCAGGCCATCCTCGACATAACCGTTGGCCAGGTAGAAGCGCCGCGCGGTCTCGGTGCTGGTCAGCGTGCATCGTGTGTTGCCGCGCTCCGCAGCGCGGGCTTCGAGCGCACCGAGCAACGCCCGGCTCACGCCGCGAAACCTCGCGTCCGGCGAAACGTAGTTAAGGGTAATATGGCCCGCATCGGTGACGGAGCCCACGCCAAGGATGCTGCCGCTCTCGGCGGCAACAAACAGTGAATTGTCCGGCTGCACGATCCAGGACAGGAAGAGCTCCGGGGTCTTGTTGCCCAGCCATCGCGCCAGGACCGCCGCATCGTTCCGGTGATCGGCGACGCACAGCTCCGCGATCGACCGCCGCATGACCTCGCAGGCGATTGGCGCGTCTTCAGGCTTGGCGGCACGAATTTCCATGATCCATCATGTTCTCGGGACGCACGCCTTCGTCCCCTCACTCCTTCACATCATACTGCTTGCTGAGGTGGTCGCCGATCTGCACGATCATGGCGACGCATTCGGGATAGCCGGGCTTGGCGACCGTCGCGGCGTCGGCCGTGGTGCGGAATTCCCAGGAGTCTTCGCTGGCGAGCACCGAAATCACGATGCCGTCGGGACAATCGGGGACGTGAACCTTCAACTCGGCCCTGGCCATCGCGACGAGTTCGGCTGCGGTCTTGACGGGCTTGCTCATGATGATGGCTTCCTCCGGAGGATCGTTTTGCCGCAGGTTGCCGGTTAAGCATGGGTCTGTCGAGAGGGCGACCGCGGGTGAAGGCTATCTTGCGCCGACCCGCTTCAATCCGACGATCGCCGGCAGCGAACCGGTCGGGGACGGATCGGCCTTGCTCTCCGGCGGCAGCGGCGCCTTTGCGGCGGCGTCCGGAAAGCGCGCTTTCATCTCACGCAGGAATCCGTCCAGCGTATCGACATTCGCCGCCATCTTCGCGATCTGGGCAAATTCGGTGCTGTTGGAGGCAGCTGGTCGGCTCGCGGTCTCGAAGGCTGCGCGGTCGGCGTCGCCGCTCATCAAGGGGGCGTATTTTTCGCGGAAACGGGCCAGACCAATGGCGTCCTCGGCCAGCGAATATCCGACCACCGCGCGGATCACGTCGCCTTTTTCAACCGTGTTCAGCGGCTTGAAATCGCGCCAGCGATCGCCGTAGTACAATTCGATCTGCTCGGAGGACTCGCGCCACTGCCGCGCCGCCCAGTAGATGTCGGAGCGCAGCCGGATCGCCTCGCGGCCGGGGATATTGGAGATGATGTCGAGCGCGAGGTCGTGGCGTCCGACGTCGCTTTGCGCGCGCCCCTCCAGCAGCAGCCGCTGCTGGCGCAGTTCGCCCGAGAGATCGGCGATGCGCGTCGAGCGAAGCGCGGCGATGGCGCGATCCGGCTTGCGATTGGTCAGGTAGACCATCGCCAGCCGCGCCGCCACCTGCGCGCGCGCGGCGCCCTCCAGCCGCCTGTCGACCTGATACTGCAGCAGTTCGCTGGCCTGGTCGAGCAGGTCGACCGCAACCAGCCGGTCCGCCAGCCGTCGGATCATTTCGTCGCCGCGCCGCCCGATCGGCGTCAACTCCCGGAATTCATAGAACATGCCGAGCGCGTCCACGGGCGGAAGATCGTCGCCCTTCGGGCCGAGGAAAAGCTGGGTAAACAGCGTCGACGCGGCGTCCTGGGCAGCCCGCGCGGCTTCCGAATTCGGCTGCAGTCTGGTCGCGTTCTTGACCGCCGCGAGCGACTCGCCGTAGTGGCCGGTATCGGAATAGATGCGCGCCATCATCTGCAGCGCCCTCGCCTCGATGCCGTCGCCGCGCCACATCACCGACAGCAACTCGAGTTCGCGCAAGGCGTCGGCCTGGCTGATTTCGTCGCGCTTCTGCTTCAGCGCAATCTCGAACAGCTTGGCGTCGGCCGCAGCCGCGCGATCGGAAGAGTTCACCGCGATCTTGTAATCGTCGAGCGCGTCCTTGTCGTGCCCGAGGCCTTCGGCCAGCCGGCCGCGCAACACCGAGAGCGCCGGCACCAACTCCGGCGAAATGCCGACGACGTCGAGGTCGTTATCGCGTTTGGCGGCGCCGGGATAATCCCGGGTCTCGATCGACGCCCGCATCGCTTCCATGGTCACGATCTGCTGCAGCTCGATCGGCAGCGAGGTGATGGCAAATTCGACGTTCTTGAATTTCTCCCGCGCATCCGCCCACTTCTCCTGGCCCGCAAAAGCCAGCCCCTTCCACATCTGCGAATCGTAGTTGTTTCCGATCGACGGATTGGCGAGATCCTTCAGTCCGAGCTCGGGCCGGCCCATCAGGATGCTCGCGGCGGCATGCACCATCAGGGTGGCATTATCCTCCAGACCGGGCTTGGTGTCAGCGAGCACGACATCCGTTTCGCCCTTGGCCTCCGGATACATCCCGCGCGACATATAGAAGCGCGCAAGATCGAGCCTTGCCTGCGGGCGCTGGTCCGGTTCGGCGGTGGTTGCCGCCGTGATAAGTTCGTCCTGCCGCGCCGAAAAGTCACCTTCCTGATTTTTGTGCCAGCCAGCGACGTCGAAAATCGGACGCACCGCAACCGGCGCGCGCTCGAGCGAGACATCGGCCGACGACAATGTCAGGCCGCCGGGCCGGCCGAGAATGATCTTGTCGGGTGCAATCTCGGCGCTGACATCCTCGGAGTTCGGATGAATCGCGACACCATGGACGGATTCGAGCAGCGAGAACTCGACAAAGTCCTGCCGCTTGATGAAACCACGAACCGGCAGCGGCGCCGTGACCACCATCAGCGCATCGCCGGCGTCCGGATCGACAAAGCGATGCAGCCGGCCGGGCTGGGACAACGGCACGGTGACATTGGCAAGCGCGGGATCGGCGATGTTGCGCAGCGCCATCAGCGGTTGCGGCGCCGACTGCATCGTATCGGCGAAGGTGACTGTCCAGTTGGCGCCGCCGTTCTGGCCATCGCCGACCAGCGACGGTATTTGCGGACGATTGAGCCGAATGCGGATCGCCTGACCCTTGTCCAGCGCCAGCCGGCTGACCTCGGCGATGACGGCGCCGCCTTTGCTGCGAATGGGTTCGACGTCCATCGGTTTGGTGGAATCGAACACCAGCCAGACCGTATCGGCGCGACGAAACAACGCCGCAGGCGTCGTCGTGGCAAAGGAGAACATCAGGCGCAGGCCGTCGCTGTCGCGCCTGGCTTCAACCCTGGCGTCACTGCTGCCGTCGGCGCTGGCTTCCGGCATGGCCTCGGACGCGGCCATGGTTATTTTCTGCGGCGATGACGCGGCGGCGCCGGGAGCCCCGGCCACCGCTGCGGGCGTCTCCTGTGCGGGACGCATGGGCTTTGGCGCTTCCGCAGCGGGCGATGTCTTCGACGCTGACGGCGCCGACGGCTCCTGTTCCGAATGCATTGGCTTCGGCGCTTCGGTCGCAGGCGGCATCTTCGGCGCGGCAGCAGCCGGGGTCTCCGCCGGGGGCGCCGTTGTCTCCTGCGGCGGCCGCGCGGGCTTCGGCGCTTCGGCGGCGGGCGATGTTTTCAGCCCCGGTTCGGATTTGATCTCGATGCTGGCTTCCTTCGCGAAAATCTCCGACGTCAGCGGCATATGCTCGCCGGATTGCCGCGACACCGGAGGCTCAGTGGCCGGCTTCTCCGCGGCCCGGACGGCGGTCGCCGGCGCGAGCAGCAAGGCGTTCGACGCCGACTGCTTTTCGGCTTGCTGGAAGGCGACATCGACAATGTAGTTCTTCTCCTCGCGGAAGGAGTGGACGTCGACGTCGCCAATCAGCGCGATCTCGACCGCGGAAGAATCGCCCTCGATCCTCTGGCCGATGGAGGCAATATTCGGTGGCGCCGACACCTTGGCGTCCGCCAGATCGAAACTGAGCGCGGCGTTGAACTGGAGCGTGAGTTTCTGGTCGTTCAGCACCGACGAAACCCCGACGCCGTCGGGCATTTCGAACACGAAGCGGACGAAGGTCGGTTGCACCGAGGCGCGCACCCGGATCGGCGGACGCTTCTTCGTCTCGGCGACCGCGCGCGCCTGACGCAGCGCGCGCTCGGCGACGCGTGCGCGTTCGGCCAGTTCGCGGACCACGTCGGCGGGAAGCCCCGGAGGCGGACCGGTCCAGCTATCGGGCAGCAGGTCGACAAACACCCGTTCGCCGGCATTCATGGTGTTGATGGTCACCCGGCGCGACAGCGACAGGCGGATCGCCGAACCATCGGGATCGCGCCGCGCCGAGGCGACGTAGTCGGGCACGGCGTCCGACAGTCTGTCGATCGGGACATCGACCGGGCGCTTGAACCGGATCACGATGATCGAGCCGGCGGCGGTCACCTGCGACTCGACGTCCTCGGCGAGTTTCACGACCAGCCGGGCGAAGCCATTGGCAGCCGAGAACGTGGCTTCGCCCTTGACCGGATCGCTCTGCGCGAGACCGGAAGATGTCGAGGCGGAAAGCAAGAGCACGGCTGTCAGCGGACCGAGCAGGCAGCGCCGGGCCGCCCGCGCGCATGCGCGGCCAAGCGACCAAAACCCAGCGGCAGCCGTTCGCGCCATGGCAAAGCCAGTCTTTCAGTTCAGCGAACCCATCGCCGACGGAACGTCCGCGCCCCATGCGCGCGCGCCCCGCCTGTTCGAATCTAGAATTGGCGATTTAAGGACTTGTTAAATATCCAAAGCTCAATTGGACTTTTGCGTCAGCACCTTACCCTCGATTTTCGGGAGATCCGGCGCGGCAGAGTTATTCGTCCCGGCGCGGCGGGCCATCTCGACGGTCAGCCGTTCGGCCGCCTCGGTCTGCATCAGGCCAAGGATATCGGACATCTTCCGCGGCGCGATCTGCGAGGCGATCTGGATCAGTACGGGCATTTCGAGCCGGTCGAACACCTTGGCGGCATCTTTCGGCTTCATGCTCTCATACATGGTGATGATGCCCTTGAAGCGGGCGGTATCGGCTTCGGTTTTCTGCTCGGACGCGGTCGAGATCCGCGACTCCACGGCCTTCATCTCCTCGACCTTGGTCTCGATCCGCTTTTCGGCCGCCTTGAGCAGGCTTTCGCGAATTTCGACTTCGCGTGCCCGCGCCTCGAGTTCCTGCCGCCGCGACTGCAACCGCTCCAGTATGGCGCGCTCGGAGGCAGATACCGGCTGACCCTGTTCGGGGGACACGACCGTGCCGCCTGGCTTCGCCACTTCCGGCGCGGTGACGGCGGGTTTGGCCTCCTCCTTGGGCTTTTCTTCCTTGGGCTTTTCTTCAACCGAACCGGTGATGTCGGCGGCGTCGGTCTTGCCCCCACCGGGATAGTTGAAGGTTTCCTGCGCCCAGGATTTTTTGGTGGACTGCGGCTGATAGTCGAACACATAACCGCCGTCGATCACGAGACCCGCGACCTTCAATACGGCGAGGCCGGCGACCGCGATCAGGACGACGGGAATGACGCGGATGTCACGAAAGGATTTCATGCGGCGAGGCCATCGGACCTTCTGCGGTCGGAAAATGCCTGCGCCGCCGCGGCGACCGCCTGGGCCGCCGATACCCTGGGCGCCGCAGGCTCGGGCGACGGCCGCGCGGCGATCGCGATCTTGGACAACCGCCGGATGACGGCGTCGCCTTCCGCCAGCTGATTCTTCAACTGCTGCGACAATTGTCCGGCGGCGCTGAGCTGGCTGCCGAGATTCTCGTTGACGTCGCGGACGGTGTGCTTGAGACCGCCGATCGCGCGTTCGGCGATTTCGGTGGCGGTGATCAGTTCGGCGATGGTTGCCTTCAGCGAATGTTCATCCGCCTTCAGCCGCTTCAGCCGGCTGTTGAGCAGCATGCAATAGCCGATCGTCAGCATCAGCAGAACAGCCACCAGGCTCTCGATTGCAATTCCGAATGAATGACTCATTGGGCCTCCATCAATTTGGTTTGCTCATCGGCCTTCTCGAACATCGCGAAGGTGGTATTGGGTTTGCGCAGCTGTTTGGTCACGCGAATGGCGACACGGTCGCCGACGCGCCCCATCCGTCCCTCGGTCAGGGTTACTTTGCCGCAGCGCACCGCGACCAGCGCGTCGGCGCGCATTTCCAGCGGCAGGGTATCGCCGACCTTCAGCTTCATCAGCTGCTTGAGCGGAATATTGGCTTCGTAAAGCACGGCATCGACCGAAATCTGGGCCTGCGCGACTTCGGTCGCAAAATGGCCTTCCCAGATCGGATCGCGGCCGAATTTCTCGCCCATGAACATCTGCATCAGCACGGGGCGGATCGGCTCGATGGTCGCGTAAGGCAGCAGCAGCTCGATATTGCCGCCGCGATCCTCCATGTCGATATGCAGCCGCACCAGGATGGCGGCGTTGGCGGGCCGGCTGATGGCGGCGAAGCGCGGATTGGTTTCAAGCCGGTCGATCGAGAAGCTCACCGGCGACAGCGGCCGGAATGCCTGCTCGGCGTCGGAGAGCACGACTTCAACCAGCCGCTTCACGAGGTTGGTCTCGATGGTGGTGTAGGGACGGCCTTCGATCCGCAGCGAGGTCTGGCCGCGGCGGCCACCGAGCAGGACGTCGATCATCGAATAGATCAGGCTGGAATCCACCGTCGCGAGGCCGAAATTTTCCCATTCCTCGGCCTTGAACACGCACAGCACCGCCGGCAGCGGTATCGAATTCATGTAGTCGCCGAACCGCACCGAGGTGATGCGGTCGAGCGACACTTCGACGTTGTCGCTGGTGAAGTTGCGCAACGACGTCGTCATCAGCCGCACCAGCCGGTCGAAGACGATTTCGAGCATCGGCAGGCGCTCGTAGGACACCATCGCCGAATCGATGATGGCGCGAATGCCGGAATGGTCGTCGAGGTTGACGTCGCCGACGGAAAACCCGAGCAGGTTGTCGATTTCGTCCTGCGACAGGACCCGCTCGCCGCCGTTCTTGCCGCCGCCGAAGTCGCGGCTGCCGTCCTCGACCATGGCGGCCCATTGCAGCGCCATGGTGCCGGAGAGTTCATTGGCCGCAGCCGCTTCCGCAGCTTCCGTCGGATCCTCGGAGTCCAGCGAGGCTTCCCACTGGGCTGCGATGGCATCCTGGTCGACTGGATCGTTGCCCGCCATGATTCTATATCCGTCTCGTCACTGAACGACGATTTCCTTGAACAGCACGGCGTTGACCTGATTTGGCATGATGGCCAGATTGACCCGCTTGGTCAGCTCTTCCTTGAGGCGAAACAGCCCGGCCGAACCGTTGAGATCGCTCGGCCGCAATTCGCGCAAGTAGGTCTGGAACAGATCGGTGACCCGCGGCATCGCCGGCTTGATCGCCTCGACCTGTTTCTCTTCCTTGACCTCGAGCACGACCTTGACCTTGAGATACTGCACGCGCTCGCCGGGAGCGCCGGTCAGGTTGACCAGCATGTCCGGCACCTCGACGAAGGATGGCGGTTTCGGCGGCGGCGCCTCGGCATGGGCCTCCTCGCCGTGATGGCGGAAGAAGAAGAACCAGGTCGCCCCGCCGCCGGCGATGAAGAGCACGGCGACCACGGCGATGATCAGCTTCAGCTTGCCCTTGGGCGGCGCCACGGCCTCCGCCGCGCCTTCTGCTGCCTGCTCATTGTCTGCCATCGCCCGCCCGATCCGGTTTTGGGTAGAACCCGATGCGCGAGGCTGGCCAAAAGACCCCAAATGCCGCCGGCGCACCTACGCTTTTCTGATGCGACGCTATGGTGACAATGGTTAATGGAACCTTTCCATTACGCCTCAACTAGGAAAATCTTGCCGGGCAAACATGGTCAACAACACCTTATTGCCGCCCCCGCGAGACCCCCGCGAAACGTCTAACCAACTGTAAATAAATCATTTTCCCAATTGGCACGGCTTTCGCTGAGGTGTCGGTGAACCGCGGCTTGGGAGAGCCTTGGCGGTTCGCGAGATGCGAGGCGGCCTGGGAGGGCTTTAGCCCCGCGGATCATTTGAGGGGAGAACCGGCGGTGGAGAATGCGCTTCTCATCGGACTTTCGCGGCAAACGCTGCTGGAACGACAGCTCGATGTCGTCTCCAACAACGTCGCCAACGTCAACACGACAGGCTACAAGGCCGACAGCTCGCTGTTCGAGGAATTCCTGAAGTCCGGCGCGCACGAAGACAACTTCGTCGGCTCCGACCGCCAGGTCAGCTATGTCCAGGACCGCGCCACCTTCCGCGATTTCTCGCAAGGCGCGGCCGAGCAAACCAAGAACCCGCTCGACGTCGCGATCGACGGCAACGGCTTCCTGGCGGTGCAGACCGCCGCTGGCGAGCGCTACACCCGCGACGGCGGCCTGCAGCTCAACGGCCAGGGCCAGCTCGTCACCACCGGCGGCAATGCGGTGCTCGGCGCCAGCGGGCCGATCGTGTTTCAGCCAACCGACCACGACATCAACATCACGCCCGACGGCACCATCACCGTGCTGGAAGGCAACGGCAAGACCGACTCGGTGCGCGGCAAGCTCCGCGTCGTCAGTTTCGCCGACGCGCAGAAACTCCTGAAGGAAGGCGCGAACCTCTATTCCGCCGGCGAAGGCGGCGCCGCCCAGCCCGACGCCAAATCCACCGTCCGCCAGGGTTTCATCGAGAAGTCCAACGTCAACGCGGTGGCGGAGATGAGCCGCATGATCGAGGTGACGCGCGCCTATACCCAAATCTCGACTCTGCTGCAGCAGCAGAGCGATCTGCACAAATCCGCGATCCAGGCACTCGCCGACGTTCCGGCATAACGGCCATTCAGGAGACGACCCATGCAAGCACTTCATACCGCCGCGACCGGAATGGCGGCCCAGGAACTCAACGTCCAGGTCATCTCCAACAACATCGCGAACCTGCGCACCACCGGTTACAAGAAACAGACCGCGGCGTTCCAGGATCTGATCTACGAGCACATCCGCCGGGTCGGCGCCCAGGCCTCCGACCAGGGCACCATCCTGCCGGTCGGCATCGACATCGGCGGCGGCGTCAAGACCGTCGGCACGCCGCGGTCGATGACGCAGGGCACGCTGTCGCAGACCGGCAACGATCTCGATCTGGCGATCGGCGGCGAGGGATTTTTCAAGATCCTGCAGCCCGACGGCACCTATCAATACACCCGCGACGGCACCTTCCAGATGGACAACACCGGCCGGGTCGTCACCGCGCAGGGCAATCCGGTGCAGCCGACGATCACGATCCCGCAGAACTCCTCGGGGCTCACCGTCAACGCCCAGGGCCAGGTTTCGGTGACGCTGCCGGGATCGACGGTGTCGACGATCGTCGGCCAGATCGGCCTGACGCGCTTCATCAACAAGGCCGGCCTGCTGCCGGTCGGCAACAACCAGTTCACCGAAACCGGATCGTCCGGCGCGCCGCAGGACGGCCTCGCCAACGCCGACGGCTACGGCAACATCACGCAAGGAAGCCTCGAGCAGGCCAATGTCGACGTCGTCTCCGAGATGAGCGACCTGATCGCGGCACAGCGCGCCTACGAGATGAACGCCAAGGTGGTCAGCGCCGCCGACCAGATGATGCAATCCACCTCCGCGCTGTTCCGCTAACGGGAGCCGATAATGACCATTCGCCTTCTCCTCACCGCCGGCCTGCTCGCGGCCGCCATGTCGGCGGCGGCAGCGCAGGACAGCGACGACGTCATCGTGGCGCCGGTGCTTCGCGCCAGCGTCGTCGTTGCCGGCGAGCTGGTGAAGATCGGCGATGTCATCGACAACGCCGGCACCGCGGCGCAGATCGCGATCTATCGCGCGCCGGATCTCGGCACCACCGGATCGCTGCCGACCGCGCAGGTGCTGGCCGCGCTGCGGGCGCATCAGGTGATCGGGGTCGACACCAGGGATATCAAGGAGATTTCGGTGACCCGCCTCGCGCGCACGCTCGAGAGCAAGGACATCGAACTCCAGGTCGCCCGCGCGCTCGAACACAAAAACGGGCTCGGCGACGCCGCCAACCTGACCCTGACCTTCGACCGCGACGTCCAGGACATGCGGCTGGAGTCCTCCTACACCGGCGCGATGGCGCCGGTCTCCTCCCGCTACGAGCCGCGCAGCGGCCGCTTCGACGTCAGTTTCGAAATCGCCAACGAGGCAAGCGGAACCCCGACCAAGCTGCGCTTCACCGGGTCAGTGGTCGAGACCGTGGAAGCCGCCGTGCTGACCCGCGATATCGAGCGCAATGAACTGGTGAAATCCTCCGACCTGATGACCGAGCGGCGCCCGAAGGCCGCCGTCGGTGGCGACGCCGCGCTGCGCGAGCGCGCGATCGGCATGCAGATGCGAAAGCAGCTCCGCGCCGGCCAGGCGCTGAAGGTCGCCGATCTCGGCAAGCCCGACCTGGTGCAGCGCGACCAGACCGTCACCCTGATCTACGAATCCACCGGCCTCTATCTCACCATTCGCGGCAAGGCGCTGGAGAGCGGCGTCGAGGGCGACGTCGTCAGCGTGCTCAACCTGCAATCCAAGCGCACCGTGACCGGCGTCGTGATCGGCCGCGGCCAGGTCTCGATCTCGGTGGCGACGCCTCAGCTTCCCACCAACGCAGCCGCGGCCGAGCCCGCCGTTTCCGTTGCCGCCGGCACCAATTCGTCCACCGCTCCAAAAGCCGAGTAAAAGTTCATGTTGAGGTCCAGTATCCGTCGTATCGCGCTTGCCTCCACCATGCTGACCGCGGTCAGCCTCGCCGGCGGCTGCTCCTCGATCGACCGGCTCTCCCAGATCGGCGAGACGCCGAAGCTGTCGTCGATCGACAATCCGACGACGGCGCCGGGCTACAAGCCGGTGCAGATGCCGATGCCGAAACCGGAAGCGGTGTCCTACAACGCCAATTCGCTGTGGCGCAACGGCTCGCGCTCGTTCTTCAAGGACCAGCGCGCCCATCAGATCGGCGATCTCCTCACGGTCACCGTCAACATCACCGACCAGGCCAATTTCGCCAACGAAACCCAGCGCAGCCGCACCGCGACGGAAGATTCGGGGATCACCGCCTTCCTCGGCAGCAGCCTGCTGACCGGAAAGGCCGCCACTGTGCTGCCCGGACGTCTGTTGACCGCGGACGGCACCTCCTCGAGCGACGGCAAGGGTTCGGTACAGCGCCAGGAAACGCTGCAGACCAACATCGCCGCCGTGGTGACGCAAATCCTGCCGAACGGCAACATGGTGGTCGAAGGCAAGCAGGAAGTCCGGGTCAATTTCGAGATGCGCGAACTGATCGTCGCCGGCATCGTGCGGCCGGAGGACATCCAGAGCGACAACACCATCGATTCCAGCAAGATCGCGCAGGCCCGCATCGCCTATGGCGGCCACGGCCAGATCACCGACGTGCAG
>Ga0302320_10017154_pt1 | contig 14723 bp, 9 predicted proteins | sample Bog_T0_3_FD_202130 | JGI IMG/M metagenome (GOLD analysis project Ga0302320, IMG submission 202130) | Peat permafrost microbial communities from Stordalen Mire near Abisko, Sweden - Bog_T0_3 | ecosystem: Environmental > Terrestrial > Soil > Wetlands > Peat | place: Sweden: Abisko, Stordalen Mire...
CCAAGAAATGGTTAAACAAAACAAAGGCCATTGGGTAACACCCTTTTGGCACAACGATGCCCACTCTCGGGTAACAGTTACTTTTGGCGCACGGCGAGGGCGCAGGGCGCACATTCACGCGTCTTCTCGCCACAACGCGGATCCAAGATTAAGGGCTGGGGCGGTTCTTCCCCCAGGTTGGGTGGGCAAAACTGAAAAGGGACAACCCGTCCCCGCCCGTGCTTTCGTTTTTTTGATCGGCACAAGTTTAGCAAACACTTGATTTTCCCGCTGCAATCCAAGAATCATAGACCGTGCCGCTGACGTAGTGGCCATCACCGGGTTGACCGACCAGTAATTGAAAAGGCAAAGAACCATGCCGGTTGCTTGCCGCCGCAAATGAAACTGACGCCAAGATATTGGACGTGGGGCCGCACTGGTCCAAGCGAGGGCTGGATGGATGGTTGCCGCAAAGATGTCCCCGTGGTATGGCAGGCACGGTTGACCGACGATCCAGCCATGGAAACTCACTTGGCCTCCGTTCTTTCCGCGGAGGAACGCTCGCGCCTGGCGCGCCTCCGTCAGCGGGAGGACCAACAACGTTTTCTGATAGGCCGGGGACTGCTCCGCATCATCTTGGGCGCCCATCTAAGCGTGCCGGCGAAATGCGTGGAATTGGCCTACGGCCCGTTTGGCAAGCCTTTCGTCACCACGCCCGACCGCACACCCAGGACGTTTGGCAAAGTAGCCGCCGACGTGAGGCGGAGTGCAGCCGGCGATTTCGTTGGAAAAATCCGCCTCCTTACCTCGGCGGCTACGCGTGCGGCCGTTCTTGCCGCTCCCCAAACCAGCGCGCCTGCCTTGCAATTCAATGTCTCTCACTCGGGAAAGCTGGTGCTGCTGGCCTTCCACTCCAGTCGTGAAGTGGGGGTGGATGTGGAAGCGGTGCGGCCCGATCAAGATTGGGAAGCAGTTGCCCTCCGGATGTTACCGGCCGGCGAATATCGCCGGTTGGCAAGCTTGAATCCAAAGGACCGGCTGACGGCTTTTTTCCAAGCCTGGACCCGTCGCGAAGCCGCGGTGAAGGCGGCGGGGCGGGGATTTGTTGATGGAAGCAATATCGTTGTAGATGCCCAGCTGGAGACCTTCGATCTGGCAATGCCGGAAGGCTATCAGGGGGCGGTGGCGTTCCAAGAACCCCAAGCAAACTTCAATATTCAACATTCAGCATTCAACGCCTAACATCCAACGAGCCGGGTCGGAGACCGATCCTCCCTCCAGCATGCTGCTAGCGAGGCAGGGCGATCCAAACACTTTGGGTCGGACGTTTGAGGATGAAGGTTGAAGGTTTTCCAAACACAGTAACAAATCATCGCATCCTGATACGTTGATTTTTAAATTGCTTTCTCGCGGCGCTGGTATAAGTTTTCGCCCATGTCGAATAACGCAGAACTTCTTCGCCGGGCCATGCGCGAACGCATTGTCATCCTCGACGGTGCGATGGGCACGAGCATTCGCGCGTACGGCCTCAGCGAGGCGGATATTCGCGGCGAGCGGTTTGCGGACGCGAAGAAGGATCTTAAGAACAACGGCGACCTATACTCGCTTACCAAGCCGGACGTGATTGGCGACATCCATCGCCGATTTCTGGAGGCGGGCGCGGACATCATCGAAACCAACACGTTTTCCGCCACCAGCATCGGCCAAAGCGAATTTTTTGTGGAGGACCCGCGCGAGCACGGCGGTCGCAAAAACCCGGCGTTTTATCAGGGCGTTATCGAAAGCAAATTTCTCAACGATTTGGCTTGGGAGATCAATGAGCAATCCGCCCGCCATTGCCGGGTTTGGTGCGACCGCACCGCCAACCAGACTGGCCGTCCGCGCTTCGTCGCAGGCGCCATTGGGCCGCTGACCGTTTCCCTGTCGAACTCCCCTGACGCCGACGATGCCGGCTTTCGCGTTTGCACGTTTGACCAGGTCAAGGCGGCTTATCTGAACCAAGTCCGTGCGCTGATCGCGGGCGGATCAGACTTCCTGCTCGTGGAGACCATCTTCGACTCGCTCAATGCCAAAGCCGCGCTCGTGGCGATTCAAGAAGTTTTCGAGCAGGACAAAAAAGTCCTGCCCATCATGATTTCCGCCGCCGTTGGCCGCGGAGGTGAGACGATGATTTCCGCGCAAACCGTCGAGGCCTTTTGGAACGCCATGAAACATGTCCAGCCGCTAGCCATCGGCTTAAATTGCTCGCTCGGGCCGGATTTGATGCGGCCGTTTCTCGCGGAGCTGGCGGACAAATCCAGCACCGCCATCTTGTGTTATCCGAACGCGGGCCTGCCGAACCCGCTGTCGCCGACGGGTTTTGATTTGGAGCCCGAGGACATGGGCAAGTTTCTGGGCGAATTTGCCGGCAGCGGTTTGCTCAACATTGCCGGCGGGTGCTGCGGCAACACGCCCGAACACATCGCGGCCATCGCCAAAGCGCTGGCGCGAATGCCTCCGCGTGAATTCAACGGCGGGGGACACCAGTCCGCCGCTTCGATTTTCCCTCCGCCCAAGGAAGAGAATGGTTTCGCCTCCTCACGCCGGCGGCTACAGTTCCCTCTGCCGAAAGGCGCGGGCCTTGTTGGTCTCAACCCGCTCAACGATTCGTTTGCCCGACCCGCTCCCCTGCCCCTGCGGCTGTCCGGCTCGCAGCCGTTCACGCAGCAAATCGGCAATTTCATCGTGATCGGCGAGCGCACCAATGTGGCCGGCTCGCCGAAATTCGCCAAACTCATCAAGGAAAACAAATACCAGGAAGCCGTGGCCATCGCGCGCCAGCAGGTTGAGAATGGCGCGAATATCATAGACATCTGCATGGACGAGGGAATGATTGACGGGGTCCCCGCCATGACCCGCTTTCTGCACCTTCTCGGGAGCGAGCCGGAAGTGGCCAAAGTGCCGTTCATGGTGGACTCTTCCAAATGGGAGGTTATCGAAGCGGGCCTGAAATGTCTGCAAGGCAAGGGCATCGTGAACTCGATTTCGCTCAAGGAAGGCGAGGCGAAATTCCTGGAAAACGCGGTAAAAGTCCTGAAATACGGGGCTGCCGTGGTGGTGATGGCGTTTGACGAAAGCGGCCAGGCCGCCACCTACGCGGAGAAGATTCGCATTTGCGAACGCGCCTATCGCCTGCTGGTGGACGAAATCGGTTTTCCGCCGGAAGACATCATATTCGATCCCAACATCCTGACCGTGGGCACGGGCATGGAAGAGCACAACAACTATGCGGTGGACTACATTGAGGCCACACGTTGGATCAAACACAACCTTCCGCATGCGAAAGTCAGCGGCGGGGTTTCCAATGTCTCGTTCAGTTTTCGCGGCAACAATCAAGTGCGCGAGGCGATTCACGGCGCGTTCCTTTTCCACGCGGTTCGCGCCGGCATGGACATGGGCATCGTCAACGCCGGGATGCTGGAGGTTTATGAGGAGATTGAGCCGGAATTGAAAGCACTTGTGGAAGATGTTTTGTTGAACCGCCGGCCCGACGCCACAGAACGGCTGGTCGTGTTCGGCGAAAAACTAAAATCCTCCTCGTCCCCATCGAGTGCGCCGGAAACCATTGAAGCCGCCTGGCGCAAAGGCACGGTCGAGGAACGCCTGTCGCACGCCCTGGTAAAGGGCATCGACACCTTCATCGACGGGGACACCGAAGAAGCGCGGGCAAAATATGGCAAGCCTCTCACGGTCATTGAAGGTCCGTTGATGGCCGGGATGAGCGTGGTGGGCGATTTATTCGGCGCGGGCAAAATGTTTTTGCCTCAGGTCGTGAAGTCGGCGCGCGTGATGAAAAAATCCGTGGCCTATCTCCAGCCTTTCATGGAGGCGGAGAAAGCGGCGATGGTCGCACGCGGCGAAGCGGTCAAAAAACAGGGAAAAATCGTCCTGGCCACCGTCAAAGGCGACGTGCATGACATCGGCAAGAACATCGTCGGCGTCGTGCTGGCTTGCAACAACTACGAGGTGATAGACCTTGGCGTGATGGTCCCGTGCGAAAAGATCCTGGAGATGGCAAAAAAAGAAAACGCCGACCTGATCGGCTTGAGCGGACTTATCACGCCCTCGCTGGACGAGATGGCGCACGTCGCCCGGGAAATGGAGCGAACCGGATGCAAAGTACCGCTGCTCATCGGTGGTGCAACCACGAGCAGGGCGCACACGGCCATCAAGATTGCACCGCATTACCACGCGCCGGTCGTCCATGTCCTGGACGCGAGCCGCGCGGTGCCGGTGACCACAAGTTTATTGAGCAAAGACGGCCAGGAGGCATTCGTGCAACAGCACCGCGAGGAATACGACAAGCTGCGCGCAGCCCATTCCAGCCAGACGGTGAAACTCCTCCCGCTCGCCGCCGCCCGCGCCAACGCGCCCAAGCTGAATTACGATGATCTGCCGAAGCCGGAATTTACCGGCGTGCGCACGCTATCCTCAGGAAGTTTCCACGCCGGCCAATGCGATTGCGGCTCGCCGCACGGCCACGCGGGGGCGTTTGCAGTCACGCTGGAGGAAGTCGTGCCGTTCATTGATTGGACGCCGTTTTTCCACACCTGGGAATTGCGCGGCGTTTATCCCAAAATTCTCCAGCACGAACAGCACGGAGAGGAAGCCACCAAGCTTTTTGCCGAGGCGCAAACCCTGCTGCGGGAAATCGTCGCCAAAAAGCACCTGCAATTGCGCGCCGCCTACGGCCTGTTCCCGGCGAACTCCGTTGGCGAGGACGTGGAGGTCTATACCAACGGCTCGCGCAAACATCTGCGGAACACCTTCCATTTCCTCCGGCAGCAAATGGTCAAGGGCGACGGTTCGCCGAACTGGTGCCTGGCAGATTTCATTGCGCCGAAACCTTCAGCCTGCGACGTTCGACATTCAACCTCGAATGATTATCTGGGCGCGTTCGCTGTTACGGCAGGCATCGGTTTGAAGGAAATTGTCGAAAGGTTTAAGGCGAAGCACGACGATTACAATGCGATCATGGCCGAGGCGCTGGCGGATCGCCTGGCCGAGGCCTTTGCCGAATATCTGCACAAGCGCGTGCGCGAGGAATGGGGTTATGGCAAAACTGAAAAACTGGCGCCCGAAGATTTGATTGCCGAGAAATATCGCGGCATCCGCCCCGCGGCCGGCTATCCGGCGTGCCCTGACCACACGGAAAAAGCGATCCTCTGGGACCTGCTGGACGCCGAGCAGCATACTGGCATCAAGCTCACGGAAAATTTTGCCATGTGGCCGGGATCGAGCGTCAGCGGCCTTTATTTTGCCAACCCGGCCTCCAAATACTTTGCCGTGGGCAAACTTGGCAAAGACCAGCTTGAAGATCTTGCCCGGCGCAAAGGTAAGTCCGTTTCTGAAATGGAGCGCTGGCTGGGACCCTGGCTGAATTACGACCCGTCGTGATGGACATTTGCCGTATTTTGCGGCCAGAATAGGCGCGCCATGCACCAGCGGCCAGAGATGCTCATGCTGTTCGCCACCGCCTTGACCGTGTCGGGATGCGGGAGTGTGCCGCCGTCTTCCCCTGATGCTTACAGCCATTTCATGGGCCTGACAGATTTTACCGCCTTCACTTCCTCCCGGAACAACCAAGGTGAGGTGGTCCTCCTTTCACCCGAAATCAAATCCAGGGCGAAGTGGAATGAATTGGTGGTTTCCTGGAATGCAAACGCGCCTGCTGGAAGTCATCTCCTGGTCGAGGCACGGGCGGCAAGTCCAAGTCTCAGCACCAAGTTCTACACCATGGGGAGGTGGTCGCCGGATGACAAGGCGTTTCCTCGCGCCAGCGTGGGCGGACAGAAAGATGCCGACGGTGATGTCCACGTGGACACGCTGTTTTTAAATCAATTGGCGAACACCGTCCAAGTCCGCCTGACCCTGGGCGGCGCCCAAGACGCCTTGCCAGCGTTAAAATTTCTCGGCCTGTCATTTTGCAACACGAACGTGGCGCCGAAAATCCTGCCGCCCAATCGCAGCGCCTGGGGCAGGACCCTGCCGGTGATCGAACGTTCGCAGCAGTCATATCCGGGTGGCAACGGCTGGTGCAGCCCGACTTCGCTTTCCATGGCGCTAACTTATTGGGGGACGGTTTCCAATCGTCCGGACTGGAAGCTCGATGCGCCCGAAGTTGCCGCCGGTGTTTTTGACCATAATTTCAAGAAAGCCACGGGCAACTGGCCATTCAACACCGCCTTCGCTGGCAGCCGCGACGGAATGCGGGCATACGTGACGCGCTTCAGCGACATTTCCGAGCTTGAGGATTGGATTGCGGCGGGTGTTCCGGTCATCATATCCGCCCGTTACGATTTGTTACAGGATGGACGACCAGACGATTTTAACGGTCATCTAACTGTCTGCCGGGGCTTCACGGTGAACGGCGACCTCATCATTAACGACCCTTGGAGCGACCTCAAGGTGGAGAGCGTGCGCCACGTGTACCAGCGCGAAAACGTGCGCCGCGCCTGGGCCACGTCGCACAACACGGTTTACCTCGTCTATCCTGAAGGCTTGGAATTGCCCGCCGACCGTTTCGAACACTGGTTTTCAGTACGACGCCAGTGAGATCGCGACCACTTCCCTCGCGCATCGCGCCCCCGGATCATCGCAATTTCGTTTGGCATTTCCCTCAACTCGTATATCGTAAATCGCAAATCGTAAATGCATAGATCTGCCATGAAACTTAGCTTCACCTCGTTCCTGCTTCCGGCCGCCCTGCTTATCTCCGGCTGCCAAAGCATGGTCGTTTCGAACGCCGGCCCGTTCAGCCATTTCATCGGGCTGATCGACTTTTCCGATTTTGTCCGCGACCACAACGCCAACGGCGACACGGTGCTCCTCTCGCCGCAAATCAATTCCCAAATTCCCTGGAACCAGCTTATCGTTTCATGGAACGCCCATGCGCCCGCCGGAACTTTCGTCAAGATTGAAGCCTCCGCCAGGTCCGCCGGCACGCAGACGAAATTTTACACGGTAGCCCAGTGGTCGCTGGACGGAGCCATTTTCCCGCGCACGAGCGTTCGCGGCCAGAAAGATACTGACGGCACAATGGACACGGACACCTTGATCTTGAACCAACCAGCCACCGCCGTGCAAATCCGTGTCACCCTTGGAGGAACCAACGGAGGGAGGCCGAGGCTGAAATACCTTGGCCTTTCCTTTGCCAACACGAAGACGGCACCTGCCGTGCGCCTGCCAAATCGGGCGGCTTGGGGCAAAATCGTGGCCACGCCCGAACATTCACAACATGGCTATCCGAATGAAAAAGGCTGGTGCAGCCCCACGTCGCTGTCGATGGTTCTGTCACGCTGGGCAGAGGTTTTGGACCACCCGGAAATGAACCTGACGGTCCCGGAAGTGGCGGCCTCGGTTTATGACCAGGGTTATGCTGGCACCGGCAACTGGGCTTTTAACGCGGCTTTCGCCGGCAGTTTCCGAGGCATGAGAAGTTGCGTCACCCGCTTTGACGACCTGTCCGAGGTGGAAGACTGGATTGCCGCGGGCCTGCCCGTAATCATGTCCACCCGCTGGGACTGGCTGCAACCGGGACGTCCGCCGGACACTGATGGCCATTTGGTCGTTTGCATCGGCTTCGCGGAAAACGGCGATGTGGTGATCAATGATCCGGCCACGCGGCTGGATAAGGGCCAATCGGTGCGGCGGATATACAAACGTGAAAATGTCATCCATGCCTGGACCAAATCCCATAATGCGGTCTATCTCGTTTATCCGGAAACCGCAAAGATTCCCAGCAACGATTTTGGGCATTGGTGACGGGCTGGATCACTTCCCGATGCAAAACGTGCTGAAGATGGAGTCGAGCAGATCTTCCGTGGTCGTTTTGCCCACGATTTCGCCGACGGCGTTGGCGGCGATGCGCAAATCCATCGCCACGAGTTCCAAAGTGGCCGCCCCTGCCAGCGCGTCGGCGGCCTGGCGCGCGGCTGCCCGGGCGCGATTCAAGGCGTCTTGATGTCGCGCGTTAATGGCCACCTGCACCATTCCGGCCTTGATTTCGCCAGACCAAACCAAATTCTTAATTACGTCCTTCAGCGACTCGATTCCCAGGCCGGTCAGGCAGCAAACGTCCACGATTGGAGCGCCGGTCTGCGGCCCGGCTGGTTTTGATTCCGCCAATGCCGGAGGGCCGGTTTCCGAACCGGCTCGGTTCGTCCCGTCACATGCTTGGAGCCGGGTCGGAGGCCGGCACTCCAAGGGCAGTTCCAGCTTCACTGGCAGATCGGTCTTGTTGCGGACAAGAATGCGCTGCTTGGCCGCAAATTCGTCGAGATAATTCTTATCCGCGTCGGTCAGGGGTTCGCTGGCGTCAAGTACGTGTAAAATCAATTCCGCCTGCGTTAGGGATTCACGGCTCCGGCGGATGCCTTCGCGCTCCAACTCGTCCTGCGACTCGCGCAGACCGGCGGTGTCAATGAACACGACCGGCAGCCCGCGAATGTTGGCCGTCTCCTCAATAGTGTCACGCGTGGTGCCGGGAAGGTGGGAGACCATGGCGCGGTCGCGGCCGAGCAACTGATTGAGCAAACTCGATTTGCCCGCATTGGGCCGGCCCACAATCACGGCGCGAATGCCACGCCGGAGGATTTGTCCCTCATTGGCCGTGTGGAGCAGTTCCGCCATGAAGGCGATGCCATCGGCCAGCCGCTGCAGCAACTGTCGCTTGGTGTCCGGCGCAATGTCTTCTTCAGGAAAATCCAGTTGCGCCTCGACGTGCGCGAGCGTGTGCATCAAATCATCCCGCAGCCGGTTGATGCGATGCGACAGCTTGCCGGCAAGCTGCTCATTGGCGGCGGCCAGCGCGAGTTCGGTCCGCGAATGGATCAAATCGGCGACGGCCTCCGCCTGCGCAAGATCAATGCGGCCATGAAGAAACGCGCGTTTGGTGAATTCGCCCGGATCGGCCAACCGGGCGCCACCCGCCAGCAGCGTGTCAAGCACGAGTTTGGCCGGCAGCAGTCCGCCGTGGCAGGATATTTCGATGGTGTCCTCCCGCGTGAAGGTGCGCGGCGCGCGCAGGACCGCCAGCAGGACTTCATCAATGATATTTTCGTCCCGGACGATGCGGCCAAACTGGATCGTATGCGTTGGCGCGGCTGAAGCTGGGAGCGAACTCTTGCCAATCGGCCGGAAGCTTTTGTCAGCGATGTCAAATGCCCTTGCGCCCGACAGGCGGATGACGGCCAGTCCGCCTTCACCGAGCGGCGTGGCAATAGCAACAATGGTGTCGTCCAAGTGCATTTACGATTTACGATTACGAGCTGCGTCGAGGCAGGGCGCGCAAACCACGAATTCAGGGCCCGTGCCCGCAATTCCCCGCCTGGTTCTCCGACTCCCGTCCGAGCAAAAAGAGCCGGGCCTTTTCGTAGCTTTTCTTGTGCAGATAATGCAGCAGGTTGGGATCGGTTTGGCGGGGAAGTTGTTTTGCCAATTCATCGAGGCGGGCGAAGATTGGCAGCAAGTCTGGCTTGGGCCTGGCTGCAGGCAGGGCCTTGACGCTTTCGGCCAGTTGGGTGAGCACCGCCAACAACTCGTTCTCGACGGGGGAATTCATGGCGATGACAAATCAGTGGCCAAACAGACGCATAATACCGGCAATTTTGTGCGACAGCCAGGAATGTTGGAGATCAATGTAGCCGAGCAAATACATGCCGGTGATGATCCGCGCGAGACCAGACGTGAGCACGACCACAAAAATGGCTGAGAGGTAAACCCCGAAAGCGTGGGTGGGATCCGGCTGCATGACCCGCGGAATGCCCTGATAAAAGATCCACATCGCCAGTGCCATGCCGATCAGCCACGGCACTGCCGGATGGATATCCGCGCTGGCATCCAAAAAATGGAATAGAAAAAGCGGGCTAAAGCCGTATGCGGCGGTGGTGTAGGCTTGGAGGAAGGTCAATCGGTCCTGAAAGGTCTGGCTGATTTTGTAAATCAGCACCGCACTGGCGACCACGACCGCAAACAGCAGGAAGAACTGGATCGTCTCGAAATTGACAATTTCCTGGGCGGAAAAGGTCTTGTAGAAGCGAAATTTCGGCTGCCATTTGCCATGCAAGCTCAGTCCCCAGGCTTCCAGCGCGGTCCCCGCCAGGATCAACGGCAGCAGGTGGATCAGGGTGATAAAAACAAAACCGCGCCGGGCCTGCGCGATTTTTTCCCAAGCCACATTCGGTTCAAATATCAGGAACAGAACCTTGATCATTCAATCGCCAGCATGACCGATTACCCGCCCGCTGACAATAAAATCCGCTTTCACTCTGCGGGGGTGGCGTTAAACTGGGCGGGTGAAGGCAAATCTTGGCATTTGGAGCTGGCTAACGCAGGCGGTCGTCGCCCTCGTGGCGGTCGCGGTTTTATTGCTCATCGGCATGACCTACCTGCCGCTCATCCACCAAAACGAGCAGATGCGTCGGCGGATTGACACGCTGGACGCCGAACTGGAACAACAACGCCAGACGGCCAGGCAACTCCAGACGGAATTTGACGCATTGCGCAGCGACCCCAAAACGGTGGAACGACTCGCCCGCGAAAAACTCGGCTACGCCAAGGCCGACGAAACGGTCGTCCACTTTGAGGCGCCGGCGACGAATGTTCCGGGACGGTAAGCCCGAAATCCGAAATCCGAAAGAAGCCAAAAATCCGGCATCCAAATCAGCGGAACCAAGAGCGAAGCGCCGGTTTGCAGCCGGCTTACGACGCGAGAAAACCAAACTGTGTTCCACGCAGAATCAGCGACGCGAGTCCTGGCTTGGACGGTTTAAGCCGGTCGCGGCCTCTGTTCCAAGCGATTGGGTGCATCCGAAGCAATGCGGAGTCCTCCAAAACTGCGGCAGAACTCCTTCCCGTATTCGGGCTTCGGATTTTTTTCAGATTTCGGGGATTTCGGTTTCGATATTTGTCTTTACACGGTCATGATTTCTTTTTCCTTGCCCGCAACGTGGCCGTCAATTTTGGCGATGTAATCGTCGGTAAGCTTCTGCAAATCTTTTTCGGCCTGCTTCTCGTCGTCCTCGGTAATGCCGCGGTCGTGGCCGTGCTTTTTCAACAGTTCCATTGCCTCGCGGCGCACGTGACGGACGGCCACCCGGCCATCCTCGGCCAGCTTCTTGACGAGTTTCACGAACTCCTGGCGGCGCTCCGTGCTCAATTCCGGGAAAGACAGCCGGATCAGCTTGCCTTGGACCGCGGGCGACAAGCCAATGTTCGCCTTCTGAATCGCCTTCTCAATCGGCTGGAGCGAGGTGGCGTCCCACGGCTGGATGACGAGCATGCGCGGCTCCGGCGTGTTGATGTTGGCCAGCTCGCGGATGCGCATCTGCGAGCCGTAAACCTCCACCACGATGTTTTCCACCAACCCGGCGGACGCCCGGCCGGTGCGCACGCCGGCGAAGTCATTAATGACCACCTGCTCGGTCTTGATCATTTTCTCCTCCGCCTCCAGTAGAATGTCGTCCAGTGTCATAGTGCCAACAGTGTAACCACATTTGCCGGCCGGGTCGAATGAAAATTGGCGGGGTTAATTTGGCTCGAGTGCGCCGGTCTGCGCCCGCAGCAGCTTTGCCCGTCAAATCTTGAAACTGCCCCGATAGCTGTCGGGGCAGAAACTGCGGACAGTAATGTCCGGACTACGGCGCCAGGCCGAGGCAATCATTGCGGCGGGTTGGCGGGATTATCGGGATTGTAGAGCCGATAAAAGATCGTGGGCGGATTGGTCTGGTTTAAATCCGTAAAACTCCAAGCCCCAGTCCCATTGTTGGTGACCCCTCCGGCTTCAATCCAGAGGCCAAGCAAATTGGTCTTGCTTTCCACCCCGTACACGGCATTGGCCGTGCCGCTGCCACTGAAGACGGGATTCCCGCTGCCGTTGACAGTGATGCTTTGATCGTTGAAGGTCGGGATCGAAGCCGACGCCGTCACCACCAGGTTAACCGACGCGCCGCTGATCGAGATGCTCGCGGCGCCGCCCGGGACAAGCCCGCTGCCGGTCACGCTGACCGTGTAACTGCCGGAGCCGGAGATGCTGCCGCCATTTTGCTGGATCAAGACGTTGGTGCCGGCGCCCAAGGGCGTGCCGGACGCATTATTGACCGTGAAGCTGTTGCCATTCAACTGCAAAGCGCCTTGCGAGACATAGAGGGATGCATGGGTGGCATCCCCGGTGAAGGAGGTTGGGGTGAACGTCAAGGATATTGGCAGCGACCCCAAACTGAAGGTGCCGCCGGACGCCCCATTGATAAAGGCCGCATTGGCGGCGCCGAAGTTGGTCACGGTGCCCTGACCGCTGGCAGTGAACGAAGTTCCGCCCAGCGTGTAGCTGGTGCTGCCCAACTTTGACACGTCAAATCCGGCGGCAGACGCAATGCTCAGGCTGGAGTTGGGGAGCGAGCCGTTGGTTTGCAAAGACAGCAGGCCGCTGCTGATGGTCGTGCTGCCGGAATAGGTGTTTGCGCCGAGAAGTTTGAGTGTGCCGCTGCCGATGTAATCAAGCGCGTAAGCACCGGTAATCGCGTTTGAGAGCGTGATGTTGCCGGGACCGCCGATCGACGCATTATTTGACAGGGCAACGGAGCAAATAAGCGCGGAGGTCGTGGTGGCGGCGCTATTGATCAGCGCTCCGCTGCCAGCGCCGGCGCCTGAGAGGGTCAGCGTGCCGAAAGCATCGCTCTGGCCATCCACGTCAAACACACCGCCGCTGTTGACCGTGACGCTGCCTGTGTGGTAAATGTCGTAGCCGCCGGTGCCGCTCATTTGCAGCGTGGCGCCAGCGTTCACGGTGGCGCTGTTGCCGCCTATCGCATGCGCGGTGGCACCGCTGGTTTTGCTCAAAATCACCGTGCCCGCATTGATGGTCAGCCCAAGCCCGCTATTGTCGTTAGTATTGCCGCTCAAATTCAGTGTGCCGGAATCGTTCTTGATCAGGGTTCCGCCGGAAACCGCGCCGGTAATAGTCAAGGTGACACCGCTGGGCACGTCCACAATGGAATTGGTGCCGCTGACTGCGACATTACGCGCCGTGCTGGTGGAGGAACCGGTGTACAGGAGTTCGCCGGTGCCGCTCAAGGATACCGTGCCCGAGGGGCCGATGGAGCTGTTGCCGCTATCGGAGATGGCACTGACACTCAAGATGCCGCCGCTGACGGTTGTGCCACCGGTGTAGGTGTTGTTGCCACCCAAGGTCAGGGTGCCGGCTCCGGATTGCACCAGCGCGCCGGTGCCGGAAACAACTCCCGACAAGGTCTGCGCGACTGAACTATTGTCCGTGAAAGTTCCATTGTTTGTTATATTGGCCGCATAAGCGCCGCTGCCCAGCACCCCACTGCCCCCGATGGTTAACTTGCCGGCGTTGATGGTCGTGGCTCCAGCGTAGCTATTCGCATTGGAGAGAGTGAGCGTGGCTGAACCATATTTGATCAAGTTGGCTGAGCCGCCAATGCCCGAACCCGTGAGCGTATAGTTCCTTATGCTGTTGTTGACCTCCACTGAGGCGGGTGAAACGGCGCTGGGAGTGATATTAACGAGGTTGTTCGTGCTGGTATCATCAAACGTCACCGCCGAGCCATCGGCGTACGACGCCGTCGTGGGACCATTCAACCAGTCACCGGTCGCCGTCGTATTCCACGCGTTCGCGACCCCATCACCCTGCCATTCCAAGACGGTGGTGCCGGCAGAGCCCACAGTCAGGGTCACGACGCCGCCGCTGTAAGTAAGCGTTGCATTGGGATAAGTTCTATCCAGGGTCAGCGTGCCAGTGCCGGTAAGGGTAGTATAGGTCGCCAAAGTGTAAGTGCCTGAAGGGGCCGTGCCCTGCGGGGTGGCCAAAGTGATGTAGTTGGCCCCATTCAATATTAAACTGCCGCCAACCAGAATCTGGCCGGAGATGCCCGAAACACTCGCAAGATCGAGCTTGAGAAGATCACCGTTGAGCGTCAAGTTACCGGCAATGTTGATCGCGCCAATGCCGGTGCCATTGCCGTTGTTAACGGCAGGATCACCGGGCGAAAGCACCGCACCGGCTGCAAGACTGAGCGCGCCGCCGAGGGTGGCATTGCCCGCGAGGGTCGCCCCCGCAGCCACAGACACCAAGTTGGTGGATGCCAGCGCACCGTCCACCAGCAGCGTGCCCCCGCTCACGATCGTGGCGCCGGTATAGGAACCGCCGCCGTTCAACACCCAAGTGCCGGCCTGGGCCTTGGTGAGCGAGGTTACCCCAATGCCAGTATCGCTGTCCGCGATCTGACCGACAATCATATTTGTGCCGGTGTTGCTGCCTTGAAGGATCAAGGTGTTGGTTCCCCCAGCAGTGGTGGTGCCAGCGGTAAAAACAAGCGGGCCTGTGCCATCCGCTTCAATTGTCTCCGTCGCATTGGTGGCGCCAGCCAGAGTGACTGGCCGGTCGGTAACTTCGCCCGCCCCGGTGTACACCAATTTGCCGCCATTTCCTAGATATCCGATGGTAATGGTGGCATTGCCAGTCGTGGTGGCTTGTTGTCCCAAACTGCTGCTGGCAGGATTGGTCCACGAACCGCTATTGAAATAGTTGAGCGAAGACACGCTCAAAGTAGTGGCCCCGTTACCGCCGCCCCCAATGGTGGTTGAACCACTGAAAGTGTTGGCGCCGGAAAGCACCATGGAGCCGGCATCTGCCACCCAAAGATTAAAGGTGCCGCTTATCGAACCGCTAATGGTTACCTTTT
>Ga0302320_10017155_pt1 | contig 14722 bp, 7 predicted proteins | sample Bog_T0_3_FD_202130 | JGI IMG/M metagenome (GOLD analysis project Ga0302320, IMG submission 202130) | Peat permafrost microbial communities from Stordalen Mire near Abisko, Sweden - Bog_T0_3 | ecosystem: Environmental > Terrestrial > Soil > Wetlands > Peat | place: Sweden: Abisko, Stordalen Mire...
ACGCGCGGTCGTTGACGGACATCGACGCCCTCGCCTCTAAGGTGAAGGCCGAGTTCGACACCTTCGACCTGCTCTTCGTCAACGCCGGGTTCAGCATCCGAGCGCCTCTTGAGAGCATGACCGAGGCTATCTACGACGAGATGTTCAACCTGAACACCAAAGGGCCGCTTTTCGCGGTGCAGAAGCTCACGCCGTTAATCAACCGGGGAGGCTCGGTCGTCTTCACGACCTCGATTGCCAACGTCAAGGGAATGGCCGGTCAGGTCGCATATGGAGCTGCCAAGGCGGCGCTGCGATCCTTCGCTCGGACGCTCGCCGCCGAGTTGATTCCTCACGAGATTCGCGTCAACGCGGTGACGCCCGGTCCCATCGACACGCCAATCCTCGGTAAAGTGTTTCCCGATAAAGACGCCGTCGCCGGGATTAGGCAGCAGATGGCCGGGATGGTGCCCATGAAGCGCTGGGGGAAGTCGGAGGAAATTGCCAAGGCCGTCCTCTTCCTCGCGTTCGACGCGTCCTTCACGACCGGCGCCGAGCTTCCGGTAGACGGAGGATGGTCTCAACTCTGAGGTGTAGACCACCCGAGTTGCCTTTGGCGGGAACGGCCAGCGAACAGCGGAGCGAAATGTCGATGAGCGGCAAGACGGTCGTCATCACGGGGGCAACGAGTGGACTCGGGTTGGCCACGGCCATGCTCCTAGCGGAACGTGGTGCGGAAGTCGTGATGGTGGGACGTGATCGAACCCGCTCGAATTTCATGCGTACGGAAATCGCCAAGTGTGCTGCGGGCAACGCGCCGATCTTGTTCCTCGCAGACTTGTCGTCGCAGGCCAAAATCCATCGTCTCGCTGACCAGCTTCACGGATGCTTCTCACGGATCGACGTCCTGATCAACAATGCCGCCGCTGTGTTCGCAGAAAGAGAATTGACGCCGGATGGTCTTGAGAAAACCTTCGCCGTTAATCACCTTGCGCCGTTCGCGCTGACTAACCTTCTGCTCGATCTCCTCCGGGCTGCGCCCGCCGGAAGAATTCTCACCGCATCCTCGGAGTTCCATAGCGGTGAACTGGATTTTTCCAATCTCCAGGGTCAGCGGCAATACAACTGGTTCGGGGCCTATAAGCGCTCGAAACTTTGCAACATTCTGTTCACTTACGAACTCTCCCGGCACCTCGCAGGATCGACGATTACCGCGAACTGTTTTAGTCCCGGACCCACGCTCACACGCTTGGGTGACAATATGCGGGGTCTACATGCAGCAGTCCTGTGGTTGCTAAAGCGCATTCCATCTTTGCTTGCACTTCCGGAAGGCGCAGCGAGCACTCCCGTCTACGTCGCGTCCTCGCCCGATCTCGACGGTCTGTCCGGAAGATTCTTCCTGCGGTGCCGAGAGACGCGCACCAAACCGATTACGTACGACAACAGCGTCGCAACCAGGCTCTGGAACATGAGTCAAGCACTGTATGAGAGCCGTGCAAGCGCCGGATCGCGAACAGAGTAAGAAAGGACTGTTGATAGAAAACGATCTCAGGCAATTTTCCTCACGAAGGCGACGCACTAGCCCGCCAGCTAAATTCCCTCGCGAGCATGAGAAGCCGTTCGACCAGATCTTGCCATACCCGCGTGTAGTCGCGTAGCGTTTAGGAGTCCCGCCGGGGCTGTTTCTGGGCACATGTCCGTATCACGCCCAACCCGGAGAGAGCGCTCGGGGCGTCCCTTCTATTGGACCTCCGTACGGACCGCGGACGATTCGCCCGGAGTCAGTAAGCACTACGGCGTTACAGAGGGGTTGGGCAGACGCAACCGGGAAAACAGCACATCTCCGACGCTTGCCCCAAACAGTGTGCTAAATTGTTGCACCATGAGACTCCGCCCCGCGCTCACCCTTCTCCTCACGGTCTCCGCATCCGCGGCCACGCTTGAGCAATATCTGAGCGCCCCCTTCGCCTCCGAGCTCACAGCCGCGCCAAGCGGCGGAAAAATAGCCTGGATTCTCGATGAGCGCGGGGCCCGCAACATCTGGGTTGCCGGCGCGCCAGACTTCCGCGGTCGTCGCCTGACGGCGTACACCACCGACGATGGGCAGCAGATCGGCCAACTCGCCTGGTCCTCCGACGGCAGCGTCCTCGTTTACACCCGAGGCGGAGATCTAGACACTTTCCGCGACATTCCCAATCCAGGCAGCCGCGCGCAGTGGCCCGAGCAGGCTATCTTTGCCGTGCCATTCTCGGGCGGCGAGCCGAAGAAACTCGCCGACGGAAGCGCCGCTTCCGTTTCGAAAGACGGCCGCGTCGCCTTTCTCCGAAATGGCCAGATATGGATGACCTCGCTCGCAGGCGACAAACCGGCTGAAGCGGTTCACACCAAAACCAGCGCCGCGCAGTTGCGCTGGTCACCGGATGGAGCGGCTCTTGCCTTTGTCAGCCAGCGTGTCGAGCATTCCTATCTGGGCGTCTTTCGCCCTTCTGATGGCTCGCTCCTCTACCTTGATCCCTCCACCGACCGTGACTCCGAAGCCGCCTGGAGCCCCGACAGCCGCAGCGTCGCTTTCGTCCGCCGCGCTTCGGAAAGGCGACCTGGCGGCGCCGGTCCGGTTCGCGAAGCTCGCACACCCTGGTCTATCCGCATCGCCGACGCGGCCGCCGGAGTCGGACACGAAGTCTGGCATGCGGACAATGGCCGCGGCAGTGCGTTCCACCCGGCTCCGCAGGAAAGCCAACTCCTTTGGACACGCGATGGACTGATTATTTTCCCTTGGGAAAAGACCGGTTGGCAGAACCTCTACTCAGTTCCCGCCACTGGTGGCACAGCACGCGATCTCACGCCCGGCCAATTTGAAGCCGAACACGCGGTGATTGCGGCTAACGGCCGCGACGTCATTTACTCGTCCAATCAAGAGGATATCGATCGCCGCCACGTCTGGCGCGTTCCTGCCGCCGGTGGCGCCGCGCCGGCCCGTATGCCGGGCTCTCCCGGCGACCTGGAGTATCAACCCGTCGAACCAGCCGACGGAACCATCGCGTTCCTCCGCGCCGGACCGAAGGATATCGGCCGGGCTGCCATCCAGACCGGCAGCGCCTCGCGCGATCTCGCTCCGGAAACGATTCCGGCTGATTATCCCGCAAAAGAACAGGTCATTCCGCAACAAGTGATTTTCTCCGCAGCCGATGGCATAAAGATTCACGGCCAACTGTTTCTCCCGCCCGGACCGGCGGGCGAGAAACGTCCCGCGCTCGTCTTCTTCCACGGCGGCTCCCGCCGCCAGATGGTGCTCGGCTGGCATGACATGGAGTACTACAGCAACGCCTACGGCATGAATCAGTATTTGGCGAGCCGTGGGTATATCGTCCTCAGCGTGAACTACCGCAGCGGAATCGGCTACGGCCTCGACTTCCGCGAGGCGCTGAACTACGGTGCCACGGGAGCCAGTGAGTATAACGACGTCACCGGCGCCGGCCTCTATCTCGCGGCCCGTAGCGACGTCGATCCCCGCCGCATCGGCGTCTGGGGCGGCTCCTACGGCGGCTTCCTCGTCGCCATGGCGCTCTCCCGCTCAAGCGATCTGTTCGCCGCCGGTGTCGACTTCCACGGTGTTCACGACTGGAGCGTCCCGGATCTGAGTGTTGCCAATCCCAATCTGGATCCCCGGAGTCAGACCGACCTGATTCGCCTCGCCTTCGAATCGTCACCCATCGCTTCGGTCAGCACCTGGCGCTCTCCTGTGCTCCTGATCCACGGTGACGACGATCGGAACGTCAGCTTCATCGGTACGATTCGCCTCGTCGAGGCTTTGCGGAAGAACGGCGTTGAATTTCGGGAACTCGTTCTGCCGGACGAGGTCCACGAATTCCTCCTGCATCGAAGCTGGCTGAAGTCCTATCACGCCACCGAGACGTTCTTCGCCGAAAAGCTTAAGTAGCGCTTCGAGCAACCTCGATCTCCTCCTTGGCCCAGAGGAATTGGCGCAAACAGCGTTCGGGGAGATTACTCCTCCCTTGTCGCCAGGTTGTTTACCCAGCCCTGGCCGTATTCACGCGCGACTCGGAGAGTGCTCCGGCGCGTTCCGTTGCACCCAGTCGGACGGCTACTCCCGCGAACGCCGCTCCCGAAGATCACTCCCCCAGGAACCAGCATTGTCACCCCGGACCGGGCACGCGCGCCAACCACCCCTGACCGCGAGTGCGACCCGCCATGCGCCCCAAGGCCGGCAGCTCCGAGCCAAAACGGCCTCTTCGATCCCACCCCAAAAAAGCACGGTCACAAATCCGAAAAATATCGCTGGCAGTAACACCTGAATAGACTTACGACCCTCGCACCCGCCCCATCCCAACCGCCAAATCACCGCTGCCATGTCTATACTCAGGACGCAAATGACCAACTGCGCCAAAATCCCGCACTCCGCCGCCTGCCATCTGGCAACGCAGCCCCTCCGCACCCACCCAAACCCCACCTCCAGGAAAAAGGCGGGCGAAAAAGTGATTTTTACAACTACGAACCCGAGTTTCCCAAAATCGGACACCCCTGCCCACCACCCCGCCCCTTCGCCCGCCCCGCAAAAGTATTTTAGTGAACCCAACTTATCCATCAAAACAAACCACTTACCCAATAACCCGTGGCTTCGTTTTCCGCCTGCCCCGCACCGCGTTACAATAGTTGGTCGAACCACTTATTTCTTTAGGTACCCCTCATGTGGATAGTTCGGCTCGCCCTCCGCCGCCCCTACACCTTCGTCGTCATGTCGCTGCTGATCACCCTCCTCGGAGGCGTCGCCATCAGCACCATGCCTGTCGACATCTTCCCCTACATCGACATCCCCGTCCTCAGCGTCCTCTTCAACTACGGCGGCCTCTCCCCCGAGGAAATGGCCAATCGCGTCGTCACTGTCTTCGAGCGCTCCATCACCTCCACCGTCAACGACATCGAACACATCGAATCCCAGTCCTACAGCGGCGTCAGCGTCGTGCGCGTCTACTTCCAGCCCAACGCACGCATCGAACTCGCCCAGGCCCAGGTCACCGCCAGCGCCCAATCCATCCTGCGTGGCATGCCCCCCGGCATCTTCCCCCCCAACATCCTTAAGTACGACGCTTCGAGTGTCCCCGTCCTCCAGCTCGGTCTCGGCAGCAAAACCCTCAGCGAGCAGGAAGTTTTCGATCTCGGCCAGAACTTCATGCGTACTCAGCTCGCGACCGTCCAGGGCGCATCCGTCCCGCTCCCCTACGGCGGCAGATTCCGCGCCGTGATGGTCGATCTCGACCCCGATTCCATGTATGCCAAGGGCGTCTCCGCTACCGATGTCTCGAACGCCCTCAACCTCCAGAACCTCATCCTCCCCGCCGGCACCGCCAAATTCGGCGATCGCGATTACAACATCAAGCTCAACAGCAGCCCGCGCCTGCTCGCCGAATTGAACGACCTTCCCGTCCGCGTGGTCAACGGCGCCACCATTTATATGAAGGATGTCGCCCAGGTTCGCGACGGCGCCTCCATCCAGACCGGCGTCGTCCGCGTCAACGGCAACCGCGGCGCCCTCATGACCGTCCTGCGCAACGGCCGCGCCTCCACCATCGACATCGTTAACGCCGTCAAGAAAAAACTGCCCGGCATCCTCGCCGGCTTACCCCCCGAACTGGATGTCCGCCTGCTCGCCGATCAATCCGTCTTCGTTAAGGATTCCATCATCGGCGTGCTCCGTGAAGCCATCATCGCCGCCGGCCTCACCGGGCTCATGATTCTGCTCTTCCTCGGCAGCTGGCGCAGCACCGTCATCGTCTGCATCTCCATCCCGCTCTCGATCCTCACCTCGCTCGTAATCCTGAGCATGATGGGCCAGACCATCAATGTCATGACCCTCGGCGGCATGGCTCTCGCCGTCGGCATCCTCGTCGACGACGCCACTGTCGAAATCGAAAACACCCATCGCAACATGGCCATGCGCAAGCCCCTCGTGCGCGCCGTTCTCGATGGCGCCCAGCAGATCGCCGCTCCGGCCTTCGTTTCGACTCTCTGTATCTGCGTCGTCTTTGTGCCCGTCCTCCTGCTCACCGGCGCCGCCCGCTATCTCTTCACGCCCCTCGCCATGGCCGTCGTCTTCGCCATGCTCGCTTCTTACCTTCTGTCGCGCACCCTCATCCCCAATATGGTGCATTACATGCTGCGTTCGGAGATGAAGCTCTACCTGCTCGGCGAGCACGGCCACACCGCCGGCGGCACCGGCCTCATCTGGAAGACCCACTACATCTTTAATCGCCAGTTCGAAAAACTGCGCACCTTCTACACCTCGCTCCTCGATTGGGCCCTCGACCACCGTAAGGCCGTCCTCGCCGGCTTCATGATCTTCTCCTTCGGCTCGCTCGGCCTCATCAACTTCATCGGCCGCGACTTCTTTCCCACCGTCGATTCCGGCCAGATGCGCCTCCACGCCCGCACCCCCTCCGGCACGCGCATCGAACAAACTGAGGTCTACTTCGCCAACATCGAGCGCGATATCCGCGCCGCCCTGCCCCCCGGCGAAGTCGAAACCATCATCGACAACATCGGCCTCCCCAACGGCGGCTTCAACCTCGCCTACAGCGACAGCCCCACCATCGGCGTCGGCGATGGCGACATTCTCATTTCGCTCAAGCACGAGGGCCACGGCCCCACCCCCGAGTACGAAGAGCTTCTTCGCAAACGCCTCAGCCACGATTTTCCCGACGTCCTGTTCTTCTTCGGCGCCGCCAATATCACCAATCAGATTCTGAACTTCGGCCTCCCCGCCCCCATCGATCTGCAGATCGCCGGCCGCAATATCGACGCCGATTACCGCCTCGCGCAGGATCTCGAACGTGAAATCGCCAAAATTCCCGGCGCCGTCGATGTCCACATCCATCAGGTCGTCGACTATCCCGAGATCCGCCTCAAGGTCGATCGCACCAAAGCGGGGCAGGTCGGGATGACCGAGCGCGATGTGTCGAACAGCCTGCTGATTTCGCTCAGCGGCAGCGGTCAGATCGCCCCCACCCAATGGATGAACTGGGTCAACGGAGTCAACTACAACGTCACCGTGCAGACGCCGCAAAGCAAGATCGCTTCGCTCGATCAGCTGATGCGCACGCCCATTTCAGCCCCGCTCTCGAACTTTAATTCCAGCACCCCGGGCGAAGGCACTCCCACGGGCGCGTCCGTCGGCGCCAGCCCCAGCCAGGCGTCTATGGCGTATGGCAATCCCGGCGCGCAGTCGCAAAATCCCACCCAATTCCTCGCCAACCTCGCCACCACCGAGCGCGGCGTCGGCGCCCAGATCGTCAACCATTACGACGTCCAGCCCGTCTTCGATGTCTACGCCAATGTCGCTAAACAGGATCTCGGCAGCGTCGGCGGACAAGTCGAAAAAATCATGGCACGCTACGAAAAGAAACTGCCCCGGGGCAGCTCCTTCGATCTGCGCGGCCAGATCCGCACCATGGAAACTTCTTTCTACCGGCTCGGCATCGGGCTCATCTTCTCCATCGTCCTTGTGTACTTCCTGATGGCCGTCAACTTCCAGTCCTGGCTTGATCCGTTCATCATTTTGATGGCTCTGCCCGGAGCTCTCGCCGGTATCGTCTGGATGCTCTTCATCACCCAGACCACCTTCAGCGTGCCGTCCCTCATGGGTTCCATCATGTGCATCGGCGTCGCCACTGCCAACAGTATTCTGATGGTCGTCTTCGCCAACGATCAGCGCCTTGAAGGCATGGATGAAAGGGCCGCTGCGCTCGCCGCCGGCAACACGCGCATCCGCCCCGTTCTCATGACCGCTTCCGCCATGATCATCGGCATGCTGCCAATGGCCCTTGGCCTCGGCGAAGGAGGCGAACAGAACGCGCCCCTCGGACGCGCCGTCATCGGCGGCCTCATGCTCGCCACAGTGACCACGCTCTTCGCCGTGCCCATCGTCTACAGCCTGCTGCGCAAGAAGCCGCCCGTCGATTTTGACATGAAACTTGAAGACGAAGAGCGCGAAGACGTAACCGTCTACCTCAGCGAAGCGCCGCCATTACACTAAAGAATCAACCAAAATGCACGAGACTACCTCAGCTCCGCGCGACGCCACTGAAGCCAAACTGCGCGCTGAGATCGAAGAACTGAAACAGCGCCTGGCCGGCCATCCCAGCCACGGGCATCACCGCAGGCCCGCCTCCGGGACTCTGTTCATGCTCGCCGTCGTCATCGTCGTCATCGTCGCCGCCGCCTTCTTCACCGGCTATCTGCCCCATCTGAAGCGCCAGAATGAACTGGTGGCCGACGCGAAAAGCGACACCGCGGCCATCCCGTTGGTGAACGTGACCGCCGTCGAGCGCTCTTCAACCAAAACCGAACTCGTGCTGCCCGGCAACATCCAGGCCATCACCGAAGCCCCCGTCCTCGCCCGCGCCAGCGGCTACATCAAGAATCGCTACGTCGATATCGGCGACCGAGTCAAAGCGGGCCAGCTCCTCGCCGACATCGAAGCTCCCGAACTCGATCAGCAGGTGCGTCAGGCCAAAGCCGGACTCGAACAAGCTAACGCCGGACTCGAACAGGCCCAGGCCAACCTCACGCAGGGCAAGACTAACGAGCAGCTTTATAAAACCACCGCCGAACGCTGGCAGAATCTGGTTCAAAGAGGAGCTGTTTCACGCCAGGAAAATGACACCAACCAGGCTCAGTATCAGGCTCAGGTGGCCACCGTGCAGGCCCTCGAGAAGGCCGTCAATGTGGCCAAAAGTAACGTGGATGTCGCCCAGGCTAATCTGAATCGCCTCACCGAAATGCAGGGCTACCTCAGCGTGCGTGCGCCCTTTGCGGGTGTCATCACCCAGCGCAATGTGGATGTCGGTGCCCTTGTCACAGAGGGCAATACCCTGCTCTACCGCATCGCGCAATCTGATCGCCTGCGCATCTATGTCAACGTTCCCCAGGCCGATTCCACCGGCGTGCACATCGGACAGGTCGCCAAAATCACCATCGTCGATCTCCCGGCCCATGAGTTCGTGGGCACCGTCACCCGAACCGCCAATTCGCTCGATCCCACCAGCCGTACTTTGCTGACCGAGGTGCAGGTTCCCAACCCAGCCGGTCTGCTCCTCCCCGGCATGTACGCGCAAGTCGATTTCACTACCCCACGCGCCGAGCCACCTCTGCTCATCAAGGGCGACGCGCTGGTCACCCGCTCCAACGGACCCCAGGTCGCCATCGTAATGCCCGACCACACGGTCCACTTTCAACTCGTCACCCTGGGGCGCGATTACGGGGATCGCATCGAAATTCTATCGGGAGTTCAGGCGGGTCAGCAGCTTGTCATCAGCCCCGGCGACAACGTCCAGGAGCACACGAAGGTGCAACCCGTGTTGATCCCCGCCACCCCCGGCCGCCGCTGAATAGGGTGGTGGGAACCGATAATTGCGGGTAGACCTTCCAGCCGGGGCCGCGGCGAACCCAAGTTGTAATCTATCGCAGGAAGTGCGGAGAATGTATATCCATGAATTGCCGGATTGGCCCCGGTTCAACTGGAACCGCGAGCGCCTTGCCGAACTTCTGGCCGGCGGTGACGCACATGCGCAGGCGGGCGGTTCCCAGCACAATGGAAACCCTCGGATTAACCTCCGCCACGAAGCCGTGCTGCGGTGCTCTGCGTTGACGAAAAGACCGCCATTCAGGCACTGGACCGGATCGATCCCGTGCTCCCAAGGTTTCCCGGCTCGGTCGAGAAGCATGGTTTCGAGTATTTCCGGCACGCCACGCTTTCTTTCTCTCTGTGCCGCTTCTCTCTATGCCGCGCTCGACGTTAAAACGGGCAAGGTGCAGGGCAAGACAGCGGCAGGTCATACCAGCGCCGAGTTTATCAGCTTTCTGACAGAGATCGTGGAACGGATTCAACGCCTGTCGCGGCCAGGTGAGAAGTTCCTAATTGAGCCAAGTAGAAAGTTCCTATTGACAGCCGAGAGGCTGAAGGATGGAACGAATCGCGATGAGCCAACAGGAACGGGACAGGCTAGACTGGTTGAAACGAGCGCGGGACGGAAAGATGACGCAGCGGGAAGCTGCCGAACGGATGGGAGTGACGGAGCGGTGGGTGCGGAAGTTGCTGCGGCGGATGAAGAAGCAGGGTGATGCCGTGGTAGTGCATCGGTTGCGGGGACGGGCCTCCAATCGCAAGCTGCCCGCGAAGATACAGAAGCAGGCCCTGGCGATCCTGCACAAGCCGGACTGGCACGATTTCGGGCCGACGTTTGCCGCCGAGCAACTGGCTAAACGTCATCAGATTCAGGTGGGCAAGGAAACGCTGCGCGGGTGGATGATCGCAGACGGCATCTGGCAGCCGGGTTCGCGCAGGATTCAGGAGGTGCATAACTGGCGGCCACGGCGCAGCGGGTTCGGCGAGTTGGTGCAGTGGGATACGTCCGAGCACGATTGGCTGGAAGGTCGCGGGCCGGTGCGTTATCTGGTGCGGATGATCGACGACGCCACCAGCTGGAGTTGGGGCCGTTTTGTGGAACGCGATGCCACACCGTTCAACATGGCGGTGTTGTGGGAATACATCGAGAAGAACGGACGGATGGTTGATGTCTACACGGACCGCGATTCGATGTTCACCCTGCCTCGACGGAAAGGGGAAACCGAGCAGAAGCGGCAGGCTGCGGATCGCCTGACGCAGTTGGGGCGCAGCCTGCGGGAACTGGGAATCGGTTCCATTCTGGCGAATTCGCCGCAGGCCAAAGGCCGCATCGAACGGAGCTTTCTGACGGCCCAGGATCGCCTGGTCAAGCAACTCCGGCTGGCCAAAGTCTGCACGCTGGAAGCGGCCAACGCATTTCTGGAAAAAGAGTACTGGCCGGAATGGAATGAGTGTTTCGCGCGGCCGGTGAAGGCCTATCCCGACCAGCATCGCCCCTTGAGCGGGACCCAGAATCTGGCCGCCATCCTGTGTCATGCCGAGGATCGCGTCATCGCCAACGACCACACATTTTCCTTCGCCGGACGGCGGCATCAGATCCAGCGTGAACAGGTTCAGGCGGGAATGCGGCGACAAAGGTTGCGCGTGGAATTACGGCTGGACGGGGAGTTGAAGGCTCGCTATCAGGACCGCTATCTCATGATCGAAGAGTGCGTCCCGCGCGTCGCCGTGCCACCGCCGGTTGCGCGCAAAGCACCGCGCAGAGATCACAACGCCGGTGGCAAAAGCGCCTGGATGCAGGGCTTCTTTGACCGTCCCACGCCTCCGCTGTGGAGGTTAATCGGCGACGGCGCCTGAAAATCATTCGGAAGACGCACTTTTTAAGCCCAAAGCCTCCGCTCGGGAGTTTCACCAAAGCAATGGATCCCGGCCGAACGGACCCCTCCTGGCGCTCCGGAAACACTCACGGGTTCTGCGTCACAGGAGGAGTCCCGCCGATTGCTTCGGAGCCAACCCCGTCGCCTCGGCTTTGGGCAGCTTCACCAGACGCGACTCCGGTTCAGCTGTGCGAATATTACTACGAGGGTTTTTCAATGCCCTTCCAATTAGGAACTTTCTACTTAGCTGGCAATAGGAACTTTCTATTTGGCTCCGACAGAACGGATTCAACGCCCAAAGAGATCCATGTCGTGCTGTACAACCTCTCAGCCCACAAGACGCAGGCCGTGAAGAAATTCCTCGAACAGAACCCGCAAGTCCGTTTCCACTTCATCCCAACCTATTCTTCCTGACTGAATCAGATTGAGATCTGGTTCGCCAAGATCGAGCGCGACGTGATCGCGCGCGGTGTCTTCACTTCAGTCGCCGACCTTTCACGCAAACTCATGCAGTACATCCGCCTCTACGCCAAATCCGCAAAGCCATTCCGGTGAACCCACACGGATGTCAGTCGCAGAATAGTAAAGATATGAAGGGACAGTCCACCAGTTATAGTACCTACTATTAGAGTTAAGCTTCAGCAACACGGTCATTGACGTTACAAATAGTTATAGTACCTACTACTAGAGTTAAGCTTCAACAACACGGTCATTGACGTTACAATTTGATCACATGCGCATGCCTGGCCGCGTATTTTGGATCACTGGACTGTCTGGTGCGGGGAAAACTACCATCGGCTGCGCGCTCTCGTCGCATCTGCGAGCTTTGGGCTGCACTGTAGTTTTTCTCGACGGAGATTCGCTCCGCGCAGCAGTCTCGAATGATTTGGGTTACAGCGCCGAGAATCGTCGATCAGCTGCCTTGCGGAACGGGAAACTGTGCCGCATGTTAGCGGAGCAAGGGTTCGATGTTGTTTGCTCGACGATCTCTCTGTTCCACGAGGTGCAAAGTTGGAATCGAGAAAATATTTCCCGGTACCACGAGATTTTCGTTCGCGTCCCCCTGGAGGAACTCAAGCGTCGCGACATCAAGGGAGTATATTCGGCGGCCAATGAGCCGACGGCAAATATCGTTGGCCTCGACATTCCCGCTGAGACCCCGAAGGCGCCTGACCTCGTTTTAGACAATGATGCCTCGCTGCATCCCGCGGAAGCAGTACGGCTGATTCTGGAACGGGTATCCGGGCTGGACCACCGGCGCCCGTCCCCGAATCTAAGCAAGGTCCAATTGGGCACGAAGGCTGAAACACTTGAGCGGCTCGCTCCATTATTGAGTAGTGCTGCAATCCTGCCCCAGGTACGCTTTTCCGTCGCAGAGTGGCGCGGCGACCGTCAGGGCGTACTGAAGCGCATCACCGCGTCTCCCTGGGGATCCGAATCGCTCATCGTCCGCAGCAGCGCCATGTGCGAGGACTCAAGCTCTGAGTCGAAGGCTGGGCAATTTACGTCGGTTGCGGGCGTAGAAGGCGACGCAGCTATCTCGGCCGCTGTGGAACACGTTATCGCGTCATATTCAGGTAACGACAATAGCCAAAGCGATCAAATTTTCGTGCAGCCCATGTTGCAGGAAGTGTCGATGGCTGGTGTGGCTGTCACACGCGAACCACATGGTGGCGGGCCCTACTTCGTCATCAATTATGACGATTATTCCGGCCGAGCCGATCTGGTCACCTCGGGAACCGCTGAAAAACTGAAGACTTTTATCTGTCTCAAGTCCAGCCAGCAGGGGATTCCAGACCACCTCCTGCCGATTCTGAAGCTGTTACGGGAGCTTGAGTCTCTGCTGGGCTGCGATGGGATTGACGTGGAATTTGCGGTGGACCGGAAAGGCACGCTGTATCTTCTGCAGGCGCGCCCGCTCGCGTTTAAGGAACGCCAGTCGGCAACTGATCCATCATCGACAGATGCCGCACCCATCGCGGCCGCCACTGCCGAGATCGCGCAGAAAGTGGCGCTCTTAACCAGGCCGCACCCTTACCTGCATGGTAAACGATCGGTGTTTGGGGTCATGCCTGACTGGAACCCCGCCGAAATAATTGGACTGAAACCACGCCCGCTGGCGCTCTCGCTTTACAGGGAGCTGATCACCGATTCGATCTGGGCCTATCAGCGCGACAATTACGGATACAAGAATCTGCGGAGCTTCCCCCTGTTAGTGAGCTTACACGGCTTGCCGTATATTGATGTCCGCGTGAGCTTTAATTCATTCCTTCCTCGCGACATGCAGCCGGATTTGGCCGAGCGGCTTGTCAACTATTACATTGAGCGGTTGCTGGCGCAACCCACGTTGCACGACAAGGTAGAATTTGAAATCATTTTTTCCTGCTACACGCTCGATCTCCCGGAACGACTTGTGGCGCTGAGGAGGAATGGCTTTTCGGAGGAGGACATAGCCAACATAGCCGGTTTGCTCCGCAACCTAACCAATAAGATCATCAACAACGATAATGGCTTGTGGCGACGTGATCGGGAGAAGGTCGACAAGCTCGTGGAACGGCTTCCCGGGATACGAGATGCTTCCCTCGACAAGATTTCACGGGTATATTGGCTTCTGGAAGACTGCAAGCGGTACGGAACCCTTCCGTTTGCGGGGCTGGCACGAGCCGGCTTCATCGCGACGCAATTCCTGAATTCGCTGGTGACGACGGGGGTGTTGGACCGGTCTGGGCACGCGGCGTTCATGTCGGATCTCGAAACCGTAGGCTCCCAGATCGGACGGGATTTCGCCCACTTGAACAAAGATGGTTTTTTGGCGCGCTATGGGCATCTTCGTCCGGGAACCTATGATATTCTTTCCCCTCGGTATGACGAGGCACCCGACCTGTACTTCGATTGGTCAAACCGCCGCCAGCGGCATTCCAGCCCCCCGCGCTTTCTGTTGTCCGTCAGCCAGCTGCGATTAATCGAGCGGTTACTGAAGGAACACGGCATCGAGCACGATATCCTGAGCCTCATTGACTTTATCAAAGGTGGAATCGAAGGGCGCGAGTATGCCAAGTTCGTCTTTACGCGGAGCCTGAGCGACGCGATCTCTTTGATCAGACAGATCGGGGAAGAACACGGACTCTCCACCGAGGATTGTGCATTCCTCGATATCGCCGACATTCGTGCGCTCTATGCCGAGAGCGGCAACGTGGCAGCGCGGCTCAAAGCCAGCGTCGCGGAAGGCAGGCGTCGCCATGACCTCACTCGCCGGATCGTGCTGCCTCCTCTGATTTCTTCCTCAGAGGAGGCCTTCTCATTCCACTTGCCAGCAATCCACCCTAACTTCATCACCAAACAGCGGGTTACCGCACCGGTCAGCACCATCGACGATTCGCCGGAAGAGATCAAAGATACGATTTTGTTTGTTCCCAGCGCCGATCCCGGGTTTGATTGGATCTTC
>Ga0302320_10017156_pt1 | contig 14722 bp, 7 predicted proteins | sample Bog_T0_3_FD_202130 | JGI IMG/M metagenome (GOLD analysis project Ga0302320, IMG submission 202130) | Peat permafrost microbial communities from Stordalen Mire near Abisko, Sweden - Bog_T0_3 | ecosystem: Environmental > Terrestrial > Soil > Wetlands > Peat | place: Sweden: Abisko, Stordalen Mire...
ATTGCCCTATGGGACAATCCGCGAAACAAAAGGACATATTTGATCCGAATCGGAACAGTCATGGTTTCATGCACAAATGTGCGCACCATCCTGCAAGCTGCGAAAGCAGCCGGGATCAAGATTCCCACTCTTTGCGACGATGACAGACTCGAACCCTACGGAGCCTGCCGCATGTGCATGGTGGAGATCGTGAAGCACGGGCGTCGTCGACTGGTTGCTTCCTGCCTTTTTCCGGTGGAAGAGGGCCTGAGCGCTCAGACGGATTCCGAGAAAGTCACGCGCATCCGCAAGATGATCATCGAACTGCTTTGGCCGGTTGGCAGCAACACGCCCAGGAGTACGGTGTCACCAAATCCCGTTTCCATCCGGGGATGATCGATTGCAGTCTTTGCGGACTGTGTGTCCGCTATTGCGCCGAAGTTAAGAAGGAGAACGTGCACTACTTCAAAGGGAGGGGGTATCGACCGAAAATCTGAACTCATCGATGGCGCGTATGACCAATGCGGTCAATGCCGGGAGTGTTTTGACCTTTGCAGTGGCGGGTGGGTCGTAGCGTCACGATCTTCACAGCCAACCGTGTCGTCGCCTGACACCTGCGGCAACTAATGGTGCCGGTTCGGTCTTGAGGCAGAGGATGGCAGAAAGGTCAAAACCAACAACTGCTGTCTCAATGTTTTGCGCTTCACAACTCAAGTCCGTTCCAGCCCGGATCGCGTCTCATGCAATGCACGGAGCGGCGCGATGGTATTGGTGAACATCATGCGGATTCCGTGTTTCGGCCGCAGGATGACCATTGGGCGAGCTTCGATCGTTTGGCCCGGAGCCAGCTGAAAATCGTATTTTCTGAGCAGATCGCTCAAAATCATAAGGATCTGCAGCATCGCGTAATTTCCGCCGATACAGCCTCGCGGTCCGGCTCCGAAGGGGAGATAGGTGAAGGGTGTGCGCAGCTTCTCGTTGGCTTTGGTGAAACGCTCCGTATCGAAGGTCTCGGGATTCTGCCAGTAGCGCGGCGCGTGGTGCGCACCGTACACATACACAATGACCATCGATCCGCGCGGTATGGTGACGTCGCCTACACGGTCGTCTGCAATAGCCATGCGGTCGACCATCCAAAACGGCGGATAGAGGCGGAGCGCCTCTTGAATGACCTGAGTCGTAAATTCGAACTTGGGAACGTCGCTATGGCTCAGGGGCGCTTCGCCCAGCACGGAGTCAAACTCCTGCCGTACTCTCTCGAGACAATCCGGACGCGAGCTCAAAAGATAAAGAAGCCACGATAAAGCATTCGACGATGTTTCATGTCCGGCAACCAGAAGTTGCATGCTCTCGCTTAGGATGAGCTCATCGCTCATGCCTTCATCATCGCTGTAACGCGCATCCATCAAAGTCTGCAGCAGATCGTGGCCGGGCGGTTCGTTGCGGCGCTTCCTTATGTATTCGAGCAGAATGGCGTCGGCGCGGGTTCGCATGTCTTCGTGTCGGCGCAGTTCGCCCGAGACGGAGAACCAGGGATTCAGATAGGGCTGAAGGGTTTGCCGGACAATAAATTCCTGGACAGTGCAGATGGTATGGCTGACGAGATCGATGTCTTCATCCTTCAACCGCGCGCCAAAGAGCGATCGAGCGACCATCGCGAAGGTGATTTTCATGAGGTGGGGGTAAATATCCACGGGGCCAGCGTGGATCTGTCTGTCGAAATCGCGCAGCGAGTCGGCCAGGGAGTCCTGCATGATTGAGGACAATGCATCGAGTTGCTTGCGATCGAAGCCCGTCTGGATGAGACGGCGCTGCGTGCGCCAGGCTTCTCCGTGGGTCGTGAGCAGGCCTTTGCCCAGGAAGTGGCCCATTCGCTTCACTTGAATTTCGGATTTTTGGTAGTTCTCGGCATTGGTCTTCAACACGTGCTGAATGACAGCGGGATCGATGGTAACCATCGCCTCCTTGAGACCACCCAAACGGATCCAGAATGTGTCGCCGAAGATTTCGTTGTAGCGGGACAAAACCTGTACCGGATTGCGGGCCATTGCGCGAGAATCCGCAAAGCAGCGAAGCCGGGAAACAACTGGGACAGGCACAGACATCGATGAGCTCATATCCAGTCGTCCTGGGACTTGCCTCGAACCGCGGGAGATTTCATGTTACTCGGAGGAAGTGCTAGCTGGCCCATAAGAAAAAATGACGCTCAAAATCAGTTTTCATTGCCCCAGTTGCTTCAACAGTATCAGATGATGCTGAATTGCCAGGGTCATGGTGGAGTGCTGCCGATAGGGAACCCCAAACTCTTTGGCAGTCTCCTTCACGATCCTGGTCAGCGGAGCATAGTGGGTATGACAGACGAAAGGACACAGGTGGTGGACGACGTGATGGTTAAGACCGCCCGCGAGCCAACCTACAAGCGGGTTTTCCGTCGCATAATCGGCGGTTGTCGCGAAGATGTGATACACGCCGTTTTCGAACTCGCCACGATCCGAGGGAAAGTAGGTGCTGTCGACGGTGTGGGTCGACTGGAATACGAGCGTTACGCTTAAACCGACGATCAAATGGACGAAGAGGAACGCCCCGGCGACCAGCAGAGGCGATTTCCCGAGCACCACCACCGGCAAGATCAGCATGTAAGTAAGGTAGAAGCCCTTGCCGGCAAAGAGAATGACATATTCGCGCAGAGAATGTTTCGTGCGTCTCAGATATTCATGGGTCGGGAAGAAAAAGCACTGGAAGTCCCTGAAGAACACATAATCGAGAGAGAACATCGCGTAAACGAAGAGCGCATAGATGTGCTGGAACCGGTGCCATGGCGCCCGGGGTTCATAAGGCGAAAAGCGAAAGATGCCGCGTCCTGAAAGCGCGTCATCTTCACCGTGGAGATTGATGCAGGAGTGATGACCCCGATGATGGAGGATACGCCACATGTAGGAGCTCATTCCGCACAGATCAAAGACATAGTTCAGGGATTTGTTGACGTGCGACCGAGACGAGATGGCATTGTGATTGCTGTCATGGGCGATGTTCAGCAAAAGGAAGGTCTGCGCGAGGCCGCCTAAAAGATAGAGGGCGACAAACTTCCAGGACCCGGGCCTGAGCGTATACAGAGCGATCCATGCGCCCCCGAGGACTGCCAGACCCATAGCGATCTTGACCCACATGGTGAGGTCCGCTTTGGGAGAAATGCTCTGATCGGCAAAAAACTTATCCAGGCGGCTACGCAAGACTTTCGGGAATGAAGACGCACCGGCCGATTCGATAATCGGCGAAGCGGAAGCTTCCGAGGGCACAAGATCCGCGATGTCCGGCTGATGGGCAATCACCGCTTCGGGTTGGAACGTCATCGGCGCCTTCGCGATCATGGTAATGGGGACCCGATGCGCTCCATATGCCGCATGCGTAGCCCATAGCCGCAGCGAAAATGTTGCCACGCCGTTGACAGCTCGCTGAAATATTCTAGTGCGAGCCTTAAGGGCAATCAAGAGAATTCGGAACGGACAAACCCTGGGTGCGGCGCCTCGTTTAGAAGCGATGACGCATGGCGTTATCCAAATGCTTTGCTAATATATACCAACCAATGAACCGTAGTGAACGCTGCCTCCTGCGGGTGGCCATAGAAGTTTGGCGTTGCTCCGCAAGTCTCCTTCGCGCCCTGTGCGGCGAAATGGAGAACGTCCGTTCCCCATCTAGTCGATCGGCGCTTATACTGAGAAAAAACGCGTACACTCTCACAGTCGGCCCACATTTCCGGTATGCACTTTGAGACTCAATCGTGTTTCACCTCGCTCGTTGGCGAGGTATGGTTCGTTTACTGACTTGCGTTCTATTCGATCTTGGAGGATCGCTCATTGATGACGGCGTCAATTCTGGGCCACCTGGATAGGCTGGCAGATGAGCACCCGGACAAACTACTTTATTCGTACCTTGACGTGAACGGCGATCCGATCGACAGCTACACCTACGCGTCGTTTCTCCGCCGAGCGCAAGCGATCGCCGGACATTTGCTGAAAAAGGGTTGTTTCGCGGCGGGCGACCGGCTCCTGCTTGCCTACCCGCCGGGGCTCGAAATGATCTGCGCATTTTTTGGTTGCGTGCGCGCCGGATTGATCCCCGTGCCGGTCTATCCCCCCAGTTCGCGCGGCTTCCAGAGCGCCCTATACAAGACGGTCCACATCGCAAAGGATTGCCAGGCGGCTGGGATCTTAACGAGCAGAGACTACCATGCATCGCTCAAGACGAACCTCGCCAGACGTGGAGTCTCGGCGTCGGGCGTCGACGTCGATTACATTTCCGGTCTTCCGTGGATCGCCACGGAAGATTTCGTGGACACGATTTCGGACCGACCACCTGTCGATCCTTCGAAGATCCTGTTTCTCCAGTACACGTCGGGTTCGACGATGGAGCCCAAGGGCGTGATCGTTACGCACGAAAATATCCTGAATACTTGTCCGCTGGTGATCGACCATCCGGCGCCGGTCGTCGTTTCCTGGCTTCCGCAGTATCACGATATGGGACTGATCGGGTGCTACCTATATCCAGCACTGAAAGGTGGCACGACGTACGGGTTCGCTCCCATGGACTTCATTCAGCGCCCGATCCTCTGGTTCAATGCGATCACGAGATACCACGCCACTGCGGCGGCTGCCCCCAACTTCGCCTACGACTATTGCTTGCGCGCCGGGAGGCTTTCCAAGGAACGCCTGGAGGCTTGCGATCTCAGCTCGCTTCGCGTATTGATGTGCGCCGCAGAACCCGTAAAACCGGATACCTACACCCGGTTTCTAGAAGCGTTTCAGCCCTATGGACTCAAGTCCGAGAGTTTCTATGTCGCCTACGGGCTGGCCGAGAATACTTTGGCGGTCTCACTGGGCGGTCGCAACATCGTTTCCGTCAACAAGCGTGCCCTGGCGCTGGGGAAGGCCCGCATGACTACCGAGGTCTCAGAAATCGGCGGCGCCACGCAGATTGTCAGTTGTGGAACCTCGCTCCCGGGCCTCGACGTTAAGATCGTGGATCCGGAAGGACATTTCGCTCTTAAGCCAGGGCGCATCGGCGAAATCTGGGTCGCCGGAAGCGGCAAGTGCCAGGGTTACTGGAATAACCCTGAATTGACTCTGAAGCAGTTTCGCGCGCGGCTTGTGGACGACACTCCCTATGACGATGGCTACCTTCGGACCGGCGACATAGGATTCATTCACGACGGCGAACTCTACGTCTGCGGCCGCATCAAGGACATGATTATTCTCCGCGGGCAAAACTATTACCCGCAAGACATTGAGAACGTCGTGGAGAAATCATCCAATCTGATCCGGCACAACTGCGTCGTCGCGTTCCAGATACAGGAAGACAGCGAACCTGCGCTGGCAATCGTTGCCGAAGTCAAAAATCCTAAAGCGCTTCCCGAAGCACGAAAGATTGCCGCCGCTGTGCGGAATTATCTCAACGTGGAAGTGGCGGTGATTTGCCTCATCGCGCCTCGCGCGATTCCGAGAACGAGTTCGGGGAAAATCATGCGCCATAAGACCAAACAGATGTGGCTGCAAGGTCAGTTCACCGTTCTCTCCGACTTTTCGCGGGAGAAGGACGCGGGGAATTCTGCGTCCGTTTCCGACATGCATTCGACTTTCGCCGAATTGAAAGCCAGATACAACCTGACCGGTCAGGAATCGTACAACCTCGTCGAGGCCGGACTGGATTCCCTGGATCTTGTTGTGTTCATGCATGAACTCAAGGAACTCCTGAAAGATAAAGGCGCCGAGATGCTGGCCAGGCAGGTAGATATTGGTGTCATTCAGCGTGTCAGTGTAGCCGAGCTATTTGGACTCGCCGAACAACTGGAGCGCGCTCCCGAAGAGGCACTGGTTCATCTGCGCCATTCCCTTGCGGCTTTCCGTGAAGAGCAGTGCGCTGCTGAGAAACAGATGATGAGCAACGACAAGAAGCTCATCTTCGAGCCTCCGGTGCCTTCGCCCATGCCGGAGATACCGATGCCGAATCATGTGCTGCTCACGGGCGGGACGGGCTTCATAGGGCCATTCCTCATCAAAAGCTTGCTGGAACAGACACGGGCGAAGATCTATGTTCTCGTCAGATCTTCCGACGAAAAGCAGGGCAGGCAGAGACTGAGAGCGGCGATGGAGTCAATGGGACCCTGCAAAGCGGGGCTGATGGAGATGTTCGACGCCCGCGTGATCCCCGTCTCCGGCGATCTAGGGCAGCCAAAGCTTGGCTTGATGCAGGACGTGTGGGATTTCCTCGCGAGTGAAATCGACACCGTGTTCCATAACGGCGCAACCGTGAACTACCTGTTCAACTACGACCTGATGCGCGACGCGAATGTGCTGGGAACCAATGAGGTCGTAAGACTGGCGTTCGAGGGAAGGCCCAAAGAATTCAATTATGTCTCGACTACCTTCGTGTTTGGCTGGGCGGTCAAATCAGTCTTGTATGAAACCGACACGAACGAGAATATGGAGCTTCTCGATTTTGGCTACAGTCAATCGAAATGGGTAGCGGAACAGGTCGTTGTCGACGCGCGCAGCCGGGGACTTTCCGCGCGGATTTTCCGGCCGGCTCTCGTGAGTCCTTCCGTCACGGGCGGAGGCAACAACTTCGATATCGCCGTTCGCTTAGTTGCCTTTATGGTGAATCACGGCATTGGCGTCGATACTCTCAACCAGGTCAGCTTTGTTCCGGCCGACATTGTGGCGAACAATATCGTTGCGATCTCTACGACTCCGGGTACAGCGAATAAGACTTACCATGTCGTTCGGGACGATTATTCGAACATGATGGATATTACCGGGCTCATTACCAAAGCAACTGGCCGGCAATTCGAAAGCTTTAGCCTTCCCGATTTCGTTCCCGAGCTGATCCGGAGATGCCGGAAGGAAGATCTTCTCTTTCCCCTGCTCGATTTTCTGGTGGGCTCTGTCGACAACATCTCCTCGATGGAATTCAAACGTTATGACAGCTCTTCCTATCAAATGGCCCGGGATGCCTCCGTCTGGGGCAAACCCGACCCGTCTCTGGAAGACACGGTCAACGGCATTCTGAAATTTATGTATCGCAAGGGGATCATTTCGGTCGCGGCTCGTGAGGTCAACGCGGTGTCACCGATCTGCGAGCGCGACCTGAAGATCGAGACCCATCGGAGAGGTGTGGATTGCGGGACGGATTGCCTGCAATGCCTGGCCGATGCTGGAGAGCCGGAGTGCATCGCGGAGATTCCCGAAGAAACCACAAAGATCGAAGCCTCGGAGCAGTTGTGAGATGATCGCGGGGGCGATGGGCGAAGTGGCCTGTCTACAACAGGGAGCCGTCTATACTGAGGTAATATGGCTATCCGCCGAACGATTATGACGCGCTACCGGAGCAATCGGCCTCTGGACTGCGCAGATACATTCTCCACTACTTCTTAAACACGAGCTTCCCCGTCAGCCGTTGGCCCGTTTCCAACGTGCCGGTGGTGGATACGGTCATCTGCTGCCCATCCGTGGAAACCACCCACCTGTCCTTTTGGGTAACTTGACCGTCCCGCTGGTAACTCGCATCCACCGTGTGAGGATCGACAAGTTCGAGCGTCACGGTATCGTTGCGCGAATTCTTCAGATCGTATTGCTTTCCGTCAAAACGGGCGGTGTAGCTGAAGTCGCCTAGAAAACGGACCCCACCGCTTCCGTCCGCCTCGATTTTGAGCACCAACCCTTGCCGCAAACGGGTCTTGCCGAGATCCTGCGTCCACTCGCCGACAAACGGGTCAGTGGCGAGCTTCGCACCTCCGGTTCGCGTCCAGACGGTGATCCGATCGGGTTGGCCCACGGTCGCAGTCGTGGTCGTTAGCTCCTTTTCATCTTTCGAAAGTTGTTCGCGAACCGTCGCCACAACCGTTCCGTCCTTTTTCTCCGTGACGTCGGCCTGCCGCTTATCGATCCTGTGCAGATCAATCTGATTGAAGCCGAGATTGCCCGGTGCGGGCGAATCGTGTCCATTGCGATTCGCAGTGAAATCGAAATGGGTTTCGCCTGACATGACTACATGCACCCCGCCATGCAGATGTGTAATGGAGAGCCGGTTCGGAGGATCCAGGCTAGACTGCGCCGAGACAAGCGTCCACACGCCAATGCGAGGGTCTGGCGCTCCAGATTGCGCAACGGCAGGTTGGACGGCGGCAAGCAATGCAAACAACAGTAAGGTGCGAATTGATCCTCCCACGTCGATGTCAAAAGTTTAGCAGATTCACATAGCTTGTTATTGGGTGACGACGATCTTCTATGCCATGATAAGTGCATGCACGTGCGCCGTTTATGGGTGTCAGGGATCGTCCTCGCAGCAGCCCTCGCTCTTCTTCCATTCTCTTTTCATGCCGAGCGCCACCTCGAGACCGCGACCCGTGTCGAAGGCAGCCAAGCTGAAACTGTTCGGCAAGAGTTGGCCGACCGTTTTCGGTCGCCGTTCGTGGACGAAGTGGTCCTGGTGATTCAGGGACTCCCGCCTGCGGATTCGGCGGAAGGCGCGCAACCACTTGAACCCATCGTGACAGCACTGAGAGAGCAACCTGGCGTTTCGGGAGTGGTGTCCTATCTCGACTCTCGCGATTCCATCTTCCTCGGCCGGGGAGGTGGAACGTTTGTTCTGGTGGGACTTACGTCGACCGACGGTCCGGTGGAGTTGCTCGTTCCGCAGCTTCACCAGTTGGCGAGTTCGCTTGAAAATCAACTGCGAGGGCGTTATCCGGCGGTGAATCTCCAACTCACCGGCGAGATTCCGCTGAATTTCGACATTCGAAAAGCAAGCTCCGACGACGTGCAACGCGGCGAAAGTCTGGTGATCCCCGCGACCCTCGCACTTCTGCTGGTGGCTTTTGGAAGCCTGATCGCCGCCCTGATTCCCTTGGCGGTTGGCCAGCTTGCCATCGCGACCACTATGGCGATTACGGGATTCCTGGCGCAGCGCTGGCACTTGTCAATTCTGGTTCAGAATTTGGCCACCATGCTTGGCCTGGGCTTGGGCATCGATTACGCGCTCCTCATGGTGAGCCGCTTCCGCGAAGCGCTTTCCTCCGGACACGACGGACCCGCAGCCTCCGTCATCGCGGCACGTCAGGCCGGTCGCACGCTCTTGATTTCCGCCTCAACGGTAGCCATCGGATTTCTAGCTCTCTTGACGGTTCCGATCAGCGAAATCCGTTCCATCGGTATCGCGGGATTCCTGGTGGCCGGAATGAGTGTCTTGCTTACGAATACCATCGTTCCGACGGCGCTGGCGTGGCTCGGCCCGCGGATTAATATTGGCCGATTGCCCTTTACTCCAAAGCTGGATGCGCAGCGGGCTGAGCGCACTGGGATTCGCTGGCGGCAATGGGGCAAGGTGATCGTCGCGCATCCCTGGCTTGCCCTCCTTGTGGCAGGCACTCCTTTGCTTCTCCTCGCCTGGCAGGTCCGACGATTGGATACCAGTCTTCCGCGGGGGGATTGGCTCCCGCCAGCCGCGGAGTCTGTCCAGGCCCTCCACACCCTGGGACGAATGGATCGGGAAGGCGTTGTTGAATCCTTGCGCATCATTATCGAGCTTCCATCCGACTCCATCGCGCAGACCGACGCCGGCTGGAATGTGCTGGATCGTCTCTCCAAGCGCCTCGCGAGCGACCCTCGTTCTGGCCGCGTGATTTCTATCGCTACAGTTGCGGACGGCAACCGGTCTTCCCTCCTTAACATCGCGCGCGAGACCCGTCGAACATTTCTGAGTAGTGATGGACGAGCGGCGCTGATTGAGGTGGTACCCGCGAGTTCGGTCTCCGTGCGCGACCAGGTCAACTGGGTCCGGGAGCTTCGGAAAACGGGCGCGCTAGCTCTCACCGGAGTGCCGGACGCAACCCTGCTTGTTGGGGGCATCCCGGCGCTCAACGCCGATTATGAAACGATTATCAGGGACCGCTTTCCATCGGTAATGGCGCTCGTAGTCGGCGGGACGCTCTTTGCGCTGCTCTGCGGGTTCCGATCTGTCTTCGCCGCCCTGAAGGCCATCGCACTCAACCTTTTCTCGGTTGCTGCGTCCTTTGGAGCATTGGTTTTGGTTTTTCAAAGCGGGCACGGAAGCAGATTCCTGGGAGTTCCAGAAGGAACGGGTAGCGTGTTTCCTCTTGTTCCGATCGTCGCCTTTGCCATCGTCTTCGGACTAAGCATGGACTACGAGGTATTTCTGGTTGCACGCGTTCTCGAAGCCAGAAGGAACGGGCTCAGTGAAATGGATGCGATCCCGGAGGGTATGGCCAGAACCGCGGGCCTGATTACAAGCGCCGCCGCGATCATGATCGTGGTATTTGCGGCATTCACTTTCGGAAGTTTCCTGGTGGTCAAGATGATCGGATTTACGTTGGCCATCGCCGTGTTGATCGACGCCACGCTCGTTCGTATTGTGATCGGTCCCGCGCTCCTTCGTATTGCGGGCGATTGGAACTGGTGGCCTGGCGGGCTCTCAACAGCGCGAAGATCGCGCCCGTGACCGCGAGTCGCGGATTCGGAGTCGGAAGACCAAGGTCACTCAGCACCGTGATTGGGATCACTTGCACCCGAGACACTGTCAGCCTAGACTCACATCATGCGACGCTTCGCCGCCATTGCCGTGGCCTTCCTGGTGATCTGCTGGACTGCTGCGCCGCTGCTGGCGTGCATGATCCCCGGCAGAGCGATGACAGCGCCAGAGATGGAATGCTGCAAGCACATGGCCCAGATGTGCGGATCGGCGAACATGCCGCAGTCGCACTCTTGTTGTAAAACGGAAGTTCGACCGGGCACAACAATGGTTGTGACACACAACCAGCAGGTTCGTCCAATATTGCAAGTAGTTGTGGCTCTTCCTGTTCCGCCATCGCCGCCGTGCTCGAACCGGTTTCACAACAATACTTTCGGTCATCCACCAAACGAATACCTACCTAAAACCACTGTCCTGAGGGTCTAGGCAGTTCTCCGTCTTCCTGTCTGTTTTGGGCCAAAGCCCGAAGTGTATTTCTACTGACGGAGAGAATTATGAGAGTTCCATACGCACTGTTCTTGGTGTGCGCGTGCGCGGTGAGCGCTGCAGCCGAAGACCCCTTTCCCGCCGCAAATGCGTTGTTGCCGCAGCACGAGCATTCGGCCGAATCGGGGCCCGCCTTCACGCTTGACGAGATCGAGCAAATGGCGCTGCTCGGTAATCCGGACATTCGCGTCGCGGTTCGGCACTTGGCTGTCGTTGAAGCCCACGCGCCCACGGCTGGTGCCCTCGATGATCCTTCATTGATGTATCGAGGATGGGGTGTACCTCTGCGCCGACCCTGGAATTACAACTCGGCCCAGAACATGTTCATGGTGAGCCACACGTTTCCGGGGTTCGGAAAACGAGGGCTACGCACTGACATTGCCCACAGCGATGTAGCCGAAGCAAACGCGGCGGTGGATAACGCGCGCCTCGACGTTCGGGTGCGGGTGCGCAAAGGCTTTTATGATTTGCTGCGCGCTGAGGACGAGCTTCGCATCCACGACGGGCACGTCGCCATCGCTCGGCAGGCAGTGGAGGCGGCCAGGATCAAATACACGGTGGGCAAAGTGCCTCAGCAAGACATTCTGAAGGCTCAAGTCGAACTGACACGCCTGGCCGAGCACCTGATTCGTTTCGAGCAGGATGCCGAAGTGGCCCGCGCTCGTTTGAATACGCTGCTGGGGCATGACCCGGCCGCGTCCATCAGTGCTCGCGGTGACTACTCCATTCCGCAGCAACTGCCGGGAACAGAAGCGCTGGAAAAATTGGCCCTTGCGTCACGGCCTGATTTGGCCCAGGCGCAAGCCGCCTTGGAGAAGAGTCATCAGCAGCAATCGCTGGCAGACAAGAGTTACAACCCGGATTTGACCGTTTCAGCGGGTTACATGCTGATGCCGACCGGCTCGAACTACCGCAACGACTACATGGTGGAAGGCTCGATCAACCTGCCCTGGTTGAACCGGCGCAAGCATGACGCCGAGATTTCTGAGGCCAAGGCTCAGGTCAGCGAGCAAGATGCCGAGGTTGCCGCCTTGCGGAACTCCGCCTTCGGCCAAATTCAGGAAGCACTGGCGCAGGTGCGGTCTGCGAAGAGGCTTGCAGACCTCTATAAGAGTTTGCTGCAGCCCCAAGCCGAGGTTACTCTGCGGTCCACGGTCATCGCTTACGAGAATGACCGCACCGACTTCCTCAATCTGCTTGAGAGCCAGATGACCGTCGTGGACATCGACCTCGCTTACTTCCAAGCCATGGCGGACTTCGAAACGCGATTCGCCGACTTGGAATTTTCGGTCGGAGCGCCAATCGACAGGACAGGACAACCCAATACCCCAGAGGTGACGAAATGAGCGAGCGCACCTACAAGCAAGCCTTTGTAATTAGCGCAGTAATTTGCCTTGCGTTGGCTGGCACGCTTGCGTACGTCATCTGGGGTCGCGGTCGCGTTGCGCCTGCAACCGATGATGCGAGCCCTGTGATGGCCAAAGGCCCCGACGTTCCGGAGCAACCGCCGGGTAGCGCCGTGCCTTCCTCCGGTGCATCTCTATCCCTCACTCCGGTGCAACTTTCCCCGCAGCGGATGCAGGCAATCGGTGTGAAGACTGCGGTCGTTGAGATGCGAAACGTCAGCAATGAGCTGCGCGTGCCGGGCAACGTGGACATGAACGAGAGGCAGCGCGTCTACGTGCAAACACGTTTTCCTGGCTGGATCCAGAAGGTATTCGCTAACGCCACATACCAGTACGTGCGCAAGGGGCAGCCGATCTTCACGATCTACAGCCCCGAGTTGGTCAGTACCGAGCAAGAGTATCTGCTTGCCAGGCAAAACCAGCAGGCTTTCGCGGGCGACGCGCATGGGACTGCATCGCACGAGAGCGATTGGCTTCTTCAGGCTGCTGCCGATCGTTTGCGCCAATTTGGCGTGCCGCCAAGCGAGATCGCGAGGCTGGAGCAAGCCGGCACAGTGCAGCATGATGTGACCATTGATTCGCCTGCATCCGGCTACATCACCGAATTCAATGCACTTCCCAATCAATACGTGCAACCGGAAACGAAGCTCTACACCATCGCAGATCTTTCCACGGTCTGGGTGAACGCCAACGTTTTTCAAGCCGGCATCGGCACGCTTAAGCCCGGAATGCCCGCGACAGTAACCGTTGATGCGTATCCAGGACGTACGTTCAAAGGACGCATTGATCAAGTCCTGCCTCAGGTCGACGTCACGACGCGCACCGTACCCGCGCGCTTCGTTTTCAACAATCCGGGAATCGCGCTCAAGCCTGGCATGTACGTCAGCGTCAGCATTGCGGTTCCACTTGGCCGTGCACTTGTCATTCCTGCTTCTGGCGTCCTGCATTCCGGCACGCAAGAAGTAGCATTTATCGACCGTGGCGACGGTTATCTCGAACCGCGGGAGATTGAGGTCGGATCGCGGCTGGATGATCACGTAGTCGTCCTGAAGGGTTTGAAGGTTGGCGAACGTATTGTCAGCTCGGCCAATTTTCTTGTGGATTCAGAATCTCAGCTGCAGGCAGCGATGGGTTCGTTCACGCCTCCTCCGCCCGGGGCAGGAGCAGCGGCGGCGATGAATCCACCAGCCGAGCGCATTGCTGTCGATTTCAGCACCGATCCATCACCGCCGCATAAAGGAGCGAACTCGGTCCGAGTGAAGCTCAGCAGTGCGGACGGCAAACCCGTCGCTGGAGCGGACGTGACCGCGACCTTCTTCATGGCAGCCATGCCGGCAATGGGTATGGCCGCTGCGCGAAGCGTGGCCACACTCCGCGAAAAAGGGGATGGCGTTTACGAGGGCCCGCTGAATCTCGAAACCGGCGGGACCTGGCAAGTCACGGTAGTGGCGAAACGTGGCAGTCAGACGATTGCCAGCAAGCAGTTCAGCGTGAGCGCCCCGGGAGGCATGTAATGGTCTCCCGAATTATTGAGTGGTGTGAACAGAATCGTTTCTTGGTTTTTACCGGGGTCGTGCTGCTAACGGTAGCGGGTGTTTGGAGCTTGCGTCACATCCCGCTGGATGCGCTTCCCGATATCAGCGATGTGCAGGTCGTCATCCACACCGAATGGCCGGGCGAGCCGCCCAATGTGATCGAGGACCAGGTCACTTACCCAATCGTCACCACGTTGCTGGCAGCACCTCACGTGAAGTCTGTGCGTGCGCAGACAATGTTCGGGGACTCGTACGTTTTCGTCGTATTTGAAGACGGAACGGATCTTTACTGGGCGCGTTCGCGGGTCACGGAATACCTGCAGCAGATTGGGGGACGGTTGCCCGCGGACGTTCATCCCGCCATCGGACCCGATGCCACCGGAGCCGGTTGGGTGTATGAATACGCAGTCATTGATCGTACTCATACCAAGAGCCTGGCTGACTTGCGTGCTCTGCAAGACTGGTATCTACGCTACCAGCTCGAAACCGTCCCCGGCGTGGCCGAAGTTGCAACCATCGGCGGCTACGTCCGGCAATACCAGGTGAAGCTCGATCCCAACAAACTGTTCTCGTATGGGATCCCTGTCTCCACCGTGATTGACCGCGTGCGCGACAGCACAAACGAGGTTGGTGGCAATGTTCTGGAAATGAACGGCGCAGAGTACATGGTGAGAGGTCTTGGGTACCTGCGGTCAGCCGCCGACCTGGAGAACGTTCCGGTCGCGACAAAAAATGGAACTCCTGTGTTGCTGCGCGATTTGGGTAGCGTAGATTTCG
>Ga0302320_10017157_pt1 | contig 14722 bp, 11 predicted proteins | sample Bog_T0_3_FD_202130 | JGI IMG/M metagenome (GOLD analysis project Ga0302320, IMG submission 202130) | Peat permafrost microbial communities from Stordalen Mire near Abisko, Sweden - Bog_T0_3 | ecosystem: Environmental > Terrestrial > Soil > Wetlands > Peat | place: Sweden: Abisko, Stordalen Mire...
TTCATCTTCGCCGCGGGCACCAACGACGAGCTCGACCGTCAGGGGCGCATCACCGTCCCGGCGAACCTGCTCGCGTTCGCCGCAGTCTCAAAGGACGTCACCATCATCGGCGCCGGTGACCACATCGAGATCTGGGACCGTGGGGCGTGGGCGAAGTATCGCAAGCAGATGGAGGAGGGGGCCGATGCTGCCGCAGACCAACTTTCACGTCAGTGAGTATGAGATGGCCCTGGCTCACACCCCGGTCTTGCTCGACGAGCTCGTAGACCTGCTCAAGCCGGCTCCCGGCGAGACCGCGTTCGACGGCACGTTCGGTGCGGGCGGCCACGCCGCCGCCGTCGCCGCGCGCCTGGGCGGCGATGGCCTGCTGATCGCCTGCGACCGCGACCCCAGCGTCGCCGAGTACTTCCGCGATCTCGCACGCGACACGCCGTGCCGCACAGAGCTCTACCACGGCAACTTCGCCGAGGTGCTGGCCGAACGGTCCGACGCCTCGGTCGACATCGTCTATATGGACCTGGGCGTCTCGTCGATGCAGCTCGACCGTCGCGAACGCGGCTTCTCGTATGCCTGGGATGCGCCGCTCGACATGCGCATGGACCCCTCGCAGGGCGAGACCGCGGCAGATCTCGTCAACACGCTGTCGGTCGACGAGCTCACCGACATCTTCCGCCGTTACGGCGAGGAACGCTACGCGCACGACATCGCGCGTCGCATCGAACGGCAGCGCGCCAAACAGCCCTTCGAGACCACGGGGCAACTGGTCGACGTGATCAAGTGCGCCATTCCCACGCCGGCGCGTTTTGCCGCCGGCAATCCGGCGCGCCGCGTCTTTCAGGCGCTGCGCATCAAGGTCAACAACGAGCTCGAGTCGCTGGCCTGGGGCCTCGAAGAGGCGTATCGCGTGCTGCGGCCTGGCGGCCGCCTGGCGGCGATCTCGTTCCACTCGCTTGAAGACCGCACCGTCAAAGAGTTCTTCAAGGGCCACGCCGCCGGCTGCATCTGCCCGCCCGGCCTGCCCATCTGCGTCTGCGGCCACGAGCCTACGATGCGCGTTCTCACCAGAAAGCCGGTGACCCCGCGCTCGCGGGAGATTGACAGCAATCCGCGCGCGAAAGCGGCCAAGCTGCGCGCGGCGGTCAAGCTGGGGGTCTGAGGCATGGCCGCCGCCGGCGCGCCGGCACGAGCACTCCCGGCGCCCGAACGCGAGACCCGGCGCCGCCCTGCTGCCGCCCCGCAACACCGTCCGGGCGCAGCCCGCCGGCCGCGCCCCAACCGGCGGCCTCTCATGGCGCGGCTCGTCGTGTTCGGCGTGCTGCTCGCCATCTTGTCCGTGGGGCGCGTGGCGCTGAGCTTCGCCGTTGTGCAGAAGACCTTGCAGACCGATGCCGTCGCCACGAAGTACCACAACGTGGCCGCCCAGAACCAGCAGCTCGGCGAGACCGCGGCCAGCCTGTCGTCGGCGCTCGCCATCCGTAACACGGCCATCAACCACTACCACCTGATCGTCTCGTCCGACGTGCAGTTCGTCACCGTGCACGCCGTTCACGCCGGCACGCAAGCGAGCCACTAGGGCCGATGATTAGACTTCGTTCTCATCGCTCAGGCAAGCGCGACTTCGTTCTCATCGCTCAGGCAAGCGCGACTTCGTTGCGCGCCTAGTGCCCGCCGGGGCTCGACAGGGGGGAGGGTCGGGCACGCGTGGACCCCGCGGTGGCGGCGGCGCGCGGCGGCCGTCCCGGCGCCGGCCCCGCATCGACCCGGCCAAAGTGCGCCGCACCTTCGACGGTCGCATGCGCCTGCTGCGCATCGTCTTTCTGGTGGCCTTCGTGGCCATCGGCGGCAAGGCGGCCGCCCTCGCCGCCGGCCAGGGTCACCTGGCCGCCATCGCCCGCGAGCAGCAGCTACGCACCGTCGTGCTGCCCGCTCAGCGCGGCGCCATCCTCGACCGCGACGGCGTGGCTTTCGCGGTCGCTCAGGACGCCAAGACCGTCTACGCCACCCCCTACATGCTGAGCGACCCGCTCACGGCCGCCAAGCGACTCGCCGCGACGCTCCATATCAAGTGGCGCGGCGTGTATCGCGCCATCTACGACCGCAAGAGCGGCTTTGCCTACGTCGCCCGCCAGGCCTCGCCGGCGCTCGCCGACAAGGCCGTCGCGCTCGGCCTGCCGGGCGTCGCCGACTACGCCGAAGAGAAGCGCGTCTACCCGCTGGGCACGGCCGCCGCTCAGGTCGTGGGCTACGCCGGCACGGACGGGCGGGGACTCGCCGGCATCGAGTATAGCGACAACGCTGCCCTCGCCGGCACGGCCGGCCACCAGGTCATCGTCCAGGATCCGGAAGGTCAGGCGCTGCAGGTCATGCAGTCGGTGCAGCCCAAGCCCGGCCTCGACGTGCGCCTCACCCTCGACAACGCCATCCAGCTGATGGCCGATCACGTGCTGGCCACCACGGTGCGCCAGTTCCACGCCAAAGGCGGCACGGCCATCGTCGAGAACCCCAGGACCGGCGAGATCTACGCCATCTCCAACGTGCCGCTGGTGAACGCCAACCACTTCGGGGCGTCGCCGGCCCAGCAGGGCAACAAGGCCATCATCTACAGCTACGAACCGGGCTCGACGTTCAAGATGGTCACTATTGCCGGCGCGCTCTCCGACGACATCGTGACTCCCAGCTCGTCGTTCCTGCTGCCGCCCGCCTTGCAGGTCGGCGACCGGGTCATCCACGACGCCGAGACGCGCGGCACCGAGCGCATGAACGTGGCCCAGATCCTCGCCAAGTCGAGCAACATCGGCGCCGTCACGATCGGCGAGAAGCTCGGCAAGCAGCGCCTGCTCGACTGGATCGGCCGCTTCGGCTTCGGCAGGCTCACCGGCATCGACTTTCCCGGCGAGGTGCAGGGCTACGTGCTGCCCGGCGACAAGTGGTGGTCGTCGACGATCGGCAACGTGCCCATGGGCCAGGGCATCTCGGTGACGCCCATCCAGATGGTGGCCGCCTACGGGGCCATCGCCAACGGCGGCGTGATGATGACGCCCTACCTGACCGCGCAGGTCGGCAAGCACGTCATGCCGCACAAGGCGGGCCGGCGGATCGTGAGCGCCACGGTCGCCGCCGAGCTGCGCCAGATGCTGTCGGACGTGGTCGCCGACGGCACCGGCACGCTGGCGCAGATCCCCGGCTACGTGGTCGCCGGAAAGACCGGCACCGCGCAGAAAGCCCTGCCCAACGGCGGCGGCTACTCCAAGACCAACTACGTCGCGTCGTTCATCGGCATGGTGCCCGCCCGCGATCCGCAGCTCGTGGTCGCGGTGGTCGTCGATCAGCCGCACCCTTACTGGGGCGGGACGGTGGCCGCGCCCGCCTTCGCGCAGATCGCGGGCTACGCCCTGCAGCGTCTCGAGATCGCCCCGTGAGGACGTCTGGTTTCTGGTATCATCGGCCCGCATGAACCTAGCCGCTCTCGCCTTCGGCCTTGATCAAGGTCGCATCGACGGCGATCCCGACGTCGAGATCGGATCGCTCGCGTGCAACACCCGCGACGTCGTCGCCGGCTCCCTCTTTTTCTGCATCCCCGGACTGAAGGCCGACGGACACGACTTCGCCCCCGAGGCGGTCGTCGCCGGCGCCGCGGCCCTCGTGTGCGAACGGCCCTTGCCGCTGCCCGTCACCCAGCTTCTCGTGCCCGGCGCGCGGCGCGCCATGGCCCTCATGTCGGCGCGCTTCTACGGCGAGCCCACACGCGAGCTGCGGGTCGCGGCCGTGACCGGCACCAACGGTAAGACGACGACCGCTCATCTGCTGGCGGCCATCCTCGCCGCCGCCGGCCTGCGGCCGGCGCTGCTGGGTACCGTGGTCAACCGCATCGCCGGCGTCGAGCGGCCCACCAGGCTCACCACCCCCGAATCGATGGAGCTCCAGCGCCTGTTTCGCGAGATGGTCGACGGCGGCGACCTGTCGTGCGTCATGGAAGCCTCGTCGCACGCCCTCGCCCTGGAGCGCACCGCCGGCATCGACTTCGCCTCGGTGATCTTCACCAACCTGTCGCGCGACCACCTCGACTTTCACCCCACGCTCGACCACTACTTCGCCGCCAAGCGCTCGCTCTTTCTGCCCGACGAGGGGCGCCGGCCGGGGGCGACTGCGGTCGTCAACTCAGGCGACGAGCATGGCCGCCTGCTGATCGACGACTGCCGTGTGCCCTACGGCGCCGACCTCTGGACCTTCGCGCTTTCCGGCGACGAGCTCGACGGTGCCGGCGACGTCGACTGTCTGGCGGTCGACCTCGAGCTCTCCGCCGAGCGCTCCTGCTTCACGCTGGTCTCGCCCCGCCTCGGCCTGCGCGAGCGCTTGAGCATAGGCGTCCCGGCACGCTTCAACGTGGCCAACGCCATGGCCGCCGCCACGGCGGCGCTGGCCATGGGCCTGCCGGTCGCGGCGGTGCGCGCCGGACTCGCCGGCTCGCCCGGCGTGCCGGGGCGCGTCGAGCCCGTGCGCGCCGGTCAGCCATTCGGCGTGCTGGTCGACTACTCCCACACACCCGACTCGCTGGCCAACGTGCTGCGCGCGGTGCGCGCGGTCACCGGTGGGCGACTGCTTGCCGTGTTCGGCTGCGGCGGCGACCGCGATCGCGGCAAACGCCCGCTCATGGGGGCGGTCGCCGCCGAGCTGGCCGATTTCGCCGTGCTCACCTCCGACAACCCGCGCAGCGAAGATCCCCTGGCGATCATCGCCGAGGTGGTCGCCGGCATCCCGCCCGGGCAGCGCGATCGCGTCGCGGTCGAGCCCGACCGGCGCGCCGCCATCCGTCTGGCGCTGCACGCGGCGCGCCCCGGCGATGGCCTGGTGATCGCCGGCAAGGGTCACGAGCCCTACCAGATCCTGGGCTCCGAGACGATCCACTTCGACGACCGCGAGGTCGCCGCCGACGAGCTCGCCCGGCTCGGCTTCGTCGCTCCCGCGAGCGACGCCTCGTGATCCCCCTCACCCTCGAAGCCGTCACGGCCGCCTGCCGCGGCGTGCTCGAAGCCGGCGACTCGCAGGCGCTGGCGACCGGCGTGACCATCGACAGCCGTCAGGTCAAGCCCGGCGATCTGTTCGTGGCGCTGCGCGGCGAGGCCTTCGACGGCGGCGATTTCGCCGCCGAGGCACTGAGCGCCGGAGCAGTCGCCGTGGTGGTCACGGCGCGCACGGCGGCGACCCTGCGCGCGGGCGCGCCGCGCATCGTGGTCGACGACGGCCAGCGGGCGCTCGGCGACCTGGCCGCGGCGGTGCGGCGCAGGTCCGGCGCCGCGGTCGTGGCTGTGACCGGCAGCGTCGGCAAGACCTCTACCAAAGACGTGCTCGCCGCCCTGCTTTCGCCGGTGGCGCGCGTGGTGGCGACCAGCGGCAACCACAACAACGAGATCGGCGTGCCGCTCACCGTGTTCGAGCTTGAGCCGAGCACCGAGGTGCTCGTCTGCGAGCTCGCCATGCGCGGCTCCGGCCAGATCGGCAAGCTCGCCGCCATCGTGCGGCCCGATGTGGGTGTCATCACCAACATCGCTCCGGTGCACCTTGAGCACGTGGGCAGCATCGAGGGGGTGGCCGCGGCCAAGGCCGAGATCATCGCCGAGGTGGGCAAGGGCGCCCTCGTGGTGCCCGCCGGCGAAGCGCTGCTCGAGCCTCACCTGCGCTACCACACGGGCCGCCTCGTGACCTTCGGCGGCGAGGGCGCCAACGTCTGCGTGGCCGAAGCCCGGCCGCGCGGCTTCGGCACTCACGCGCTGATCGACGCCTTCGGCCGGCGTGCGGCGTTCGAGTTTCCCTTCAGCGGAGGCCACTACCTGCAGGACGCACTCGCGGCCATCGCCGCCTTCATCGCGCTGGGCTACACCCTCGAAGAGGCCAAGCCGGGCGCTGCCGCCGTGGTGTTCTCGGCCCTGCGCGGCAAGCTCGAAGAGCTGCCCCTGGGCGGCCTGCTGTTGAACGACACCTACAACGCCAACCCACTCTCCATGAAGGCCGCGATCGACCACCTGTGCGCGGTGGCCGGCGAGCGCCCCCGCGTGGCCGTGCTCGGCGACATGTTCGAGCTCGGCGCTGGCGCTTCCGGCTTTCACCGCGAGGTGGGCCGCTACGCCGCCGCCAAGGGCGTGCGCGTGCTGGCGGTCGGCGTGCTCTCGCGCGACTACCTCACCGCTCCGGGCGGCACATGGTACCCCACGGTCGAGGAGTGTCTCGCGGCGCTGCCGCAGGCGATCGCCCCCGGCAGCGCCATCCTCGTCAAGGCGTCGCGCGCCATGCGCCTCGAACGGGTCGCCGAGGCGATCCTGGCGCCGCCGGCCCCGGGCGGCTCGACTGCAGCTTCTGCAGGCGACTCCGCGCCGCCGGCTCCCGGCACGCCGGACAAGTCGGGCGCGGCCACGCCGAACGACGGCGAGCGCTGATGTTCACCGCCCTTGCCGCCGGCATCACCTCGATGGTGGTCATCCTCATAGTCGGACCCTGGTTCATAGAGTGGCTGCGCCGCAACGAGTTCGGCCAGACGATCCGCGAAGAAGGTCCCGAGGGCCACAAAACCAAAGCCGGCACGCCGACCATGGGCGGCGTGCTCATCTGGCTGGCCGTGCTGGTGCCGTTCTTCATCTTCAGCCAGCTCTCGGTGGCCTCGTTCTCGGTGCTCGTGATCGCCCTGGGCTGCGCCCTGATCGGCTTCGCCGACGACTGGATGAAGATCATCAAGGGCCGCTCGCTGGGGCTCTCGGCGCGCTGGAAGATGCTGCTGCAGCTCGCCTTGGGGCTGCTGGCCGGCTTTATCGCGCTGCACTTCGCCGGGCTTACGACGAGCGTCTCGATCCCCTTCTCGCACGCCCAGTGGCACCTGGGCACGATCGGCTTCTACGTGCTGGTCTTTCTGGTGATCTCGGGGGCCAGCAACACCGTGAACCTGACCGACGGGCTCGACGGGTTGGCCGCGGGCAGCGTGGCCATCGTGCTCGTGGCCTACGCCGGCATTGCCTTCATCATCGGCCGCCACCTGCCCGACCCAGGGCTGCTCGACCTCTCGGTGCTCTCCACGTGCATCGTCGGCGCCTGTCTCGGCTTTTTGTGGTTCAACACGTTCCCCGCCGACGTGATGATGGGCGACACCGGTTCGCTGGGCCTGGGCGGCGCCATCGCCGGCATGGCCATCCTCACGCGCACCGAGCTGCTGCTCATCGTGATCGGCGGGCTCTTCGTGCTTGAGGGGCTCTCGGTCATCCTGCAGGTTGCGTCGTTCAAGCTGACAGGCAAGCGCATCTTCCTGATGGCCCCGCTTCACCACCATTTCGAGCTGCTCAACTGGTCTGAGACCAAGGTGATCGTGCGCTTCTGGATCGTGGCCGCGATCTTCGCGGGTCTGGGATTCGCGATCTATTACGCGACCTTCTAACGACCCTCACCTTCGCCTCGAACGTACGCGTGGCGCGACCCTTTTGCCTGCACGCGGCGCAGGGATGAGCTCCGCCGCCGCCGGGTTCGAGTGGCGCTTCAGGGCGACCCTCAAGGAAGAGTAGAGGGTGGCTCAGGGAGAGGTCGAGACCTAACGGTGCAGGGTTCGGCGTCGCGCGCCGGAACCCCCCTCTAACAAGGCTGCGACGTGCGGCAGGCGCAGGCGTGGCCGCGCAGCCGTCGCCGACCGAGGCGCAGGCCGGTGGAGACCGACCGGACAATGCGACGGCACGAGCCGCCGCAGGAAGGAAGGAACGTGACCGTACCCATCGCCGATCTGCGCTCGCTGGCCGTCGTCGGCCTCGGCCGGTCCGGCCGTGCAGCCGGGTTGCTCGCCCGGCGCATGCTGCCGAACGCCGTCGTCGTGGCGATCGACGAGAAGGCCGAGGCCGAGCTGGGGCCGACGCCGGCCGAGCTGCGTGCCGCCGGCGCCGCGCTGCTGCTCGGTGATCGCGCCGACCTGCCCGCCGGCGTCGAACTCCTCGTCAAGAGCCCCGGCGTGCCCACGAGCTCGCGAGTAGTGACGGCCGCGCTCGAGCGCGGCGTGCCCATCTGGAGCGAGGTCGAGTTCGCGGCGCGCTTTCTCACGAACCGCTGGATCGCGATTACCGGCACCAACGGCAAGACCACGACGACCGAGCTCACCGGGCAGATCCTGCGCGACGCGGGGCGTCCCGTCGAGGTGGCCGGCAACGTCGGCAGAGCTCTCGCCGGCCTGCCCGGCATGATCGCCCCAGATGCGGTCGTGGTGGCCGAGCTCTCGAGCTTTCAGCTGGAGCACATCGAGCGCTTCCGGCCCGACGTCGCGGTGCTGCTCAACCTGACCGAGGACCACATCGACCGCCACGGCAGCTACGCGGGCTACATCGACGCCAAGCTGCGCGTCTTCGAAAACCAGACGTCGGCCGATCTCGCCCTGGTGAACCTCGACGACCCCGATACCGCCGGCATCGCCGCGGGCCTGCCGGGACACGGCCGGCGCGGCGGCTTCTCGCTGGGCGCGCCGGTCGTGCCGGCGGCCCTCGTGAGTGGCGCAGACGGATCGGTGGCGCAGCGGCCAGAGCCCGCAGCTGCGCGCGCCGCGAGCGGCGCGGCCTTCGCGGTGCTCGCCGGTGTCGCTGCCGGCACGCTGTGGCTGCAGACCGGCGAGGGGCGCACCGGATTGTGTCCGGTCGCCGCGCTGGCCCTGAAGGGCGACCACAACGTGGCCAACTCGCTGGCGGCGGCCGCCGCGGCGGCCGCGCTCGGCGTGCCCGCCGCGAGCATCGCCACCACGCTGCAGACCTTTCCCGGCGTCGCCCATCGCCTGCAGGTCGTGGGCGAGGTCGGCGGCGTCATCTGGGTGAACGACTCCAAGGCGACCAACGTCGACGCCGCCGTCAAGGCGCTCACCGCCTACTTCGGCCCGGTCCACATGATCCTCGGCGGGTCGCTCAAGGGGGCCTCGTTCGACCCGCTGGCCGCGGCCACCGAGGGGCGCGTCAAAGAGGCCATCCTGATCGGCGCCGCGGCGGCTCCGCTGCGCGAAGCCTTCGAGCGCCGCCGCGCAGCGGTGGGGGAGAGGGCGACGCCCTTCGTGGTGCTGCCTGACCTCGCTGCCGCCGTCGCGCACGCCGCCGCCGCCTCTGCGCCGGGCGACGTCGTGCTGCTCAGCCCGGCCTGCGCGAGCTTCGACCACTACCGCAACTTCGAGCACCGCGGCGAGCACTTCACGGAGCTCGTCGAAGCCCTCCGCGAGCGCTCCGCCACATGACCGCGCGCGTGTCCGGGACAAGCAAAGATCCCCAGAGCCCGCACTGGCTCGAACCGGCGCCCGAGCGCCGCCGCGCCGCCTCGCGTGAGCCGTCCGGCGAGCGCCGCCACGCCGCCACCGAGTCGCCACCCGAGCGCCGCCGCGCCGCTGAGCGCCGCAGTACCCCGGCCGAGACGCCGGCTGAGAGCCGCGCCACCGGCGAGCGGCGCAGCGCAGCTCGCCGCCGCGCCGCCGCTCCGGGCGCCACCGACCGCGCCGTGCTGCTCACCACGACCTGCCTGCTGCTGCTCTACGGCCTCGTGATGGCCTACAGCGCATCGACGGCCACGGCTTTCTTCTCGTACGGCTCGAGCTGGTATCTGATCGAACGCCAGGCGTTCTTTGCCGTCGTGGGCGTGATCGTCATGATCGTGCTCGCGCGCGTCGACTACGCGGTCTGGCGGCGCGTCGCGACTCCGCTGTGGATCTTCGCCCTGCTCAGCCTGCTCGTCGTGCTCGTGCCGGGCATCGGCACCTCGGTCAACGGCGCGCGCCGCTGGATCATCGTGGCGGGCTTTTCGTACTCGCCGAGCGAGCTCGCCAAGCTCGCCAGCGTCATGCTCGTCGCCGGTCTCGTCATCAAACGTCCGGGCGACGTGCTCACCGCCGGCGGCTTCGTGCGCATCCTCGCCCTGGGCATAGGACCGGCAGCGGTGCTGATCATGGCCGAACCCGACATGGGCACGACCATCATCCTCGTGCTGGCCGTGGTCGCCGTCGTCGTGGCGGCCGGGGCTCGCGTGCGCCATCTGGTCACGGCCGGCTCGCTGGCGGCGGCCGCGGTCGCCCTCGCCATCGTGGTCGAGCCCTACCGCATGGCGCGCCTGACCTCGTTCGTGAACCCCTGGAAGGACCCGCGCGGCGCCGGCATGCAGACCGTGCAGTCGCTCATCTCGGTAGCCTCGGGCCACCTGTTCGGCGTGGGTCTCGGCAACTCCATCCAGAAGTTCGGCTTTCTGCCCGAACAGACCACCGACTCCATCACGGGTATCATCGGCGAGGAGCTCGGCCTGATCGGGCTGCTCGTGCTGATCGCCCTCTATGTGGCGCTCGTGTGGACGATCTTCCGCATAGCGCTGCGCAGCCAGGAGCCGTACGGCAAGCTGCTCGCCGCCGGCATCGGCAGCGCCATCGGCGTGCAGGCCGCCGTCAACATCGGCGCCGCGCTCGGCGTGCTGCCGCTCACCGGCGTGCCTCTGCCGCTCGTCTCGTTCGGCGGCACCAGTCTCGTCGTGGTCCTGGCCGGGGTCGGCATCGTGGCCAACATCGCAAGCAACCGCAGGAGCTACATCGTTGCCAGCACTGAACGACATTCGCGTCCTCGTGGCGGCGGGAGGGACGGGGGGGCATCTCACCCCGGCTCTCGCGGTCGCTGACGAGCTCACCGCGCGGGGTGCCCTCGTCACGTTTGTCACCACCCCGTCGCAGCTCGAGCGCGTCGCCGAGCGGTTCCCCGCCTACGCGCTCGAGATGCGCGGCTTCGAGCGGCGCCTGCTGGCCCGCGAGAACGCCGTCACGCTATGGCGTCTGGCGGCCGCCGCGCCGCGTTCGTGGGGCATCGTCTCGGCGGCGCGGCCGCAGGTCGCGGTGGGCGGCGGCGGCTACCTGAGCGGGCCCGTGGTGGCGGCGGCGGCGCTGCGCCGCGTGCCGGCCCTGGCCATCGAGAGCGACGCCCACCTGGGCGTCACGAACCGCCTGCTCTCGGCGCTCGTGTCGCGCGTCTGCCTGAGCTTTCCGATCGAGGGTCGCGAGCCGCCCCGGTTCGTGCTCACCGGGCGGCCCCTGTCGGCCGCGCAGCTCGACGCCGACGCCGCCACGGGCCGCGCCGCCTTCGGCCTGAGCAAAGCGCAGCCGGTGCTGCTCGTGTTCGGTGGCAGCCAGGGCGCGCAGAGCCTGAATCGCGCCTGCCTCGATGCCTTCGGCACGGGGCCGCTCGCGCTGCAGGTGCTGCACGTCTGCGGGCCGCGTCACTTCGACGAGATGACGGCGGCGCTCGCCGCGCGCGGCGCCGACGTTGAGCGCTACCGGTTGCTGCCCTACACTGACGACTTGGCACACGCCATGGCCGCGGCCGACCTCGTCGTCGGTCGTGCCGGCGGTTCGGTCGCCGAGATCGCGGCTCTGGGCCGTCCGGCCGTCCTGGTCCCCTATCCATTCGCCACCGCCGATCACCAGAGCAAGAACGCGGCCTTCATGGCTGCCGCGGGGGCCGCCGTGGTGGTCGCCGACGCCGACCTGAGCGGCGCGCTGCTGGGCCGTCTGGTCGGTGAGCTTCTGGGCGACGCCACGCGCCTCGCCCGCATGGCGGCCGCCAGCCGGGCAGCCGGCCGGCCCGACGCCACACAGCGCGTCGCCGACCAGGTCGAGGCGCTGCTGGCCGGCCGCGAGCAAACGAGGAGTCGAGCGTGAAGCACGAGACAGGCATTCCCCAGCCGGTCCACCTGATCGGTGTCGGAGGGGCCGGCATGAGCGGCATCGCCGTCGTGCTCTCCAAGCTCGGGGTCGCCGTCACCGGCTCCGACCTCAAGGTCTCGCGCTACACTCGTCACTTGGCCGAGGCCGGCGTGCCGGTGTGCATAGGGCACGACGCCGCCCAGGTCGGCGGCGCGGCGCTCGTGGTGATCTCATCGGCCATCCCGCCGGGCAACCCCGAGCTGCAAGAGGCGCGCCGCCGCGGCCTGCCCGTGCTGCAGCGCGCCGAGATGCTGGCCCGCATCATGGCCACGCGTCGCGGTGTGGCGGTGGCCGGCACCCACGGCAAGACGACGACCTCGTCGATGATCACCCACGCCATGCTGCGCTGCGGCTGCAAACCCACATTTTTGGTGGGCGGCGACCTGAACGATGTCGGTTCCAACGCCGACGTGGGCGACGGTGAGTGGCTTGTGGCCGAGGCCGACGAGAGCGACGGCAGCCTCCTGTTCCTGCGCCCCGAGGTCGGCGTGGTCACCAACGTCGAGCTCGACCACCACGCCAACTATCGCTGCCTGGCCGACGTGCGCGACGTGTTTCGGCGCTTCGTGGCCCTGCTGCCGCCCAGCGGTCGCCTGGTCGTGGCGCGCGACGCGAGCACCGCGTTCCTCGAAGGCGAGACCGAAGCCCGCGTCGTGCGGTACGGACTGGCCGGCGAGGCGGGCGAGGCGACGTCCGCCGGCGCGCGCGGCGCCGGCCGCATGCCCGGCCTGCGTCCGGCGGTGGGTCGCGACGACGACGGATCCGACCTCACCGCGCTGATCGAACGCGTCGACGACCGCGGCAGCGTGTTCGAGGTGCGCGAGGGCGGTGAGCGTCTGGGTCGCGTCGAGCTGCGCGTGCCCGGCGAGCACAACGTGTTGAACGCCCTCGGCGCCCTCGGCGCGCTCGCCCACGCCGGCGTGGGCTTCGACGAGGCGGCGCCGCAGCTGGCCACCTTCAGCGGCGCCGCGCGCCGCTTCCAGGAGGTCGGGCGCCGCGACGGCATCGTGGTGATCGACGACTACGCCCATCACCCCACCGAGGTCGCCGCCACGCTCAAGGCGGCGCGCAGCGGCTCGTACCGGCGGGTCATCGCCGTGTTTCAGCCCCACCTGTTCTCACGCACGCGCTACCTGCAGCGCGAGTTTGGCCGCGCGCTGACCATGGCCGACGAGGCCATCGTCACCGACATCTTCCCGGCGCGCGAAGAACCCGAGCCCGGCGTGACGGGCAAGCTCGTCGTCGACGCCTACCTCATGGAGCGTCCCGGCGGGCCGGTCTTCTACCTGCCGCGCCTCTCCGACGCGGTGCGCCATCTCCAGGCGCGGGTACGCCCTGGCGACCTCGTCCTCACGATCGGCGCCGGCGACGTGGTGCACGTCGGCGAGCGGCTGCTGGCGAGCCTCGCCGGCGCGCCGCCCGGAGACGCCGGCGCCAGCCGATGAGCGAGAACGGCTCACGCCGGCGGCGGCACCCCTTCCTGACCGCCGTGCTGGTCGTGCTCATCGTCGCCGTGCCGCTGGGCGTCTTTGCCTGGGGGCGTACGTCGGGCACGTTCCGCGTGCGCCACATCGTCTTGAGCGGCGCGCGCGCCGCGCACGAGAAGGCCCTGAGCGGGGTCCTGCGACGGCGCTTCCTGGGCTCCAACCTCTTCCTGATCACCACGGGGCGCGTGCGCGCGGCGCTCTCCGGGTTTCCTTTTGTGGCCAAGGTGTCGGTCAATCGAGACTTCCCGGGCACGCTGCGGGTGCGCATGAGCGAGTACGTGCCGGCCGCCCTGCTGTCGAGCGGCGGCGAGTGGTATGTCGTCTCCAAAGAGGGCAGGGTGCTGGCCGCGGCCGTCGTCAAGCAGCCCGCGGGCACGGCCTCGCCGGGCAGCGGCGCCTCGCCGACCACGAGCCCCCAGCCCGTAACGAGCGCGAGCACGCAGCCCACGGCGGGCGACTCGCCCACGACGAGCGCCTCGCCCGGCGCGGGCGCGACCGACTCGAACGCCACGTCATCGCCCACGCCGTCGTCGACCAGCATCCCGCGCCCGGCCGCCGACGTGAAGCTGCCGGGCGGCACGCGGCGCCTGCCGGCGATCGTCTCAGCGACGCCGCTCACCGTGGGCGCCACGGTCGCCGACCCGCACGTGCGCGCCGCGCTGGTCGTGCTCGGCGTCTTGCCGGCGGTCATGCGGCGCGAGGTCCTGGGGGCGGCCGCGACCGACACCAGCATCCGCATCTACACGACCGGCGGCCTCACCGTCGAGTTCGGCGGCACCGCACGCCTCGCCGCCAAGGTGATCGCCCTGAAGGCTGTGCTCGGCCGCTACCGCGCGCGTGGGGTGACGTGTACCTTCGTCGATGTCTCGGTACCCGACCGGCCGCTGGCCGCGCCCGTGCTGTCGAGCGGCGCGACGCAGTCCGTCGGCACGGCGACGGCGACGCCCGGCGCGCCGACGACCACGCCGTCGACCAGTCCGACCAGTATCCCCTGAGAGAGGCTCCGAAGTGTTTGACACCCCGCGCAAGCGGCCCATATGCTACGAAGGTGGCTCGGTCTCAGTTTGGCGTTCAGGGTTTGTGAGCAAGCAAAATCCCAGCAAACGAGGCGTTTCTTGAGCTATGCTCCACACGTTTTCAACAAGTCTCAGGGGCCGCTCCATGGTGGTCGCCGGCAACACATAAGCCTCGACTTCAACAGGAGGGTTAGGGCCACATGATCGAGTCTTCAGGCAACTACCTCGCGGTCATCAAGGTCGTCGGCGTGGGCGGCGGAGGCACGAACGCGGTCAATCGCATGGTCGACGCAGGCCTGCGCGGCGTCGAGTTCATCGCGGTGAACACCGATGCCCAGGCCCTGCAGATGTGCGACGCCGACGTCAAGATCCACATCGGCAGCAAGATCACGAGGGGCCTGGGGGCGGGCGCCAACCCCGACATCGGCTATCAGGCGGCCATCGAGAGCAAAGACGAGCTGCGCGACGCCATCAAGGGCGCCGACATGGTCTTCGTC
>Ga0302320_10017158_pt1 | contig 14721 bp, 14 predicted proteins | sample Bog_T0_3_FD_202130 | JGI IMG/M metagenome (GOLD analysis project Ga0302320, IMG submission 202130) | Peat permafrost microbial communities from Stordalen Mire near Abisko, Sweden - Bog_T0_3 | ecosystem: Environmental > Terrestrial > Soil > Wetlands > Peat | place: Sweden: Abisko, Stordalen Mire...
TCCAACTCTTCCCGCTTCACGCCGCCGCACTTCCGGCACGCCACGCGCCGATACTCGAAATCCAAACAGACCTCGTACGCGCCGCAATCAAGGTCGCGGGCGCGAAACCATCTCTTGTCGTAAAAGCTGTGATACGCCGTGCCGCAACCGGAACACGCCGTTTTTTTTGGCGCCGATCCAGCGTGATCGCCAGTGCAGGCCGATCTTGGATCTCGTACACGTCCACCCGCGACTGCGCTCGAAATCCGAGCACTCTATACGCGGCCAATAGGCTCTCTCTTTCCGCTTGCTCTTCCATGCCTGAAAATCCGCCGCGTTTTCAGACACTCAAAAACTATGCAAACTATTGCCGCACAAGCATTTTCTGACTTTTTCCCTCAGAATCTACCCACTGGATCGCCCGAAGAGCCCGTTTTCAAAAGAAGGCCTGAAGCCCAGTCTGTGCTCGCCCGAGGATGAGGGCGTGGACGTCGTGAGCGCCTTCATAGGTGTTCACGGTTTCGAGGTTCGCGGCGTGGCGCATGACATGATACTCGATCTGAATGCCGTTGCCGCCATGCATGTCGCGAGCCTGCCGGGCGATATCGAGCGCCTTGCCACAATTGTTGCGCTTGATGATCGAGACCATTTCCGGCGCCATGCGGCCTTCATCGAAAAGTCGTCCGACCCGAAGCGCGGCCTGGAGACCCAGCGCGATTTCCGTCTGCATGTCCGCCAGCTTCTTTTGATAGAGCTGAGTATGAGCGAGCGGCCGGCCGAACTGTTTTCGGTCGAGTCCGTATTGCCGCGCCCGTCGCCAGCAGTCCTCCGCCGCGCCCATGGATCCCCAGGCGATGCCGTAGCGTGCTCGATTCAGACAGCCGAATGGGCCCTTCAAACCGGAAACGTTAGGCAGCAGATTTTCCTCGGGAACAACCACGCCCTCCATGACGATTTCGCCAGTCACGGATGCTCGCAAACTGAGCTTACCGCCGATCTTAGGCGCCGATAGCCCTTTCATGCCCTTTTCGAGGATGAAGCCGCGGATCTGATTGTCGTGTGCCATCGATTTAGCCCACACGACGAATACGTCGGCGATGGGCGAGTTCGAGATCCACATCTTAGATCCCACCAGCCGGTATCCGTCCACGACCTTCTCGGCGCGGGTCTTCATGCCGCCAGGGTCCGAGCCAGCGTCCGGCTCCGTCAGTCCGAAACAGCCCACCCACTCGCCGGTCGCGAGCTTGGGTAGATACTTCTTCTTTTGCGCCTCCGAGCCGTATGCCTCGATCGGGTACATCACCAGCGAGGACTGGACGCTCATCATCGAGCGGTAACCCGAATCCACGCGCTCGACCTCGCGAGCGACCAGACCATAGGAGACATAGCCGGCGCCGCCGCCGCCAAACGCATCGGAGGTCGTGACGCCTAACAGGCCGAGCGCGCCCATCTCCTCAAAAATGACGCGATCCGTTTTTTCCTCCATATAGGCTTCGACAATGCGAGGTTGCAACTTCTCCTGCGCGTAAGCGTGCGCCGTTGCCGCGACCAAGCGCTCGTCTTCAGTCAACTGGTCGGCGATCAGGAACGGATCGTCCCATTGGAAGGAGAAAGAGGTCGAATTGGCCATGACGTTGATTTCCCTTAGGTCTTATTGGGTCTCGGCTTCCTTGCCGCCGGCGTCGTTGACACCCGCGGCAAGCCTTGGCCGGGACCGGCGGTTCAGCAAGCCTTGTGACTGACGGCGCAGTCAGTCAACTCGAAATACACGACATTTTCATCGAACGCCGGCGACGCCGATGTGGAGGAAAGGCCTTGACGAGGTTGGCGCGCGAAATCTTCTCGTCCGAACACGAGACGTTGCGGGACTCGGTGAGCAAATTCTGCGAGTGCGAGGTCGCCCCCTATCATCGCCGCCGGGGGTAGGACGGCGTCACATCTGGGCCGTCGAGCGACGCCGTCGACCCCTACTCTCGTCATCTCAAGTCTTGACGAGCGGGCATTCGCCTTCGGCGATGGGACGAAAGGCTTCTTCGGCCGAGAGCGTCCCCGCGAGTTTGTAGATGTCCCCGCGCGAAGAACTCTCTTCCGGCTTCTTCACCTCAAACAGATAGGCCGGATGGATCTTGCGACCGTCTTCGCGAATCGAGCCTTTGCCGAAGCAATCGTCGTCGGTCGGCATCTTCTTCATCATCGCGACGACGTCGCGTCCCGACGCCTTCGCTTTGGCGACGCCGATTTCCTTGACCGCCTTGAGATAGTGCAGCGGGCCGGAATAGTCGCCGGCCTGGCTCATGTTCGGGAACACGCCGGCCTCGAGTTTGGGCGCGATGCGCTTCTGGAACGCACGCGTGCGGTCATTCAGGTCCCAATAGAAGGTTTCGGTCAGCGTCAAGCCCTTCGCGACGGGCAAGCCCATCGCCAGCACGTCCGTGATGTAGCCGACCATCGAGGCGAGCCGCGCGGTGTTGGTCAACCCGAATTCCTGCGCCTGCTTCATGCAGTTGACGAGGTCGGCGCCCGAATTGGCGAAGGCTATCACATTGGCGCCGCTGCTCTGAGCCTGCAAAAGGAACGACGAGAAATCGCTCGTCGCGCCATAGGGGTAGTTGACCGAGCCGATGACCTTGCCGCCGGCGGCTTCCGCGAATTTCGACGCGTCCGCCTGCGCCGCGTGGCCGAAGGCGTAGTCGGCGGTGACGAAGAACCACTTGTCGCCGCCGGTCCTCACCATCGAAGTCGCCGTCGAATGGGCGAGGCACCAGGAATCCCAGGACCAATGCAGCATGTTGGCGCTGCAGCTCTTGCCGGTCAAAGCGGAGCTGCCGGCCGACGAGATGAGCGCGACCTTGTTCTTGTCCTCGATGAGTTGCTTCGCGCCCAGCGCCACCGCGGAATTGCCGACATTGGTGATCGCGTCGACATCGTCCACATCGAACCATTTGCGGATGATCCCGAGCCCGATGTCGGCCTTGTTCTGGTGGTCGGCCACGAGGATCTCGACCTTGATATCGGGATTGGCGCTGGTGAATTCTTCCACTGCCTGCTTGAGGCAGGCGACGCTGGTCGGGCCTTCGACGTCGCGATAGATGCCGGACATATCGGTGATATGGCCGAAGCGGATGGTGTTCCCGGCCGCGGCGCGCGCGTTGCCGAAGGTCCACAAGGCGCCAGCGGACGCGAGCCCGGCGCCTATGAACGTGCGACGATCTATTCTCATTTCCTGCCCTCCTCGGGCGCCAGGCCCGATTTTTTCCGCCGCGACCGAGGCCCGACTTGACATCGTGTAGCAGATGAATGATTAGTCAGTCAACTGCGGTGCGCGGCCGAGAAGCAGGGAGACGTTCGGGTGACAATATTGAGGCGGGAGATATTCTCAGCCGAACACGAGATGTTCCGCGATTCCGCGCGAAAATTCTTCGAGCGCGAGATCGTCCCGCATCATCGCGCCTGGGAGAAGGCTGGCGTCGCGCCGCGCGAAATCTGGAAGAAAGCGGGCGAAGCAGGCATGCTCTGCGTCAATCTCCCGGCGGAATACGGAGGCGCGGGCGCCGACCGACTGGCTTCGGCCGTGCTGATCGAGGAACAGTCGCGGCTTGGACTCTCCGGCCCCGGCTTCTCCACCCATTCCGATATCGTCGCGCCCTACATCCTCAATTATGGCACGGAGGCGCAGAAGCAGCGTTGGCTGCCCCCCATGTGCGCGGGCGATCTGATCGGCGCCATCGTTCTGACCGAGCCTAACGCGGGCTCGGACCTTCGCGCGATACGCACCACGGCGATCCGGCAGGGCGACGAGATCGTCCTCAACGGTCAGAAGACCTTCATCACCAACGGCCAGTGCGCCGACATCCTCGTCGTCGCCGCCAAGCCGAGCGCTACGACGGGAACCAAGGATCTGACGCTGGTTGTCGTCGAGGCGGACCGTCCTGGCGTGTCGCGCGGCAAGAATTTCGAGAAGATCGGCATGAAGGCGCAGGACACCTGCGAATTGTTCTTCGACAACGTGCGTCTGCCGGCCTCCAATGTTCTCGGCGAGGACGGGCGCGGCTTCCCGCTGCTATCGAAGGAACTGGCGTGGGAGCGTTTGCAGATCGCCATCGGCGCGGTCGCCACCTCCGCCGCCGCGCTTGGATGGACCCGGGATTACACTCGCGAACGCAAGGCTTTCGGAACCCGGATCGCCGATTTCCAGAACACGCGGTTCAAACTCGCCGAGGTGAAGACCGAGGTCGAGATCGCGCAGGTGTTCGTCGACCGCTGCCTCAAGGAAGTGAACGAGGACAAGCTCGACGTCGCGGTCGCCGCGATGGCGAAATACTGGTGCACGGAGCTGATGGGCCGTGTGCTCGATACGTGCCTGCAACTGCACGGCGGCTACGGCTACATGTGGGACTATCCGATCGCCCGCGCCTACGCCGACGCGCGCGTGCATCGCATTTACGGCGGCTCCAACGAAATCATGCGCGAAATCGTCGCGCGCACGCTCTGAACCCCAGACTTCATTCTTCGGGAGGAACAACCATGCGGCTTATCCTGACCGGCGCCAGTCGCGGCATCGGTCGCGCCATCGCGGAAAGACTGGCCAAGCCCGGTTCGCGGCTCGGGCTCTGCGCCTCCACGCCCTCGCCTGAACTCGATGCGACCGTCGCGGCCTGCCGGGCGCGGGGCGCCGAAGCGCACGGCCTGACCGGCGACCTCGCCGATCCCTCGACGCCGGGCAAGCTCGTCGAGGGAGCGATCGCCGTCCTCGGCGGTCTCGATGCGGTCGTGTCCAATGCCGGCATCGCCACGCCGGGGCTCCTATCCGACATGGACGAGGACTCATGGAACCGGATCTTCGCCGTCAATGCGCGCGCGCCGTGGCTGCTCGCGCGCGCGGCGCACAAGCATTTGGTCGACAGCCACGGCGCTTTCGTCGCCGTCGCCTCGATGTCGGGCGTCGAGCCCTATCCCGGGGTCGGCGCCTATAGTCCGAGCAAGGCGGCGCTCATCATGATGGTGCGGACGCTGGCGCTGGAATGGGCCGCCTCCGGCGCGCGCGCCAATTGCGTCTCGCCCGGCCTGTTCCTCAGCGCCATGACCGCCCCGATCTACGCCGATCCCGCGAAGAAGGCCGCGCGCGAGGCGCTGGTGCCGATGCATCGCATCGGCGACCCCGGCCGCGACATCGCCGGGCTGATCGAATTCCTGGTTTCGCCCGACGCGACCTACATGACCGGCCAAAACCTTCTCGTCGATGGCGGCCTGATCGGCAGCATCCACGCCCATATCGCCGGTCGCCCGAAATCGGGAGGCGCGTGATGTGGACGCCGAGACCCGACCCGACGCGCTCGGCCGAGTTTCGCGCCGCCGGATATTGGCGCGACGACACGATTCCGGCGCTGATTTCCGCTTCGACGCGGCGCACGCCGGACAAGATCGCCGTGCGCGACGCCTCCGGCGAGCGGCTGACCTACCGCGAGCTCGCGACGCGATCCGACCGGCTGGCCGGTTTCCTCGCCGCGCACGGGGTTGGCAAAGGCGACATCGTCACAATCTGCCTGCCCAATTGGTGCGCGACCGTCGTGGCTTTTCTGGCGACGATGAAGCGCGGCGCCGTCGTCAATCCAATTCCCGTCACCTACGGGCGCGCCGACATCGCTTATGCGCTAACGAAATGTGACAGCCGCGCGCTGTTCATTCCCGGCCGATTTCGCAGCGTCGACTTCACCGCCGTCCTGTCGGAAATCGACCCCGACGTTCTCGCGGGCCGAGTCATCGTTCGGATAGGCGAAGGCGCGCGGGCGCTGGGTACGCCTTGGGACGAGGCCTGCGCGCATGATGGGGCGATCGACGACGTCGAGATCGCCGCCGACGATCCCGCCGCCGTCCTGTTCACCTCGGGCACCGAGGCGCGCTCCAAGGGCGCGGTCCATACCCACAACACGATTCTGTTCGGGGAGCGTGCGCTTTCCTCGGCGTTGCGGATCGGGTCGGACGACGTCGCCTTCATGGCGTCGCCGATCTCGCACACCACCGGTTTCATGCACGGCTACGTCATGACCCTGACGCTCGGCGGCACGCTGTCGTTGCTCGACATTTTCGAGGGCGCGCGCGCCGCCAAACAACTCGCCGACCATGAATGCTCGTGGACGATGGGCGCGACGCCGTTCCTCGCCGATGTCGCCGCCGCGCTCGAAACCAGCGGCGACCGCCTGCCGCATCTGCGCTATTTCCTGTGCGGCGGCGCGCCGATCCCGGAAAGTCTCGTGTGCAAGGCCGGCGACGTCGGCTTGCGCGTGATGTCGATCTACGGCGCGACCGAAAGCCCGCCGCATACGGTCGTCCATCCCGAGGACCCGCCTGAGAACGCCTGGACAACAGACGGGCGCCCGATGGCGGGAATCGCCGTGCGGATAGTCTCGCCCGAGGGCGCGATCCTGCCGCCAGGCGAAACCGGCGAGGAATGCTCGCGCGGTCCCAATACGTTTCTGGGCTATCTCGACGAACCCGAACTGACCGCCAAGGACTTCAGCGCCGACGGCTGGTATCGCTCCGGCGACCTCGCCCGCCTGCTCCCCGACGGATCGCTGCGCATCGTCGGCCGGATCAAGGACATCGTCGTTCGCGGCGGCCAGAACATTTCGGTGCGCGAAGTCGAGGACTATCTCGCGGGACATCCCGCGGTGCATTCCGTCGCGGTCGTCGGAATTCCCCACCCGCGTCTAGGCGAAACAAGCTGCGCCGTGGTCGTTACGAAGCCTGGACGCTCGCTGACCCTGGACGAGGTCGCCGAGTTTCTGCTCGCCAAGGGCGTCGCGCGGTTCAAGTTGCCCGAGCGGCTCGAATGCTGGCCAGGACTGCCAACCAACCCGAGCGGCAAGATCCAGAAATTTCTTATCCGCAACACGCTCGCCGATCACGGCGACGGGAGTTTGTCATGATTCGCTTGGACCACGCGGGCGCCATTTCCACGGTCACGCTGAGCCGACCACCGGTCAACGCGATCGATCCCGCCTTCGTCGAAAGGTTCACTGACGCGCTTGACGAGGTCGAGAACTCCAAGCCGACGATCGTCGTCATCCGCAGCGACCAGAAATGCTTCTGCGCCGGCGCCGATCTTTCGTTGATCAGAGGATTTTTCGTCGCTGCCGACGGCGTCGAGGCGATGACGACTTACGTCAAATCACTTCACGCGATCTTCAACCGACTCGAAGCGCTCGAAGCCGTCACGCTCGCGGCGATCGATGGGCCCGCGCTCGGCGGCGGCCTCGAACTGGCGCTCGCCTGCGACCTGCGGATCGTCACGACCCGAGCAAAAGTCGGTCTGCCCGAGGCCCGTGTCGGCATGATCCCTGGCGCGGGTGGGACGCAGAGACTGACGCGCCTCTGCGGCCCGGGCGTTTCGTCCCGATTGATCCTCGGCGGCGAGGTCATCGACGGAACGGAGGCCGCGCGGCTCGGCCTCGCGCAATGGGTCTGTGACTCCGCCGAACTCGACGCGCGCATCGCTGACATTTCAAGTCGGATCGCTGGACTGTCGCGCGGTGCGCTCGTCGCATCAAAAGACTGCATCGCCGCCTGGTTCGACCCCGAGGTCGACGGCTTCGCGCGAGAAATCGAAAAGCCGAGAGACATCATGCGCACCGAGGAAGCGAAGCGCTTCGTCGAGGCGTTCTTCAACCGAAACCGATAACCCCTTCCCAACAATCAGATCAGGAGACAGACATGAAGTTCCAGGGCAAGACCGTCGTCATCACGGGCGCCGCTTCTGGCATCGGCCTCGCAACCGGGCGCGCCTTCGCGGAAGCCGGCGCGCGCGTCGTTCTCACCGACATCAACGTCGAAGCGGGCGAACGGGCCGCAGCCAAACTGAAGTCGCTCGGCGACGTCCATTTCATGCATCTCGACGTGACCAGCACCGCATCCGCCGCGGCGCTCGCCCAGCGCATCGAGACCGAACTCGGTCATCTCGAAATAGTCGTCAACGCGGCAGGCTGGGACATCATCGAGCCCTTCATGAACAACACCCCGGAATATTGGGCGAAAATCGTCGCCCTCAACTTCATGGGGCCGGTTCAGGTGACGCGCGCATTGTTGCCGCTGCTGTTCAATTCCGGTTCAGGGCGCATCGTCAATATCGCCAGCGACGCAGGTCGCGTGGGCTCGTATGGCGAAACAGTTTACGCGGGGGCCAAAGGCGGGGTCATCGCCTTCACCAAGTCACTCGCTCGCGAGGTCGTGCGCAAGAACGTGCGCGTCAATTGCGTATGCCCGGGTCCTACCGACACTCCGCTCTTCGCCACGCAAACCGAAAAGATGCGGGAAGCCCTTATCAACGCCAATCCGATGAAGCGGTTGGGCAAAGCCTCCGAGGTCGCCGACGCGGTGCTTTTCTTCGCGTCGGATCGTTCGAGCTTCGTTACCGGCCAAGTTCTGAGTGTCAGCGGCGGCCTAACGATGGTCGGCTGACGCCCAGCGGGCGCCCTGTCGAGAGTCGTCTCCCACCGACGATCGGCATGGGCGCCCTACCCCTCTGAAATCCATGAGTTGAATCCATGTCCAAGGTCACCTCGCTTGCTTCGGCGGTTCGCGCGAGCGTCTCCCCCGGCGATACGCTGCTCTTCGCTTTCACGCACAACCGCTCGCATGCCGCGGCGTTCGAGGTGGCGCGCCAATTCCGCGATACGGCGAGCCTGACGCTAGTCGCGACCGGTCTACTCGAATACGCCTCGATCCTGGTCGCCGCCGGAGCGGTGGCCCGGCTCGAGTCGGCCTTCGCGGGCGGCACTTATCCGTCGCCGTCGCCCTCGCGACAACTGCAGCTCGCGTACAAGGCGCAAAGAGGCGGTGACCCCGATTGGACCAACCTGACAATGACCCTTCGCCTGATGGCCGGCGCAATGGGATGGCCGTTCATTCCGACGCACAGTCTCAAAGGCTCCGACCTGTGGAGCGATCACTCGCGAGCGACAGTCGTCGATCCATTTACGGGCAAGGAGACGACGGTCATCGAGGGCCTGCGCCCCGAAGTGACGTTTCTGCACGCGCCCGTCGCGGACACCGACGGCAATACTATTGTTCACGGGCCCGACGCGGAGGAAAGCTGGGGCGTCCACGCCGCGCGCAAGGTGGTCGTGACAGCGGATCGCGTCGTCTCGCCCGAGGCGCTACGCGTCCTCGGCCCGCGGGCGGGCATTCCCGGCCACCTCGTCGACCATGTCGTCGAGGCGCCATTCGGCGCGCATCCGCAGGGTCAGTTTGTCTGGACAGAGGCCGAGGGCGTTCAATCTTACGCCGAGGATTACGCCTTCCGGCAGACGCTGCGCGCGCTCGCGCGCGATCCTGGTAAATTGCGCGCCTGGGTGGAGGACTGGGTATTCGCGACCGATCACGCCGCCTATCTCGACCGGCTCGGCGCCGAGCGCCTGACACGGTTGCAGCGAGAAGCGCTGACGCCGACGCCCGCCGAATCCAAGGGCGCGGATGAGCCAGCCTCGCCGGAGGAGCGCGCCGCCACGCTCGCGATGCGAATCGCGGAAAACGAAGTCGCGGCTGGCCGCGCGGAGACTTTGTTCGCGGGCATCGGTCTCGCGCATATCGCCGCCTGGGGCGCCGAACGCCGTTGCCGGGATCGGGGCGTCTCGACGGCGCTGATAGCCGAGACCGGCATGGTTGGCTTCCGGCCGATCGTCGGCGATCCCTATCTGTTCAACCGTCCCAACGCGGCCTCGTCGCTTTTCCATGCGAGTTTCGTGCAGACGCTCGGCGTGCTCGCGGGCGCCCACGCGAGGAACTGTCTGGCGCTGCTCGCGGCCGGTCAGATCGACAGGGCCGGCAACATCAATTCGTCGCGCGACGCCGAGGGCAATCTGATCGTCGGCTCGGGCGGCGCGAACGACCTCGCCTCCGGCGCGGCGACGTGTCTCGTCGTCATGCCGCTGAAACCCGGCCGTTTCGTCGATGAGCTCTCGTTCGTGACGACGCCGATACGCAATCACGCGGGCGTCGCCACCGATCTCGGCCTTCTCGCGCGAGGCGACGACGGATTGCTGGCTGTCGCCGGGGTGATGTGCGACCCGGGCGAGGAGCAGGCGACGCTGGACGAAATCGCGCGGCGGTGCGGGCGCTCGCTCCCCGCTTCGTCGAATTTGCTTCGGTTCGATCCACCCAGTTTTCAAGACATAGCGTTGCTGCGCGCCTTCGATCCGCGCCGCGCGATCCTCGGTTGATCGATGCCTACTTGAAACAAAGGAGAATGCCATGAATTACACCGACGTGCTCTATGAAGTCAGCGAAGGCGTCGCCACCATCACCATCAACCGCCCCGACCGGCTTAACTGCTTTCGCGGCCGTACGATCGAGGAGTTGATCCATGCGTTCAAGCGCGCCTGGGCCGACAAGAACGCCGGCTGCGTGATCCTGACCGCAGCGGGGACCAAGGCGTTCTGCGTCGGTGGCGACCAGAAGGAGATGCAGGAGAAAGGCTCCTACGGAACCTCGGAGAACGGCCTGTGGGAGATCGACGACCTTCACATGGTCATCCGCAACATTCCCAAGCCGGTCATCTGCGCGGTCAATGGCTACGCCATCGGCGGCGGTCATGTTATCCACGTGATCTGCGACGTGACCATCGCCGCCGAGCACGCCAAATTTGGTCAGGCGGGTCCGCGCGTCGGCTCGTTCGACGCGGGTTGGGGTTCCGCCTATCTCGCCCGCACGGTCGGCGAGAAGCGCGCGCGCGAAATCTGGTTCTTCTGCCAGCAGTATGACGCCCAGACCGCGCTGCAATGGGGCCTCGTCAACAAGGTCGTGCCTGGGGACAAGTTGATGGAAGAAGCGCGCAAGATGGCCAAGCAAGCGGTGGCGTTGTCGCCGACCGCGTTGAAGTTCCTCAAGCACGCCTTCAACTCGGACAGCGCGCATATCTTCGGACAGGTGAAGATGGCGGCCGACGGGCTCGCCTCGTTCGTCAATTCCGAGGAAGCGGCCGAAGGGCGCACCGCGTTCCTGGAGAAGCGCACTCCCGACTTCTCCCGATTCCGCTGAACCTCGAGGAGGGCGTGTTTCGGTGGCCGATCAGTCTTTGAACGGGAAGAACGCGCTGGTCACCGGCGCCGCCAACGGCATTGGATTCGCCATCGCGAGACTCCTTGCCGAAAGAGGCGCGCGCGTCGTCCTGAACGACGTGGATCTCGACGCCGCGCGGACGGCGGCGGCGTCGATCGGCCCGCGCCATCTGGCGATCGAAGCCGACGTCTCGAACGAGGACGAAGTCGGCCGCATGGTCGACGAGGCGGCGAGAATTGTCGGGCGCTTCGATATTCTCGTCAACAACGCCGGCGTCGGCGACGGCGCGGTCCCTACCCTCGCGCAAAGCCTCGCCGTTTTCGAGCGAACTCTGGCTATCCATGTCAATGGAACGTTTCTCGTGTCCAAGGCGGTCGCCGCTCACATGGCGATAAATGGCGGCGGATCGATCGTGAATCTCGGTTCGATCGCGGGCCAACTGGGCGTTCCCGTCCGCACAGCGTATTCGGTCGCCAAGGCGGGCGTCGCCATGATGACCCGCGTATTGGCTTGCGAATGGGCGGGCCTGGGAATCCGCGTCAACGCCGTGGCGCCGGGCTATGTGCGGACGCGGCTAGTGGCGAAACTGATCGCGGACGGGCGGCTCGACCCCGCTCGCATTCGCGCGAGAACGCCGATCGGCCGGATGGCGGAACCGGAGGAAATCGCCCGCGTCGTCGCCTTCCTCGCATCGGACGAAGCGTCCTATGTCACCGGCGCCGTCGTGCCGGTGGATGGCGGCTACGCCGCTTTTGGCGGACCCTTTGATGCGTCGGGGGAGTTTTCCCCATACGATCACGACAAAGTCTCGAACTTGAATCACCCGCGCCTTCCTGCGGAAAGCAAGCCGCGGCCAATCGCAACGGACGGGTAGCGCGCATGAACACGAACGTGACTTCCACTGTCGAGGATCCCGCCCTCGTCGAGAAGCGTCGCCATCAGATTGTCGTCGCAGCGACAAAGCTGTTTTCCGACCAGGGATTCTACAAAACGACGACCAAGGACATCGCAAAGGAAGCGGGCATGAGTTCGGGGCTCGTCTATCTCTACGTGCGAGAGAAGGAAGACGTCCTGCTGCTCGTGCTGCTCGAGGTGGTCAACTCCTACGCGCAGGAGATACCCAAGGCGATCGAGGGCCTAACCGATCCGCTCGAGCGATTGTTGCGGGCCGTCGAGGCCTATTGCACGGTCGTCGACCGCCACCGCGCCGCCACCGTGCTCGCCTATCGTTCGACGAAATCATTGTCTCCCGATCGTCGCCTGCTGATCCAGCAGCGTGAAACCGAAACCAACGACATCATCGCCGCCGCCATCGTCGCCTGCATGAAGGCTGGATTGATCCGCGAGATTAACGTCGATGTCCTTACCTACCAGATCGTGCTCGTCGCGCACGGCTGGGCGTTGAAGAGTTGGTATTTTAAATCGCGGTTGACGCTGGAGGATTATATCCGGGCGAGCCTTGATATTATTTTAACGGGGGTCCTAACAACGATCGGTAATCGACGACGCAAGGCTCTGCTTGATATCGGCGGGCAGCGGAAACAATAACACTGGACGCGTGCATCGCAGATTACGAAGTATCGCACTACGAATTGCGCGCGAGGATTGAGGACCTATTCGTTCGGGATAAGTTTTCCTCAACGCTGTGCACTCAATTGATCGAGGCTCGTAGAGGGCGCTCCTTGCTCAAGATGATGGTGTCGGGCGATATAATGAACGCCCACGGCGGCTGTTATGACTGAGCCATCTGGACGATAGCTGACATGGCCTTCGGCGCCGCGGGATATTACGATGGCCCCATGCTCACGGTGGCCAATTTGACCTATCTTCGTCCGCAAGGTTCTCACCTTTTTGCCAGAGCTATCGAAGTCACACGAAAGGGCAAGAACGGCGCGTTTCAGATCGTCGCCGGCACGTGGTTCAACCTGAATGGAGGCACAAAGCGAAGCCAAAAAACACCCGCTGCGACCGGTATCAATCCAAGGTTGTTTGGGGGGATAGGGAAAGGATATTGAAGTTGGATATACACCGACTCTTTCATAAACCGAGATGGAGCTTGACGGGACCCGGTTGATCGATTCGAGTGGATTAATGGACAAGGGATTCCTGACGGAGCAGCAACGGACGGTCATGAAGGCGATCCTCAAGCGAGGATCGACGCAGCAGCGCTTCGCGCGCCGGATCAACGCCGTCCTCCTGCTCGACAAGGGCTGGTCCTGCGCCGATGTCGTAGAAGCCCTCTTTCTCGACGACGACACGATCCGTGGCTTCCACAAGGCCTATGTCTCGGATGGTCTGGCCGGTCTGGAGAGGTTCGAGTCCGGCGGCTCGGCCTGCGACATGAATGACGAACAGGTCAAAGCCTTCGTCGATTGGGTCGGCAAGACCCATCCTTCATCAAGAAGACTCGCCGGGGCGTGGCTGAAGAAGAGTTACGGTCTGGACTATTCAAAGGCGGGACTGATCGCCCTGATGAACCGCGTCGGGCTGGTCTTCCGCAAGCCGACTGAAGAGGCCCCCGGAAACAGGACCATGGGTTAAGGTGTGAGATGTCCTGCTCTGTCAGCACGGATGGAGCGAACGATGACGAAGTCACGCAAGAAGTTTGATGCGGCGTTCAAGGCGAAGATCGCGGTTGAGGCGATCCGCGAGGATGCGACGGTTCCGGAGTTGGCCAAGCGGCACGACGTGCATCCGAACCAGATCTACGCCCGGAAGAAGCAGGTGCTGGACAATGTGGCGAGCCTGTTCGCCCGCGGGGCCGTCGGCGTCAGCGAGGGCGAGGAGGAGCGTGAGCGGGAAGCGGCCAAGCTCTACGCCAAGATCGGCCAACTGACCGTTGAACGGGATTTCTTGGCCAAGAGGCCCGGGCGATGAGCGCGCCCGCGAGACGTGCGATGGTCGAGCGCCCAGCGGAAGAGTTGTCAGCGCGCCGGCAATGCGTGCTGCTGAACTTGGCGCGCTCCGGGGTGTATCGGCCGAAGGCGGGGCCGAGCGCCGACGATCTGGCTTTGATGCGGCGGATCGACAAATTGCACCTGGAGTTGCCGTTCTACGGTTCGCGGCGGATGACGTACGAACTCAACCGCGAGGGGCGTGGGGTCAACCGCAAGCGGGTGCGGCGTCTGATGCGGACAATGGCGATCGAGGCGCTGGTTCCGCGCCCCGGCACGAGCGAGGCCGCGCCCTGGCACAAGATCTATTCCTATCTTTTGCGCGGCTTGGCGATATCAGAGCCGAACCACGTCTGGGCCACCGATATTACCTACATCCCGCTGGCGCGCGGCTTTCTCTACCTCGTAGCGATTATCGACTGGGCCAGCCGCGCCGTTCTTTCCTGGCGGCTGTCGAACACGATGGATACGCGCTTCTGCGTCGAAGCGCTGGAGGAAGCTTTGGCGCGGCATGGCAAGCCGCGCATCTTCAACACAGATCAGGGCGCGCAATTCACCAGCGCGGCGTTCACAGGCAAGCTCGAAGCCGCCGGCATCGCGATTTCCATGGACGGGCGCGGGCGTTTCATGGACAACATCTTCATTGAGCGTTTGTGGCGCTCGATCAAATACGAAGAGGTTGTGTGCTGTGAACGGCAGCGTTCTCGTTCGGAACGTTGGCGATGCTTTACCGGAGATGAGGGTAGGCCCCTCGAAGTCGGCTTGCAGGAGCAGGCTTCAAACCGCCGCGAGCTGC
>Ga0302320_10017161_pt1 | contig 14719 bp, 9 predicted proteins | sample Bog_T0_3_FD_202130 | JGI IMG/M metagenome (GOLD analysis project Ga0302320, IMG submission 202130) | Peat permafrost microbial communities from Stordalen Mire near Abisko, Sweden - Bog_T0_3 | ecosystem: Environmental > Terrestrial > Soil > Wetlands > Peat | place: Sweden: Abisko, Stordalen Mire...
GCTGGCGAAGTGGGGTCATAGGAACCTCCTCCCTATGACCTCTCACCCTAACCCGGAGTGCCTCGCTGAGCTAGTCACAACTCTCAGTCCGTCGCGTCAGCGACTTCGTTCTAACCGGCATCTCGTACCAAGGCTCTCCAACCCCCTGCTGGGTTGCCAGCTCAAATAGTGAACAATAAGGGACGTTATCGTTTACTAAGGTCGTCGGTGAGCTCACAAGTGCTCGATGTCGATTCATTATGGGATTCACGTCGGGTACTCCTCCGATTCGACACTCTGTTCGGCTGGTTTCTTCAAGCCTCTAAGGTTATGGCCTCGCTGTTCGGGATAATCGGATTTGTGTGCGGCGTGGCGATGCTCTGTCGCCAGAGCATCCCCCCTGGTTCATTCAAGGCGAATGGATCTCACAAATCGTGCCGCTGCTCGTCAACTGACCCCAGGATTTGGCCGGGGCCGGTTTCCCGGATATGGTGAACCGCGCACCTCGAGGTGAGGTCCCAGGCTTGTGCGGTCAATTGAGCCAACGTCTCAGATTCAAAGGAATCTATTTGCGACGCCAGTGAAGCCAGCTTCCCTGCCCCAAGTTTCAACCGACGCTAAGGGATTCACCTGATGTCATCAAGGGCTTATCCGAGAGATCCTATATTTCAGCCCAACCTGGCGGGAAGGTAGATTGAATGCCAACACCAACACCGATTGAACGCTTCCTATATTCGATTCCTGATGCCGGGGTACTCCTCGGCGGATTGTCCATTCGCTCAATCAAATACCTCATCAGCAAGGGTGACCTGCAGGTACGCCATAACGGCGGCCGTGTAATGGTCACTCGGGAGTCGATCCGCAAATATGCCTTGACCGACCACCGAGAGTCGATCAGGCCGACACGCAAGGTGCGGTTGAAGCTAGCCGCCTAAATCCGGCTCGCTATGCAACCGAGACTGGCATACTCTATCCACAGAAGGCGCCTATACCCAAGAAGTCACCTGGTTTACCGCGCGGAGTGTTCAAGAAGGATCCAGCATCGGAGATCCATTGGGTCCGCTATACGGGAGCTGATCACAGGATTCATCGAGAGAGGGTCGGCACACTCACCGATGCCAAGGCCAAGCTGGAAGTCAGCCATGTCGAGGCGCGTTTAGGCCAGAGGCCTGTTATCGCCAGGGCGAAGGTCACTTTGAAGGCCACCCTCGCTGATCTCATCGACGACACCAACGCCTTCCTGTCGAAAGAACGCAGCGCAGATCATGCCTACGGCCAGAAACGGCAGTTCAACCGCATGCTTCCGGACTTCGGCAAGAGACCTGCCGATTCCCTCACCCGTCACGAAATCATTGACTGGCTCGATGATGCTGCCGACGAGCTCGAATGGTCGGACTCAACCTACAACCGCTATCTGGCCGGCTTCTCTCTCATGTTCCGCATCGGGATCGAGAAGGAGAAGATACATATCAACCCCGTTCACAGCATCCGTCGCCGCCAGGAAGACAATACGCGGGTCAGATTCCTTATCCCAGAAGAAGAAATTGCGATCACCAAGGTTCTGCAGGAGCGCCATCCGGACTACGCCAACGTGTTCATCCTCGCTCTGCACACAGGCACCCGTACCAGCGAGGGTCTCCGCGGCACGGTTGGGGACTTCGATCCGGCAACGGGCATGATTGCCATTCACCAGACGAAGGACATCCGGAAGCCAAAGATCAGATTTGTCCCGGCGAGTCCCAAAGCAATCGCAGCCTACCAAGCTCTGGCGGCCGGCAAGAAGCTTCGCACGCCGCTCTGTACCAATCGGCAGAGAGATCAGTTATATGAATATAGGTACTGGATGGTGCCAGCGATCGAAGCGTCCGGAGTGACTGACTTCACTGCTAAGGATCTCCGCCACACCGCTGCCAGCTGTTGGGTCATGAGCGGCGTTCCGCTGGCTGCTGTTGCCAAGTACCTTGGCCATTCTTCCATCCAGATGACAGCCATGCGGTACAGCCATTTAACCCCGAACGTGAACGCCCAGGCGACTGCTGCCATGATGAGTTTCTACCCTGCAACAGGTGGTGCTACTTCTGGCAAGTAGCACTTTGCGCTCTATAGGGCTCAAGATCCCTATAGATACTCAAGCTACATCAGTCTCGAAATCAGACGTACTCGCAAGGGTGCCGGGGGTTCGAATCCCTACCTCTCCGCCAACACGCTAAATGGAATCAATAAATTAGAGCGATTTACACATTTCCACACAGTGAAAACTCGAACCATTGAGAGTGCTGGTGGGTGCTGTCGTGGCTGTTGGGGTTTTATTTGGTGGCTGTTGTGGTGTCATGCAGCCTCATGCGTGTCTATGCTGTCCTGGTGGCTCTTTTCCTCCGCGGAGACCCTCATCATGGCCTCATTTGCGCCCTCCTTTTTTCCCGGTTGCAGGAGCGAATACCGCATCGTCATCTGGATGTCCGTGTGTCCGAGGTAACCCGCGACGACGGCCAGCGGAGTCCCATTCATGACCCACCGGGACGCGGCCGTGTGACGAAGGTCGTGGAAGTTGAAGTCGAGGATCTTGGTGGCCTCGACGCAAGGCTTGAACCAGTAGTCGGATTGAGTGAGGGGCGACTGCGCGTCTTCCTGCTGGCTGCACAGAACCGCGCCCACCGCGTTGCCTTTGGCGAGTGTGTTGTATGCCTCGATCGCCATGGGAGTCATCGGGACGTACCGAATCGCCGGCGCCTTCTTTGTCTTCCGCTGCCGAATCTTCATCAGGCGAGTGTGGGGGTCGTAGTCGCCCAAACGTGCGCGGAAGAGTGCCGATCGCCGCGGGCCGGTATGGATCGCCAACACCACGATTGGAACGTACTCAGGGAATCTCTCTCCCGCGCCTTCATAAGGGACTTCTCTTCATCGAGCGCGAGGAAGCGGACCCGATCGTTGTTCTCCTGCAGCTTGGGGATGCACGAGGCGGGGTTCGAACGCAGCTGTTTGTCGGTCATGGCAATGCGGAAGATCGTGCTGAGGGCCGCCTGGTAGCGGTTGCGGGATGCGTCTTCCCAATCGTTTTCATCCTGCGCCTCGTCGAGCCACTCGATCAGATCGGACTGTGCAACCTCGGAAGCAACGCGCTTGCCCAGGTGCTCGCGTATGCGCTCGAACTTAAGGTGCAGGTCGTAGGCGCTCAGGAGGCTCGCCGTCGTCGTAATGGCCGTGTCGATTAGGTCGCTCACCGTGACAAGGGAAGTCCGTGCGGGCGGGCGTATCTCAGGAACTTTCGCATTCAGCTTTTGGCTGCCACGGTGTGTCAAGAGTTTCCTCGCCAGTCCCAATGTCCCGGCCTTCTCGCGGTGGCGCTTGCCTGCGAAATTGGAGTAGTGAACCCAGAAGATTCCGCTGCCGGGGAGCTTCTCGTAGATAGCGCGTGGTATTGCGTCCGTCTGTGGTTTTGTCTTGGCTGGATACTACATTTGACCCGGCGCATCCGTCGACGACGGCTCCGGCTCCTTCTCCGGTGGCTCCCAGTCAGGTGACAACCGATCCGGGTGATCCGAGAGCGCGTAGCGGCGCAGCGATTCGCGGGTGACCTGCACCTTTCATCTGATGCGCTTGGTCACGACTTCTCTTTTCCCGATGATGTAGTCGAGCATGCGCGGGGAGATCCCCAGCGACCACGAAGCCTCTTCCTTTGAGAAGAGAAACTTTTCAACTTCTCGCTTCGGTGGCTTCGGCTTCTTCACGTCGACGGCATCACCCACCAACTACGGGTCATGCTTTCGAACTGTCGCTCTCTTCATCACCATCACCTCCATGAAAAACCCACGCCGCCACTGCCACCGCAGGCTGTGTGGCGGGCCGCGCCTGCGACTGTTCCGGATAGCTCATGGTTCCCTGGCCGCGGCTGTCGCCGAGCATCAGGTCCGGGAGCGATCGGCCACGGAATGGTCGCGGAATCTTGACGTCATCAAACTACGCGGCGCAGTAGCGCCCTGCCTGAGTGCCCTTCTGCGCGTACTCCCGCAGGCGGAAGATGATCGCGGCCACGGCGCGGGCCTGGACGCCGGCATTGTCGCCCTGCTCCGAAACCACGTTGAGCCACTGCATGGCGTCGCCCGCCTCGTCGAACTGCGCCACCTGCTCACCGCGTTGCTATGGCTCGGGTGGCACGGCATTGAGCACCCGCTGCATTGGTCCGAGTGGCGAAGACGACATCAATTCCGCGCCATGTGTTGCCTCTATCGAAAGCGCGGATCGGCCCAGCCGGCATTCAATCTACAACTGTAGTACTAGGAACGTTCCTGGCAATGTTCCAGTACTCTCAAATGCTCTGGTTTGCTGTCCAGACTCCCCGGTATTCTCCCCGCTATGATTTTGAGCCGAGCCTCTGCTGCGGACAGTTAAACGGTATGATGCGAAATGGACCTGTGCGGCCGAGAGCATTGAACTCGTATGCCGGAGAACTGGACATGTTGGTCCAACCTTACCAGCGCACGCACAGGATGATCACCTCGCGGTCGAAATGGAGCTCACGAAACAACTGCTCAATGCTATTCAGTTCGCTCAATGTTGGCCCCCAGTTCTCCAAAAGCCACTGTAACCGACGGGTCGGTGCCATTTGCACCAGAGCCGGTGTGAGCACTAGTGATGGCCGTCGCCTGCGTAATCTTCAACGTGCCTTTTGGTAAAAGCCTTCACTGGCCGGTATGACGCCGATCCGATGCAGGGGCTGGCCCCGTGGACTTTCGCACCACCAGTTGCAAGGGCAGGTGGAACTGCTGTCCTGGGCGGGTCAGATCTTCTCCCGCCTTCTGTAAGGCTTCAAACAGCATGTGCGCATATTCCCTGCGCGAGATGCGTAGCGTGGTCAGCGGCGGATAAACGACGTCGCTCATCTCAATGTCATCGCAACCGGCAATGGAGAGGTCGTCTGGGATGCGTAACCCCTTTTCGTGAGCCGTACGCAGCGCTCCGATCGCCGTCAGGTCGTTCGCGCACATAATCGCAGTGGGAATCTGAGCCTGGGAGAGAATCTGCGACATGGCAGCTGAACCGCCGTTGATCCTGAAATCTCCCTGCACAATCCAGCCCCCTCGAGAGGACAAACCCTGCTTGACCACCGCGTCGAGAAAGGACTCTCTGCGCACCCGCGAAGTCGCCAGTCCCAACGTGCCGCCAATGAAGCCGATCTGGCGATGTCCCAGGCTCTTCAGGTGGGCGACCATCTGGGCCATACCTTCCGCGAAATCAATAATAATGTCACTCATTCCGCAAGCTGTGCGGTAGTGGTCGGTGGTGACCACCGGGATGCGGTTCTGCATCAGCGACTCCAGAGAAGCAGCTTCGTGCTCTGAGGTCAGCAGCGCAACGCCGTCCACCCGGCGCAGCAGCATGCGGCGCACCGAGCGCTGCATGCGCGTGGAATGAGAATCCGTGTTGGCAACCAGCAACTCCTGATCGTTTTCCATCAGCAGCTCTTCAAAGATCTTCACCAACTCGGTGAAAAAAGGGTTGGTCAGGTCGGGGATGATGATACCGTAGATCTGGCTTTTCCCGCTTTTCAGGTGCGCCGCGCTGGTATTGGGGACGAAGTTCAAATCCTTGATTATCTTCTGGATCCGCTGTGCGGTCTCTTTCCGCACCAGGCTTGAGCCACTGATCACGCGTGAAACTGTCGCGCTGGACACGCCAGCGAGTTTCGCAATCTCGCGCATGCCGATTGGCATATTCGCCCCCCGGAGGAAGTGATTTGCTCCGATTGTATGTGTGGCAGCGGCTTTTGTCGCCGTCTGCATCTTTTGGGCGGAATTCTGGTGGAAGAAAAGGCCATCAACAACGATTCCATCTGCGACGTAAAGTGCATTTTCAAATATGACAAATCGGAAATCCTTCAGCAAGGATCGCTCAGCTGCAAAGCCATGGCTCGCCATCTGGATTGCACCAGACCTTCAAGTGGCGTTCATGTTCCTCGCGCCGCAGCCCCGTGCCTCGCCAAGAACGCTGATCTTCTGTCGAATCATAGCGATGAGCTGAACACTCACTTTGCCTTGTGTCCGTATAAAACTGATCTCATGCTGTGCCTGCTTCTTCCTAACAGCCAGTGGCTCGCGATCTGATGAACAATTTACGCCAGCTTCTTCAACTCAGGGTACCGCGCGTAGACGCGCCGTTGATCCTCAGGACTCAGTTGTCCCAACCGGGTCGGCTTGTCCTGAGGCCGCGTGCCCTTTTGGTTCAGAACGTTCATCAGGCTCCATTCCCGCTGCAGTCCCTGCGGTTCGCTTGTGGGCAGATCATACCGCGTAAAGTCAATCACCATTGCAGGACTCCGCGTTGCGAAGCTATTGAGCAGTGCCAGCCGAAACTCGCGATTCATGAACCACTGGATTTCCAATTCCTTTTCCGAACCGGGTGCTCCGGTTCCCTTGGCGTCGAACCGATAATTGAGCGACGTATTGCTGGGAGTATGCTTGCGCCACTCCAAGCCAAATCTTCCTTCGGTCAGAACACGTGTGTCCGGCCATCTGTCCTTGACGGCTTGTAGCCACCAGGCCAGGTCCTCGTCGTGGCCGACCGATACTTCCCAGATTCCTGTCACCCAGCCAAATCCGTTAAGTGCGCGGCCCTGGTCAAAGTGCATCGCGGTGGTATCCATCATCTCTTTGCGTCCTGCTTCTTTTCCCAGGTTTCCCACCGTCTCGATGGGACCCACACCCATGCGGCTGTTGAATCCTCCCTCAAAGCCGTTGCGGCGTGCGGTCAGAAAATCGCACGTCCAGCCGTCGAGGCAGACGCAGTCAATAAAATCCGCGGGTCCCTGGGCCGGTTTCAGGTAGTGCTCTCGACTTGGGTAATAGGGATAGCAGATGCCGCCGTCGCCATCTCCGTTGTCAATGCCGTGCTGGCTCCAGATCTGGCCCTGGCAAACATGAATGCCCTCTTCTGTGGCGAGAAAGTGCTGATTCTCCGCATCCATGAACCCGGCGACCAGGGACTCCGGACGATATCCATTCCCCACCATTTCCGAGATCAATTGAAGCGCCTTGTGAATCGTCGCCCGGTTGTGTTCGCGGGTGTCATACATGGGCGCGAAGTAGCCGCCGGGAATGAAAGTGATCTCGTCGCCATATTGCTCGTGGTAGGAGGCGAGCAGGCGCCGCGCATCTTTGTACTCCTGGCGTGCGTCGTTCAGCGCCAGCCAGCTGATCGCCCAGGTCATTCTGCCCTCGGGACAGCCGCGCGCAAACGCTTCGCGCCGCGAGCGGATATGGGCCGGGGTGTTGTCCGCGGCCTCGTCTTCTCCGATGGAACGGGTGGGAGTGACCTCGATCTGGTTTACACGCACAACCGAGACATGGGTCACAAATCTGCCCAGAAGAGCCGCTTCGCCCGCAGCATAGGCCACGGCACCTTCTCCCGCCGACGTCAGCGCCACAGAGGCTGCGGCGCCCACTGCCCGGTTCATGAATCTTCGTCTGGTCCAGAAATGGCTCATTTGCATTCCTTCCCTATTCTGAACCCTGCCGCCAAGCGTTTTGGGGAGACTTATTTTTCTGCAGGAATCCGATGGAAGGATACGTCAACTCACCTGGGCCTGTGGGGCAAATCCGGCCGCTGACGGGCTTGCGGGCTTGTCTGACGTATACGAGCTCCCTTCAGCATCTCGTTCGTGCGGTAGAGAATACCGGACTTGCAATCGGCGCGCCCTCTGCAAATCAACCGGAGCAGTCATGGAGATCACGCATGCTTGCGATACGTAACTCGTCCTCGACACATAAAGTTCTCCGAGGATGCTTCGTTTGGTCGCGGTCGCGCAACAAGAGAATTGAAGTTGTGAGATTACCCCGGCTGGGCGGGGGTGAACCCCGCGGTTGTAAAATCGGACTGTCCTGCCGCCGGAGCATACGGCTTCTTCGCTGAACGAGCTGTTGCGCGCCGGACCAGAAGAGAACAATCGGGCGGGATTTTCGAGGTTGGAGATTTGAGATTCACCGCAACCGGCCCACACAACGTGCGGCCTTCCTCTGAAGCCGGCAGCCGCTGGCGCATTCGGAATCCGTGCGCATTCGTCGCGGCGCTGCTGTGCTTGTCGAGTCTGGCGGCGGGCGCACAGCAACCTTCCGGACAACCATCGGACGGGTTGACGATCCAGGGCACCGTCCTGGATGCCGCCAGCAGCGGGGTCGCGGACGCTTTAGTGCGGCTTGAGCAAAAGGGTGTTCCCGGCGCCGTGGAGACGAGGACGAATGCTGCCGGGGCTTTTGCGTTTTCGCCGCTGAAAGCCGGTAGCTACGCACTCATCGCAGAAAAGTCCGGACTGCGCAGCCGTATTACAGACGTTGCTGCTTCGCCCCAGGGAGACCCGATGCAGGTCCGCCTGGTGCTTGGGGATGCGAGAGGCGGCCCTTCCGGTCCCGGCGCATCCCGATCCTCTACAACCCCCGCAATGGAATTTGAAGACAAGCCGAATTTCACCATTGCGGGAGTGACGGACTGGACAGCGGCCGGCGGCCATGGATCGGATTCCAGTTTGCGCACGAGCGAAGCCCTGGTGCGGGAAACGGTGACCCTCAAGCCGCAAGATGGCGTTGAACCCGCGGCGACTTCATCCAGCCATAACGGCGAATCCGACGATTCTGAAGACAAGCTGCGCGAGCGCCTTGCCGTCGCCCCAGGGGACGCAGAGGTAAACCACCGGCTAGGCAAACTCTATCTTCTGGCCGGCCGATACACTGAGGCTATTCCGCTTCTCAAAACCGCCAGTGATTTGTTCCCCACGAATCGTGAGGATGAGTTCGACCTGACTCTGGCTTTCAAAGGAGCAAGCGATCTGGCGCAAGCCCGCCAGCATGTGCGCCATCTGCTGGCGCAAGGGGAGACCGGGGACTTCGATAGGCTCGCGGGGGAACTGGACGAAGCGCTGGGAGATCCTGTGGCCGCTGTCCACGAATTCGAACTTGCAGCGCGATTGGACCCCACCGAGCAGAACGAGTTCGAATGGGGCTCAGAGTTGCTGGTCCACCGGGCCATCTGGCAAGCGGAGGAGGTTTTTCAGCGGGGAGCGGCGGCATATCCCAGATCAGTCAGGATGTTGTCTGCCCTGGGCGCGGCACTGTTTGCCGGTGCTCGCTACGATGAAGCAGCGCAGCGCTTCTGCGATGCCTCCGATTTGAATCCGGCAGACCCAGAACCCTACGATTTCATGGGCAAGATTGAGACGGCCGCGCCCAACCCGCTGACTTGCGTCGAGCAGAAGCTCAAGCGGTTTGTCGACCAGCAGCCGGGAAACGCTTTGGCAAACTATTTTTACGCGATTGCTCTCTGGAAAGGACAGGAGCAGTTGGCCGACGAGCGGGTTGTGCAACGGGTGGAATCGCTGCTGTCGAAGGCGGTTGCTATCGACGCGAGGTGCGGCGATGCTTACCTGCAATTGGGAATTCTCCATGCCTCGCAAAGTAACTACAAGAAGGCGATTGGCTTCTATGAGAAAGCCATTGAAGTTAGTCCTCAGTTAGCCGATGCTCACTATCGGCTGGGAGTCGCTTTCGATCGAATTGGCGAACCTGACAAGGCCCGGAAGGAATTTGAACTCCACGACGAGATCAAGAAACAGCAGGCTTCTGCTGTCGAGCAGGAAAGGCGCGAGGTGAAGCAGTTTCTGGTTGTTGTCCCAGCGCAGCCAACTTACCCGCCCACACATTGAAGATCTACGCGGGCAGATTCATCCAGCCGGGGAGAACCGCTGGTGATGCGGCAAGTTGGGCTGGGCAATTGATTCAGGCGTCTGCTGAGGGTACTCTATGCCGGCCCCGGTTTGAACTTTGCAATGATGCCGTCGCCCTCGCGAATGGTCAGAATCTGGTTTGCCTTGACCTGCTTGAATAGTTCGATCTTTTGCGTGGTCGGCCACTTTACCTCGATCGAATCCACCGTCTCCGCCTTACCCAGTCCGAAATGTAGGCGCAAGTCGCTTTGCGACATGACGCTGGTGCCGCCGTGCACCTCGTCCATCTGGGTATGCTTGCCCGTGGTAACCCGCACCCGAGCTCCTATGGCGGTACGATTGCACTTGGTCCCCAACAGTTTGATCTTGATCCAGTTCTGACGGTTGCCCCCATGATTGCGGAGAAGCGAAGGCACATCGTTCAGATTCAAGACCAGAATATCCATGTTGCCGTTGTTGTTATAGTCTCCGAAAGCCGCGCCGCGGCTGGAAAAGCGCTCGCTGATGCCGGGTCCAAGATCCGCCGAAACATCCTTGAAACGCCCGTTGCCGAGGTTCTTGTAAACAATTCTCGGATTCCGGAAGGACTCGCCGAAGTTGTATGCATCAACCTCCGGGTACACGTGCCCGTTGACCTGCACGATGTCCGGCCAGCCGTCATTGTCGTAGTCAATGAAGCCGCAGCCCCAGGCTACGTAGCGGTTGTTGATGCCGACACCTGAGGCAAAAGAGACATCGCTGTACGTTCCGTCGCCGTTGTTGTGGTAGAGGTTGACCGTGTCGTCCACGAAGTTGGTCTTGAAGATGTCGAACCAGCCGTCGCAGTCGTAATCGGCCACGGCCAGCCCCATTCCGGCCTGCTCGTGCCCATCATCGTTGTAGGCGCAGCCCGCCATGACGGCCACATCGGTAAACGTGCCGTCATGATTGTTGCGGAACAGAATGCTCGGCATTGAGTCGACCGCAATATAAATGTCCGGCCACCCGTCGTTGTCGAAGTCGTACGAAGTGGGCGTGATGGAGTATCGCGGACCGGGCTTCAAAATCCCCGATTTCTCTGAAACATCGGTAAACGTTCCGTCGCCGTTGTTGCGATAAAGAATGTTTGTGTCGCCGGGAAGGCCGCGCGGGCCGCACATAATTGGAACGCCCTTCCACTGGCAATAACTCATGTCGGTGGCGGAGGGAATCTTGTCCGGATCCAGCTGAATGTAGTTACACACAAATAGATCCAGATGGCCGTCCCGGTCATAATCGAGAAAAGTGCAGCCGGAACTCCAGCGGCCTTGCTCCCGATAAAGCCCGGACTTGTGAGTTACATCGGTAAAGGTTCCGTCTCCGTTGTTATGAAAGAGGATGTTATGCCCCCAGAAACAGCAAAACAGATCGTCCCATCCGTCATTGTCGTAATCGCCCACGCAGACGCCAGTCTGCCACCCGGTGCGCCGCAGTCCGGACTTCTCCGTGACGTCGGTAAACGTGCCGTCTCGATTGTTCTTGTAAAGATGCGATGTGGGCGCTTTGCCTGCCGGCCAATGCGCGTCGAGCCGATTGCCGTTGGTGAGGTAGATATCGAGCCAGCCGTCATGGTCGAAGTCGAAGAAGGCCAGCCCGCTTCCCTTGGTCTCAATGATGGACCGCTTGTGCTCAACGCCGCCCCACACATTGGGGATCGTCAATCCGGCTTGCTGAGCCACATCCACAAACTGAACCGGAGAAGCTGCGGATTCCGATACGGCGGCTTCCACGACCAGGGAATGGGTCCATTGCCAGAGTGGGGTTGCCAGGGCATCGCTCAGTGTGGCGCCAAGCGCAAGAAGAGAAGAGCCGAGAAACCGCCGCCGGGGAAAGATCATAGCTGGCTGCCATTATAGCGAGACATGCAGACTCCAAAAAAGGACGCGCGGGAGAGACCCGCTAACCGTTGAGGGTGAAGCTTGCGCGTTCATCGGCTTGGCACCCTGGGGAACGCATGCGGAACGATTCCCACACTTTCTTTGACCGCGATGATCTTGTCGATGGGCACATCCGCCAGCTTGTCAACATGGCCGCTCGGCCACTTGATCACCAGCGACTCGATCTTCGTCCGTTTGCCCAGACCAAAGTGAATGCGCGGATCGCTTGCCGACATATAACTCATTCCGCCCTTGGCCTGCTCAACACGAGCGACCCCTTCCGACGTCAGTTTCAAGGCCGAGCCGATCCCGTCGCGGTTGGACTTGGTGCCGATAAGAAGAACTTCAAGCCAATGGTTGGCATTGCCTCCCTCGTTGCGAAGAAGTTCCGGATAGTCGCCGCGAACATTGACGGCAATTCCCATCTGCCCGTCGTTATTGAAATCCGCGGTGGCCAAGCCGCGCCCTGCAATCGGCCGCATGAAGTCGGGCCCCAGGGGCTCCGACGATTTCTCGAAATGGCCTTTCCCCAGGTTGTGGAACATCAGCAGGGGTTCCTTGTACGATACCTCGTTGTGGTAAAGATTCACATTGTCCAGCATGGCCCCGTTCACCTGCACAATGTCGGGCCAACCGTCGTTGTCATAGTCGATGAACTTGGCGGCGACACCGCTGAACAGCGTCGCCTTGGTGCCGATTCCGGAGCTATAAGTCGCGTCGGTAAAAGTTCCGTCCCCATTGTTGTGGTACAGGCGGTTTAACTCGTGGGCCAGGTGGGTGATGTAGACGTCGAGGAAGCCGTCGCCATCCACATCCGCGGCGTCAATGCCCATTCCCGCTTCATAGCGGCCATCCTCGCTTGCCGCCAGCCCGGAGATGAGAGAAGAGTCGGCAAAAGTTCCGTCATGGTTATTGAGGAAAAGAAAGTTCGGCCAGGTGTCGTTGGCGATGGCGATGTCTTGCCAGCCATCGTTGCGGAAGTCAGCCAGAACCACTCCCATTCCTTTTGATTCAAGCAGGCCGACGCCAGACTTATCGCTCACGTCGGTGAAGGTTCCGTCATGGTTGTTATGGAAAAGCCGAGTCTTCTGCCCTTTATAGTTATTGGGATTGCAGTACGCACGATAACCCGGCTTACGTTCGCCGCACCACTGATTGTTCTCCGGAGTCCATTGGATGTAATTGGTGACCACCAGGTCAAGCCATCCATCCTTGTCGAAGTCGAACCATCCGGCACTGGTGGACCATTGGCCTTCGTCCGCGACGCCCGCCTTGGCGGTGACGTCGGTAAACGTTCCGTCGCCATTGTTGTGGTACAGGATGGCGCGTCCAAAGCCGGTTACGTACAGGTCGGGATAACCGTCATTATCGTAGTCGCCGACAGCGACACCCTGGCCATAGTGGCCCTCGCCTCCCACTCCTGCCTTTTCAGTTACGTCGGTGAATGTTCCATCCCCATTGTTGTGATAAAGCGCGGAGCGCAATGGCTTGGTTGGCTTGTAAATGTCAGTGGCGCCCGACTGGACAAAGTACAAGTCCATCAGTCCGTCCTGGTCGTAGTCGATCCATCCGACACCGGTACCCATGGTTTCCAGGTAATACTTCTGATCGGTCTGCGTAGAGTCCTGAGTGAACGTGATTCCTGCGGCTTTGCGAATGTCCGTGTAGTGGACTATAGGTGCAGGCTCCTGCGATGGCGCGGGCTGTTGGGCGGAGTCCCTTGCATGGTTGGAAACGGCAAAAGCGGCGCCGCACAAGATTGCGCCGCGCAGAATTGACCACCAGACCCCCTTGAATTGACCAATCAGCCGCGTCGCCGTCATAGGGTTCTATCCGCGAGAGACAGAGCTAGTTGGAGCAACTGCTGCCTGCTCGCCATGGTCATGGGTTCATTGCCGGATAGAGAAGCCGTGGGAGCCTGCTCCAGAGCCTGTTCGATGCGATTCAAGTCCATGCCACCCGTTGCGCTTCTGCTCTTGAAACGGTCCAGCACCTCCCTGGCCTTGGCGATCTGTCCCGTTTGATAATAGAAAACACCCAACACGGAATAACTGCCAGGCCATTCCGGGAGCAGTTCCACGGCGCGCTCCAACTGTCCGGCGGCTTTCTGCGTGTTTCCTTCCAGGGCGGATACGATGCCCAACCCCCAGAGCACCCTTCCTGAGGCAGGGATGCGAGCGAGGCCTTTCAGCAGCGTCTGCTTTGCGCCTGCAACATCGTTATCGCGAAACTGGAGCAGGGCGAGTGTGAGATAGTCCTGATCGTTATCCGGATTGCGGACGATGGCATCGCGAAAGATCTGTTCGGCGCGTGCCGTGTCGCCCAGGCGCGCATAGATATCTCCGAGCAGAGCAATATAGGCTTCGTCTTTCCGACCCTCCGCTGAAACCTGCTCTGCAGCCTGAAGGGCATCGGCATAGCGCGCCTTGCGGAAGAGCGCATTGGCTAGATCGAATTGTTCGTCGTCGGAGGCTGGATTGGCCTTGACCGCCGCCTGGAAATGCTGGATGGCATCGTCATAAAGGTGATACCGGGCCAGCAATTCGCCGATTCCGGTAAGGGTTCTGAAGTCGCCCGAGCTTATCTGGTCAAGCTGGCCGATCGCAGTCCTTGCATCGGCCAATCTCCCGGACTTCAAGTAGGCCTCAGCCAGGAGGTACAGGTCGTTCGGCCGCCCGGGATTCTTCTGGATGTGATCGATGAGCTCATCGATGTCCAGTTGATCGCGAGCCTCGGGCGCGAGTTGCGAGCGGTTGTCAAGATAGTCAAAAAGATGCTCGTAGTGATGCGGGCCGTTGGACACATCCTTGGAAAGGGTCTGAAAGACACTCAAGTCCCGATCGGCCGCAGCAGTCTCGTGCAGAGTTCTCTCGACCATGGCGAGCTTGTAGTATCCAGTTGAAGGATTGCGGCTCAGGCGCACATACTTTCTAAGCAATTGTTCCGCCTCGGGGAGTTGCTTGGATTGAATGCGGAGGTTAGCCAGCTCAAGCAGTGCATCCGGAAAATCGGGGTTGGTGAGCAGGACTTTCTCCAGCATTGAAGTAGCAGCGGCGGTGTCTCCCTGCTGCTCGGCAATGAGACCCAAATTGAAGAGGCATGTGGCGTCATGGGGATCTGACTTGAGCCCTTGCCG
>Ga0302320_10017166_pt1 | contig 14716 bp, 7 predicted proteins | sample Bog_T0_3_FD_202130 | JGI IMG/M metagenome (GOLD analysis project Ga0302320, IMG submission 202130) | Peat permafrost microbial communities from Stordalen Mire near Abisko, Sweden - Bog_T0_3 | ecosystem: Environmental > Terrestrial > Soil > Wetlands > Peat | place: Sweden: Abisko, Stordalen Mire...
GCATAAGGCCCGCGTCCGCCGCGCCAGCGGCTTCCTTCTGACGGCTTTTTCGAACGCGACGCCTCACACCTTCTTTCAGCTTTGAGCACTCATCCCGGCGTCACGTCCGAAAAAGCACTAGCGTGATCCGCCCTCGACACTCTCGATAATGCACTCTGGGGACCTCATCGGGGTTACGAGGCTGATTACTCTTCGGCGGGGGCCGGTGCATTGGAGCTGGGTCTGTCAACAAGTAGTGGACCGAAGTGGAGCTTGTACTCGACCTTGTTGAGGATCACCCTGTTGATGCATTGTACTGTAACCAAACCGTCGGTAACGGGTCTACCGAAGAGGGCAAGATTTGAGATTGTGTTCTTGACAGCGTGTTCACGGAATCCCGGGAATCGACGATGCGAGATGCCAAATGTTGTCTGGAACGGCGTTGCACCAGTACGGAGTAAAGTAAAGTACGAAGGGTACACAAGACCGTCAAGCCCGCGCCGGTGTGCCGCACTGGCGATATCCCGGCTTATCTCATATGAGTGGCGGCCCGCCAGGAATAGCATATGCACCGCCATGTCTAGGCTTTCAAACTCAGTGACATGTTCTTCCCACAGTGCCTCAGCCAAATTGAGAAGCTTCAGCCTCCTTCTTGGTACAAGTGTTGCGATATAGGCTTCGTCGTCAGCGGTTATGCGACACTCGTGCAAGCATACTTCGAGGTCCTGAGAGCCGTAGAGAATGGGAAGTTCGGCCGTGTCAAATCGCCCCTCCCCCAACTTTTCGCGCGGAGGAGGGTCGTACTGCTGGACCTCGTCTGGATGCGCTGGAGCTATTCGCAGCCGATAAAAGCACTCATCAGTATTGAGAATGCGCCCTGGATATTCGTTGAGGATACGTGATATGACCTCTGCCCTGGTGTTGTGTTCTTGCAGCGCCTTCAGGGGTTGTACTTCTCCTACCATCCAAAGGCGTGGGCCGTAATGGAAGAAGCCGACCTGAAGAGTTCTCTCAATCAGCCGAAGATCCGGCTCGAGCCAGGCCGCCACGTCGATCGATGTGTGCTGACGCTTATTGAACTGTACGGCCGGGGAAGCACCGTATTTTGACCTTCGTATGGTTCCCCACACGAAGAATTGTTGCGCTAGCTCTGCAAGCGACTTCCTACTCAGCTTCATACCACCTTGGGAGCCGCAGTTCGGACACTTGGACATGTCCCTTTGGCCGATTCGCGCAGAGCTCAAACGCAAGCCTTCGTCGTGAAAGCAACTAGAACAAAGAAGTGGCGCCGAATTATCGCCCGCGGTGATCTCTTGAATATGGCCTCCTTGCCCCTGGAGCACGTAGTCAAAAGCATGCTGAAAGCGCTCGTCACGTGCAGCAGTTTGCGCCTTTGGAGAGCTAGCGGCCAGAGCCTCCCGAAACAGATCCTGCATGTCGGTATCAGCCCGGAGTATGAAGTCGCAAGCGAGGTCGACTGCAGTAGCCATATAGTGCTCATCCACATCGTTTTCCTCGCCCCTACCGCGATTGTTCTCTCCTGTGCGGTAATAGGCGAGAGGGGACACATCGGCATGGGAAGAAATAAAACGGTATAAGGCGCGCCCCGTCTGATCGAGTATTCCTAGCCGGTCTAGGATCTGATCTTCGGTTAGAATGCTCGCTCTGTCCCCTCTCCTGAGGACCTTCCGCAGTTTGGCCGGTAGCCGCGCAAAATACGCGTTCGATGAAAGTTCGGCACGGATGGGCCCGGCTGCTACCTCGAAAGCACGGGTCTTTTCGCCACTGGCATCGAAGTTCTCGAACAAGTGCAGACGTTCGTTGCAATCTCGCAGTTGCATCACGAGTACACGCGCGCGGGATTCATCCTCCCCAACAACCTCCGTGCCCAGATAAAACAGCATTAAGCCGGTTTGAACGAGGCTGCGGACAAGCGGAGCCAGAGAGCTGAAGTCCCAGTGCGTTCCGGCTGTGTTCGCGGGGCTCCCCGGACAAATATGAAGAATGCTTATCGCAGCAGAGCACAGGCGAGTGAATAGCACCGAAGCCCAGTATTGCCGAGAGGAATCGGCCGGGTGTCCGGCGGTTTTGTGGGAGATGGCGATCGCATGCTCTACTGCCGCAATGTACTTCGGGAGTACGGTCCAGTAGTACTCGGCTGCGGATTGCGGCTGGTTCTGGTCACTTCCGGTCATGGTTACCGAGCGACTTGCTCCAAGTCAGCGATGGTTCAAGAACAACGGGCCAGTGTAGCGTAGCCGGATAGGATTTCCATCCTGTATCAGCATACCTGCGTGTGAGCAACTGTCACCATCGGCTTGGTCCATCGTGGCACTCTGTGGACTTGACGTTGGGATGGCAATGAGGACTTCGATCCTAGCTGACTCGCTCATCTCTGGGTATTGGGCCGGATTGTCGGCCGACCGGAAGTAATCAATGGAGCCGTTTGTGCCTACGACGCTAACCAATCAAAAGGGCGCCTCCCGAATGGTGGTTCCAGAGCGGCGAGCTAAAATCCCCCCTCGAATTCACGATCTGGAACCCCCGGATTCCCAGCATTTACGCAAGAGGGCTTGAGCGAGCGGAAATCACAAGTTTTCCGCTCGCCTTAAATCGCTTCGTCTTGGCCAGCCGCTCGGCAGCCATTCAGGGCTTCAAACGCTCTCCAGACTCCTAGGAGTCGTAGTCCTAACCACAGGCGCTATTGGAGGGTCATGAATCCACCGAAAACACTACACATGCCAAAGTTCGCAGTCCGGATTTGCGGAATAGAAGTGTCCAATGTAACAACCAGACTTGTGATTAGGTCGGGCGGACGGGCACCGTGCCACGAAATTGTGTTCGAAGATCCCCTGCTCGGACTCCTCCCGTTAGACGATACGTTGACCATCGAGATCTGGCGATTCAAAGGGCAGGTCGCTCGCCAGCGGTGGGAGCCCACAGATGTCCGACGTCTTTACTCCGAGCTGATATTGAGCGGCTCGATCGACGTGGTCGGGGCGGGCGAAGGCGCGAGAATGCCACGTTGAGAGGTTTCGCGGGAACCTATTCTTTGAGCTGTGGATTTCCGTTCCAGGGGTTACTTTCCGTTCCCGTGGCTCGACAGAATCTCCTCAGTCGGTACCGGCAAACTTCCTAGAAGCCGACTTCTGGCCTTGTTGAAGGTCCGTCCCGGATCCAGTTTCTGCGCTACCGCTTGCGCACCTCCAACTGCACTGGCCGCGCTACGGAAGCTATTTCGGGATCGTAGTATTCGTAAACTTTCGACTTGAAGGTTCGAGCTCGAATGGGATACTTGGCGCGCAGCCGATATTTCAAGGTAACCACTTCTCCGGGAGCGAACGAATCAAAGTAGAGAAGCGCTTGCGTCGCCGTTTGGCTGAATTTCGATAGATGGGCACTTTTGTGGCGGGCGCTCTTCTCCTGGTAATCCTGCAGATCCTCGCTGAGCAGGTCAAAACCGGGAGGAATGCCAAGATCGACCATCACCATGTTGGCCGCTTTTGGCAAGTTGTTCCTGACGGTGGCGCTCGCCATGGCAATGTCGTCCTGCGCGAGGCGTGTGCGGTCATAGGCCACATCAATCGAGAGTGGCTCGCCCGCGGTTTTTTCATTCCAGGGCAGGTAATAACTCCCCACGATCTGATAGGCAAGACCGCCCTTTCCTTCGAACTGAAGGCCGACCGTTGAGGCGCTCTGCGCGTCGAAATTCTTGAGCACGAATTGATGCAGCAGATCGTTGTTCTCTGGTGTGAGTTCCAGTTCTTCCGCGGGCTTGCCGTTCAGCAGCACTACCACTGTGCCGCGTACGTCGGCCGCACCTTTTTCCGTGGCCGTGAGCAACGCGCGCAGAGCCATGATTGTGGCCTGGGTGGTTCCCCAGGTTCCGTAAGCGTCTTTTCTCGATGCAATGTAAGACAGAGCTTTGCGCGCAGTTCCCGATGCCTCGCCTGACTGAAGCAGCGCCTGCACTGCAAGGCCCGTGGTCTCCACGGCGGCGCTCGGCCCGGTGGCATAGACGCTGGTCTCTTCCGCACTCCACCAGACCAGATCGTCTTTCTCGGTGCGCGCATCGAGCAGCATCTGAATCGCCTGGCGCGTAAATTCGCGGTCTTCTTTATAGTCGGCAGCAAAGTTGGCGACGACGGCTAGGGTGTAGGGATCCACCTTGGCGGTCATGTGTTTTTCGACAAACTGTTTCGCCTTTTCAACCGCCGGCCCCTGGTAGCCGGTGTCTCTGAGCGCCCAGGCCAGGTAGGCAGTGATCCGCAGCACGTCGGAGTTGTAGCGATTGGTTGCGCCCTCGTTGATGAATTGCGTGTCCGGCTTCCAACTCCCGTCTTCCAGTTGCTGGCTTGCCAGCCACTGCTGGGTTCGCGAGATCAACTTAGGATCGACGTCGTGGACTCTCGACATGTCATAGAACTCCATCAATCCGTAGGCAGTGAGAATTTTGTTGGCCGGCGCATTTCCGAACCACGAAAAGCCACCTCCTGGAACTTCGAAGGTGAGCAGACGCTGATAACCATTGGCGATAAACCCCTCGGCCTTGGCGTGCACTTCCGGAGTCAGCTTCTTGGTGCGCTTCATGTAATCCAGCGCCAGCACGTTCGGATACGTGCTCGACGAGGTTTGTTCGAAGCAACCACCCGGCATGCGCAGAATGGCATCCATCCCTTCCACAACCTGGCTCATAGGACCAGGATAAAGCCGCACAAAAATCTTGCTGGCTTCGGGGATGGAGGCCGCTGGAAAAGCGAGTTCGTGGTGCACTGTGTTTTCCAGGCGGCCGTTAAAGACGAGGCTTTGTTCTCGGCCATTGGGAATGACTTCGATTTCCCGGACCACGATGTCGGCGCGACTGTTGCCGGCGCGATTCGAAGCGCCCTGCATGCGCGCTGCGAGCGTGAGTTTGAATTTGCCGATGCGCCGGGCTTCGAGCGTGAACTGCGAACTGCCGACCCGAGCCGAATCTACTGCGACGGATTTCTCACCGGTGTCGTCGACCAGCGAAAACCAATCGTCGGATTGAAGTTTCAAGTTCACATCGCCGCGAGAATCCGAATAGTTATAGATGGCCACCGGAATCGAAACACGGTCGCCCTGCGTGAGCGTGACGGGCAGATCGAGATCGACGAAGAAATCCTGAAAGACCTTCAGGCTCGAGGTAGACGTGCCGAGCGCTCCCTGTTGCGTGGAGGCAATCATGGCCATGCGCCACGAGGTAATGGAGTCGGCCATGGGAATCACGATGCTGGCGCGTCCGTCCTTGTCGGTGATGATTTCGGGGTTGATGTAGAGCGCCTCGGGAAAATAGGAGCGCACGTGCGCGGCAGGCTGTACGGTGCTCTCCTTGGCGAGGACTCCGTTGCTGCGCGCCTTGAGGGCGACAACATCGCGACCATTGAGGGGCAGGTTTTGACTCCGCTCGTCGACGAGCATCGCTCCTAGAATTCCTCCGGCCCCGCCCCCGGGCATGCCTGCAGCCATAGGAGCCTGTGCCATCCCTGTTTCAGTCTGAACCTCTATGCTTCCACCTGTGACCTCAACCACCTCCGAGGCGTGCCCGATCGACAACACGGCGGAGAGCACGGCCCGGTCGCGCACGTCAAGCGTAAGTGTCTGCGCCGCCGTCTTGAATCCCCTTTGCGTTACTCGAATTACGTAGTCACCCTCGGGTAAGCCAGAGAAACTGAATCGGCCGGATGCGTCGGTCGTCGCGGGACGGGTTTTTCCGCTGGCGACGCTGCGCAACTCGACATCGGCCCCCGACACAACGGCGCCGCTTGGATCAGTGACCGTTCCCACGATTTCCGCCCGGCCGTTCATCGGGCCGCGGTCATGTTCGATGTTGACGTTAATCCTGGTTGACTCCGGATCGGGCGGGCCTGCAATCCATTTGCGCTGAAAGAGCAAAATGGCTTGCAGATCATCGCCCGTGTTCAGTTGGCCGTCTGGCCCCGCGCTTCGCACCAGGTAATAATTCTTCGACGCGTCCCAGCGCGCCCGTTCAAAGGTAAGACCGTGGCCCCAGGGATCACGGAACTCCGCATCGCCCGACTGCGCCACCTTCGCGTAAACCGCCGCCGGATTACCGGCTTTTGGGTTCTTCTCATAAGCCGCGCTCAGCTCTTTCGCCAGGCGGTTGGCCTGCATCTGAAACTGTTGCTGATAGCGTTGCCAATAATCGGTGTACTTCGTCATCGGCACATCCTTGCCAATTTTTGTCTCAAACTTGTTCGGCGTAACGATCTCGGTTGCAGAGAATAGTGCGCGCGCCGCCCGGTCTCGCTGGTCGGCCTGCGACTTCTCAGCCGGTTCGACAACATCCGGCATGCCGATCGAGTGGATTTCATACCGTGGCTTCATTGCCTCCTGCTCGAGATAAAAGAAGACCTTGGCAAAGCCGGGCTGTTTTTCAGCCAGAGCGAACACGGCCTCATCCACCACCTGCAATCCGAGCGCAGCGTGGACGCCCTCACCATGCGAGTTGGTCACGCGAAACCTGATGCGCGCGTCGCCACCTGGCTTGTAAACCGTGGCATCCGCGGCCGTCTCAATTTTCAGTTCATTGGCCGGCTGCACGAAGATCAGCCGGTGATCGCCAACCGGACGCGCGTCCCGGCCGAAGAGATACGCGCCGATGTCGACCGTCCCCGCCATCTCAGGCGTGGCCGCAAGCGAAAGTTCCGCCTGGCCATTTTCAAGATCGAGGTCGCGGGTGAGCACCGTCTGGCCTTCCTTCACGATGTCCACGTATGCGGCGCCGCGCGCCTTAGTGGAAAATACCTTCAGTCGAATGTGCTCGCCGGTACGATAGACAGCACGTTCGGTGCGTAGAAGAATCTGATCTTCACCTTCGCGGGCCTCCAATTCCACTTTGCTCGACGCCTGATTCCCTTCCAGATCTTTGGCCTCGATCTTCAACGCCTCCTTGCCTTGCTTTGCCCTGATCGCGACTACGGCAATCCCGCCATCATCGGTCGACGCATGCTGATCCTCATTCGATGAGGATCGAACCGTGACGTCAGCCTTCGCCGGAGTTCCGTCCGGATAGGAAGTCAGGATGAAAACTTCGTTCTCCAGATCAGGGACGAGGGTGCCGCCCTCGGGAATCGCGGTGATCAGAAGCGGCGAATCACTTACCGTGATCGGCTGGCCACGAGTCTCGGAATGACCAGCAGAGTCTTTCACCGTGGCCTCAATTAATACCCGGGCCGCGCCATGGTTGAGAGGGCGTCCGGCAAAGTATTTGGGCAAGGTCAGGTCGAAATGATATGAGCCCTCGGAATCCGTCTTGCCAGCGGCCGACGCGGCCTCAAAGAGCGAAACATCCATCGCCGAGGCCTTGATGCTCAGTTCCGCGTGATCCACCGGCTTGCCAAAAAAGTAGTTGGCCCGCACTGTGCCCGTGACATGATCGCCCGGTTGATACCCGCGCTTCTGTTTTCTGCCGTTTTTCGCGTCTGCGAGCTCGACGGCCACCTTGAATTTCGGCAGAACGTAGCGTTCCACGTTGAGCGCGATCTCAGCCGTATTGGTCGGGGCATCGGTATCGCCCATTAACGCGCGCAGATGATACGTCCCCAGGTTGACCTCGTCGGCCAAGCCAAATTCAGCCGACGCCACTCCGAACGGGTCGGTCGCGGTCGCTTTTTTGAAAACTTTGTTACCGCGAGAATCTTCCACTTCGAACGTGAGCGCGCGCTTCGCCGCTGCCTGATGATCCGAGCGGTCAAGCGCGAGCGCCCGCACATGGATGGTCTGGCCCGGCTGGTAGAGTGGCTTCTCCGTAGTAAGAAGGATGGAGACCTTGTCCTCGAGGCGCACGTCCTGTGTAAATTCGGTCGAGCCGATCGGCGTGTCGGCTACGTAGCGCAGCCGGTAACTTCCAATCACACCGGCAGGGAAACGAAACTGCGCTTCGGTAGTTCCATGATGATTTAGACGGCCCGAGAAAAGGACGCGAGGTTTGCCATCCGCTGGTTTGCCGTCGATGTCACGCAATTCGATCTGAACGGAACCGCGGCCGGATATCGCCTCATCCCTGGTATCGGTAACAATCACGCGCACGGCGGCCTGACCGCCGGCGATATAAGACTGCTGCCCCAGAATGTGAATGACCGGCCGGTTCAGGATCTGGGAGATAGATTCCGTTCCTTCGAGATCGGGCTTCTTTGCGTCGTCATATACGAAACGGTACCGAACCCGATGCCACACCAGATCATCAATGGCCAGAGACTTTTCCAGTCCTATCTCACTCTGCAACTGCCCGTTTTGGGCTGTGATCGTTACCTCCTGCTCAGTGTGCCCGATGGCCTCGTCTTCCGGATTCAGAACCTCCGCGGTGAATCGTCCTGCTCCGGCATGCAGGGCCTGGTAAGGAATGATGAACCGCAACCTGCCGTGCGAATAGGTGGCAACCGGGGAGGACGGATGAGACGCTGCCTGAAACGGCTGCTGGAAAACGAATCCGAACGTTGTAAGAAATGCAGCGACAAGCAGGAGTGTGAAGCGGATCAGCGTCTGGTGCTTTTCGGCATAAACCATGGAGTCCTCCGCGGCACTTCCAGAGTGCCTACACTGGAGAGCTTGAACAGCGAGGCAACACGCGTCCCCATGCGGTAAGGAGTGACGGCGAGCGCCGTGCTTTGTTCGCTCAATCGGAGTTCGCGCCCGATGGGGAGTCTTGCAGAATATTTTTTGAAGGTTTTTGGGAAGTTACTGCTGGTGCCAGTGCGCCCCGTCTTTACTGGTCCAAACAGTGCCGGCCTCGGTAGTTAGCAGGAAAACTGCCGCCTCGCTGGCCTTTCCCGAGGTCTGGTTCGGCTTGGGCGGAGCTTCGCTCGAGTATGCCGGCGCCAACTCGATGCGGACTGCCTTGCCCGTCCATTGCGGACGGATCTTCTTCCACTTCTTGCCCCGATTGCGGCTGAGGAAGAGATTGCCGGCATTATCGAGAGAAATAAACTGCTTGCCGTGCGACACAGTCGCCGTAAGCGGGAGGCCGGATGGTACCGCAACGGCCCGGCCCAGGTCAGGGGTTTCTGCAACGGCCTGGCCCGCAACGACCTGGCCTGCAACATCCTGGCTCACATTGGCCGATTCCGTTTGGATCGTTACTGCGGGGCTCGCTGCCTCGACCGTTACTTGTTCTGACGCGGCCCCTATATCAAGCACGGGCTGCAGCATGGCAAGTTGGCTCGGATTCAACTGGATCGATTGTTGGCTTGTCCGGAAGCCATTTGCCGTCGCTGTTAGCTCGTACTGTCCAGGCGGCAGTTCTGCCAGGTGGAAGCTGCCATCGGTTCCAGTGGTTGTCTGTCGCGTCTTGCCGGTCGAATCGCGCAGCATAACCGTCACTCCCGCAACCATAGCCCCGCTTCGGTCGGTGATGTGGCCGGAGACTTCGGCGAGCGTGGTGTCATGGCCGGTCTCTTGCTCAATCAGCAATCCACCCTGGTCTTTTTTCTTTGCTAAGTTATTTTGCGATGCTGCGGCTTTTGTGTCCGCGGGCGTAGGGAGTTGCTGCAAATTCAGGACGTCCCGGCCATTCAATGGCAATTGGGGCGAGAACCCGCCAATCACACCGCCCGCAGATCCCCCCGCATGCCCAACCGGAGCGCTGGCAGAAAGATTGGGCGTAGACGTTTCGGGAGCAGCCACTTTTGCCGCCGTTCGCCCGCTTGATCCAGGCAAATTCGAAGATTTCGGCAAACTCGAGTTTTCGTGTCTCGCAAGATTGCTTGCCGGCGCGAGGCTTCTTTCTTGAGTTCCGGATCGCTGATTCATCTCTGAGTCGGCGCTCGGCGCAGCTGTCGTTTTCGGGGGAGCCTCCGTCTTCGGGAGAACCTCGGGTTTTTGTAAACTTGCGACCTGTTGCGGGCTCTGGGGAGCGCGGTCACGAGGCCAAATATGGAGCACGGCAGCGACCAGTCCGCACGCGAGAGCGGCTGCGGGCAGCCCGACCGGCAAGAGCCGCCCCCAGGTCCATCCCTTCGCTGGTGTTCGCGTGGCTGGTTGCGTTTCCTCATGCGGTTGCATGAAAAACACAGCCTTCCGGCAGGCGGCGCATTCGGCCAGATGCAACAGCATGCGCTCCTTTTCCCGCGAGGTCGCGGCACCCTCGACGAACACACTGAGCTGGTCAGCGTCGGGATGACTTCCGGTTTGGAAATCCTGGTTCACTCTTGGGGTTCCTTATTAGAGTTCGGGGCGCCGTCCGATTCTTGCAGCAACTTACGCAGATTGATATCCACATCCCTGGGATCGATGCCAAGCGCTTCCTCGGCCGCGCGCCGGCTCAGGCCCCCTGCTCGAAGCGTCCGCAGCAGGTGTTTTCGCAGATTTTCGGTTGCGCGCTTCAGTTTGCGGCTCACCGTGGCTTCATGAACCCTGAGAACGCGGCTGATCTCCTGCAGGGTATGCTGGTCGAGGTAGTAGGCGGAAAGCACGAAGCGCTCTTCCGCGGACGCCGCGCGCAGCGTCGTCTTGATCGCCACCCGCAGATCCTCTAATTGTTTGAGCTCAATGTGCTCGGAAACACGCGCCGCCGGTTCGATCTCTCCCAGCTCAGTTTCGCGGCCGATCTTCCTGAACTGGTTCACGCGGCGTTGCGCGAGGATCGCACGCAGCCATCCCATCAGCGATCCTCGTCCCGAGTATCGGAGGAGTGGAGACCAGCGTTTGCCTTCGCGTTCCGTCAGCCCGAACAGCTCAGAGTAGAGCGCGCTCGCCAACTCTTCGCCCAACGCCGCCGATGCTGTCATCTCCACGGCAGCTCGGTTCAGCGGTTCTCGATATTGCGCCAGAAAGCGCTGCCATGCGGACTCGCGCCCCAGTGCACATCCGCGCGCGAGGGCAAGCTCCTCCAGGTGGAGATCCCGCCAGAATGTTTCTCGCTGCCGCTGGTTGGCCTGCTTCCCCGGGTCGAGACCGAAGTTGTCCCTGGCTCCGATGGTTTCAAGGGCCTCGGCAAACTCGGCCTTGCTTAACTCGACCAGCTCAGCGCGGGCCGTCTGCCAAAGCTCTTCGCCGAGGATTTCGGGCAAGAGTTGGCTATGCGGCCCGGGCTCCATTTCGACCGCCGCATCCTTCGCCACCGATGCGGTGCAGTCTTCCGCCCCCGAAGGTTCTGTTTGAGTAATGTTGGCAGGCGGAATATCCACGCCCGCCCATTAAATCACATCGTCCAGTGGTGGCCCATTCCTTGTCTTTCCCGGCGCTGACAGCGCGTTTCTGCCCAGCACCAGTCTCGAAAAGTATCAGACGGTGAAATGCGGTTTTTGTGACGCGGACGACGGACACAAATAAGTGCCGACGAATAAAGCTACAGAAGGACACGGGAATCCCGATAAACGCCTTTGCGGCCATCGAACTTCGACTTCTGTCAATTGGCCGGAAACGGGCTTAGCGGAAGTGATCGAGCGAGCGTCAGGGCGGATAGTCGGCAAAAACTGGAAGCAAGTGCGTAGATTTCAGGCAGGACTGCAAATCAGACACTTTTCAGCGGCGTTTTCCACACCACGGATTATGGGATTATGACTGTTTTACCGCAACGACAAGCCCGTTCTACCTTGGGATACCAGCCACTCGCCGCGTACAACCCTCAGGCAGGACTGTGACCTAGACGCTTTTTCAGTGGCGTTTTCCATGCCACGGATTAGGGGATTATGGGATTATGAGTGTTTTTTAGCGCGACGGCAGGACCGTTTTGGTTTCGCCAGTGTCGAGCGACAGACCGACAGACAGGTTCCGAAGCGTGAGCGATAGAGGGGATAGCCCCGACTGCGGTCCCGGCGTCTCTTGCTATCCATCTATGCTCGGCGACGTAAGGCTCAACGGTAGCCGAGCAAGCAAAGGGAGGTTATACAAGGTCTCATTGTCGGCCACCTGGGACAGCGTGTAGCCAGTAAAGCCCTAATAGCGTCCAAGCTCGTGTTTTCGATCAAGAACCGAGGCAGGCCTTTCCTGGACGAAGGGATCGAGACGGTCCGCCTGACGCGTGGCCCACTCCACCCATTGGCGGTATTTCGGCTGCTCCTCAGCGGCCCGCGATTGTGTCTTCTCCGCATACGCGGCTATGAATCGCCGCATTTGTTCCGCGCGTTCCCAGTTCTCAACCCACTTGTTGAATTGCTCCAGCTTCTTTTCTTCCTCTTCAATTTCCTTCCGCAACCGTGCCAATTCCTGCGCCCGCTCTTGTTCCTCCAATTCGCGCCGTTTTCGCTCTTCCTCCTTCTGCCGGAGGACGACGCCCATGCGCACGAGTCCCGCAACAAAATCTGGAATAAGAATTTCAATCCGCTGGATCTTCGCATCACTCCATCTCTTCCGGAGCGCTCGGGTGTCCCAGTTATCTGAATGGATGATCAAAGCCAACATTCCCGACGGCTCGAACGTAACGACCTCATCGTAGTCCCAACGATCCGTCGGATTGGGTACGCGCGGCTTTTGGGTAACGACCTTCCTGATTGGCTCCTCTATGCCGAAAGAAATGTGCTGCCCTTGAATGAGGGCAGTTGTATTGCCCTGTCCTGAGATATCCACGCTCAGGTTTTGTTTTTCCAATACGCACAGTACCTGCGACATGATCTGCAACGCCCGATCAAGCGTGCCCTCCGTCACCCGGACATTCAGCCCGCCGGGTTCGCGAGGAAGCAGGATTCCATGCTCGTCCTTCCGGCTTCGGCTTCGCAGCAAACTAGCAGTCTGTCTAATAAGGACATTAGGTTTAGAGTTGCTTTCAAGCGAAGCGTTTAGCGCTCCCGACGACAGCAGTTGATCGACAGCAACAAGATCGGGATTGTTCTGGTCATGCGCGCTCTGTTTGAGTTGCGCTCGTTCGGAGCGATAAATGATCGGCACTTTTTCGAGTTTCGGCAGTTCAGGTTTAGTAGCACCCGGTTGTCCGTAGGCTAGCTTCGCCCAGTGTCCCCGCCCTGGCACCGGGATAGACAGTTTGCGGCACACCTTTCCGAGTGCGACGGACGATACGCCATACTGTTCCGCCACTCTTAACATCGGTTGTTCCCATACTTTCTGGTACAGTTCTTCGCGGTTGTATTGCTGCCACATCTCAGGTTCTCCATCCTCTCTTTGTTATCGGCACGATGCTCCGCAAAAGCCAATCGTGAACCTCCAGTCAGAGCCGACACCGCGCAGCAGCACAAGACTGACCCGGCATCGGCTGCACGGCTGCGAAACGAATTCCCAGCCGCGAAATGTGCTGACTTTCGGGTGTGAGATGCTCCCTAATCCGAGGTGAGCCCAGTAGCTTATGAATTCGCTCAGCAGGGCATGCGTTGTACTTGTGGAATAGTTGAAGCAGTGAGACAGCTACGGCGGGCTCGCATTCACAAAGAATGCGACGAAGTTGTGTCACTTCGCCGCATTCAGGATTCCAAACCGCGCCATGCGCAAGCAGTTCCTGTATACACTCTAGAGCGCCGGAGGCGTCGTACTTCGAAATCAGCTGTTTCCCACCGTAGGGGTTAAAACGTCCGATGCTCAGATGCCATAAGCACGTATCCAGTGCCGAAGAGCCACCATTTTCCCGGTTATTTGGCTTTGCTCCGATCTCCAATAAATAGTGGAGAACGTCCTTTCGGCCCGAAATCGCCGCAGAATGGAGGAGATCTTCGAGGTTGTCGCGGTCCGCCTGAGGTTTGAGTTTCTTCAGGACCTCGATGTTTCCTGCGTAAGCTGCCTGTTGCAAGCCGGACGTGTAACATTCGGGATCATAGGTGTACTGATCTTCAAGGCTTGGTCCCATAGAGCGGGCGTCTGCTTTTGCCCAGAGCATAAGGCTGATCCATTTCAGATCACCCTTTGAGCAGAAGTGTCGGAGGGCGATGTTCGCTTGCTCTTGGAGCGCGTCCGCCTGTTCAGGATGCATCCGCTTACAATCCAGAAACGCGCGTAAGGCAGTCCGTACTTTGGCTCCAAACGCAACCGCAAACGGATTGTCTCTAATGGGATCAGCTCCATGATCTAAGAAGAAGCGCATCAGGTTCGGTTCCCACGTCAACAGAACATCGGCAAACGGAACGGCAGCAATCTGCGCTCCGTTTTCGACGAGCAGTTCCACGAAATCGAGCCTACGGAGGGACACCGCGTCTTCGAGGGCGCCATTCTTAGAGGCTTGGACAGTCTCGTGCCGGGCGATCAGTTCGATTAGGCTGTGGAACTCGGTCTCAACTGCAACTCGGAGGAGGGTTTTATGCTTAGTGACCGGCAGATCCAGCGGTTTGCCTGCAGCGATCCACTTCTCTATCTCGTATAACCTCCCGGCGCGGCAGAGTCTGAGAAGTTCTTTACCGTCCTCGGATATCACCGTCTGGTTTGCGCGGCCCATACCGGTTTCGCCATCGGAATCGACTGACAATTCTATCGCGCCAAGTTCCGATAATCACAGTGGTTTGAGCGTCCGGAGTGCAGGGTCTCGCGGATTTTCGCTAAGGCGACCTGACAGGTTTCGGTAAGGACCGTTCTTTGTTGTCCAACTTGTCCAAAAACGAAAATGAAAATGTTTGTCCTACCTGTAGTACCCAGTTCGTCTTCGTGGCGGGACCCTCGGGGACAGCTCCCCTCAGGCGACAGAGAACGACTCCCTCTGTAAAATCTAGCTTGGCACTGCTGTATTCCCGGTAGCGCTACCAGACCCTCAGTGATCACTTCAAAAGCGGCCAACGGTTATCACTTCAAAACCGGCCAACGAGATTGGCCGTTCGGGACT
>Ga0302320_10017167_pt1 | contig 14715 bp, 10 predicted proteins | sample Bog_T0_3_FD_202130 | JGI IMG/M metagenome (GOLD analysis project Ga0302320, IMG submission 202130) | Peat permafrost microbial communities from Stordalen Mire near Abisko, Sweden - Bog_T0_3 | ecosystem: Environmental > Terrestrial > Soil > Wetlands > Peat | place: Sweden: Abisko, Stordalen Mire...
GGTTCGGCTGGCGGCGCATGTAATAGTGGCGCACCAGCCCGTTGAAGTTATAGGGACCTGAGGTCCCGGTATAGGTCTGGTAGTTCAACACGTCCGGTTGTCGCGCAAGCTCATCGCCAAGCGCCTGCGCAACGCGCGCGGTCTGCTCCAGCGGCGTGCCGTCGGGCATGTTGATGACCACCTGCAACTCGCTCTTGTTGTCGAACGGCAACATCTTCACCTTCACCAACCCGAGCGGCACAAGCGCCACTGAGACCAGGAGCAAGACTGCCACTCCAATGAAGAACAAAATGCGATTGCGCGAGGACTGGATCAACGGCGTCATGATCTGGCGATAGATCCTCGTCCGCCAGTTCTCGGTCTCCGGCTCCAGCAGTTTCGCTCCTTCAAGATGCTTGCCCAGGAGGCGAAGAGCAGCCCATGGAGAAACCACAAACGCAACCATCAACGAGAAGAGCATTGCCGCCGAAGCGCCGACGGGGATGGGCCGCATGTAAGGCCCCATCAATCCGCGCACAAAGGCCATCGGCAATACCGCGGCGATCACGGCAAACGTCGCCAGAATGGTCGGGTTACCCACCTCTGCCACTGCTTCAACAGCGACGGTGCTCATCGGCCGGCCATGATTCTCCGGCAGTCGGAAGTGGCGCACCATGTTCTCGACCACGACGATGGCGTCGTCGACAAGAATACCGATCGAGAAGATCAACGCAAACAGCGTCACGCGATTGATGGTATAGCCCAGAAAGTAAAACACTGACATCGTGAGCGCCAGCGTAACGGGAATCGCCAGCAGCACAACACCCGACTCACGCCATCCCAAAAAAAGCGCCACAAGCAGAGTCACAGACAGCGTTGCCAGCAACAAATGCTCCAGCAGTTCGTCCGACTTGTTCTTCGCCGTCTCCCCGTAGTTGCGTGTCGTTGTAACCGTCACGTCGTTGGGGATGGTGACGCCCTGCATCTCATGCACGCGCTTCAGCACGGCATTCGAGATATCGGTTGCGTTGGTGCCCTTGCGCTTGGCCACCGTAATCGTTACGGCAGGATACTGGCGCGCGCCCTGCGATGCCGTGCCGCCCGTGTTGGTCGTGCCGAAGACTACATAGTCCGACGGCTCCGCGGCGCCATCCACGATCTTCTCGGCTACATCGCGCAAATACACAGGATGCCCGCGAACCACGCCCACTACGACAGCTTCCAGGTCCTCGCGCCGGTTGAAGAGATTGCCGGCGTCGACGCGGACTTCCTGGTTGTTCTCGGAGAAGTTCCCAGCCTGCACGCTGGCATTGGCGGCTTGCAGATGTCCAACGATCGCCATCGGCGACAGCCCGTAAGCGCTCAGCTTTTCCGTGCTCAGCACTACGCGCAGGTTGCGCGGAAGCCCGCCGATAATCGCCGTCTCTGAAACATCGCCAATCTGCGCGATGTTGTGTTGCATCTCTGCGGCAATGGCGCGCAATTGGTAGCCGTTGTAATGCTCTCCCCACAGCGTCATGGCCAGGATCGGCACATCGTCGATGGAGCGCGCTTTGATCAGCGGCTGCGAAACCCCGGGCGGCATGCGATCGAAATTCGAGTAGAGCTTGCTATACACCTTGATCAGCGCATCTTCCTGCGGCGTGCCGACAAGGAAGCGCACAATCACCAGGCTTTGGCCCGGCGCCGACGTCGAGTACACATACTCAACGCCTGAGATCTGATGAACCAGGTTCTCGATCGGCAGGGTAACCCGCTCTTCCACCTCGGCCGGCGATGCGCCCGGCATGGCGGTGGCAATGTCGAGCATGGGAACAAGGATCTGCGGCTCTTCCTCGCGAGGAATGATCGCGACGGCGAAGATGCCGATGGCCAGCGACGCGGCAATAAAGAGCACCGTCAGCTTGGAGTTGATGAATGCGTGTGCCAGTCGCCCGGCAATTCCAAGGTCCTGGTTCATGGCTGAACCTCGATGCGCTTCCCGGCCAGCTCCCGATCTGAGGGTGCGTCAACCAGCTTTTCACCGGCGGAGACGCCTGACAGTACCTCGACGAGATCGCCCTGCGGCGCGCCAAGGGTGAGGTAGCGGAGTTGCGCAATCCTCTGCGCGTCGAGGACATACACGCAGTTGAGCGAGCCGCGCGCCACCACGGCAGATCGCGGAATGAGGATCGCCTCCCGTGCCCCATTCGCGAACTCGGCCGCTCCATACATGCCCGCGCGCGTCTTGCTCGACGACGCCAGGTCGATCTTGACGAGGAAGCTGTGACTCGATGGGTCGGCAGCCGGAACAATCTCGGCCACTGTCCCCGCGTCGCTTGCGGATGCCCCGCCATCGACTGCCACCTGCACCTTCGTCCCCTTGTGAATCGCTCCGATGACCGACTCGTCCACCGTGGCTTGAAGTTGCAGCGCCCCTGCCTGATCCACCTGGAGCAGAGGAACCCCCGGTGCGGCCATCGTCCCCGGATCGGCCATGCGCGCCGTCACCACGCCGGCGAAGGGCGCCACCAGGTGCGTGTAAGCCAGCATTGTGCGCGCGCCCTTTTCCTGCGCGCGGGCCGCTTCGGTCTGCGCCCGCATCGCCTCCACGCTCGCCGCTGCGCCCTCGGCCCGCCGAGACACTTCATCCATCTCCTGCGGGCTTACGCTCTTCTCCGACTCAAGCTGCTTGTACCGGCCCAGCGTGCTCGCAGCCAGGGCGGCGTTCGTCTGCGCGGCAGCTTGCGCGTTCTGCGCAGCCTGCACACCCGCCTGCGCCTGCTCAACTTGCGAGCGCAGCGCCGCATCGTCCAGAACCACCAGCGTTTGCCCGGCCCGGACGCTGTCGCCCTCGCGCACCAGCACCTGCTGTATCCGGCCCATCACCTGTGCCGATACCACCGCGGTCTCTCGGGCGTGCACTGTGCCCGTGGATCGCAGCGGCACTGAAACCTCTTGCTGCCGGCTTTCAACAACGCGCGCCTTCACGGTTTCTACTGCCCCTGGCGTTGCAGCCGATTCACCGGTATGACAACCGGCAACCAAAGCCGCGGAAGCGATAAGCAAACTTGCCCACAAAATATTCTTCATTGCAATTCCTCCGCGGCATCGGGAGTCAGAGTCCCCGTGGCGTATAAAAGTTCGCTGTAGGCCATGGCATTTCCGTACACGGCATGCCAGTAGTTGGTTTGGCTCTGCCGCTCGGCATCCTCAGCCCGCAGCAGATCGGTGAGGTTCGCGAGCCCCGCGCCATAGCGGTTCTTCAAGATGCGCAAACTCTCCGCCGACTGATCCATCGCGGCGCGCGCCGTCTCCAGTTGCAGTGCCGCTGTCTGCCGATGAATGTGCGCCTGGCTCACCTCCAGCACCAGATGCTGTTGCGTCGCGGCAACCTGCGCATCGATCTTCTGTTTCGCCGCGCTCTCGCGCGCCAGTTGTGTGCGCTTGCCGATCGGTAGAATATCCACGCTGATCTGGAAGCCGGCCACCCAATTGTTGCCGCCCGTTCCGCTGAACGATGTGCGGTCTTCTTCCCAGTTTCCGTAAGCGCTCACCCGCGGGCCGAAGTCCGACTTTGCCGCTCCCAGCGCGGATGCCTGCGCCGATTGCGCCTGTTCCAGCGCCATCAGGTCCGGACGCGCCTTGCGGGCCGTGACCACTTCCTCCTCCAGCGCGCCCTGCGGAAACGTGTGCTGCTCAATCGGCTTCAACTCGGTCGCCTTCAGGTCGGGCGCGCCCATCGCCTCGCGCAACGCCGCCCAGGCCAGCTCCAGATCGCCCTGCGCCGCAATCAACTCCTCTTTGCGCGCTGCCGCATTCACCTCGGCCGACATCCTGTCAGACTCCACGGCAAGACCGGCCTTCACATGCTGGTCCACTGAATTCATCAGCGCCGCCGCCGTCTCCTGCTCATGCTCGGCGACAGCAATCTCCCGCTGCGCGTACAGCACCTGCTGATACGCTCCAACCACGCGGAAGACAATCTGCTGGTCCACCGCCTTGGCAGAGGACGAGGCGCTCTCCTTGAACAGGTCGGCGCGGTGAATCTCCTTCTGTGTCTTAAACGAGTCGAACGCCATCCACGAGCCCGAGAAGCGAGTTGAGAAGTTGCCTGTCGGCAGCGGCTCGTTCAAAGCGTTCACGGCGAAATCGGCGAGCGTGAACCGATGCTGCCTCAGCTTGGAACCGAATACATACACGGGATCGTCTCCGCGCGATATGTCTTCAGTAAAACCAAGTTGCGGCAGAAGCTGGGTGCGCGCCATGCTCGCCCCCAACTGCGCATCCAGTGTGCCCGCGCGCGCAATGGCTGCCTCGGGGCTTTGCCCCAGGGCCTCATTCACGGCTTGCCGAAGCGTCAGAGGTTCCTGCGCGACGGCGGCCAATCTTCCCATCGAGAAAAGCAGAAGAAGGCCCAATGATCGATATAGGCTTGAACTCATCGTGTCGGATGTCCTTGGGTGGTGCTTTCATAGGAGTAAATCCACGGAATGAGCAATCCGTTACAAAAAGGCACAACAATATGTTTGCTTATGCCGCTACTCCCCTTCTGGTGCGGCTTCCCGGGCCCCGACCTCAACGCTCTCGAGGCGCTTGCGCTCCTGCTTATGGCTCAAAGGATGCGGAGAGCATACAAGAGTGGGAATTGAGACGGAGTTGGCATGCAACTGATTCATGAGTTGAGATCAGGTGCCTGGGACGCGGGGCCGGTTTCGAGGGATGGCATCCTGCCTGGGTTGGTATGAGCCGCCGCCGGGATCGGCACGTGTGCCTATCTTGTTCTCATGCGCTAGCCATCTGCAATGAGCAAGTGGCTGAGTTCCGGAGCGACTCAAGGCCCCGCCCTTGGACGCTCGAATGGGCCGCCGGGCCGTCATAACCAGCCTTCAAGATTTGCACACCTGTGGGAGAGAAGGCTACCGCAAAGGGTCAACAGGAAATCCAAGCCGCTTCCACTCGCCATACCCTCCGCGCAAAAGACGCACCCGCTCGATGCCCAGTTTTGGAAGAGTCATCGCTGTTCGAGCGGCAGTGGCCTCGCTCGGACAAGTTTTGCACCTGGCCCTAAGAACAACTGGCAGGGTCGCCGCCGCATGCTCGGCACCCTGCCAGTCATTCTCAATCAAGTTAGCCGTCTTGCTATTTCCGCTGCAACATCTGCTCCATCGGCGAAGGCACCTGCTTGTACCCGGCAGGGATGTCAAACACTGAAGGCGGAATCGATTCCTGTGAGAAATCGTGCGTCTCCGTCGTCATCTCCATCAAGGTGATCTCTCCCGTTGAACCGGTTCCCGCGGCCGGAGCCGCTGCCGTCGTTGCCGGGGCCGGCGCCGGTGCGGCCTGCTTGGCCTTTCTGTGGTTCCACGCGCTCATCAGAGCGCCGCCCAGCGCTGCGCCGGGAATTGAGCCGCCCAGATGGCTGCCCATCTCGCCCTGTGCCGTCTGGGTCGCGGTATCCGTGGCCACCTGCCCAGCCATTGACCCGCCCTGCTGCGGCTGGCCCGAACCGTAACCCGCCGAGTTCTGTTGCGGAGCCATCCCCGTCCCCGAGCCGCCCATCCGCTGGATCTCCAGAATCCTCGTCCCGGTGATCTTGGCCAGTTCCTTCTGCATCTGCGCAAAGGCCTCCGCCGCCCCCGGCTTGCTGCCGAACATCATGGCCATGGCGCCGCCCCGGTTCTCGCCCATCTGCTTCATCTGTTGCATCAGCACACTCATATCCTGCCCTTCCATCAGCTTGCCATAGAAGCGCCGGTCGAACTCCTGCACCGCCTTCATCTCCTCAGGCACTTCCGGCGTCGTCCAAATCTCCGTGGTCATGGTATAGGCAACGTTCATCCCGGGATTGCTCGGCTCCGTAACCGTCATCTTCAAGGTCAGAATCTGCTGCTTCGCATTCTTGCCGTTGATTGTTTTCATCACTCCGGGATCGCTCACATTCGCAGTGAAGTTGTACTGCAAGTCGCTGGGCGGCATCTGTCCCTGGCCCTGTTGCGCATGCGCCTGCGCGTCCTTCATCTGCTGCTGCATCTGCGCCATCCGCGCCGGCATCTCCTGCATCATCTTCCGGTAATCGGCAAACGTGACCACGCTATAGGTCTTCTTCTCGTTGTCGATGCGAATCACCTGTTGCTTGTCCAGGTCGTAGATCTCGGTCGTTAGCTTGCTCACCGTCGCCTTCTGGTTCCCATGCACCATGGTGATCTCGCTCGTCGGCTCGGTGAGCGCCTTCATCTGCTTTGAGATGATCGGGGCATTCTTGAGGAAATCTATGAATTGCCCGCCACTGATCCTCGACGTGTGCTCGTAGCTCGCATCCGCATAGGCAAACTGCAGCGCCAACAGCGCCAAGCCCATCACCGCCAATGTCCGTCTCATCATCGCGTTTCTCCTTTGACAATTGTCCATTTCAATCTCTCCTTGTCCCTTGAAGTTCAGCATTGGCTCATCGCCGCCGCCACTCCGCCTCACCAAACCACAGAACCGCTAAATGCTCTTGCAGAAACTCGACCCAGGATCCCATTTCGTAAATGTCTTGGTGTAGAGATCTGTTACCTTCTTTGCCTTGTCCGTAAGCCCCAGCAGGTTGGCGTCTCCACCCGTCTGGGCCGTGATCTTCAACTCGGTCTTGGTGCAGGGAGCAAGCGTAATGTTGGCCGAGTGCGTCACCCCTTCGGTGTTGATCACCTGGACGTAGACATCTGCCTGCGAAGCAAGAATGTTCGACGCTGTTACGTTGCCCAGCGGCGACGCCTTGAGTGCGCTAAATGCCGCGGGAGACAGCAGATGCTTTTCGATCCCCTCCACAATTGTGTCAATCACCGACGCCGCAACCCTGAGAAGAGTCGCATCGTCATCTCCATACGCGCCCAGCAACGTCAGCTTCAGTTCCACGCGCGGGGCGCAGATTGAGAGCACCATCCCCGTTGGCGCGGCGGGCGAGATATTCATGTCGTCGGTAATCGTGAAGGTCAGCCCCTCGTCGCCGGGCGCCGCAAACTCGGCCGCGTTGCTGGTGCTGCCCACCCACTGGATCGTGAACCCGCCTTTGGAGTACTCATTGCCGCCCGTCAGTGCCGGATGGATCAGAAATGCCGCGCTCATCTCCAGCGCCAACGGCAGCCCTTCCAGCACCGGCCCCAACGGAATCTCCATGCCCACCGGGAGCTTCAGCTTGTCCTCCTGCGCCCATACGCCCGGCGTATCTTTGCCAATCTCCCACACAAAGTGCATCTTGCCGCTCATCCCCTGCAGGCCGGTCACCACCTGCGACGCAGTGCTGGGCGAGAACTTCAGGTTCGACGCAAACTGGAAGTTCGTAACATCGCCGTCCATCGCGATGGCCGCCTTGAAGCCGCTTGCGTCCTTCATCAGCCGCGCGCTGAAGTTTGCCTGGTTGTCACCCGGCGTAATCGAGTAGGAGTCAATCTTCCATCCCGAGATCAGCGCATCCTTCACCGTCTTGCCCAGGTTGTGTGTTGGGTCGGCCTTGATAGGCGAATCCTGTGCCAAGACCGGCGTCTCGATCATGTCCATCAGGTGGAAGGGCCGTGCATGCGGACTGACCGCCGCATTGTTGCGCGGCCCGCGAAAGCCGATCGGCGAATCCAGATTGATCTCGCCATTGGCCACCACGTCGGTCAGCTTGGCCGCATCCACAATCACAACCGTCTGGTCTCCGTCCGTCTCTACGCCCAATACCTTGGCCGCGAACGCGTTCTTCACCATTAAGATGTCGCCCGCCTTCAGTGCCTTGATCTGTGCCGGAGCATTCTTGAATACTGCGCCGTGTCCGTCGCTGCTGATGCCCTCCAGCGATGCATCCACCGCCGCCTTGTCAACCACCTTCACGTTCGGCTTGTAGCTGATGTGCGCAAAGCTCTTGCCCGCGCCCACTGAGACGTTCTTGTCGCTGGCCGCCCGGCGCGCCATCCATGCGTCACTGCCCGCAGAATCCCCAAAGGACCCGCTGCCCGCCGTTTGGATCACCGGCACGGGTCCGCTTCCCTGCGCCTGCGGCGCGGCTTCCTTCTTCTTGCAGCTGGTCGGCGTAAACACAAGCAGCGCAATCACCGCCAGCGTGCCCGCGACCCTCCGCAGGGATGAATACGGCTTGCTCTCAGAGTTCCTCTTCATGGCCTCGCTCCTCGTCCTTCCGGGTATCGATCGCTCGTTCCGCATCTGCCCGTTCCTCGTCTGCGCGCTCTGCGCAGGTCGCCGCTACTGCCTTTGCAACTCAACGCGCCGGTTCCGCGCGCGGCCTTCCAGCGTGCTGTTGGTCTCAATCGGCCTGCTTGCCCCGTAGCCCCTGGTCGTCAGCCGGTCTGCCGCTATTCCATACCGCGTCACCAGCGCGTCTTTCACCGCCGCCGCGCGCCGCTCGCTCAGTCCCTGGTTGAAAGCCGCATCGCCAATGTTGTCGGTATGCCCTGAGACACTCAGCTTCCAACTCGGATTCCTGTGAAGAATGTCCGAAATCTGCTTCAGCACTGCCTCTGAATCCGGCTTGATCGTCGCGCTGTTGAAGTCAAAGTAGATTCCATAAATCTCCACCGGCTTCTTCTGCTCCAGCGCCTTCTCCATGCTCGATGCAGCACCCGATCCCGAGTTCGGCGCGGCGCTCGATGCCGTTTCCCCGGGAACCTCCGGCGGAAAGTCGATCTTCACCATCTGGGTCAGCCCTTCCTCACCCTGACTGGCTAACAGCAGAGGGTTCGAGGGTTGGTCGAGAATATAAAGGTGCATATCGTCGCTGCCGATCTTGCACATCCCGTGAATCACCGGCAGTTCCACGCGGTCCCCGTTCACCAGCATCGGCATGGATACATCGGTAGTCCCAACGCGCTGCAACTCGCACTTGTTCAGGGGATGACCATTCCATCCCACCATCTGGTCTTTGTTCTTGCTCATCGTGTACATGGTCAAAATGGGATCAGGGTTGGCCGCAAGTAGCAGTTCAGACGCACCCGTCGACCGAAGTTGGTTGACCACCTCAGCCGATGTGCCCCATCCGGTCGAGCCCGGATAGTGCTCCATCTTCCCAATCTCGTAATAACTCATGACGCGATGCGATGTGGCCATGTCGGCCTTGTCCACAATGCGGCTTGATACCTTGCGATCGGGTGGCTTGCCCGGCGTTGAACTGGGCGTATCCCACTCAATCACCAGGGTCGCCGCGGCCGGTGTCATCGTGTCGACTCTGCGAATCTGTTCCTTGTCGCCTTTATCCACGGCCTGGGCGCCAGAGACGAGCAGCCCCTTCACCAGCGGAATGGTCATCGTGGATGTCGTTGAAGACACCGCCTTCCACGCCGGCAAAGTTGGCGGCGGCGGTCCTTCATGCCCGCTCTGCACGCCCTTCAACCGCTCCGCCAGGGACTGTCCCCAGCCACTCGAAGCGCTGCAGGCTGCCGCAACGGCAACCAGCGCAAGCAACCCCACACTCCTCAGGCGCCCACCGCTTGCAAGGCTCAATCTCACTCTCATCGTCTTTTGACCTCGGGGATTCACACACGCCGGCAGCTATTCCGGGCTTGTCCAGGGTTAACGTCAAACAGCTCGTTCTTCCTTATTCCCGCTGCAATTCCACGCGCCGGTTTCGCGCGCGTCCTTCCACTGTCTTGTTGTCCTCGATGGGCTGCGATGCACCATATCCGCTCGTCGTCAGCCGGTCAGTGCCAATCTTGTACTCCGTCACCAACGCGTTCTTCACTGCCGCCGCGCGACGCTCGCTCAGACCCTGGTTAAAGGCAGCATCGCCGATGTTGTCTGTATGCCCTGCCACGCTCAGTTTCCACGACGGATTCTTGTGCAGAATGTCAGAGATTTGTTTCAGCACCGCCTCTGACTCCGGCTTGATGGTGGCGCTGTTAAAGTCGAAATAGATCCCGTACACCTCAACTTTTTGCTTGCCGGCCAGCGCCTGCTCCATCCCCTCTGCGCCGTTCCCGCCCCCGCCCGGAGCATTCACCGGGAAATCGAGCTCCGTCGTCTGGCTCTTCTCATCCAGCGAAGTAATCTGCGTGTAAAGAATCAGCCCATTCGATGGCTGGTCAAGAAAGTAAAGGTGCGCCACATCGTCCCCGCCCTGCGGACAGAACGCATGGATCGCGGGCAGCTCCGTCCGCACTCCATTCACCATCACCGGAAACGAGACGTCCGTAGTGCCCACTCGCTGCAAGGTGCACTTGTACATGAAATGCCCGTTCCAGTTCGTCTGCACCTCGATCAACTGCGCGTGCCCCTTGAACTGCTGAGAAAGCGTAGTCCGCGGGTCGGTCTGCATATCAAGCTGCGCCGCCTGCCCCGCCCGCAACTGGTTGATCACCTCGGCAGACGCGCCCATAGGCTCTGATCCAGGGATGTGCTCCGTCTTGCCCACCTGGAAGTACATCGTCCAGCGATGAGACGTGGCCAGATCGGCCACATCGATCAAGCGAGTCGCGGACTCTCTCTTTTTCGGCGGCGCGTTGGCCGGCGGAGCATTCTTGTTCGCGCCACCAGCCGGTTGCTTCACGCCGATGTCTTCTGTGAACTCATAGGTCACCGTCTGCGACGAAACATCCTTGACCGTGCTCACCGTCTCTGAGTCGCCCAGTCGGTCGGTAATCACCCGCTCTTCCACCAGCCCCTTCACCAGCGGAATCGTCATCTGCGACGTGGCCGAAGAGACCGGCTTCCAATCCGGAAGCATGATCGGAGCCGGCTTGTCGGCCCCACCCTCGTTCTGAACCGCCTTTAGCCGGTCGGCCAGGCTCCCTGAGGCCGCCGCTCCGCCCGAGCCTGCCGAGCTTGCTCCCTGTTGCCCGCTCGCCCCTCCCGCCGCATTCTGGTCCCCCGGGCTGGAAAACTTCTTGCAGCCCGATGCCCCGATCACCAGCAGGATCGTCAGCACCCATCCCGTCCGCTTCACTGCCTGCCCAATCCGCTGCGCTGCCATCACGACCTCCCAAAAACTCGCAAAAGAAAGAAAAATCTCCCCGCTAACTCCTCTTCCGGTCCTCTTGCTCGCTTCGGGCCGTAGTATCCTCCAGGCGGTTCCCTTCCAGAATTGCCCCCTCGCCCCCCGTCTCCGGCCTGCCCCGAACCACCGTGGCAACCCACTCCCGCTCCACCGTCACCTCAATGCGCTCGTACACCAGACTTGCGGCTTCCGCCTCCGGTTTCCTGGCTTCCTGTTTTGGCGCGCGTCGGCGTAATATACCCATACATTCGCTCCTCAGGATTGACCTTCAACCCGGCTGCCTCCCAATAGAGCGCATCTCCCGGTAAGGCGTCTTGAATCGTCCTCAATTGTTATGAAAAGTTTTGAAGGCCGGCTATGTATATGCCATTGAGTGGGTTATACCGCTTCGATCAATTCGAACTGGACCCCCACAAGCGTGCTTTGTCACGCAATGGCCTGCCCATTCCCCTCCCCCCCAAGGCCTTCGATGTCCGCTCCTTCCTGGTAGCCAATCCCGGTCGCGCCATCACCAAAGACGAAATCCTCCAGGCCGTCTGGTCCGGCTCCTACGTGGAAGAAGGAAACCTCGCCCAGCACATCTCCACCCTCCGCAAAGCGCTCGCCGATCGTGCAGGCTCTTGCATCACCACCCTGCCCGGGCGCGGCTATCAGTTCACCGCAGCCGTCCAAACCGAGCACGCCGTCGACACGCTGCCCGATTCCCGCGCCGGCGACGTGTTTGTCCAAACCGTCAGGGAACGCACCAACTATGTGATCGAGAGGGTCGCTCAACCACCTGTTCCTCAGCCCCTTGCCTTGCCGGCGCCGCGGCCGCGCACCCGCCTTTGGGTCGCCGCCGCCCTGGTTGCTGGAGTGCTCATTGCCCTGGCCGGCCGCTCGGCCTTCACCCGCTTCTCCCATCCGCCGCAGTTGCAAAAGCTCGTTGTCTCCGACTTCGGCAACGCCACCGGCGACGCCGCCTTTGACCGTACCCTCAAACGCGCCCTCGAGATCGACCTCGAACAGTCCCCCTGGATGGATGTGCTCAGCGGCCGCGATGCGGTCCACGCGCTGCAACTGATGGGCCGCGGCGAGTCCACGCCCATCACACCCGACATTGCCCGCGAAATCTGCGAGCGTACCAACCGCCATGTGGTCCTTACCGGAAGCATCGCGCCCGTCGGCCATGAGTTCCTGCTCACTCTTGAAGCCTCCGATTGCACATCGAGCAAGAAGCTTGCCGCCGCAAAAACCGAGGCCCAAAGCCGTGAGAAGGTGCTCGCTTCCCTTGACTCCATTGCCGACAAGGTCAGAAGAGGCCTCGGCGAGTCATCCCAATCTGTCGAGGATTATCAGGTCCCCATCGCTCAATCCACCACCGCCTCCCTGGATGCCCTGAGGTCCTACTCCATTGGCCAGTCCATGGACGCGCAAGGCAAAAGCGAATCCGACACCCTGCCCTTCTATCAGCGGGCCGTTGAGCTGGACCCTCAATTCGCCATGGCCTGGGGCGCAATGGCCAATGAGTATTACAACCTCGGTGAATACAATCGCGCCTCTGAGCACTACAAGAGAGCATTCGACCTCAGCGATCATGTCAGCGCCAAGGAGAAGCTCGTTCTCCAGGCCCACTACTATGCCGAGGGAAGAAGCGATCTTCAGCAAGGTATCCGCATCTACAAACAGTGGACTGAAACTTACCCCAACGACTGGGTCCCTTGGGTCGACCTTGCCAATGAGTACACGCAGATCGGAGATTACCCTGCGGCGGTAACCGCCGGAAAAAGAGCTCTCGACCTCGAACCCAACCGCGCCATCAATTACAGCGTCCTGGCACGCGCTTACCTGCGCTTGAACCGTCTTCAAGACGCCCGCTCCCTCGGCCACGATGCCGTCCGCCGCCAAAAGGACTCACCCGGCCTTCACGCAACCCTTTACACCATCGCCGTCGCTGAGCACGATCAGGATGCCCTCGCCCGCGAGACCCAATGGGCCGCCTCCTCTACTGACCCCTGGTATAGCTGGTTCTTCCCCTATCTGCGCGCTGTAGCCGCGAGTTCCACTGGCTGCCAAAAGGAGGCCGACACCCTCTTTCAGCAGTCCTGGGAGGCTGCCCAGCGTGCCAACATGACCGAGGATGCCGATGACATCCTCGTTGACCAGGCAACCATTCAGCTCTCGCTCGGCCTCCGCGATGCCGCCCAGGCCACACTCCGCCGCACCAGGAACCTGGACACCTCCAACCCCGACTTCGCCGTGATTCGCGCCAAACTGGGCGACGCCGCCCCGGCAGAGCACTTCCTGGCCGCTCACGCGCCTGCCTCCACCCCAGGAACGCAGACCGTCGCCATGGATCTGCCCCGCATTCGCTCGGCCCTCGCCCTGCTCCACGGCAAACCCCTCGACGCCATCTCTGCCCTCGAACCGGCCCTCCCCTATGACCTGTCCGCCTACGCCATCCCCACCCAGCGCGCAGAGGCCTACCTCAAGGGCTCCCAACCTGAGTTTGCCATCCTCGAATACAACAAAATCCTTGCCAACCCGGGTGTCGAAGCTCTCTCACCGCTGTACTCGCTTGCCCATCTCGGTATGGCGCGCGCCTACGCGCTGCAGCGGAACAACATCAACAGCCGCGCCGAGTACAACAAGTTTTTCGACCTCTTCAAAGCCGCCGACCCTGGTCTGCCAGTGCTGAAGCAGGCCCGCATCGAGTACAGCCACCTTCAATAGTCCAGGCTTCCACCCCGGCCGCTCTGCCGCACCCCATGCCGGAGCAATGGACGCGCTGCCTCACCTCCGTCCATCCGTGCACCTCCTCCAGAATTCCTCCGTATATCCCATGTTGAATCATTGCCAAAGAGCCTGATCATTCAAGCCGGCCGCAGCCTTTCTCCAGTCGCAAATTCCGTCACATGCTCTTGTAATCCACATCACAGACCCTTCGTTGGCCCCCATTTAACTTTGGCGGGTCCAGAAGCATTTGGAGAAGAGCGGTCCAGAAACAATGCGGGGGTTGGCCGAAGTGTTTTACCGCTACAAAATTATGGGTTTCCGCCAGTCAGTTCCCTGGACTGTTCTATGGAATTGACCTGGATTGCCATCGCCGCAAGTTTATTGATGGGCGGTGGCGCCCTGCTGATCTTCATCTGGGCAGTTCGGCACCATCAGTTCAGGAACTTTGAAGATGTGAAGTATCAGGTCTTCTGGTCAGACCGGCAAGAGATTAAGGCAGCACACCCAAAGGAGCAGCAGCATGGCAGCAGCACCAAAGACGAATGACCCAGCCGATCGGCAGATTCCCCGCCGCCAGTTTCTCTCCTGGCTCAGCGGCATTGGCCTGTTTGGATCCGCGATAGCCGGCGTCTTTTCCACTTTCGTGTTTCTCAAACCCCGCGCCACCTATGGCCAGCCCAACCGATTCAGCATCGGCCGCCCCGACGACTTCCCTGCCGGAGCGCGGATGGCTATCGACGCCAAGCGCGTCTGCATCGTGCGCGAGGGCAACAAGGTAGCCGCCATCTCCACCACCTGCACCCATCTCGGTTGCATCGTGGCCCCCACTGAGACCGGCTTCCAGTGCCCCTGCCACGGCTCCCAATTCGATGTGGACGGAAACGTCACCGGCGGACCTGCCCCCAAGGCCCTTTCCTGGTACCAGGTTTCGCTCACCCCAAGCGGCGAGCTCGAGGTCGACAAGGATAACGAAATCCAGACGGGAACCTACCTGAGCGTATGAGCAAAGAGAGCAATTCCATCGGCAAGACCCTGCTTGATCTGCCCGCCAATGTGTGGCGATCCATCTTTCGCAA
>Ga0302320_10017170_pt1 | contig 14714 bp, 13 predicted proteins | sample Bog_T0_3_FD_202130 | JGI IMG/M metagenome (GOLD analysis project Ga0302320, IMG submission 202130) | Peat permafrost microbial communities from Stordalen Mire near Abisko, Sweden - Bog_T0_3 | ecosystem: Environmental > Terrestrial > Soil > Wetlands > Peat | place: Sweden: Abisko, Stordalen Mire...
CCATTTACTGCCCATGCAGCGGAAGGTTTCTGCCATTCCAGCGGCGGCCAGGAGGACGGCGAGGATTTGAGCGTTGGTGGGGTGGGGGGCGTCGGGGGCGGGAAAGCCGGCCAGGCGCAAGGTGGCGGCCAGGGCGGAGAGCGCCAAGAGGATTGCCCGGAGCAGGGACGGTTGGCGCAGGCGGAAGATGAGGGGACGGGAGAGCACGACATCCTTACTATAGGGTCTGGTTGAGCTGGGCGGGGCGGGGGCAGCGACCCTTACAATAGAAGAGGAAGCCGTACCCTGCCCAACCGATGGCCGAAACAGACAAGAAGGAAACAGAGAAACCGGAGCCCGCAAAGCCAGGCGAGGACGTGGTCGGGAAGGTTTACGACGCGCGGCTGATGGGGCGGCTTGCGCATTATCTGCGGCCCTACTGGTGGCAGACGGCGGTTTCGGCAATTTCGGTGACGCTGAAGTCGCTTTGCGATGTGACCGGGCCCTACCTGGTGATGGTGGCGATTGACCGCTACATGGCTCCGGGGGCGAAGAGCGGGGCGGGCAACCTGCTGGTGCTGAACCTGGGGACGAACAACGGGTTTACGCGACGGCTGAGCACTGAACCGGTGCTGGGCATTACGCAACTGGCGGCGGTTTACCTGGGAGCGTTGCTGTGCGCGTATTTCTTTGAGTTCATCCAGGTTTACATGATGCAGTGGATCGGGCAGAAGCTGATGTTCGATCTGCGGCGGGACATCTTCCGGCACATGCAGCAGATGCATATCGGATTTTTTGACGCGCACCCAGTGGGACGGCTGGTGACGCGGCTAACCTCGGACGTGGACGCGATCAACGACATGTTCACGGCTGGCGTGCTGGCAATTGTGGACGATTTTTTCAATTTAATTCTGATGGCGGCGCTGATGCTGACCATCAACTGGCGGCTGGCGCTGCTGGCGTTTGCGGTGCTGCCGCTGATCTTTGTTGTGACGCGGATCTTCCGCGACAGCGTGCGGGCGAGCTACCGGCGGGTGCGGGCGGCGATTGCGCGGATCAACAGCTTTACGCAGGAACACATCAGCGGCATGAGCGTGGTGCAACTGTTCAACCGCGAAGAGCGGGCCTACCAGGACTTTGAGGCGGTGAACCGGCAGCACATGATCGCGTTCAAGGACACGATTTTTGCGTATGCGCTGTATTATCCGGCGGTGGAGATTCTGTCGTCGCTGGCCATCGCGCTGGTGATCTGGCGGGGCGGGTTCGGGGTGTTGTCGGGCGCGGTGACAATTGGCGTGCTGGCAATGTTTATCCAGTACTCGCAGCGGTTCTGGCGGCCGATTCAGGATTTGAGCGACAAGTTCAATATTTTGCAGGCGGCGATGGCGGCCTGCGAGCGCATCTTCAAATTGATGGATACGGAGCCGGAGATTGTGAGCCCGGCCAATCCAGTGGTGGGCGACGACAGCAACCGGATTGAGTTTCAACACGTCTGGTTTACTTATCAAAAACTCTCCGACGAGCAGCAGGCGATTGTGGCGGCAGTGGCCGGGGGCGCTGCGCCGGCGGGGCTGGCGGCGATTGAAGGCGTGGAGTGGATATTGAAGGATGTTTCGTTCACCGTGGAGCCGGGGCAGACGGTGGCGATTGTGGGGCACACGGGGGCGGGCAAGACGACGCTGACCAGCCTGATGATGCGCTTCTACGACGTGACGGCGGGACGGATTCTGCTGGACGGCGTGGACCTGCGCGAGCAGGAGTTGAACGGGCTGCGCAAGCATTTTGCGGTGGTGCTGCAAGACCCGTTTTTGTTTTCAGGGACGCTGGCGGACAACATCCGGATGGGCAACGAGGCGATCACGGACGACGGGCTGCGGCAGGCGGCGCGGGACGTGAACGTGCTGGACTTTGTGGAGAGCCTGCCGGGCGGCTTCAACGAGCCGGTGCAGGAGCGCGGCAACTCGCTGTCAACGGGACAGAAGCAACTGATCAACTTTGCGCGGGCGCTGGCCTACAATCCGCGGATCCTGGTGCTGGACGAGGCGACTTCGAGCGTGGATACGGATACGGAGCTGCGGATTCGGGGAGCGCTGGAGCGGATGGTGGAGGGGCGGACCAGTGTGCTGATTGCGCACCGGCTGTCGACCGTGCAGCGCGCCGATAGAATCCTGGTGATGCACAAGGGGCAGTTGCGGGAGATGGGCACGCACCAGCAACTGCTGGCGCAACGCGGCCTCTACTGGAAGCTGTACCAGTTGCAGTATAAGGATCAGGAGAACGGCGTGGCGGCGGTGACGACGGCGGCTGCTCCGGCTTTGGGCTGAGGACGGACACGGCGAACCTAACCATAGTTTGAAGAATTGTCCGCAAGGGGCTAGCCGGTCACGCAAGGATCAAGATACACTGCTGTTCCACGCTGGCATTTGCCGCCGGGGAACCCATGCCGGAATTTGACTGCGAAAGTTCAGGAGGATTCGATGAAGATCACCGATACGATTGATTTGGTGCTGAAGAGCAAGAGCAAAAAGAAGATTCTTTCGATAGCGCCGGAACAGTCGGTTTACGAGGCGATCGAGAAGATGGCCAAGCACGATGTTGGGGCGATGCTGGTGCTTTCGGGAGAGAAACTGGTGGGCATCCTTTCAGAGCGAGACTACGCGCGCAAAGGGGTTCTGCTGGGCCACCACTCGAAGGAGACTCAGGTGCACGAGATCATGACCTCGCCGGTGCAGTTTGTGACACCCGAACAGACCGTGGATGAGTGCATGGCGATGATGACCAAGCATCATTTTCGGCATCTGCCGGTGATGGAGGGCGAGAAGGTGGTGGGCATCGTCTCGATTGGCGACCTGGTGAAGTGGGTGATCTCAGGCCACGAGAAGACGATCAAGGAACTGCAGGGCTACATTACTGGATCGTATCCGGGGTAGACGCCGCGGGCTGAGAAGCAAACTTTCATTTTCATGACTCATTGCCGGCAAAGAACGGCATGGGCAGGACTGCGCCCGATGGGCGGAGCCAGCGCGGCGGGTGAAATGCGCATGTTAGGCTTCGGGAGAAGAGAACTGCCGGCGGGATTGGTGTTTGCTCCGGCGGAGGCATGCAATGAAGACGATCCGGTTTTTTCCCGCACTCATTTCCGGACTGGTGTTGATGGGGATGGCGCAGGCGCGGCTGGCGGGGCAGGCTGCGGGCCAGTCTCCTGCAACTCAGGCGAATGGCGCAGGCAGGGCGGCGAGGCCGGCCCAGGGTTCTGCTTTGGACGAACGGCGGATCACCATGGACGTGGTGGTGACCGACAAGACAGGCAAGCCGGTGACGGGGCTGGAGCGGGGCGATTTTACGCTGCTGGATAACAACCGGGGCGACGAGAATTTCACGGTTGAAGGCATGGACGGGGTGACGCACAGGGACGCGCGGCCGGCAGAGGCGATCATCGTGCTGGATGCGGTGAACCAGGGTCACGATCTGGTTGTGTACCAGCGGCAGGAGGTGGCGAAGTTTCTGCGCCAGAACGGCGGGCGCCTGGCGATGCCGACTTCAGTGTTTCTGTTTACGGACACCGGGGTGCAGGTGCAGCCGCGGCCCACCACGGATGGGAATGCGCTGGCCGCCACGGTGGAGAAGATGGATCTCTCGTGGCGGTTTGTGGACCGGAGGGGCGGTGAGGCGGGCCGGATTGATCAGTTCCTGCTTTCGCTGAAGCTGTTTTCGGAGATTGTGGAGAGCGAGGCCACGAAGCCGAACCGGAAGGTGGTGATCTGGGTTGGCCCCGGCTGGCCCTTGCTGGGCGGAACGAGTTTCGTGAGCACATCGAAGGCACAAAAGGAGCGCTTTGCCGCCATTGTGGAGTTCACCCGCAAGATGCGGGAGGGGCGCATCAGTCTCTACAGTGCGTCGAAGGATTTTACGCTTTACACGGAGTATCTGGGCGGAGTGAAGACAGCGCGCGAAGCGGAGGCCGGGAACCTGGGGCTGGCTGTGCTGGCGACGCGAAGCGGGGGAAGCGTGGTGAGCACGGGCAGCGACCTGGTGGGGGCGATCGAGCGGATTCTTCCGGAGGCAAACGCTTACTACAGGCTGAGATTCGACGGGGCGCCGGCGGGACGGGCGGATGAGTATCACGAGCTGAAGGTAATGGTGAAACAGGCAGGGCTGACGGCGCGGAGCCCGAGTTGCTATTACGCGCAGCCGTGACGGCGGATCTGGAAGATGAAAAGGGCCGGATCGCGAAAGCGAACCGGCCCTTTTGCTTGTGGTTTATGGAAGGCGCGAGTTACTTGGCGGCGACGAGGGGACGGGTGGAGAGCGAGCCGTCCTTGTAGCCCTTGGCGATCTCTTTGATATCGATGGGGCTGTAGTCGCCGGCGTGGCCGGCCTGACCGAACTGGGTCATGCGCTGGGCAACGACCTTCTGCATGGCTTCGCGGGCGGGCTTGAGGTAGTCGCGCGGGTCAAACTTCTCAGGCGTTTCAGCAAAGACCTTGCGGATGGCTCCGGTGATGGCGAGGCGATTGTCGGTGTCGACATTGATTTTGCGGACGCCGTTGCGGATGCCGAGCTGAATCTCTTCGACGGGCACGCCCCAGGTTTCCTTGAGCTTGCCGCCGTACTGGTTGATGATGTCCTGCAGGTCCTTGGGCACCGAGGAGCTGCCGTGCATGACCAGGTGGGTGTTGGGCAGGCGCTTGTGGATGGCGATGAGGACGTCCATCTTGAGGACGGAGCCGTCGGGCTTTTTGGTGAACTTGTAAGCGCCGTGACTGGTGCCGATGGCGATGGCCAAGGCGTCAACGCCGGTGCGCTCGGCAAACTCGACTGCCTGGTCGGGGTCGGTGATGTGATCGAGGCCGGAGCCGCCGGCGCCGTGACCGTCTTCAACGCCGCCGAGGACGCCGATTTCACCTTCAACAGTGACGCCGCGCTCGTGGGCGAAGTCAACCACGCGCTTGGTGACTTCGACGTTCTCTTCAAATGTGGAGGGGGTCTTGCCGTCGGCCTTGAGCGAGCCGTCCATCATGACCGAGGTGTAGCCCAGCTCGATGGCGCTCTTGCAGGTCTCAAAGCTGTTGCCGTGGTCCTGGTGCATGGCGATGGGGATCTCGGGATTGAGCTCGGCCGCGGCCTGGATGAGGCGGAAGAGGTAGAGGTCTTCAGCAAACTGGCGTGCGCCGCGGCTGGCCTGAACGATGACCGGGGACTTGGTTTCTTTGGCCGCGGACATGATGGCCTGGATTTGTTCCATATCGTTGACGTTGAATGCGCCGACGCCATAACCGCCCTTGGCGGCCTCGTCGAGGAGCTGCCGCATGGAGACTAGAGGCATAGAGAGTTCTCCTTCTGGTTTTTGGCTCCGGCCGCCTACTGGGTTCGGCCCCGGCGGGCTTCCCAATCAAACTACGGGCAGCCTGTAGGGCGGCAGGAACTGCAATCGTCCTTATGGTAGCAGAGACGCGCAAGGGAAAAGTGTGTTGCTGAACACAAGCGGGTAAGATGGGACCGAATCGGGCATCGACCAATATGATGCTGGGCGCGAGGGGATTGTCTCGCATAGAATGCAGGCGTGGCAAAATGAGAGTTTGATACTGCGTAGCAAGCCGGCAACACTCTTTAGCACCTGATGCCCATTGGGTAATAAGGAGTCTGTTGGTGGGCTGCTTGAGCCATTCGGCTGCCAAATGGAAAAAGCCGCCTGAGGGGCGGCTTTTTCATACATCCAATCGCTTTGGGGACTTGCAAGCAGCGGTCTTACCAAAGCTTACCTAGTAAGGATAGCAATTCGATGACAGAAGGTCAACCAGAATTCCGATACGACGACAAGACGCTGGGGACACTTGAAAAATATCTATCTCCTGAACGACTTGCGGCTTACATCAATTTTGCACGGGGGGACCGGTGGGTTGCGATACGGCTCTATGAGCGAAACACGGAAATCTCCGAGGCCCTCTACGGCATCATCCAACCGCTGGAGGTCACTCTTCGAAATGCAATTCACAACACCCTGTCTGAGCAGCTCGGCGGACCGGAGTGGTACGACAAATTCCCTCTCGTCGGGCCAGAGCAGGATGCTCTTGAGGAAGCCAAGAGGAAAGTTCTCGATCGTCCGGCAGTCCTTACCCCAGGGCGCATCATCGCGGAGTTAACATTCTCATTCTGGGGAAGGCTCTTTTCCGATTCCTACGACAAGACGCTGTGGGTTCCCCACCTGCGCAAGATCTTTCCATTGAAGCTACAGAATCGCCGCAGTTTGGTTCGAGGACGTCTTCTCCAACTCAAGACTTTGCGCAATAGAATCGCCCATCACGAGAGGCTCATCTGCGGCAGGCAAAAGGTGCAGCAAGACTACGATGACATCCTGGAAACCATCGGCTGGGTAAGCCCCACCGTCAAGCTCTGGGTAGAGTCCACCAATTGCTGCCAGGAGCGGTTTACCAGGCCACTGCCCAAAAAACCGAAGCCGGCCCTCCCTGCCCTTCCTGCTTAGGGCGATCCCTTGCCTCTGCTCCGGCAGTGGAATCCTGCGCTTTGCACGGTCCTGTGTGGAATAATCGGCGGGTGAACTTTGCCGCTGCTTCCTCCCACGATGTTTTTCTGGTTTCCTGCGTAGCGGGAACTGTGCTGCTGCTGCTGGTTTTGATTGGCAAGCTGCGGCTGCATCCGTCGCTGGCGCTGGCGATTGCGGGCTTTGCGCTGGGGCTGAGCGCGGGGATGCCGCTGAAGCAGTTGCCGCTGTCGTTTGCCGGGGGCGTGGGCAACATGATGGGGCACATCGCCATCGTTCTGGGCATGGGCGCGATTCTGGGCCGTCTGCTGGCTGCATCCGGCGGGGCGACGGCGCTGGGGGGATTCCTGTTTGAGCGCTGCGGGACGTGGGGATTGCCCTGGGCGATGATGGGCATGGGCATCGTGGTGGGGATGCCGGTGTTTCTCGAGGTCGGCCTGGTGCTGCTGATGCCGGTGATTGCCGAGGCGGCGCGGCGGAGCGGCAAGCCGCCGATATTGGTGGGGCTGCCGGTGCTGGCGGGGCTCTCGATTGTGCATGCGACGCTGCCGCCGCATCCGGCGGCGATGCTGGCGGCGACGGCCTACCACGCGGACCTGGGAAAGACGATCTTGTATGGGCTGGCGGGCGGTCTGCCGGCGGCGATTATCGCGGGTCCGGTGCTGGCGTGGGTGATGATTCGGTACTGGAAGAAGCACAAGGGGTGGCTGGAGGCCGGCGCGGAAGAGTCGACGCTGTTTGCGCCGACGTTAGCCGACGATCTGCGGGTTGAGTTGCAGGCCGAGGGGGCGACGTTAGTGACTGCGGACGCGGAGCACGATGTGGTTCCCGCGCCGGTGGGACCGCTGCGGGCGCTGGCGGCGATTCTGATGCCGGTGGCGCTGATCTGCCTGGGGAGCTGGGCGGACTCGATGACCGCGGTGGGGAGTTTGCCGAACCAGATTCTGCACTTTACCGGGAGCCCGGATGTGGCCATGCTGCTGGCGGTGCTGATTGCGGTGGTGATGCTGGGCGGGCATATCCAGACGGGGCGGCATCACGGGACGGAGATGCTGCGCAAGCTGACGGCGGAGTCGTTTGAGCCGATTGCCGGGGTGCTGGTGATTCTGGCGGCGGCGGGCGGGCTGAGCGGGGTGCTGCGCGACTCGGGCGCGGCGCAGGCGACGGTGGGCCTGGCGCTGGGAGCGCATATGCCGGCGCTGGTGCTGGCGTGGCTGCTGGCGGCGGTGGTGCGCATCTCCATGGGTTCGGCGACGGTGGCGATGGCGGTTTCTTCGGGGATTCTGGCGCCGATTGCGGGGCACGCGGGCGTGCAGCCGGAGCTGCTGGTGCTGGCTACGGGGTGCGGGTCGCTGATTCTTTCGCACGTGAACGACTCGGGGTTCTGGATTGTGTCGTCGTTCTTCAAGATGGATATGAAGCAGACGCTGGCCACGTGGACGGTGATGGAGACGGTGCTTTCGGTGGGCGGGCTGGGGGCGACGCTGGTGCTGGCGGGGGTGCTGAAGTAAGACGAGCGGCTAGTGGCCCGGTGCCGCCTGCTTTATCTGTTCGTCGATCACGCGTTTGAGGTCGGCGGGGGAATAGGTGGGCGACTTGATCACCTTGCCGTCGGGGCGCTTGTGGAGTTTGAGAATCGGCTGCCAGGCGCCGGCGTGGGCGTTCGAGTCTTCCGGATGGACCAGTTCCCTGCCCTCGCCAAGCTCGAGGACCGCGTCGCAGACGCTGCAATGGGGCCAGGCCTTGCTCATGTTGCTGCGTTGCACCTCGTCCCAGGCTGGCTGAGCCTGGATGCCGGCGGCGTTGAGCGCGCCATAGGTGACGACGAGCTGGTCGATGCAGCCGTCGGCGTATTCGACCAGGTCGGGATGGCCGGCGGGGTCGGGGACGACGGAGAGCTGGTCAATGAGTGGGGCTGGGAGCGGGGCTGGCTCTTCGCTCCCGGATGGGGCGGCATTCCGCGTCACGGTGCAGCCGCAGGCCCGGACGAACTCGAGAGCTTCTTCAAAGACCAGGCGGGCACGGAGGAGGCGGGTCTCGGGGTCGGGCATCTCGGGGGATTGCTTGATCTCCTGGTGGTACTGGGTCATCAACGTGACGATGTCGTGCTGGGGGCGATAGGGCTTGTCGGTCATGCGATCCTCGGCTTCAATTTTCAGTTTGCGATCTTAGCTTGATGGATGCAGCCAGTGGCCGGAGCGGTTCCGATCTGCATCAGGGTCGAGGCCCGGCTGCCGCAGCTACTGCCCAAGAACCGCGCGCTGGGCGGCGAAGATCTCCTTCAACCCTGCTTCGGCGAGGTCGAGGAGGCCGTTGAGCTGGGGGCGGGAGAAGCTTCCCTTCTCTGCGGTGGCCTGAGTTTCAATGAGACCGCCATCGGCGGTCATGACTACGTTCATATCGACTTCGGCGGCTGAGTCCTCTTCATAGCAGAGGTCGAGCAGGGCGGCGCCGCCGACGATGCCGACCGACGTGGCGGCGACGAGTTGTTTTAGAGGCGAGGCCTTAAGGGTTCCGGCCTTGACGAGGGCGTTGAGGGCCAGGGAGAGAGCGACAGCGGCACCGGTGATGGCGGCGGTGCGGGTGCCTCCGTCGGCCTGGATGACGTCGCAGTCGAGGATGACGGTTCGCTCGCCGAGGGCCTTCATATCGACGACGGAGCGGAGGCTGCGGCCGATGAGGCGCTGAATCTCGTGGGTGCGTCCGCCGATCTTGCCGCGCTCGCTTTCCCGGGGTGTGCGGGTGACGGTGGAGCGGGGGAGCATGGCGTACTCGGCCGTGACCCAGCCGCGACCGGAGTTGCGGAGCCACCCCGGTACGCCCTGTTCAATGGTGGCGTTGGTGAGGACGCGGGTGTTGCCGAGGGAGACGAGGACGGAGCCCTCGGCGGTCTGGACGAAGCCGGGAATGAGGGAGAGGGGGCGAAGCTGGGCCGGAGTGCGGCCGGAGGGACGGAAGAAAGGGGTGGGGTCGTTCATAGGGCGATTGTACGGGAATGGAGATGGGAGGGGGTGGGGATGCCGGGGTGGGAAGGGGCGGTTCCGAACTGGTTCCAAGACGGGAATCTGGGGTTGGGGCGGACCGGAAGGGGAATAGAGAGGTAAGCAACTTAGATTCAGCGACTTGGGTGGATGCTTGGGCGGAGGCTGTTCCATTTCGGGAGAAAACGGGGAGTGGGTGCGGGCGCGAGTGTATAGGATTTGGACACTTCAAGCCTTCCCTTATCAGGAAGTTACGTTCCCTAATCAGAACCTTAGGGAGAGCGTTCTGGTTTGGCACGCTACGTGTAACAGAAGAGGACAAAACCCTGAGCCGAAGACGAGATTGGGAAGCGAAGAGGCAGGGGTTAGTGGGTAGTGGGTAGTGATTCGGGGTTGGCGGGAAACGCAGAGGGACTGGAAGAGGAAAGGAAGTGAGCCATGCAACAGATTGAGCAGACGTTGGGATGGGGCGGATCGGAACGGAAGCGGGTGGAGGCGGTGGTGGAGACGCTGGCCACGCTGCGCAGCGGGGGCGAGACCCTGGCAGAGGTGGCGCATGACGCCCGCAATATGGTGACGGCGCTGGGGCTCTACTGCGACCTTTTGGAAGAGCCGGGGGTGCTGGCCACGGCGTATACGCACTACGGCAGCGAGCTGCGGCTGGTGGCCGCGGCCAGCCGGCGGCTGGTGGAGAAGCTGGTTGCGCTGGATACACACAATCTCGACACACGGGATCTGGAGCCGGCTAATTTGGAAGCCCGGACTCTGGCAGGGCGGGAGACGCATCTGCACCAGGGCACCGGCGTGGCCGAGGGAGCGCACGGGCGCGGCATGGAGCATGGCCCGGTAGATGGGCCGGCGCAGGGGGCGGCAGGCGAGCCAGCACAGATTCACGCGGCCGGCGAGCGGCTGGAACGGACCCGGCGCTGGGATATGATGCCGGCGGTGCCGATTGCCAATCTGGCCGAAGAACTGATGGCCAACCGCAACCTGCTGGCGGCGCTGGCCGGCCCAGCGATTGCCCTGACGGTGGATGCCGAGGGCGGCGCGCTGCCGGTGAGGATAACCGGCGAAGACCTGACCCGGATTCTGGTGAACCTGGTGAAGAATGCAGCCGAGGCGATGCCGGGCGGGGGACGGATCCGGCTGGGCCTCAGGGAGCGTCGCGCCGGGCGGGAGGCCGCCGAGTGGCTGGCGCTGACCATTGAAGACAACGGGCCGGGGATTGGAGCCGAGAGCCTGGAGAAGATCTTTGAAGCCGGGTTTACGACCCGGGCCAGGGCGGGAAGCGGCGGCTGGCCGGCCACGCACCGGGGGCTGGGGCTGGCCATCACCCGCACCATCGTGGAGGAGGCCGGAGGTCGCATTCACGCGGCCAACCGCGCCCAGTCCGGGGCGCGCTTTGAGATGGAACTGCCGGTGCGCGACCGCTGAGGGCGAAGAGCCCACAGGAGGGCGTCGGTCAAACCTGCGGGCGGTGGTCAAACCTGGGGGCGGCGGTCAAACCTGGGGGCGGCGGTCAAGCCTTGGGGGCGGCGGTCAAGCCTTGGGGGCGGCGGTCAAACCTGGGGGCGGAGATCGGCAGAGTGGGCGGAGATTTTAACCAACTTAGGCAGGGATGGGGCCGAAAGCCGGCCCCTCAAGAAAATAGGAAGTACCGAATTCAGCGTGAGGCGAATACAATGCTCGAAACAGTCTTGAACACAAGGGCGATGGAGTTTATCCCCCAAGTTGCGGAACCGGCAATACGGCTGCACCTGCTGGTGGTGGATGCGGATGCGGCGGTGCGCTCAGCCTGCGCGGAGATTGCGGCCAGCCTGGGTTATGCCGTGGAGAGTACGGGGGACCTGGCGCAGGCGCGCAACCAACTGCGCGGGCGCGCCGCCGATATTCTGCTGGTGAACCTTCCGCCGGGCACGAGCGCGGGGCTGGAAATGGTTTCAGAGGTCAAGCTGCTGTACCCGCAGACGGCGGTGATCGCCATGACGTCATCGGGGTCGGTGAACGCGGCTGTGGAGGCGATGCGCTGCGGCGCCTCAGACTACCTGAGCAAGCCCTTCGCCATGGATGAGCTTTCGACGGTTCTGGAGCGGGCCTCGGCCTCGCTGACGACAGACGCGGCCACCCGCCAGTTGCGGGAGCGGCTGCGGCTCTCGCAGGGGCTGGGCGCGATGATTGGCCGCTCGGGCGAGATGGAAAAGCTCTATCGGATCCTTTCCAAAGTGGCCCAGAGCTCGCACCCGGTTTTGGTGCTGGGCGAGAGCGGAACCGGCAAGGAGCTGGTGGCGCGGACCATCCACGCCTACGGACCCAACGCGCAGAAGCCGTTTTTGCCGGTGGACTGCGGTTCGCTGGTGCCGACGCTGATTGAGAGCGAGCTGTTCGGCTATGTGAAGGGGGCTTTCACGGGGGCCAACCGCAACAAGGACGGGTTGCTGGTGTCGGCCGAAGGCGGGACGGTCTTTCTGGACGAGATCGGCGAGCTGTCGCTGGACCTGCAGGCCAAGCTGCTGCGGGCGTTGCAGGAAAAAGAGGTGAGGCCGGTGGGGGCGACGCACCGGGTTCCCATCAAGGCGCGCATCGTGGCCGCCACCAACCGCGACCTGGCGGTGATGGTGGAGAAGGGGAGCTTCCGCAAGGATCTGTTCTACCGGCTCGAAGATATCCCGCTGCTGGCGGCGCACTTTCTGGACCGCATCAGCCGCGAGCACGGCAGCAAGTTCACGCTGAGCGACGAGGCGCTGCGCACGATGATGCGCCATGACTGGCCGGGCAACGTGAGGGAGCTGGAAAACTCGATCGAGCGGGCGTGCGCGCTGAGCTCGGGGCCGGTGCTTCACCTGGGCGACCTGCCCACGCAACTGCAACAGCAGGGCCTGGAGGCGCGGCGCACGGCAACGGCCGTGGGCGAGGCGGCCGAGGAGGCCGGAGCGCCGCAACTGGCGACGCTGGCGGACCTGGAGCGGCAGGCCATTCTGGGCGCGATCCGCACGCTGAACGGGGACAAGCTGAAGGCTGCCAAGCTGCTGGGGATCGGCAAGACGACGCTTTACCGGAAGCTGAAGGAGTACGGCATCGCAGACCCACTTCGGGAAGAGTGAGCGGAGCGGACTGAAGCCGGAAGCGATTGCGCCGATAGGTCAAATACGGGAAAACCTACCTGGGCCATGCGGGGCGTGCGGGAGACCATCCTGACACAAGCCGGCAACGGGAGCATGGCCCAACCGAACCGCCCCAGGCCCAGGAGCCGCGCGGGCAAGCTGGAAGGAGCTGGAAATGAGCATTTTGATTGTGACGGGAATCGAAGGCGCACGGAACTGCGCCGCGGTGGTGGGCGCGCAACTGGGGATGGAGGTAGAGGTGGCGGAAGGGCGCAAGACAGCGCTGGCAGCGTTGCGGCGCCACGAGTTTCTGGCCGTGGTGGTGGACGAGACGATGGCCGAATGCGATCCGGCGGCTGCGGAAACCATCTGGGAGCATGCCGGGCTGGCGATTCCTTTGCAGATCAACTTTGCGCTCTCAGGGGCGGCGCGGCTGACGCGTGAGATTCGCTCTGCGCTGCACCGCCGCGAGCGGGAGCAGACACTGGCGCGGCGTGCGGCGGCCGCGGCCATTGAGACGGAGTTGAAGTCCACGGTTGCCGGGCTGCTGCTGCACTCGCAACTGGCGCTCTCGGGCACCGAGATGTCGACACCGCTGGCGGAAAAGCTGCGCGTGGTGGCCGATCTGGCGGGCAGCCTGCGGCAGCAGTTGAGCGTTCCGCTGGAGATGCGCGGCAACACGGCCGCCTGAGCCACCTGCCACCTGCGGTGCGGCCAACCACCTGCGGTGGGGCCAGTGGTGCCTTTGGCCACCTGCGGTGGGGCCAGTGGCGCCTTTGGCCACCTGCGGTGGGGCCAGTGGCGCCTTTGGCGCGTCCCGTGCTGGGTCCAGGGGGCCCCGGCGATGGTTCGTCATCGATGGCGAGGAGAGATGGGTATGGGAGCGCGTTCTTGCCTCAAGGCTTGGAGACCTCAAGGGTCGGGAAGTTTCAGGCTCCAAAGCTTCTGGGGGCCGAAGCGGAGAGATTGAGAAAGAGTTTATTGCGTTGCACGCGCATCGCCGGGGCGGCATTTGCCCCGGCGCTTTTTTTGTCTCTCCCTCGGCCCGCGGATGCCCCATGTGCCCTCGGCCCATGCGAGAGTTCGTCAGACCGCAAGTGGCCCTGGATCCACCTCCGTCGCGTGGTGGCTTCGCCGAGAGGGCCGTTACGCCAGCCATGATTCGGCTTTGCGGGTGCTCGGGATAGGCATTATCGTGTGAAGTACCTAATCGAATGGAGAGGGCAGAACATGAAGGAATTGGCCAGCGCCTTCTGCCTCCTTTTCTGCGCAGCTATCGCCTCGTCACAGGCTCCGGCGACAAGCAGTCTGTTCCGCGTGGGAGCCATCGCAGCAGAAAACGGCATGTTCGCCGTTGAGAACGAATGGATCACGGCCTATCCCAACGGGAGCGTGAGCGTGGAGTTCGGCTCGGGTTCAAGATCGGAAGTCAGTCCCACACCGGCTTCGCCGACCCGCAGGGCATGAAACGGGCATTCCGCGATTTTCTTTGTTTTGTTGAACTTGCATTTTTGTTTCTTTTTAGCCGGGACTCGGCCCCGATTTCCTTCAAGGTCACGGGCAACTTCTTGCAGCGCGTGGGAAATCATCTTCCTCTCGCCACCGCCCACGAGTTTGCCTTCTGCGACTCCTTCGACCAGGTGGCCCTGCAAGGTGAGACGAACATTCTCTCGGCGCTCCCGAAGGAGGCAAAAGTCAAATCCACGGAGAATCGGATCGACGGCGACGTCCTTGTTGTCTACTCCCTGCCCGGCGAGGAACACACCAAGCTCCTCGTCTCGCTGCTGAAGCCAGCACCAGGGCAGGGCTATACGGTCGCCAGCACCGACACCGTGACAGTTATGGCGGTTACCGCGGTTCACTGGCGTTCACGGCAGATATCCGTGCCGTCCTCGTAGATGAGCCGGCCGGAAGCAGCGACTCCAGCGTTCTCTACATTTTCAGATTCAAGGGCACGGCGAGGCATCGGCCTGCGCCTCTGGCATTACCGAAATGAAAGCGGGGCTGCGGTCGCCGGTCTTGGCCAGCCTGTGCAAGAGTTAGGTAACCTCTGCACAAGTCAGCAACCCGCGTCATTCTTGAATAAACTATAAGCATGAAGCGAATGGCGCGTTTTCAGCAGACACTGGCATCGCAGATGAGTTTTGCGAA
>Ga0302320_10017171_pt1 | contig 14714 bp, 5 predicted proteins | sample Bog_T0_3_FD_202130 | JGI IMG/M metagenome (GOLD analysis project Ga0302320, IMG submission 202130) | Peat permafrost microbial communities from Stordalen Mire near Abisko, Sweden - Bog_T0_3 | ecosystem: Environmental > Terrestrial > Soil > Wetlands > Peat | place: Sweden: Abisko, Stordalen Mire...
GATACCCTTTGCCGGAGTGATATTCCAGAAACCTGGGCCTGCCGCCTTCGGCCAATTCCTTGGCACGGACCAAAGCGGCAGCCTCGAAATTACACGGTAGTTATAACTTATGTTCACTTGTCGACAATCCTCATTCGATTTCAATGGCGCTTGGAAATTCATTCCCGACCCCATGCAGCGGTGCCGGCGCCAGCAGTGGTGGAAAAAGCCTTCAAAACCGAATTCTATTTTTCCCTGTTGGGATCCCGAGGGTCTGTGGGATATCCAGGTTCCGGGCACATGGAAAACGCAGTTTCCAGAGTTGAAATGGTACGACGGCCACGCTGTCTACTTTAGGGAGTTCGAAGCCAGGCCCGCCGGCCCCGACCAGGAAGCTTTTCTCGTCTTCGACGGTATCGTCTATGCCTCCGAGATCATCCTGAACGGCCATCTTCTGGCCCGGCACGATTGGGGCTACTCGGGCTTTCAGGTGCGCGTTACCGAGGTGCTGTCGGAGAAGAATCAGCTTTTCGTCCTGGTTGACAACCTGCTCTCAAAGGACCGCGTTCCCGGCGAGATATACGATTGGAACAACGACGGCGGCATCATCAATGGCGTCAAGTTGATTTACGTTCCCGCCACTTACATTGAGAACTTCAAGACCAGCACCCACCTTGCAGCCGATGCCGTCTGGATCGACGTCGAGGTTCATCTTGCCTCCCGCGACCTCGCGGCGCGGGAGAAGGTTCAAATCAAGATTGCCGAGCTTGGCCTCGAGACAACCCTCGAAGTGAACGCCGGCGCCTCCTCGGTCGCATCATTCGAGATTCCGCGCCGGTCCATCCGCCTCTGGTGTCCGGAAGACCCCAAGCTCTACGAGACCGAGTTGATTACCCGCCACGAGCGCCTCACAGACGAGATAGGCTTTCGCGAGATTCGCACTGAGGGGCGGCGGCTTATTCTCAATGGCGAACCGATTCGTCTCTACGGCTCCTCGATTCACTCCGAGTTCCCCGATACCGGCCGCTCCGCGACGCCGGAGGGCATCGAAAGAATCGTCAAGGCGGCAAAGGAGTTGGGACTCAATTTTCTGCGTTGCGCCCATTATCCTTATGCCGAGATTTTCGGTCGCGCCATGGACCGGGCTGGGCTGCTTTGGTGGGAGGAGGTTCCTGCTTACTGGATATTCAACATCAGGGAAGAAGCCATGTCGGCGCTTGCCTGCGGCATGCTCGAAGATACCATCCGGCGCGATTGGAACCGCGCGAGTTTGATCATCTGGTCAATCTCCAATGAATGCTGCTACCGGAATCCCGAAGACCCGCGCGAGCATAACTACGCCTATTGGTTCAAAGCCGCGGCCCTGATACGGCGGCTTGATCCGGGCCGATTGATAAGTTGCGCCGAGGCGCAAAATCTTGTCTCCCTGGACATCCCCTGGGACCCGGGCACCAACGATCTCTTCGCCGGCGCCTCGGCCACCCAGGGCACGCATCGGCCCATGCATCCCGATGAGCTTTACCAACTTTTCGATATTCTGGCTGCCAACCTTTATGTGGGAGAGCCGGGCGAGGAAGAAGTGCACTATCCCCGCTTTGTCAAAATCTTCCGGAGATATAACAAACCGCTGATGCTTAGCGAGTTTGGTTCCATGTCGCTGCTCGGCGCCGATGTTCCGCCGGATCGCCTGGGTAGCGAAGTGCGCCACTCCTTAATGATCAAAAAGGCCTACGACATTTTCGAGAGGCTGCCCGAACTGGTCGGCTACGCGCCCTGGATATTGGCTGATGGACGCGCCCCGATTCACTGGCGCTGGTATAATCAGGGGACAGGATACTTTCGTTACGGTTTTCTCAATGAAAAATGGCAGCCCAAGCAAGCTTTCTTCACGCTCAAGGAAGCGATCAAACGGCTGAAAGAGCATTGGGCCGCATCGGAACCGACCGAGTAAGATAACGGACCTATGCTGCCAACAGTTTCGCTCCTCTACGGGATCGGCTCAGAACCGCTGCGCGAGTTATCCGCGGACGCAATTATCCCTGTTCCATGCGGCCAATGGGCTCGGTTTGACCTGGCTTCGGGCGGGTGCTGGTATGGCCACGGATTCGCGCACCGGCAGCCGTATCCACTCAATGCCGAGCCGATCGTAAACCCTCGATTTGCGGTCAATAACATTCAGTCCCCAATCTGGATGTGTTCCGCCGGCTATGCGCTGCTGGCCGGCACCGAATGCGAACTCGAGGTCCGCAGCAACGAGCGCGGAAACGGCATCCTGGAAATTCGTTGCGCGGCAGGTTCCATCGACGTGCGGGTTTTTTCGGGCCGAAACCTGCCGGGAGCTCATCGGAAGTTAATGAGTTTCCTGCAATGGCCGCCGCCCGTTCCTGATAAGCGGTTGTTAGGCGATTCCATTTTTTGCACGTGGACACAGTATCCCCGTTCCATCACGCAACAACGGGTGCTCGAAATGGCGCGAAGTATTCGCGAGCGGGAATTTCCATGTTCGGTAATCACCATTGACGACCGCTGGGAATCAGCCTTTGGCGAATTGAATTTCTCCCGCGATTTTCCCGATCCGAGATTTATGGTTGATGAGCTTCACCAAATGGGCTTTCGAGTCCTTCTATGGACGACTCCGTTCGTGAATCGCGAGGCGGCGACGTTTTCGTCCCTGGGCGGAAAGGGGCTGCTCGCTCCCGCCAAAGATGGAACTGGCCCTTCCATGTTGAAATGGTGGGGAGGTACGGCCGGCATTGTCGATTTGACCAATCCCGAAGCTCGCCAATGGTATCGCGCGCAACTCCTGCGGCTGAAAAACGAGATAGGCGTCGACGGTTTCAAGATCGATGGCGGGGATGCCAAATATCATCCCGAGCCGGCCAGGACAGCCTGGCATGGGAACATTGATCCCTCGGGATATGTTGATCTGTTGCTGGCATTGTTCGAGGAGATAGCGCCGGGAGTCTGCGAAAGCCGCACGGCGTGGCTCTCGCAGAAACGCAATATTCTTTGGCGCGAAGGCGGCAAGGATTCGCATTGGGGCGTGGACAACGGCCTGAAGGCGATGGTGCAGATCGGCCTTCACCTTGCTCTGCTTGGCTATGATATGTTGATGCCGGATATGATTCCCGGCCGCATTCAGACCATGGTTTCCGATTTGCCGCTTCCCAGCGACGAGTTATTTATCCGGTGGACGGAAGCGTCCGCGCTGATGCCGCTTATGCAGTTCTCGTATTTCCCATGGAACTACTCGGAAGCAACGGCCAATATCGCAAAGCAATATGCGGACCTTCATAAGTCAATTGAAGGCTATCTCCACGAACAGGCTTGCGGCCGCCGGGCGCCCTTGCTTCGCCCGCTCTGGTACGATTCACCCGAGGAAACGGAACTCTATTCGATTGCCGATGAATTCCTACTCGGCGCGGATATTCTCGCCGCCCCCGTCTTGGACGAAAACCGCGTCTGCCGTGATATCTTTCTGCCTCCCGGCCAATGGCGAGACGCGTGGACCGGGCGAATTCACCCCTCTGGGAAAATTCTCCAACACCCGGCGCCCTGCCCCGGCATTCCCTTGTTTGTGCGCGCCGAGCGGACGCAGATATTTGAAGCAATGAATCGAATTCTCAGTCAAATCCCCCGGGGATCAGTCCCTTCGGGCGTGACGAGCGCCACTTACTCATGCGGCCTGGATCGCGATCTCAGCGTGACAGGCTAGGGTGTTTGTTTATCGCTCAATAGATATAGATGAAAAGCATTTGGACTCTCATTCTCCTAATATGCGCCTTCGTGACCCACATTACGGCTGCTGAACATGCGGACGGACCTGAGACGGCGCTTCCCTATGGGTTCGAAGCCATGAAGCGGTTGGACCTGCTGCCATACCTACCGGCTATCGGAACCCAGACCAGGCAGTTCTGCTCGTACGATACGGCGGCGCGAAATCGCTCCTCTGTCACGAACTTCCGGCGGTTCGAGGAAAAGGGTGAGTGGGTCTTTTTTGACGAAAAGGGACCGGGTTGTCTTTACCGGATGCAAGCGAATGTTTTTGGCGCCCGCCACACGCAATTTCCCTGCGATAAAGCCCGCATTCGTTTTTACTTCGACGACGAGGCGCGTCCGCGGATCGACATGACATTCGCCGAGTTCTTCGGCAAGGGCGGCAAGTATGCCGCCCCATTTACGCCGCCGCTGGCATTCTACGATGTGAGCAGGGACAATTACGCCAACTCTTACTATCCGTTTCCTTTCCGCAAACGGTTGAAGATCACCGTGTTTCTGGATGGCGGAATGAAGCCGTTCGGGAATGATTGGTATCAGTTCACATACCTCAAGTACCCATCGGGTACGACGGTCGAAACATGGCGGGGAACGGACGTTGACGATTCACAGGTCCGCCATTTGTGGGAGAACGTTGGCGAGGATCCGAAACCCGCGGTTTCGGGAACCCACGCGATTTCACGTACGGCCAGGATTCTCAAAGGGAGCGACGCCGTGCTCCTGGATCTTTCCGGCAGCGGAAGTCTTGCGAGCCTTCGGTTTACCATGACACCGTGGAACAAAGACATTTTTTCCAACGCAATCCTCAGGATTACCTGGGACGATCAGAAAGCCGCTTCGGTCGAAATGCCGATCGGTTGTTTCTTCGGCGACGGCGGCGACACGATTGGTGTGAATGACGTCTCTGGGAGCACTTTGCGAACGCTCATGTTTGGCTTCGACGCCAGGACGAGACAATTCCATTGCTATTGGCCGATGCCATTTTGGTCGCGAGCGAGGATCGAATTGCTCAACAAGAGCCAATCGGATATCGAGGAGATTAAATTGGAGGCTTCATATATTCCAGCAACGATCCTGGAATACCCACGCCGGCGCTGCGGTTATTTCTTTGCCAAGCGAACAATCGATATCTCGCCGGACAACGCTCTTTGGTCCCGGGCATTTCACGTTCTTGGCGACGGCAAGGTGATGGGGATCATGATGTACACGCATATGTATGCCATGGATGGTGACGAGTTCACCTATATCGACGGCGCGAAAACGCCGCAGGTTCACGGCGACGGCACCGAGGATGACCATAACCAGGGGTGGGGTGGATATGCAATCCAGCAGCCATGTTGGGGTGGACTGATCAACGGATTCCAAGGCGCCTACCGCTTGTATCTAAACGAGCCTTACATCTTCAATAGCGAGATCTCCATCAACTACGAGCATTCTTTGGGTCCGCCGATTAAGCGAGGTCAAAAGACCGATTGCGTTATCTGGTACTATCTTCGTGATCCTGCTCAGTGCAACCTTTGCCTGACCGACGAGCTTGATATTGCCGATGCAGCCAGCGAGAAAGCCCATCATTACGCTGTCACAAGGCAGACCTGGTCGGGCGAAACGTCGAGCGCCTACCAAACGCTCGAACAAGGCGTTCCATATCCCGTAACGGATCGGGGGCGGGCATTTGTTGGAGCCAGTACCTTCACAGTGAAGATCAACCCGGATAACGAAGGTGTAAAGTTACGCCGTCGTTTGAATCGGAATCTGGCTAACGTGCAGGAGGCCAAAGTCTCTGTGGACGGCCGCGAGATCAGCGATACACCCTGGTACTTCTGCGACCTGCCGGCGCCCCCCGAGGCGGCCTTCGCCGATACGGACTTCGAGATTCCGGCAACCTACACGAAAGGCAAGGAACAGATTTCAATAACCGTCGAGCACATGCAGGCCTTAAACGCAACGCCTCCCGTAAAGGAACCCGCGGAGGCTTTGCAAGTTCCCGGGAATAATGAGTACCACTACTGGGTTTATAGTTACAGGCCGACGCCGCTGCCCGCGAAGGTGGACGACGCCGTTCCTGTCAACAAGGTCGTGTGGCAATCATTCTAGATTGCCAGCGTCGCACTAAGCCGGCCGGCAATCGTGAGGGAGTTCGTCTTTCCGTTTCGGGTGATTTGAATAACTCCGTCGCCTTCGGCGGCGACTTCCATCGAGGAGGCCCCGACGCTCACGAAGGCGGCGGGTCCCGAGCTATGCAGGGCGATGCCATGCGCTTCGATGGCGCTCCCGGCGAGTAGCGCGAGTTGCACCGCCGCGCCTCGTTTCAGGACAGCCCCGTACCGGCCCTGGAACTTCACTCCTGCTTCGACAAGGTCGAGTTCCTGCCTGTTCGAGAATATCAAGTCATCGATGCCGTCGCCTTCAACCTGTAGCGCATAAGTGCTACCGTCCCGCCTTATCTCTTGCGCGCGTACCGGTTTCTTTCCCTTGGATAGCGGACGCAGCACTGCGAGATAGTGATCTGGCTTATCGCCTGTCAATTGAACGTGCCGCATGCACACAGTGTTCGGACGGCCATCTTCGTACATCGGCACCGTCGTGCAACTCTCGGCGGCAAAGGTTTGGCCCGGCAGAACGATTTGCAAATCGGTCCCGAATCGTCCCTTGAAAACATAGCCGTCGCGGGCGTTGCCGGTTTCGCCATCCGCCATGACCTGGGCGTGCCAGTGCGACGGAATCGCCGGATCGAGCCGGAGATCGTCATGCATTACGACGTACTCGTTCTTAACCCAAAGCAGCGAGCGGACATCCAGCGGGTTTGGTTCCACGAAGCGCCGCCAGGTTTCAGGCACCATGGTGGTTCTGCCGCCGTTGCAGAGCTGCTCCGAATCGCCCGGCTTGATGAGCACGGGATGAACGCCCTGGCAAAAATCGACTCCGGGGAATGAATGAAACCGCTCGACGTGCCCGATGGAAAGCGGCCTGTGCACATCGTAAAAAGAGAGGGTTGTGTGGCGCCATGTTTCGCCAGCTTCGCCGCCGTCAAAGATAAGCGGCTTATCATCGGCGAAGAGGATGATACTCCCCTCGGTGTTATGATAGCGATAACCGCCCGGCCCCTGTTTGAGGAGGAGATAGAATTCATTCTCCGTGTTCATCTCCCCGCGGAAAACAGCTCCGAAACCTTCGAGCCGCCGGCTCGGCAGCACCTGGGCCGGAGCGAGCTTCAAATCTTCCTCCTCCAGGCATGCGAACACCAATCCGTCGCCACCCATGAAACCGCTATTGCTGCCGCCCGATTGGTAACCCCACAGCAGCAGGTCCGCGAAGGCGGGATCGTGCGGGCGGTAAAGCTTCGACATGAGCGCGAATTGAACCGGAGTCCACGGGCCGAGGTGGGCGTGGTCGCCGATAGGCGGAATACGGCGCACCTTTTCCTCCGCGAGATATTCCTGGGAGCTGCAGCCGTCGCGCATCACGGCGTAACGATGCGGGCAGGGCGGCATAAGCAAGAGGATTCCCCACCGGACGAAATCTCTCAGCCGTTCCATGCGGGTAGGATCGAAAATCCCTTCGCGCGATAAGTGAAAAAGCAGATTGGTCCGGCACTTCAGGGATTGAAGATAGTAAGACGCGGGGTTCTCATACCATCTTCCGCTTCCGGGCGTGCAGTAGACATTGAGCGCTTTCTCCATCAGGGATACCGCGTGATGAATGAAGCGCTCCGAATCCGTATGTCCGCGGAATGCAAGGCCCGCGGTGCCGACAACCTCGACGCGGTCCGATTCAAAGTTCGCATTGCGGGAATTAAAGCGCCAGTTCATGAAGTCTGTTTCCATGAACATATGTCCCATCAGGATGAAATAGGTCCTCATGGTGCGTTCTTCCTCCGGAGTAAATACACCGCTCGCCGCGATGAGATCGTAATCTTCCATGAAAGCCGTGACCATTCGGCCGCCGACCGGAGAGTAGAGATCCGAAACATCGCGCCCGAGCAAAATGGCACTTGCGCGCAACGGCGCCGTGGTAAGCAATTCTTTCTTCTTGCGCCACGCGATCACCGGATCCCCGTCCACCGCAAACGCGAGTGACTCATCGGATTCCCATCCTTTTCGCGTTCGCACCCTGTGCCAGAACTCTCGAAATACCGGCAGATCTTTCTTTTTCCGCAAGCCGCGTAACTTATCGCGTTGCGCCACCACGCACGGCCGGCTGACCTTATCCTGCTCGTCCAGGCGCCAATCTTTGAAATACTGCAAGCGCGGCGAAGAAACCTTGTGTTGAACGGAGGCAATCTCCTTGCCCGGGCCGTCGTTGCGGTCCCAGGTCGAGACAAGAAGCCCCCAGCGACGTTCACCATTGAATAACCCGAAATTGAAATACGCATCGCCATCGGAAGTTGTCCTGGCGGCAATCATCGAAATCTTCGAGCCGGTCATTTCCGGCTGCGGCCAATCCAGTTCCCGGTTTGACTTGCCATCCGGACCGATTGGTCCGTGGATGAACTGCTCGTATTTCCGGTCGATCCATTCGCCGCGGCGCATGGTGAAGACAGCGATCATGTCCCGCTCCTCGAGCCCGTCGGCGCCCATGCCGTAAGCAAATCCGCACGGCGAGCCCCACCAAAAGACCAATTCCTGCAAGTGGGCCACATCGCGATTTTGCTTCTCGATCGTGCTCCAGTGAATGGTGCACCCCTCGGCGTTCCAGTGCAGGTAACCGCGGCCGCCGACAAACTCGCGCAGCGAAAACTCGAACGCCATGCCTTCCACCTCAGGCGATATCTCGTGGACCAGCAGATACGGCTCGTCGCGGTGCGCGGCAAAGCGAAGCTCGTAACTCCCGCCGTTGGAAAGTTCATAGCGTGTCGTCCATTCGATTAAGAGCGGCCCGCGCACCGTGAACTCCGTCTTTCGGGATACTATCTCAATTCCCGGCGCCAGCTTAAAGCGGCACCGGCCGCGCCATACGCCATCTTCCCCGCGCACCGAGATAATCGGCGGCAAAGCATCGCGCCCTTCCCCGACCGCTATCCGGAAACTCGCTCGGCCCGTATCTATAACTGCTGTCCCGTCCGGCTCGGGAACCGCCTCCATATCCGGCGTTGCGGCGAATGGCTCGGCGTCCGCGGTTTCCGCCACGTAAAGCGCATACACGCGGTCGGTCATATCCGGTAGATCGGCAAAGTAGACAACCTCCGGGCCGACGAGTTGAAAAGCCTGTCCAATCCCGGCGTCCGCCGACGAAAGCAGCAGCAGTTTCGCAGCGTTTCCGGGCGCTCCTGGCGGCAGCGCGAAACGCACTTCCTGCCGCGGAAATGTATAGTTGAACGGATTGTGAAACTTCTCCTCGTGGACGAGCCGGTAGTTTACCGGGCCGCGAACCAACCGCGGCGCAAACGGGCTGGCGACTTCGTAATCCGGTGCGCTGGTCCATTCTGCGACCGCCAGGTTGAGCGTGGTTTCCTTCGCCGCGGCGATCACGATGCCCTGCGCGATAAAACGCGTCGCGATGTCGAATTTGTCAGGGTCGAGCCCGACGGCCAGATACTCATGCAATCCCCCGGGGACCTGCTCGAAACGAAAGCATCCACGGCTGTCCGTGCGGGTGCTCAACGTCTCCTGGGCCTCAATTTTCATCGGAATGCCGCATCGCGGGTTTATGTGCGTCTTTGGAAATTGCTCAACCGCCATTGCCAGCCCCAGTGTCACCACGGCATTGGCAACCGGCTGGCCGTCCGCAAATTTCAGCGTACCCGCCAACGATCCCAAGCCAGCGGGGTTGGCTGGCTCCTTGGGAACGATCTCCGCGCGGTGACGCTCCGCCCCGGGGGGGGGCACAAGGTTTCTTTTTACCCGGGCGATCTTCTCGCGCCGCGTTTCGGTATTCGCCAGGGTATCAACTTCCGCCCAGAGTTCGGCCGCTCGCCGGCGCCATTTGTCGAAATATTCATTCATCGAGAGGCCTGCTTTGGCTTCCGCGCAATCGAAGGAAAATCGGTACTGGTTTGTTGCCAGCCGCTCGGCATCCTGAACTTCGAGCAGCAGCCGCTCGAACTTCTCCTCCTCGTTCGCCGGGACGATCTCATCCAGAGTGCCCCGCAGCGCGGCAATATCGGCCAGGTAATGGTATGCCTCGTGAAGCAGCATCGAGACACAGTTGTCTGGTCCTTTGGCCAGCTCGCGCAGGCACAATCGCCGGGCTGTTTCCCATTGGTTCGATTTGAGATGCGCTTCAATTTCGGAGAGATTGGTTTGTTTCATTTATTTCTCTTTCGGAGGGGCGAAGGCCGGGGCAGATTGCCCGGCTGCGAGTTTCAAGGCTGGAGCGGGGTGATTTGAAAAACACCGGGTATAAGGAACTGTCGCTCTTTTAGAACAAAAAAATCACCGATTCGCGGCGGAATTCCAAAATTGGGAAAAGTTTGCAGAAGGCGTTGAAAATCTTCACGATAAGCGCCGATTCGCCGCTAACCCCAATTTCTCCCGGCAATACCCGCTTCGTCGAGATGTCCGGAGAAATTCTGACAGATCCCCCCGGAAAAATGAAAAAGTACCTTGGTTCGCTCCAAATAACACGTCTCGTGGCGCTTGTTTTGGGATTGCTCGCGCTGCGCGCAAACGCGCAACCCACCATCTTCAATTGCACCGAAGCCGCGAATCCCGGGGATGTCATTGCCATACAAGGAGATAGCTTTGGAAATTCGCCGCAAGTTTGGATGCTTCACGTCACCGGAACGGAAACCTCGCTCGCGCCGCAAGAGCAATTGACCATTTTGAGCGGCACCGGCTCCCTTAACGCCACCGGCTCGAATTCCTTTGTGTCGGCGCTGATCCCCAGCGGAGAAACCCCCGGCCTGTATGTCATCTGGGTCAGCGCCGATGGCGGCAGCACTTTCAGCCCCGGAGTGTATGTCAACCAGGCTATGCCATGGAACGCGGACGATCTTTGCGGCAGCGCAGTTGACCCGAACAGGCCGTTTCACCTCTACGGACGCAACCTTCAGTTTCCCGGCTACGGCACTCCGAGTGTAAATTTTGTGAGCACCAGCGGAACCCTCGTGGCAACCGTCGCCAGTGGCACCGACCCGTACGTCCTGAGCGTCACCTCGCCCGCGGGCGTGCACGGCGGAGTCAGTTACACGCTCATGGTCAACAAAGGGTTCGGCGGTGCGTACGGAAACGACACAGGACCTGTGCTCAGCGGAACGATCACCGGCGGCAACGATCCATTCGGCCTGGGCGTGCCCTGGGGCGCTGATTTCGCCTCGTATCCAGGCAAAGTTTACAACGTGGCTGCGCCGACTGGAAACGGACCAACGGACACCGGGAACATTCAAAAGGCGATCAACGCCGTCAGTGGAAGCGGCGGCGGCATTGTGGCTTTGCAGGCCGGGACCTACCAGCTTTCCACGGGCACGGCGGGCGGCGGCAACTGCTTCTTGATCATGAAGACAAACGTGGTGATCAAGGGAGCGGGAATGGATCAAACGGTTCTTCTCATGACCGGCACCAGCACGTCCGATCCTATCGGTTACCACTTCGGTTTGTATGACGGCGGCCTTACATTGATTGATTGCGGGCTTGCCGACCTTACTTTGCACAACACGCCCACGGGTGGCTCGAGCAATCTGTCGTTTCCACACGCCGCCCACAGCAGATTTTTCGCCGTGAATACGGACTTCATAGGCGACGTGTCGAACAACATTGTATTCTCGGGAACACAGGTGGTGATGAAAAACTGCACGATCGTAGGCGGCACCGGAGCATCGGTGGTTTCCGGTTCGACAACGGTTATCGATACCGGTGCTCCTCTCATTTTTTACGGAGCCACTTACGCGGTGGTTGAAAACAGTCTCTTTGAATATTACGCCGGACGAATTAGCCCGGCGGTCGATGGGGCATCGAATGTTTTGGTTCTAAGCAACACATTTTCCAGGATTGCCTATCCGACTTCGCTTGGTGAAACCGGCGCCCTCGATACGCAGCAGTCCCAAGACACCGTCGTTCTCAGCAATGTGCTGCAGCGCGACCCCGTGCTCTCGGGCACCCTTTTCGAGTTCGAAAATAACGACGGAGAAACGATCCTGAATCAAACGGGACACAACTTTAACTCCTGCCAGGGAAATGTTACGAGCGCCACGCCGACCACGTTGACCGATACGACCGAGAACTGGACTAACAATTATGCCAATGCAGTGGCGATCGACGGCCAGATGTATTACGTGACGATCATCAAAGGTCCGGGCACGGGCCAGATCCGCGAGGTGACCGGCAATACAACGACCACATTGACCATCGATAGCCCGTGGCAGGTGATTCCCGGCGTTGGCAGCGTGTATGCCGTGCACCATCTCGAATCGCTCAGGCATCTCATCAAGGACAATACTCTGAATAGCGAAACGCAGGGGATCGTATATTACTCGATCAGCATGAAGGACACGGTCATCGTAAACAATACGCTCTATAATAATGGCGGCATCTACTTGCGTTCCGACTATCGGCCCGGGAGCATCTTCAGCGTTCAATTGGATACCCTTGTGGCCGGCAATTCAGTAACCGTAACTTCCACCAGTCCTTACAACTGGACAGATTCATACGCTTATGTCCTTGATTGGCTTGTCAACACCGGTACCGGCCAGGCACCCGGCACGAATGCGTTTTGCCCGGAGTTTCGCGACAACACGGTCACCGCTCCCGTCCCTAATAAGATGAGCGGACTCTCAGGCGAGGGCTATATTCTCGCGCCGATAGTTAACGGAGGATATCCGATAAAAGATGGCACGACGGTTGCCGCCGTCGGTGCGATTTTTCAGGGCAATACCGCCGTCAGTTGCTCGAACGCCTTCCACCTGTGCACCGGCGATTACTACACCACCATCTGGGGGAACGGTCTGGTAAGCAGCGGCAGCGCTCTCTGGGACCAGGCTGGCACTGGGACAGGCCATGCTTCGATCGAAACGATTTATGGCAACCCGGTGACGCCGCCGTCGATTACCAGCACACTGAGCGCCACGGGCACCAGCGGTTACCCGTTCACTTACCAGATCACGGCCGCGAACACTCCCACCCGCTTTGCGGCGACGGAATTACCCCAGTTACCCCCGGGGCTCGGCCTCAACCCCTATACCGGCGTGATCTCCGGGATACCGACGGCATCCGGGACATTTGCGATCACCATCAGCGCCATCAATGCCGGGGGCACCAATTCGAACACTCTCTCTTTGACCATCCTGGCGCCGCCGCCGTCGATTACCAGCGGCTTGACGCTCACGGGCACCTATGGCGAGCCATTGAGTTACCAGATCACAGCCAGCAACAGCCCAGTCAGCTTCAACGCGACCGGGCTGCCTCCAGGCATGAGCCTGGACCCCTCGTCGGGCTTGATTAGTGGGACACCCGGGGAGAGCGGGACATTTGCAGTGGGCCTAAGCGCCGTGGGACTCTCGGGCACGAGCCAGGTCGTCCCGCTTGTGCTGAACGTCGACGTGATATTCGGCGGCGTCAAAGGCACTTACAAAGGCGTGGTCGCCGTTGGCGGCAGCGACCAGGGACTCTACACCCTGACCCTGAATGGCAAGGGAGGATTCACCGGTAAACTGACGCTGGCCGGCAGGCAATACTCATTCAAGAACGTATTTACAATCGATGGGTTATTGAGTTACACGGTGAAAGTGGGGGCGACGTTGCTGCAAATGAGCCTGGGCATAGAACCTGGCCAGGCGGCGGTCAGCGGGACCATCGTCGCCACCACGGCTGGAGTAAGCACGCAGTACAACGTGGGAGGCAGCCTCCTTGGCGTATACAAGCCCGCCGGGTTACCGAGCGGGATCGCCGGGAGATACACCGTGGTGCTGCCGGCCGTGAGCGGGAGCGATCCGAAACTGCCGCAGGGGCCCGGTTACGGGACAATGACCGTGAGCAGCCGAGGGGCGATACGGGTCACAGGGAAACTGGGAGACGGGACAGCCTTCAGCGCCGGCAGCCAGTTGGATGCCGACGGCAAGACATGGATGTTATTCGAGCCGCTCTATGGTGGAAGAACCCCCGGTTGGATAGATGGCATGATGACATTCGAAAACATTGCGGGCAGCGACTGCGACGGGACGATTGGCTGGAGCAAACCGCCTCGAGCGACGGCCAGGTATTATCCCGGCGGCTTTGCCGTCGCGGTTCAAATGGTAGCGGCGAAATATGTATCTCCGCCGCTGGCCACCGGCACGGCATCGATCAGCATCGGGGGAGGGGACCTGCCCCAGGGAGCGGTAAGCGACGCCCTGATGATCTCGACGATGCCTAATAAGGTCGTAGTAAGTGGAAGCAACAGCGGCAATGTAAGCGTGGCATTGGTACCCGGGACGGGAATGTTCAGGGGTGGATTTTTCTATCCGGCCATGGCCGGGACCCGGAAGATACCCTTTGCCGGAGTGATATTCCAGAAACCTGGGCCTGCCGCCTTCGGCCAATTCCTTGGCACGGACCAAAGCGGCAGCCTCGAAATTACACGGTAAAATTCGCCGGCTGCCTGGAGATAGCTAAATTAGAGCTTTTCAGCTCCACTCCGTCCATCCACTCCAGCGATGTCCACCCATCCCGCCAACGACAACTCCGACGAGGTCCCCGCCACGCCATTCGACGAATTCTCCGGCGCGCAGACGGGCTCCGCGAAGCGGACACTGCACCTCGCTCCCATCGCGGCGGCGCTCAGGATCATGAGCGCCCTCGTCCTTGGGGCCGCTTTTGCGAGCGCGGCCGGCATTCTTGTTCTCGATGCGCTTCAATGGATCCGGCCCGACCTCTCATGGAAGGTGAAATCCGCTATTCCCCTCATCTGCATCGGCGTTTCCTACGCGCTGCTCCAGTTCACGCTCCCGCGCACGCTCACGGAGTTCTGCCTGAGCCTCGCGGTAAGCCTGGCCTTTGTCTTGTGGGGCGCCGAGCAGTTTATACCCGTGCCGGGCATCGCCTCCCGGG
>Ga0302320_10017174_pt1 | contig 14713 bp, 11 predicted proteins | sample Bog_T0_3_FD_202130 | JGI IMG/M metagenome (GOLD analysis project Ga0302320, IMG submission 202130) | Peat permafrost microbial communities from Stordalen Mire near Abisko, Sweden - Bog_T0_3 | ecosystem: Environmental > Terrestrial > Soil > Wetlands > Peat | place: Sweden: Abisko, Stordalen Mire...
GTTCACGCAGATGCTGCGGACCGGCGGCGCTCCCGAAACGCCGACTCACCAACCTCCGGCCCCAACCGCTATAGAGCAACCACCCAGCGAATTCACTCAAATGTTGCAAGCGCAGGGCTACCCGCAGCCGAGTCAAGCGCCTGCTCCTCCGCCCCCGCCAGTTCCGCAGAAACAAGGTCCCGGTGAGTTCACGCAGCTATTGCAGGCTCAGGGTTATCCTAATAAATCTCAGCCAAATCCTGAGGTGATCACTCCGCAAGCGAATCGAGGGTTTGAGTCGATGCTGCAGTCGGCCTCCTTGGGTACGGGCATCCGGCCGGCAGGTTCCCCAACGGATTCCGACCCGTCGCTGTATCTGGCGCAGAGTCCGACACTAGGTCCTACCGCGGCAGCGGCCTCCGCGCCATCCGGTTATGAAGAGACGCGGCTGTTTGCCACGCCTGCCCGGCCCGCGCCGGAACCGTTGCGTTCCCCGCCGCCATTGGATTTCGGCACTGCCCAAGCCCCTATTCCAAAACCCCCGCATGTCGATTCGCCGCTGACTTCCGTCCAGCCCGGCGAGTTTACCCGCATGTTGCAATCGCCCATGGCCCCCACGCCGCAAGCGCCTCTGTTTAGCCCCGCTGAGCCCGTGGTGGATAAGACCCCCGGCGGCTTTACGCAATTGTTCGAATCGCCGTTTGGATCGCCAGAGTCGACACCGCGAACGCCCGCATCGGCTCCTGCTCCATCCTTCCCGGCTCCTGCTTTCCAACCGTCGCAGCAGCAGCCGCCGGCGCAGGTGTTTGGCGCAAAGCTTGGGGCTAAGGATCAGAACGAGTTTGATCGCTTGTTTAACGAACCTAAATCGCCAGAGGCCCCCGCTCCCGCGTCCTCGGCGCAGCCGCAGGGACCTAGCGAGTATACGTTGATGTTCAAGTCTCCGGCGAAACCCGCGGCAGCGGCTGCTCCGAGCGCTCCCGCGTCCCCGGCGGCTAAACCGGCTCCGGCTCCGGCGGCCAAACCACCAGCCAACTACATGATGTTGATTTACGTGTTGGGCGGATTATTGGTGGTGGCGATAGCTATCGTGGCTTATTTGTTATTGAAGAAATGACGCGCTGAGGTTCGGGCAACCCTATGATGGCCGATTAAGAGGAGAGCTATGAGTTGGAAGCCTTGGAAGATGGATGTGGCCAATGAACTAAAAGCCGAAGTGAAGCCTAAGTTCATAAAGCTGCACCCTATGAGCATCGAACTGGTGGTGAGTACCGATGCCAAGGCGGAAGACTGCTTGAAAAAAGATTCGGGGTTCATGGCCGGAATGAAAGTGGCGTGTACGAACCACAGTAAAACGGCGCTCCAGAAGATGAAGGGCGTGTTGACTCACGCCGATAAGCAGGCAGCGGGTTTTACCACCGACGCCATGATGGCGGGCATGTTCCTGCGGCCCATCCACATGGAAATGGAAAAGTATTTCGACGACGGCTGCGAGGGTATACAGAAAGATGTCGGCAAACTGCTGGCGAAAAGCAGGAAAGAAATCGAGGCGCTCAAGAAAAGCCCTATCAAATTCGACCTCGATTTGAAATTCGAAGGTCTCGAGATCCCGCAAAAGGGCAGTGAGAAGAAAGTCGTCGGCGGGGGAGGACTGAAGTTGCCGGCCCTCGACGTAGATCTCGCCAAGGATGTAGATCTCACCAAATTGCGCAAGCTGATCGAGGAGGCGGACAAGGCCAGCAATCAGTTCGACAGCGATCTGGATAAGTTAAGACGGGCCAAAATCGAACTTGCCAAAACGTCTGACAAAGAGACCAAGGAAAAGTGGACGGAAATCAGCGAGAAAGCCGCCGAAGACGTGAACGAGCGGATCGATCAGCACAAGCGGGTCCTGGAGGAGGCGGTCGAAGAATGGAAGCAACTATCCAGACCTCTCAAGGACGCGGACAAGTTGATCAAGGAATGGGAAGACGACGTCGAGGGCGACAAGTCCAAGTTCCCTCCGGCGGCAAAAAGCGCGATTCAATCGGAATTGAAAAAGGTGAAGGTGTGGTCACTACCCCTAACGAAGTACCGGATGGCTCTGTCCACAGCTTTGAAGGATGCCGGCATCAACAAGAAATTTACCGAAGCTTTGGATAGCGTCAATGCGGGAAAGGCTGGCGACTCGCTGGCGGATACAGTCGACGATTGGACCAAAAACCTGAAAGCGCAACTGGTTGGATTCGAGAAAGAACTCAAGAAAAGCGCCGCGACACTGGATGTATCGGTGAAGAAGATCACCAAACTCGCCAGCCAAAAGAACTAATCAGCGCGGTGCTTAGCTGGCCGCTTGCGGAAGCAAAATCAACAGTTCCAATTGTGGATTAATAAAATCGCCCGGCACATACGCGGCCAGATTACGGGCGCGCAGGATCGATTCCCAGGGACCACCGCTCTGGCTCAAGCTGAAATATTGGTAGTTCAGCTTCATCGGAATTGCCGAAGGCGGATTCGATAAGTAAGTGAGAGTCGCGCCTGGCAGCGCCTTCTGCACAAGAAGATCGATGTAATCGGCCGAGCAGATCTTAACCAGGTTCGGGGTACGGCCGATCAGGTCCGCCTGATTCATCTCCGCGCTGACGGCCAGAAACATCCGCGTATTCCGCAAATAGTCGTCACGATCGATCGAAGTGGCGTAAATATTAGGCTGGATCAGCCGCAGCGGCAGTGAAACGAAATTGCTAGGCACTACGGTTTCGAGCAACAACCGCAATTTCTCATCGAGGTCGGTAAAACAAGCGCCCAGGTTTTCGTGATCGTAGGTGGGCAGATCGCGCGGATGCACTCGTGTGGAGAACGCCGTCAGCGATCCCGCCAGTGTGAGCATCGCTGAAAATAAAACTTCCGGATGTCCGCGGCGTGTTTCGAACAGGTGGCGGAACATCGGGAAGGAGTGATTGATGGTATAAAGAAGCCAGAAACTGGCTATCTCTGAAGCGGTAAACTCGGCCAGGCTTTGATTCTTTTGGCGGCGAGTGCCCGCCAGCGCATTGGTCTTGGCCAAAAGAATCTCTACCAGGCGGCGCGCGATGGAGATCATATAGTCGCTGGCGCCGATGTCGAGCAGCGGCGCAACGAAGCGGGCATCGAGTTGGTATAAACCCGCCTGATTCTTGCGGATAGTCGCTATTCGCAGGGTGGCGGTTCCCTCGCGGCTCTCGTTTTCAAAAACGATACGTAAGTTCTTGCGTCCCACCATGACTGGCCGCTCCGACTGGCCGGTATTCTCGTCACGAATCATATCCACTTCGGCACGGAAGCGGGTTTCCATATCGCGTCCGGAGATGGCTACGTTGACGCCTTGTTCCCGATAAGTGGGGATGGATAGGTACACGTCCAGACTCTCCTGGTCCGGTTCGAAGCGGCCCTCCAAAGCCCTGGGCGCGGGAGCCGGGTCCGATTCGGGGATATCGAAAAGCAGTCCGTCCGGCATTATTCCGGAAACCTCGGCGACTGCGAACGTGCCGTTGGTCAACGCCTGCTGATCGATCCGCAAGCGCTGCACTCCGTAGGGCCGGAAGCTGAGAGCCTGCAGGTGGAATTGCAGGGAGTCTACTAGAAATCGATCCTGAATCTGCAGGTGTTGCGGGTTGAGAAACGTGCCTTTCGCCCAGATGACAGGCTCGAGTAGCGGCATCGGTCTTCACGTTAACAGAATCCTGGTGCGAGAGCAAAGGGAGTAGGAGGATTTGTCGTTCCCAAACCTTTTGCCGAAAATTCTCGCGCCGAGTTGGGAATTTTGGGATAGAATATCATCCGGGATCGAAGCAGGCCTCTTGCATCGGCTAAAGTCTGGTGCTAAAGTCAGGGTTTCTGCCGACAAAGCCCGCGTGCTTACCCTCTGGAGGTTAACGAATGGCCGAGAGTCTTCAACATAAACTGGATCGTGTCCGATCCCCCCGAGTACACATTACCTACGACGTCGAAACTGGCGGAGCGGTGGAACAGAAGGAACTGCCCTTCGTCATGGGCGTGTTCGGCGATTTCACCGGAATGCCGGAAGAGCCGCTTCCTAAGCTGAAAGACCGGAAATTCGTTGAGGTGAACCCCGACAATTTCGATGCCGTTTTATCGGCGATGAAGCCTCACATTGCGTTCTCGGTAGAGAACAAATTGAGCGATGAACCGGAGGCCGGGCAACTGAAGGTCGATCTTCGATTCCGCAGCTTGGACGATTTCGAGCCGACGCAAGTGGCTAAACAGATCCGCCCGCTGAAGGAATTGCTGGACCTGCGGACCAAATTGTCGGATCTTCGCGGCAGCCTGCAGGGAAACGATAAGCTGGACGAGATTCTTCAGAACACCTTGCGCGATCAGGAGAAGCTCGCCAAGCTGAAGACCGAGTTCGCCGGTAAGGGAGGAAGTAATGAGTAGTGAGGCACAAAAGGCGCCGGGCGGCGTGGCGGTCGAGACAACCGCGCAGCGTTCCCTCCTCGACGATATCGTCGACGAAGGGCGGCTGGCGCGCGATCCTGCCGCGCGGGAGTACGGCAAGGATCTGGTAAAAGAGTTCGTTTCGCAGTTCCTCGAAGGATCGATGACCCTTTCGCGGGACTCGGAGGCGATGATCAACGCGCGCATAGCGCAGATCGATCACCTGCTCTCGCTGCAGTTGAATGAAGTGCTGCACCATCCAACCTTTCAAAAGCTGGAGGCGACCTGGCGGGGATTGAAGTACCTGCTGTCCCGCACCGAAACCAGCGTTAATTTGAAGCTGAAGGTTCTGAACTGTTCAAAGAAGGATCTGCTGCGCGACCTGGAGCGAGCTCCCGAGTTCGACCAGAGCGCGATGTTCAAAAAGGTGTACGAAGAAGAATTCGGTATTTTCGGCGGACACCCCTTCGGAGCTTTGATCGGCGACTACGAATTTTCGAAGAGCAACGAGGATATGGCGCTGCTTGAGAAGGTTTCGCAGGTGGCCGCCGCGGCACACGCGCCGTTCATCAGCGCGGTTAGCGCAAACATGATGAACCTGGACAGCTTCACGGAACTGTCGGCCCCGCGCGATCTGGCTAAAATCTTCGATACCACGGAATACGCCAAGTGGAAGTCGTTCCGCAGTTCCGACGACGCCCGCTATGTGGCGTTGACCTGCCCGCATATTCTGATGCGCGATCCTTATGGCAAGGCGACCCGTCCGGTGGACGAATTCGATTACGAAGAGGCCGTCGACGGTACCGACCACCACAAATATCTGTGGGGGAATGCGGCGTGGGCGCTAGGAGCGCGGATCACCGAGTCGTTCGCCAAGTACAACTGGTGCGCGACCATCCGCGGCGTCGAAGGCGGCGGCAAGGTGGAAGGCCTTACGGTCCACAACTTCACCACCGACGACGGCGACATCGCCATGAAATGTCCCACCGAGGCGGCTATTACGGACCGCCGCGAAAAAGAGCTGGCGGACCTGGGATTCGTTCCATTGGTGCATTGCAAGAACACCGATTATGCCGCGTTCTTCAGCGTGCAGTCTGCCCAGAAGCCGAAGAAATACGACACGGACGCAGCCACGGCGAACGCCCGATTGTCCACCAACATGAGCTATATTCTGGCTGTATCGCGCTTCGCCCACTATCTGAAGGCGATGATGCGCGACAAGATCGGTAGTTTCATGAGCCGCGGCCAGTGTGAGGACTTCTTGAATCGTTGGATCCAGCAATATGTCATTGACTCCAGCGCGTCGGCCGAATCGAAGGCGGCGCATCCGCTCTCCGAAGCGCGGGTAGATGTTCTGGACGTTCCTGGTAAGCCTGGGGCCTATCGAGCGGTCGCGTTCCTCAAGCCTCACTTCCAATTGGAAGAACTAACCGTCTCTATGCGCCTGGTGGCCGATCTACCGCCACCTGCCGCGTAACTCCATTCGAGGTATTTAAGTAGAAATATTGTTTTTGTTTAAGGAGCTATCAAGATATGGCGGGAGCAACTGCTGCTGATAATTTTTTGTGGATCCCCGAAGCTGCGAAAGGCGGGCTGCTGACCGGCAAAGCGGCTCAGCCGGAAGGGGAAACTACCGACACATGGTTCTCGGCGAAGAAGGCGTTTGAGGTCTCTTCGTTTGGGTGGGGCGTCGAGCAGGCGGAAACCACTGGGTCGGGTTCCACCGGTTCCGGCGCGGGTAAAGCAAAGTTCAAGGAATTTACGATTTCAAAAGCCGTCGACTTGGCCAGCGTGCCGTTGTTTAACGCATGCACAGCCGGCGCCCACTTTCCGCACGTCTGTGTGGCGTTACGAAAGGCCGGCGGAAGCAATTTGTTGTACTTGCAATATATCTTTACGCAGGTCTTCGTGATCAGCATTCACTGGTCAGGCGGCCAAGGTGAAGACGCGGCGAAGGAAGATATCACCTTCAAGTTCGGCGCGTATAGCATGCAGTACGTTCAGCAGAACGCGGATGGAACCGAAGGCACCAAACAGGAAGGATCCTGGAGCGCGACGCAGAACAAGGATACCGGGAAGGTAACGGGGCTCAGCGATCCTCCCGCCTTCATGCCGGCTTCGCAAGCTTAAATAGCGTAGGAGAAAAACTATATGGCAGCTGATAATTTTATGTGGTTCCCGGAAGCCGCTAAAGGCGGCTTGCTAGCCGGTAAAGCGGCTCAGCCGGCCGGAGAGACAACCGACAAGTGGTTCAAGAAGTACAAAGCGTTTGAACTGCAGGAATTTGAATTTGGGGTCAAGCAGGCGGAAACGACCGGCTCGGCCGCTACCGGCGCCGGCGCCGGCAAGGTAGAGTTCGAAGAGTTCAAAATAAAGAAGTCCGTGGACCTTGGAACAGTGCCGCTCTATCAGGCGTGCGCGGGCGGCGCCCACTTTCCTACCGTCATGATTGCCGTTCGCAAAGCGGGCGGCGCTGGACTGATTTACGTTCAGTTCATGTTCCGCCAAGTCTTCGTGAAGAGTATAGATCACGAGGGCGGTAGCGGCGACGAAGCGCCCAGCGAATCCATCACCTTCAAGTTTGGCGCCATGGGTATCCGTTATGTCCAGCAGCTTGCGGACGGCGGACAGGGAACCAAGATGGAAGGGATGTGGAACTGTACCGAGAACGCGAATACGCTCAACGTAACGGGATTGGGTCCAGCTCCGCCCTACATCCTCAACGTTACAGCGTAGGGGCGGTGGATTCGTAAGCTTCCCATGACTGCCCGAGAGCTTTTTCAAGCCGGCAAGCTTAAGGAAGCGATTCAGTCGTTGGGAAGCGAACTGCGTGACAATCCCATGGACACGCAGCGCCGTACTTTCCTGTATGAATTGCTGTGCTTCTCCGGCGACTACGGTCGCGCGGAGAAGCACCTTAGTTTGCTGGCACAAGCAAGCCCAGACGCTGAAGTTGGCGCGCTCCTTTATCGCTCGGCGATGATGGCCGAACGCAAGCGGGAAGCGTTCTTCGACGCCAGGGAATATCTTAAGCCCGATCAGGAATCCGAGATCAAGCCGCTGGCCGGCACACTGAATGGCGAGCCATTCGAAACTATCGAGGATGCCGATCCCCGTATCGGGCCGCGCCTTGAAGTCTTCGTTGCCGGGGAGTACGTCTGGCTGCCATTCGAGCATTTGGGGTCCTTGACGATGGAACAGCCACGCCGCCTGCGCGACTTGATCTGGTCGAACGCGGTAGTGACAGCCGGTCCGGCTCTGCAAGGCAAGGATTTCGGACAGGTGCTGCTACCGGTGCTGTATCCAGCATCGTGGAAGCACCCTAAAGACTCCGTAAAGTTGGGCCGCGAGACTGAATGGACAACTTCGGAAGCGGATGGTGATATTCCATCCGGGCAAAAGTTGCTTCTGCTGGACGGAGAGAAGGTAGTCCCCTTCCTGGAAATCAGATCACTGGAAATCCAACACGGCGAGCCAGCGCAAGCAGCACCGGTTAATTAGGAGCGATCCGGAATCTCATGCCATTCCGCGCCGATCTTCTCAATCCGATTCCTGGGGATAGCCCCAGCGGCGTTGACCTGAAGTACGATCCCATCACCGACAAGATAAAGGAAGCCCGGCGCGAGGACCTGGACGTACCGCAGGGCGAATGGAAGACCGCCATCAAGACGGCGGATTACAACCAGGTCATTAAGCTCGCCAGCGATGCCCTTGCAAAGAAGGGCAAGGATCTGCAAATTGCCGTCTGGCTGGCGGATGCGCACATTCGGAAAGAGGGCTTCTCCATGCTGGAGCCTGCTTTCCAATTTCTGCAGAATTTGCTCGACCAATACTGGGACACGCTGTATCCAGAGATTGAAGACGGCGACGTCGAAGTCCGCAGCGCGCCCCTGGCGTGGTTTGGAGCGAAACTCGAAGAACCGATCAAATCGCTGCCGCTGACCTCCAGCAAACTGAACTGGACCCAGTATCAGGAATCGCGGCTGGTGGGCTACGAAGCGGACGCCAACACTCCGGACAAGGAAGAAGCTCGCGAGAACCGTATCCGCGAAGGGAAGCTGTCGGCAGAGCTTTTCGATGACGCGGTGACAGGCACGCCGACGTCGTTTTACCTCGATATTTGGAACGCCGTAAAGAAGGCGGAACCGGCGCTCGAATCACTGTCCGAATTCTGCGACGTGAAATTCGGCGAGTTTGCGCCCAGCTTCATCAAGACGCGCAACGCTCTCGAAGGCGTTCACTCGACGGTGGAGAAAATACTTCGGCAGAAGGGTGGGTTCCCCGAAGAGGCGCCCGAGCCCGAGGAGGAACCCGAAGAGGAACTGGCTTCCATAGAAGCCCTGCCCGCCACTCCCGAACCGAGTGCGGCGATGACTTGGGAAGAGATGAGCGGCAGCGTGGAAGAAGCGCCTTCTCGTAAAGGGAGCCGTGACGCCTATGTGCGGCAGATCGTCGATATCTGCCGGAGCATGAGAACGCTCGATCCCGAGGATCCGGCGCCCTACATGCTGATTCGGGCTTTGCGTTGGTCGGAGTTGCAGGTGGATGCGCCGATGATCAACCGCGAAGCGCTGGAAGCTCCACCGACCAGTCTGCGCATTGGGATCAAACGCCAAGCCGCGGATTCGGACTGGGCCAAGGTGTTGGAGTCCACCGAAACCGCGATGACGTTGCCGAGCGGACGCACGTGGATCGATCTGCAAAGATACGCGGTGCAGGCGCTGTCCAGCAGTGGATACCCGGCGGCGGCGCGCGGCGTTACCACTGCCTTGCGTGGCATCCTGACCGATGTCCCGGACTTGGTGGACCTGATCCTTCCCGACGATACTCCCGCCGCCAACGCCGATACCAAATCGTGGCTGGAACAAATGGTTCTCGAGCAGAAATATACCTTTGAACCGAAAGCCCCCGGCAGTGACGAAGAGAGTTCCGACAGTTCCAGTTCGGACGATTCTTCTTCGTCCATGGATGAAACTCCAACCGAGGAGACTCCGGCTGAAGAGCCTCTCGCCGACTTCAATCTCGACAGTTTCGATACGCTCGAAGTACCGGCGGAAGAGCCCGCCAAGGTTGAGGAAGTCTCCGCTTTCGCGCTCGACGAGGACCCTCCGATTCTGGACGAACAGACGATCGCCACCGAGGAACCGGAGCCGGGCGAGCCGCTTGACGCGTTTCACCAAGCCATTGAGACCGTGAAGGGCGGAAACACCAGCGAAGGTCTGGCTGTGATCTCTAAGATGCTAGCCACCGAACGCTCTGGGCGGCTGCGGTTCAAACGCCGTACGCAATTGGCGCATCTGCTGATGGCCGGCGGAAAAGAAAAAATCGCTCAGCCGCTACTCGATCAGTTAGCATTGGAGATCGAAGACCGGCGCCTGGAGGATTGGGAAGAATCCGAAGCGATTGCCTACCCGCTCTCGCTGCTGCTCCAGTGCCTGGCGCAGAATGGCGACGACGAAAGGAGAACGCAACTCTACGCCCGGATCTGCAAGCTGGACCCCATTCGCGCGTTGAGTTGCTCCCCTTAAACCATGGCTGATGCCAAGTTCGAAAGGGCCGTTCAGCTGGGTCTTCTTGACAGACTCCTTGACTTCGAACCGGACACCCGCTCCGAAGCGCCTATCACGCGAGCTGAGTCGTTGCGGCGTTTCCGCGCCGCCGTGAAGCGGGATTTAGAGGCGCTGCTAAACACGGTTCGGATCTCGTTCGAAATTCCCGAGTCCTGCCCGGAGCTGAAAAAATCGCTGCTTAATTATGGTTTGCCCGATTGCAGCAGCATGTCCCTGCAAAGTCCCACCGACGAACGCCGCCTGCTGCGTGGGTTGGAACTCGCCATCGAAATGTTCGAGCCCCGGCTAGCGCGCGCCAAGGTGACTAGCTCTGAGCAAATTACCTCCTCCATGCAGGCGGTCCGCTTTCACGTGGAAGCGATCCTGCTGATCGACCCCGCGCCGGAGCGCATAGCCTTCGATACCGTTCTCGAAATCTCCAAAGGCGCCTATAGCGTGAAGGAAGGCTAAGTTGCGCGACGATCTGCTGTTTCATTACGAGCGCGAACTGACATACCTGCGCTACATGGGGGCCGAATTTGCTAAGAAGTATCCGAAGGTCGCCAGCCGCCTGTTGCTGGAAGCGGGCAAGTGCGACGACCCCCATGTAGAGAGGCTGCTTGAAGGATTTGCCTTTCTCGCGGCGCGCGTCTACTTGAAGATCGATGATGAGTTCCCGGATATTGTCGAATCGTTGCTGACCATCCTGTATCCGCACTATCTGCGGCCCATCCCATCCGCATCGATCGCGCAGTTTCACATGGATCCCGATCAGGGCAAGATGACCAGCGGGCTGAAGATCCCCAAAGAGGCGGTGCTCTACACTGCGCCCGTGGCCGGCACACCCTGTAAGTTCCGCACCTGCTATGAGAGCACGCTCTGGCCGGTTCAAGTAAAGAATGCGGACTGGCGTTCGCCGGATCGCGTCCAGCCTCCCGTGCAGGATACCGGAGCGGTAGCAGTCGTGCGGTTGGAATTGCAGTGTTTACCGGAGGTCCGCTTTTCTAAACTGGAGCTGAAGACACTGCGTATGTTCGTGCAGGGCGATGGATCGGTGGTCCATGGCCTGATCGAGCTGCTCTGCAATAATTGCACGCAGATCGTGGTTCGCGATTTGGCTTCTCCTGGGAAGAAAGCCGTCACTCTTCCGCCCGGCTCGTTACGGCAGTTCGGCTTTGGTCCTGATGATGGCTTGGTGCCGTTTCCACGCCGTAGTTTCTGGGGCTACCGGTTGCTCCAAGAGTATTTTGCCTTCCCGGAGAAATTCTGCTTCCTCGATCTCTCCGGGTTCGAGCGCGTGGCGGCGGCCGGGTTCGGCGACCGCATTGAAGTCCTCTTCTACCTATCCGAATTCGAGCGTAGCGACCGCCGCCAGATGCTGGAATTAGGCGTTTCGCAAAGCACCTTTCAGTTAGACTGCGTGCCGGTGGTGAATCTGTTCGAGCAAGTGGCCGAGCCGATTCTGATGGAGCAAAAGAAGTTCGACTATCGCATCGTCCCAGACGCGCGGCGCGAAGAGGCGCTGGATATTTTCTCGGTCGACGAAGTGGTCGGCGTGATGAGCGGCTCTTCCGAGACCGTGATCTACGAGCCGTTTTATTCCTACCGGCATTCCGCCAAGGAAGGGCCTCAGCAGACCTTTTGGCATCTATCGCGGCGTCCTTCGGGGTGGCGCACGAATCGGGCGTTGGATGTGTACGTCAACTTCGTCGACCTGTCGGGCCAGAAGCTGACGCCGGATCGCGACACCATTACGGTCCGGTTGACCTGCACTAACGGCGACTGGCCGTCGCGCCTGCCCTTCGGACACGAGCAAGGAGATTTTCAACTGAAGGGCGGCGGTCCCATCACGCGCATTGTCGCGCTCACCAAGCCGACCGATACCCTGCAACCGCCCGAGCGCAAGGGTATGCTGTGGCGCTTGATTTCACAGCTTTCGCTAAACTATTTATCTCTGGTTTCAGAAGGGGGGGACGCGTTCAAGGAGTTGCTTCGGCTGCACAATTTTGCCGGATCGCTGGCCGGAGACAAACAGATTGACGGCGTCCTGAATGTACGGAACTCTCCGCACTTCGCTCGCCTGAAATCGGAACATGGCATCACTTTTGCGCGGGGTACGCGCGTTGAGATGGATCTCGACGAAGAGCAGTTTACTGGCACCGGCGCCTACACTTTCGCCAGCGTAATAGAGGTGTTTTTGGGATTGTATACTTCCATGAACAGCTTCAGCCAGTTGGTGGTGCGGACGCGGCAACGGAAAAGGATCTTGAAACAATGGCCCCCCCGATCGGGACAACGAATCCTGATGTAGCACCCGCGCTCGCAGAGGTGCGCAAGCGGTTGTTCGGTGCGCCCTATGATTTCGAGTTCTTCCAAGCCGTCCGCTTGCTAGGGCAATTGCAGCCGGGGAAGTCGCCGGTCGGCCGGTACGTCCATCCGCAGGAAGAAATCGTTCGCTTCGGCGCTTACCCGTCGCTGAGCTTTCCGGCCAGCCAGATCTACTCCTTGTCGCAAACCAAGGACGGCTATCTGAAGATGGACGTCAACTTCATTGGTTTGGTGGGTCCACTCGGTTTGTTGCCGGCTCACATCACGGAGTTGATCACGAACCGGGTGCGGGCGCGCGATAACGCGCTACTCGATTTTCTGAATATTTTCAACCACCGTATGACGTCGTTCTTCTACCAGGCTTGGGAGAAGAATCATTTCACGGTAGCTTACGAGCGCGACCAGAACGATCCCATGACGGGTTTCTTGCTGGCCATCGCCGGCTTGGGATCGCCCAGCCTGCGGCATCGCCAAACCGTCCGCGATGAAACTTTCGTCTACTATGCTGGGATTCTCGGAGCATCGCCCAAATCGGCGACTGCGCTGGAGGCGGTGCTGGCGGACTATTTCAACGTACCGGTGGAGATTGAGCCATTCATTGGCGTCTGGCGTCGCTTGGACCAGCCAGACCAGACGCAGGTAGGCGACGAGTCGATGGACGCAGCGACGTTAGGATTCGGAGCAGTGGTAGGCGATGAGGTGTGGGACCAGCAATCGCGAGTGAGAATCAAACTGGGGCCGCTGACGGCGGCGCGGTACCGCGAGTTTCTACCCACCGGGTCCGCTTGGCCGGCGCTTCAGGCAATCACGCGCACCTATCGCGGAACAGACATGGAATTTGAAGTTCAACTGATACTGAAGCGCGAGGAAGTGCCAGTTGTCGAATTGAAGAAACTCGCGGACGACAGCCCCAGGCTCGGATGGGACACTTGGATGAAATCCAGACCGCGGTTCAATCGCGACCCGGGCGATACAATTTTGCTACTGATGGAGACGTTTAATGGCGACTAATTTACGTGCCCTAATTGGAAAACTCAACGGCACTACCCGGAATGCTCTCGAGGGAGCGGCCGGGCTTTGTCTTTCCCGAACTCACTATGACATCGAGATTGAACACTTCCTCATGAAGCTGCTCGATTCCTCGGGTTCGGATTTTGCGCTGATTGCCAAACACTTCGAACTGGACAAATCCCGCTTGGCTACTGAACTGACGCGCAGCCTCGACAAGCTGAAGTCGGGAAACGCGCGCACGCCGGCCATCAGCCCGTCGGTGCTGAAGATGCTGCGCGAGGCGTGGACTTTTGGATCGCTGGAATTCGGCGCCACCGTGGTCCGCACCGGTTACGCGATCGTGGCGATCAATGAATCCGAGGATCTGACGCGCATGATGAGCGCCGTCAGCAAGGAATTTCAGAAGATCAACCCCGAGGTGTTGCGGAAAGATTTCGCGGCCATCGTGGCGCTTTCGGAGGAAGAAGTCCAGCAGGTGGCCACCGCCGCCGACGCGCCGGAGGGCCAGCGGGCCGCCGCGGGCAGCAAGACTCCGTTCCTCGATCAGTACACGGTGAACCTTACAGAAAACGCGCGGAGGGGCAAGATCGACACCGTTCTGGCGCGCGATTTCGAGATTCGCCAGGTGGTCGATATTCTTACCCGGCGGCGCCAAAATAATCCGATTCTGGTTGGCGAAGCCGGCGTCGGAAAAACGGCGGTTGTCGAAGGTTTTGCGCTCCGCGTAGCGCAGGGCGATGTGCCGCCTCCGCTGAAGAACGTCGCAATCCATACTTTGGATATGGCGCTGCTGCAAGCCGGCGCTGGCGTAAAAGGTGAATTCGAGAACCGGCTGAAAGGCTTGGTGAGCGAGGTGAAGTCCTCGCCGACGCCCATCATCCTGTTCATCGACGAAGCTCATACCATGATCGGCGCTGGTGGTCAGGCCGGCCAGAACGATGCCGCCAATATTCTCAAGCCGGCCTTGGCGCGCGGCGAGTTACGGACCCTGGCAGCGACCACCTGGTCTGAGTACAAAAAGTACTTCGAGAAGGATCCAGCCTTGGCGCGCCGCTTCCAGTTGGTGAAGGTGGAAGAGCCGTCCGAAGTCCAGTGTCAGTTGATGCTGCGCGGTATCGTGCCAGCCCTTGAAAAGCATCACAAAGTGAGAATTCTCGACGAAGGTTTGGCCGCCGCCGCCAGACTCTCCAATCGTTATCTGCCGGACCGGCAGTTGCCTGACAAAGCCGTCAGCGTTCTCGACACTGCATGTGCTCGACTGGCTTTGGGGCAATCAGCGATACCTTCGGCGATCGAGGACGCCACCAGGACCCTCGAGGATTTGGCAGTCCAAAAGCGCGTTCTCGACCGCGAAGTCGCGGTGGGCGCCGACCACTCCGAGCGATTGGCCAACATCGAAACTCAGCGCGCCGAGACGGAAGCCAAGCTGG